>Ga0067045_1003973_pt1 | contig 16690 bp, 12 predicted proteins | sample TerdegcTABiofilm_FD_59184 | JGI IMG/M metagenome (GOLD analysis project Ga0067045, IMG submission 59184) | Combined Assembly of (Gp0054472, Gp0054536) Wastewater bioreactor microbial communities from Singapore -Terephthalate degrading...
CCTGGAGCACAAGGACTCCATGGGCACGGGCTCGGTGATCCGTCCCGGCGATGTGCAGATGATGAGCGCCGGCACCGGCGTGGAGCACAGCGAATTCAACCACTCGGCCCAGGACCCGGTGCACTTTCTGCAGATCTGGATCGTGCCCGCCGAACGCGGCGCCGCCCCACGCTATCAGCAGGTCCATGTGGATGATGCCGACAAGCGCGGCCGCCTGCGCCTGATCATCGCCCCCGAAGGCGCAGACGGCACCCTGGCCGTGCGCCAGGACGCCCGGGTCTATGCCGGCCTGTTCGATGGCGCTGAATCCGCCGAACTCGATGTGGGTCCCGACCGCCATGTCTATGTGCATGTGGCACGCGGCAGCATCAGCGTGAACGGTGAGCGCCTGTCCGAAGGCGACGGCGCCCGCATCCGCAACGCCGGGGCTCTGCGCTTCGACCACGGTGAAGGCGCCGAGGTGCTGGTCTTTGATCTGCGACCCCGCGAACTGCCCACCTTGTAAGCAACAGTTTTCACACCCCGGTTTTCATCCTGCTTTCTTGTTTTCCCTGCAGCCTCTCGCTCACCTTTTACCCAGAAGTTTCACCATGACCAATGCCAACGCTTCCATCGCCCGTCCCGTCGCCGTCGCCAAGCCCGGTGCCAAGCTGCTCAACCCCCATGACCACACGCTGATCATGATCGACTTCCAGTCGCAGATGGCCTTTGCCACGCACTCCATCGATCCCGTGCAGCTGCGCTCCAACGCCGCCCTGGTCGCTTCGGCCGCAGCAGGCTTCGGTGCTTCCACCATCCTGACCACCGTGGCCGAAAAAAGCTTCTCCGGCCCCATGTTCGAGGAAGTGACCGCGCCTTTCCCTGGCCAGGCCCTGCTGGATCGCACTTCCATGAACACCTGGGAAGACCAGGCCGTGATCAACAAGGTCAACGAGATCGGCAAGCCCCGCATCGTGCTGGCCGGCCTGTGGACCAGCGTGTGCATCGTCGGCCCGGCCCTGTCGGCCCTGGACCAGGGTTTCGAGGTCTTTGTGATCGCCGATGCCTGTGGCGACATCTCCACCGAAGCGCACAACCGCGCCATGGACCGCATGGTGCAGGCCGGCGCCCAGCCCATCACGTCGCTGCAGTACCTGCTGGAAATGCAGCGCGACTGGGCCCGCACCGAGACCTATGACATGACCACGGGCATCGCCAAGAAGCTGGGCGGCGGCTACGGCATCGGCATCACCTACGCCAAGACCATGTTCGGCGCCCACGAAGGCTGAAAAAAGCGGCAGGGGCCTGCTGCGCGGCCGTCTCCTGCGCCTGTGGTCCTCGCCGTACGCAAGTACGGCTGAGGTCCTCGGCCCCAGTCTTCTTTTTTTGCGCTCTCGTCGGCCTTTTCCTCCCTTCTTTGCGTTGCTGACACCCCCTAGGCACACCATGACCCAGCCCACCACCCCCGACCTGATCCTGTTCAACGGCCGCTTCACCACCTTGGACCGCAGCAACCCCACGGCCACGGCCGTGGCCGTGAGCCAGGGCCGCTTCAGCGCCGTCGGCAGCGACCGCGAGGTCCTGCCCCTGGCCGGCCCGCAGACCAAGCGCATCGATCTGGGCGGGCGCAGTGCGCTGCCCGGGCTCATCGACAACCACCTGCACCTGATCCGCGGCGGCCTGAACTTCAACATGGAGCTGCGCTGGGACGGCGTAAAGAGCCTGACCGACGCCATGGCCATGCTCAAGGCCCAGGTGGACGTGACCCCTGCGCCCCAGTGGGTGCGCGTGGTGGGCGGTTTCACCGAGCACCAGTTCGTGGAAAAGCGCCTGCCCACGCTGGCCGAGCTGAATGCCGTGGCACCCGACACCCCGGTCTTCATCCTGCATCTGTACGACCGAGCCCTGCTCAACGCCGCCGCCCTGCGCGCCGTGGGCTACACCAAGGACACGCCCGAGCCGCCCGGTGGCCAGATCCTGCGCGACAGCGCCGGCAACCCCACGGGCCTGCTGCTGGCCAAGCCCAATGCGTCCATCCTCTACGCCACGCTGGCCAAGGGCCCCAAGCTGCCGCGCGACTACCAGGTCAATTCCACGCGCCACTTCATGCGTGAACTCAACCGCCTGGGCGTGACCGGCGCCATCGACGCGGGTGGTGGCATGCAGAACTACCCCGACGATTACGACGTGATCCAGGAGCTGGCCGATGCCGACCAGCTCACCATCCGCCTGGCCTACAACCTGTTCACACAAAAGCCCAAGGAAGAGAAGGACGACTTTCTGCGCTGGACCTCCAGCTCGCAGTACAAGCAGGGCACGGACTACTTCCGCCACAACGGCGCGGGCGAGATGCTGGTTTTCTCGGCCGCCGACTTCGAGGACTTCCGCCAGCCCCAGCCGGAGCTGGCTCCCGGCATGGAAGGCGAGCTCGAAGAAGTGGTGCGCATCCTGGCCCAGAACCGCTGGCCCTGGCGCATGCACGCCACCTACGACGAGACCATCGACCGCGCCCTCAATGTGTTCGAGAAGGTCAATGAAGACATCCCCCTGGCCGGCCTGAACTGGTTCTTCGACCACGCCGAAACCATCTCCGAAAAGTCCATCGACCGCATCGCGGCCCTGGGCGGCGGTGTGGCCGTGCAGCACCGCATGGCCTACCAGGGCGAGTATTTCGTCGAGCGCTACGGCGCTGCCGCGGCCGAGGCCACGCCTCCGGTCAAGCGCATGCTGGAAAAGGGCGTCAACGTGTCCGCCGGCACCGATGCCACCCGTGTCGCCAGCTACAACCCCTGGGTCTCGCTGTCCTGGCTCGTCACAGGCAAGACCGTGGGCGGCCTGCAGCTTACGCCTCAGCGCAATTGCCTGACCCGCGACCAGGCCCTGAGCATGTGGACCGAAAACGTCACCTGGTTCAGCAACGAACAGGGCAAGAAGGGCCGTATCCAGGTGGGCCAGCTGGCCGACCTCATCGTGCCCGACCGCGACTTCTTCGCCTGCCCCGAGTCCGACATCGCCGACACCTCGGCCCTGCTCACCGTGGTGGGCGGCAAGGTGGTCTACGGCGCTGGTGCCTTCGCCGACTTCGATGAATCGGCCCCGCCCCTGGCCATGCCCGACTGGTCGCCCGTGCGCACCTTCAAGGGCTATGGCGCCTGGGGTGTGCAGGAAGGTGCGCCGCTGCAGTCCGTGATGCGCAACGCGGCAGCAAACTGCGGCTGCGCCAGCAGCTGCAACATGCACGGCCATGCCCACGCCACGGCCTGGAGCAGCAAGCTGCCCGTGGCTGATCTCAAGGGCTTCTGGGGCGCCCTGGGCTGCGCCTGCTGGGCGGTCTGAGCATGGACGCGCTGCGTTCCGCTGCCACCGCACCCTGGGTGCAGTCGCTGGCCCTGTTGTGCCTGTGCGCGGCCTACCTGCAGGGGGGCTGGCGCAAGGCACGGGATTTTCGCGGCGCTGTAGCCGAGGTGAAGGCTCTGGGTCTGACCCCGGCCGCCCCCATCGCAGCGACCACCCTGGTGCTGCAGCTAGCGGGCTCGGTCCTGATCCTCACGGGCTGGTACCGCTGGCTGGGGGCCCTGGCCCTGGCCGGCTTCACCGTGCTGGCAGCCTTGCTGGCCGACCGTTTCTGGACAGCGTCGCAGGCCGATCGCCAGCGTGCTGCCAATGCATTTTTTGAACACTGGGGCCTGGTCGGCGGCATGTTGCTCGTCGCCTGGCACGATCTCGGAGGCTCCCATGCCGGATAGCCCAAAAACCGCCTCGGGCAGCTTTGCGCCCCTGGCCATCCCCGTCTTTGCTGTGCTGTGGGCCGCCACGGTGCTGGGCAATATCGGCAGCTTTATGCGCGATGTGGCCAGCGCCTGGATGGTGACGGAACTCTCTTCCAGCCCCACGGCCGTCGCGCTGATCCAGACGGCGGCCACGCTGCCCGTCTTCCTGCTGGCCATTCCCGCCGGTGTGCTGTCCGACATCCTGGACCGGCGCCGTTTCCTCATCGGCGTGCAGGTGCTGCTGGGCGCCGTCAGCGGCACGCTGCTGGTGCTGGCCCAGACGAACACGCTGACCGTGGAGTATCTCGTGGCCCTGACCTTTGTAGGCGGCATCGGTGCCGCCCTCATGGGCCCGACCTGGCAGTCCATCGTGCCCGAGCTGGTGCCGCGCAGCGAGCTCAAGAGCGCCGTGGCGCTGAACTCCCTGGGCATCAACATCGCCCGTGCCATCGGTCCGGCGGCCGGCGGCCTGCTGCTGGCCAGTTTCGGCGCCGCTGCGGCCTACGGTCTCGACGTGCTCAGCTATGTGTTCGTGATTGCCGCCCTCATCTGGTGGAAACGTCCCAAGGCCGAGGCCTCGGCGCTCAACGAGCAGTTCTTCGGCGCCTTCCGGGCCGGTGTGCGCTATGCCCGTGCCAGCCGCGAGCTGCATGTGGTGCTGCTGCGCGCTGCGGTCTTTTTCCTGTTCGCCAGTTCGGTCTGGGCCTTGCTTCCCCTGGTGGCACGCCGCATGCTGGGTGGCACGGCCGGTTTCTACGGTGTGATGCTGGGCGCCGTAGGTGCCGGTGCCATCCTGGGTGCCGTGCTGCTGCCCAAGCTGCGCAAGCGCCTCGACACCGACGGTCTGGTGTTGCTGGCTTCTGTGGTGACGGCCTTGGTCATGGGCGCGCTGACCCTGGCGCCGCCCCAGTGGGCTGCCGTGGCGCTGATGCTGGTGCTGGGTCTGGGCTGGATTGTTGCGCTGACCACGCTCAACGGCGTGGCCCAGGCGGTGTTGCCCAACTGGGTACGTGGCCGTGGTCTTGCCATCTACCTCATGGTGTTCAACGGCGCCATGGCCCTGGGCAGCCTGGGCTGGGGCCTGATCGCCGGCCAGCTGGGACTGCCGGTCACGCTGCTGATCGGAGCCGTGGGCCTGGTGCTGGTGTCCCTGGTCTTCCACCGCGTCAAGCTGCCCACCGGCGAAGCCGATCTGCAGCCGTCCAACCACTGGCCCGAGCCTTTGCTGGCCGAACCCCTGGCCCACGACCGTGGTCCGGTCATGATTCAGATCGAGTACCGGATTGCCAATCAAGACCTGGTCGCCTTTTTCCAAGCCATGCAGCAGGTAGCCCAGGAGCGCCGTCGTGACGGTGCCTACGCCTGGGGCGTGGCCGAGCACACTGGTGAGCCGGGCCGGGTGATCGAGTGGTTCCTGGTTGAATCCTGGGCCGAGCATCTGCGCCAGCATGGTCGTGTGTCCAAGGCCGACGCCGATCTGCAGGCCGCCGCTTTGCGCTACCACCAGGGGCCGGACAAGCCCGTGGTCCACCACTTCCTGGCGCTCGATGCGCGCAGCGCCCAGCAGGCAACGGTGTCCCCCGCCCACTGAGCGGCGCTGGCATCGGCATTCATCGCTGACGGGGCAGGCGATGAATGCAGGGCCGGCGCGTTGCTTACTTGACGGGCTTGGCGGCGCGCACGGCCACGACCTCGATTTCCACGTACCAGGCCGGGTTGGCCAGGGCAGCAATCTGGAAGGCCGAGCGTGCGGGCAGGTTGGGTTGGGCGGCCGTGCCAAAGAACTGGGTGTAGCCACGCATGAAGCCGGCAAAGTCCATCTTGTTGCCCTTGGCGGGGTCGGCCACCAGGAAGACCTGCATTTTCACCACATCGCTCATGGTGAGATTCATGCTCTTGAGCTGCTCTTCCAGGCCCTTGAGGATGGCGACGGTCTGGCCCTCGGTATCGCCGCCGTAGGCCGCAGGATCAGTGGCGGTCCTGGACTTGTCCACCACGGGCGGCACCTTGCCGGAGAGGTAGACGGTGCGGGCATCGGTGGGGATTTCCACGGCTGCGGCGATGGGGAAGGTCGAGCCCGGTGTCTTGTAGCGCAGCACATCGCCGCTGCCGGAGGTGGTGGCAGCGCAGCCGGTGATCAATGCTGCCGTACCCAGCAGGGCGGCGGTGGTGGCGGTCTTGAAGAGGGAGGGTAAGTTCATGTGATCTCCTGAATGGATTTATGGGGTGACGCGAAAGGGTTTGACATCGGCAGAAGACAGTTTGTCCGGGTACTGATTGCCGAAGCTGCTGCGCACATAGTTCACGACGTCTGCAATCTGCTCGTCGGACAGCTTGCTGGCAAAGGACGGCATGCCGTGCAGGCCGTTCATGACGACCGAGGCCGGGTAGGCTGCGGCCGCCAGCTTGGGGTTGGAGGCCAGTGCTGGGTAGAAGCCCGCGCCCTTGGCACCTTCGCCCTTGACCATGTGGCAGCCCTGGCAGATGGCCTGGTACAGGGTTTCTCCGCCGCTCTGGCTGAAGCGTGGGCGGACTGTCGAGAAGTTCTGCATCAGTGCCTGGGTGTCGGCGGGCGAGATGGACAGGACTGCCGCAGACTGCAGCGTTTGCAGGTTTTTCACATCCTGGGTTTTCACGCCATGTGATTGGGCCAGGACGGCGCCGGAGAGACCCAGGGCCAGGGCGCCAGCGGCGCAAAGACGGTGCAAGGTGTGCATGGTGAAGTTCCTTGTGGCAGACATGGACGATCAGAGGCTGGATGCCTTGGCGTGCAGACGCTGGATTGCATCCAGCGAGGACAGCACGGCACCTTCCTGCCAGGCGGGGATGTACGAGACATGCTCGCCCGCCAGCACCAGGCGCCCGTCGACCTGGGCCAGGTCCTTGTAGTGCTGCTCGCGCATTGCGTCGGTCCAGTTGCCGAAGCAGCCGTTGATCCAGGGCATGCGATGCCAGGCGACCGATACGCCGTTGAGGAACTCCTGCTTGTATTGCGGATGGATCTGCGCGCCGTACTCCAGCGCCAGGCGAACGCGCTCGGCCGGTTTGAGCGAGGAGAAGCGATAGCTGTTGGAGTTCTCGAAGGAATAGGCTCCCAGCAGCACGGCGGGGCCGCGGCCCATATAGCCGGTGGAGGGGTAGGAGATCTGCTGGATCGGCAGATCGGTGTAGCTGATGCCGCCATAGATGCGCTCGTCCTCTTCCCAGAAGCGGCGCTTGAACTCCAGGCCCACCTTCATGGAGCTGCCATAGGGCACGGCAGCAATCGCGTTCTGCATGGCGCTGCCGGCCTGCACCTCGATCTGGCTCAGGATGGACAGCGGAATCGTGCAAACGCACCAGTCGGCACGGGCCTGCAGCGTGGCACCGGGCTTGAGGGTGTCCACATAGTCGACGGTCACGCCCTTGTCGTTCTGGGCGATCCTGGTGACCTTGGCGTTGTAGCGGATGGCCGAGCCCAGATCGCGCGCCATGGCCTGGGCCAGCATGTCCATGCCGCCCTCGGGCTGGAAGATGGCGCTGTGGAACTCGTAGATATTGCCCACGCCCATCTGGCGCCACAGATTGGATTCCAGCAGTTCGTGCAGGCCCATCGGCGTCGAAGGTTTGGCCAGCGCCATCAGGCCGCCGCCGGGGTCGATGTCGTAGCCGCGGAAATCGCTGACCGCGTTGCTGGCGCGGTAGCGGTACTCCTTGTCCAGCACGCCCCAGGCCTTCAGGCTCTCCAGCAGGCGCTCCTTGTCTTCCTGGCTGACGCTCTGGTCCAGTGCGCCCTGGTTGGTGGCCTTGGCGAGCAGCTCGGCTACATGGCCATAGACATCGGTCTGCACATGGCGAAAGCGCTGGGGTTTGCCGGCCAGGGCCTTGCTGTTGTGCAGATAGGCGTTGTAGTTGACCTGGTTGAAGGCTTCGAGCTTGATGCCGAAGCGCTTGTAGTAGTCCAGCATCGCATGGTGGTGGTAGGGCACGCGCCAGGGGCCGGGGTTGAAATAGTTGCCCTTGGCAAAGCCCACTGTCTGGCGCGTGCCGTCCAGTTCGCTGAACTCGTCGCCGCCGCGCAGCGTCCAGCAGCGGCCTCCGGCGCGGCTCTGGTATTCAAGCAACTGCACCTTGTAGCCCGCAGCGCGCAACTCATGAGCGGCCACCATGCCTGCCAGGCCAGCGCCCAGCACCAGAACCGATGCGCCCGGCCTGGCGTTGCCGAGCTTGACCGGACCGTTGTAATGCGATTCGGCTGCATAACCCAGTGAACTCATGGCCTGGTACATGGCACTGCCGCCCGCGACCTTTCCGATCATCGAGAGCAGTTGTCTGCGGCTGACATGCTTGCTTGGCTCTGGCATCTGAAATTCCTTTGCTGTTGTGTATTCCGCTGTCCATCCGGGGTTGCGGGGCAAGGGTTTTCAGCAAGAGCTATGCCAGGGACGGGCCGCCAAGCATTACTCCAATGAAATCAGTGGCTTGTTATGTAATTCAGAGCGGTTGGCATCCTGCCCTTTTGACGCTTGTGGTGCATGCTCACTAATTTGAAGCATCAATGGCCAAATTGGTGCAATGGAGTCACACAATGAGGCGGAAAAAAGGCGTATCCGCTGTGATTGCGGATACGCCTTTGAGGGGGGGCTACGGTGCTGCCGGGCTCAGAGTTCGCCGGGAGGCACGCTGGCTTCGCTGACCATGACGCGATTGCGTCCGCCACGCTTGGCTGCATAAAGCATGGCATCGGCCTGCTGGAAGACGGCCTTGATATCGGGAGCGCTGTCGGGCCAGTGGGCCACGCCCAGCGAAATGGTGATGTGGCCCACCGGTGGCATCTCCATCTTCTCGACCAGCTGACGCAGTCGCTCGGCGGCATGCGCGGCCGCCTCCGGCGTCGTGCCGGGCAGCAGCAGCAGAAACTCCTCGCCACCCATACGGCAGGGCACGTCGTCGATACGAGAGACCTCGCGCATGGTGCGCGCGAGCTGCCTGAGTACCTCGTCGCCCGTATCGTGGCCGAAGCCGTCGTTGATGCGCTTGAAGTGATCGATGTCGATGGCAATCACCGAGAACGGCAGTGCCTGCGTCTGGAAGGCGGTGATGGCGGCTTCCAGATGGCGGCGGTTGCCCAGACCCGTCAGCGGATCGGTGTTCACGTCTTCGCGCAGCTTGGTGATGTTGCGTTGCAGCAGGTTCAGGCCCTTGAGCATGGCTTTCTTGAGTTCATAAGACTCGAAGTACCATGACTTGACGGCCTGAATGTTCTGCGCGGTTTCGGGCTTGTCCATATCGTGCGCGCCATTGGCCAGCTGGCGCAGCGGGCTGGAAATGCGGCGTGCGCTCCACCAGATGACCACCAGCATCAGCAGGGCGATGGGCAGGGTCTTGTAGAGCACGGAGCGCATCATCTTGTTGAGCGGCGCCAGCGTGGCAGCCTTGGGGCGCTGGGCCACGATGCCCCAGCCCGAGGCGTGGATCACGGCATAGCCGGCCAGCATTTCCACGCCCTTGCTGTTGACGACAGGTGCCGTGCCCGACTCGCCGCGGATGACCGCGTTGATGACATCGTTGTTGATCACCTGATCGCCCACACGGTGGTTGTCGGGGTGATAGATGATGTGCTTGTTTCTGTCCACCACATAGACATAGGTGCCGTCCTGGTAGAAGTGCGAGCCCAGCAGGGTGTCGAGAATGCTGTCTTCCTTGAGGTAGATGCTGCCGCCCACCGCTCCCAGAAATTCGCCCTGAGGACCGAAAATGGGCTGCGAGACAAATACGATGTAGTTTCCGGCAGTGGACATATAGGGCTGGCTGATGACCGGGCCGCGGGTGCTCAAGGTCTGTGTCACCCCGGCACTTTGCAGCGTCTTGCCCTTGATCTGCAGGGTTTCGGGCGATGTCGCCAGCACATAGCCCGTGGGGTCGATGATGGTGACGGAGTTGAAGCTCTTGGTCTGAAGGCGCAGACGCGTGGCCTCTTTGGCCAGATAGCCCATGTCATCCATGTGCGCCCCCATCAGACTGGCGCTGTATTCCAGTTGTTGCAGGGCGGACTGCAGAAAGTCATCCGTGCTCTTGGCCAGCTTGGTCGCGTAGGCGTGGTGACCTTCCAGCGTGTTGTCTATCAGCTGCTGGCGCTGCACCAGATAGCCGGCGTAGAAGGTATTGAGAAACGGGATCAGCGCGCTGCAGATGGTCAGGACCAGAATCAGGCGGCGCAGGTCAAGTCGGGTCGGTGCGAGGCGGCGTTGCCAGGGGAGAGATTTCTTCACAGATGATGTCGCGAGAGCAGGGCGGCTCTGCACTGTACCTGTGTGCTCTGACAGGCTCAGACCCCGGCCGCATATTCATTGAATGCCTGCATTATGGTTCCTCGCGCCGGGGCCCTGCTCATGGTCAACCACCATGCAGCCGTTCTACAGCGACAAGTCCTTGAACTTTTCCACCTGCACTGCACAGTCGTAGAAGCAGGGGGCCCGGCCTATGTCGGTGAGCTGCTGATGCGTCAGCTCGTTCACGTTCGTGCCATTGGCTCCCTGCTTGCGCCACCAGATGCCCAGGCCCACCACCACGCCTGCGCGAGCACGGCCGTTGATGGCGGCATGGCAGACATGCTCGCCGCGCCGGTTGAAGACACGCAGCGGGTCGCCGTCGGCAATGCCGCGCTCAGTCGCGTCATCGGGATGCATCTCCAGCAGCGGGCGCTCTTCCATACGGGACAGACTGGCCACATTGGCAAAGCTGCTGTTGAGGAAGTTGCGTGCCGGCGGCGAGATCATGGCCAGCGGGTAGGCGGCCGTGGGCGGTTCGTAGTTGGGCAGATAGTCGGGCAGGGTGTTGACGCCCAACCGCGCCAGGGCGGGGTTGTCGAATTCGCATTTGCCCGAAGCCGTCGCAAAGCCACCTTCGGCAAATGGCGCATCGGGCAGCGGAATATGGGCAAAGCCCTGCTGCAGAAGGTCTTCGAAATCAATCGCAGTATGTGCAACCGCTGCACGGCAAAGAGCTTCGTCGGACTCCGAGAAACATGCTGCCGCAAAAGCGGGGTCCAGCCTGGCCATATGCATGGCCAGATCGCGAAAGATCTGCGCATTGCTGCGTGCCTGGCCCTGGGGGGCAATCGCCGGGCGATTCAGCAGTACGTCGGTATGACCGTAGCTGCCGTGGATGTCCCAATGCTCTAGCTGCGTGGTGGCGGGCAGCACATAGTCGGCATGGTCTGCGGTGTCGGTCATGAAATGCTCGAGAACCACGGTGAACAGGTCTTCGCGCGCAAAGCCCGCAGCCACCTTGGCAGACTCGGGCGCCACGGCGACGGGGTTGCTGTTGTAGACCAGGACGGCTTCCACCTTGGGGCCGAAGCCGGCGCCGCCCTAATGCAGGAGCACATCGCCAATCTGGCTCATGTTCAGTGTGCGTGGGCGGCGCTCGCCCAGCAACTGTGGCAGCTGGAGCGCCGTGCGGTTGAACGGTGAGACGCCAGAGGCGGACAGCAGCAGTCCTCCCGCGCGGTGACGCCAGGCGCCGACAAGGGCCGGGAGGCAGGCGACGGCACGTACGGCATTGCCGCCGCCGCGCGCGCGCTGCATGCCGTAATTGAGGCGAATGGCCGCAGGCCTGGTCGTGCCGTATTCGCGTGCCAAGGACTGAATCTGTTCCACGCTCAGGCCGCAGACACTGGCGGCGCGCTCGGGCGGCCACTGCAAGGCTCTGGCCCTGAGTGCCTCCCAGCCCAGGGTGTGTTGCGCGATGTAGTCGTGGTCCAGCCAGTCGTGCACGATCAGCTCGTGCATCAGCGCCAATGCCAGTGCCGCATCGGTGCCGGGCAGAAGCTGCAGGTGCTCGTGGCATTTGTCGGCGGTTTCGCTCTTGCGCGGGTCTATGCAGATCAGCTTGGCGCCCTGGCGCTTGGCTTCCTGCGCATAGCGCCAGAAATGCAGATTGCTGGCAATGCTGTTGCTGCCCCAGATCAGGATCAGCTGGCTTTCGGCAAAGAACTCCACGCGCATGCCCAGTTTGCCGCCATAGGTAGCGGTAAGTGCCTCGCTGCCGGCGCTGGCGCAGATGGTGCGGTCCAGCAGGCTGGAGCCAAGCTGGTGGAAAAAGCGCCGGTCCATGCTTTCTGCCTGCACCAGACCCATGGTGCCGGCATAGCTGTAGGGCAGTATGGCTTCGGGCGCGCGCCGGGCAATCCCGTGCAGGCGCTGGGCAATATCGCTCAGGGCTTCGTCCCAGCTCACGGGAGTGAACTGGCCGCTGCCCTTGGGGCCGCTGCGTTTGAGCGGCTGCAGCACCCGCCCGGTGTGGTAGGTGCGCTCCGTGTACTTGCTGACCTTGGCACAAAGCACGCCGCCCGTGTGTCCATGTTCCGCATTGCCTTGGACCTTGGTGGCCGTGCCGTCGATCACCGTGGTGACCAGGGCGCAGGTGTCCGGACAGTCATGCGGGCAGGCGCCGCGTACTTGAACGATATGAGGCATGTCGTGGGCTCGAAAAATCTGGACCGAATTGCGGCTGAAGACCGGTTTGTGGGCCTATTATGCGGCGCGCATCCATGCCAAAAAGCCTGAGGTGCAAGACCCCAGAAACGGGCCGATCCAGCCCGTAGCAATGAGTAGCCGTAGAGAGAGATCGAGAGCAATGCAAGACAAGCGAGTGGAGTGGAACCGTCGTCAATTCATGAATGCAGCAGCAGCTGTGGCGGCCGGGGGCTTGACCGGCGCCAGTTATGCACAGGATGCGGGCGGGCCCATCGTGCTCGGGCAATCCTGTGCGCTGAGCGGCCCCTCGGCACAGCTGGGGACGCAGTTCGCGCAGGGCGCCAAGCTGTACTTCGATCAGCTCAACGCTCAGGGCGGCATCGGCCGTCGCCAGGTGGAGCTGCGCACGCTGGACGACGGTTACGAGCCCGAACGCTGCGTGTCCAATACCCAGAAATTCATTGCCGACGATGTGATGGCCTTGTTCGGCTATCTGGGAACGCCCACCAGCATGGCGGCACTGCCTTTGCTGCAGAAAGCCAGGCTGCCACTGATTGCGCCGCTGACGGGGGCGGCAGGTCTGCGCGAACCCAAGCTCGCCCAGGCGGTCTTCAATCTGCGTGCCTCCTATGCCGATGAAACCGCTCTCATGGTCAGGCAGCTGGTCTCGCTGGGATTGCAGAAGATCGCGGTGTTTCACCAGAACGATGCCTATGGTCAGTCCGGTCTTGAGGGAGTGACACAGGCGCTGCAAAGTCACGGCCTCAAGCCCGTGGGCGCCGCCACGGTGGAACGCAACTCCCGGGATGTGGCCAAGGCCGTCAAGACCCTGGTGCCGCTGGGGGCCGACGTGATCGTGCAGGTCGGCACCTATGCAGCCAGTGCCGCCTTTGTGCGAGCAGCACGCCAGACTGGCTATGGCGGGCAGTTCTACAACGTCTCCTTCGTGGGTACTTCGGCACTGGCGCAGGCACTGGGCAAGGAGGCCGAGGGGGTGGTGGTCACCCAGGTCGTGCCATCGCCGTTCAAGACCTCGCATCCGCTGGCACGCGAGTTTCAGGCCGCCCTGCAGAAAAGCGGTGCGTCGCTGCAGCCCGATTACTCGAGCATGGAGGGCTATCTGGCCGCCCGTGTCGTGGGCGAGGCGCTGAAATCCGCTGCTGCCGCTGGCCGGCTGCAGCGCGATGGCCTGGTGGCGGCGCTGGAGGCCATGAATGGCCAGCAGGTGGCGGGTTTCCCGATCGCCTTCCGCCCACAGGCCGGCAAGCCGCGTTTTGTCGAGCTGTCCATGCTCACAGGCGACGGCAAGGTCCGCGTGTGAGGCTTTGAGGCGTGCAGGGCGCAAGCTCTCTCGCTTTGGGCCATCATGGCATCTTTGCCATTGATGACCCCAAGGAGAGAGCGCATGGCCCTGCTGCCCGAACTTCAAGCAAGCGCCCCTGACATTGCCGCGCTGCGTCGCGATATCCACGCCCACCCGGAGCTGTGTTTTGAGGAAATACGGACCTCGGACCTGGTCGCGGCGAAGCTGGAGCAATGGGGCATAGCGATCCATCGCGGTCTGGGCAAGACCGGGGTGGTGGGCATCATCCATGGCCGCGACGGCGGCAGCAGCGGCCGTGCCATCGGCCTGCGTGCCGATATGGATGCCCTGCCCATGCAGGAGTTCAACACCTTTGACCATGCCAGCCGCCATGCGGGCAAGATGCATGCCTGCGGTCACGACGGCCACACGGCCATGCTGCTGGCGGCGGCGCAATATCTGGCCGCACATCGCGACAGCTTCGAGGGCACGGTCTACACCATCTTCCAGCCCGCCGAGGAAGGCGGTGGCGGCGCTCGCGAGATGGTCAACGACGGACTGTTCGAGCAGTTCCCCATGCAGGCGGTGTTTGGCATGCACAACTGGCCGGGCATGAAGGCCGGCACCATGGCCGTGGGGGCCGGGCCCGCCATGGCATCCAGCAACGAATTCAAGATCGTGGTACGCGGCAAGGGCGGCCACGCGGCCATGCCGCATATGGTGGTGGACCCGGTACCCGTGGCGGCCCAGCTCATCATGGCTTTCCAGACCATCGTCAGCCGTAACGTCAAGCCCATTGAGGCGGGCGTGGTGTCGGTCACCATGATCCATGCCGGCGAGGCTACCAACGTCGTGCCGGACAGCGTGGAGCTGCAGGGCACGGTGCGTACCTTCACCCTGGAGGTGCTGGACCTGATCGAGCAGCGCATGCAGCAGATCAGCGAGGCCGTCTGTGCCGCGCATGGCACGCAATGCACGTTCGAGTTCGTGCGCAACTACCCGCCCACCATCAACACGGCCCCCGAGGCCGAGTTTGCGCAGGCCGTGATGCGCGAGATTCTGGGCGATGCCGGCGTGGTGCCGCAAGAGCCCTCCATGGGTGCCGAGGACTTTGCCTTCATGCTGCTGGAAAGGCCCGGTGCCTACTGCTTTATCGCCAACGGCGATGGTGATCACCGCGCCCTGGGCCATGGCGGCGGTCCCTGCACCTTGCACAACCCCAGCTACGACTTCAACGATGCGCTGATTCCGCTGGGCGCGACTTTCTGGGTCAAGCTGGCCCAGCGCTGGCTGGACCAGCCTACGCGCGGCTGAAGGCTTGGGCCCGCCGTTGCGGGCTGGGTGGAGGATTTCTTTCACGCCAGACCTCGGGCGGGCAGCCAAAGAGCGTGCCGAACCAGCGTGTGAAGGCGCTGTGGCTGTTGTAGCCCAGCATGGTGGCGATCTGGCCTACAGGGTAGTCCGGGTTGCGCACATAGCGCCGGGCAAGATCTGAGCGAACCTCCTGCAGCAGCCCGGTAAAGCTCAGGCCTTCACCGTCCAGCTCGCGCTGCAGGGTCCGTACGCTGCGCCCCAGACCCTGGGCCACGCAGATGCAGGTGGCATTGCCCGAGGGCAGCATCAGATAGATGGCCTTGCGCACCTGCTGGCCGACGGAGGCCTGACGGCCCTGCTGCGTGGTGTCCACCATGGTCTTGGCATAGCGCACCAGAACCGGGTCGGCCAAGGGGTTGGGTGCATCCAGGTCCTCGGTGCGAAACACAATGCCGTTGAAGTCCGCATCAAATTCGACGCGGCAACGAAACATCTGCTTGTGCAGGCCGGTGTTGCAGGGCGCGGGGTGGCTGAAGCAGACCCGCAGCGGGCGCAATTGCTCATGCAGCAGCAGGTTGCAGGTGCGAAACAGCACGCCGATTGCCAGCTCCATGGATTGCGGCAATGCATCCGGCAGGGTGAACTCTTCGCGCAGCACCACGACGCCATTGGCGTCATCCATATGAATCACCAGCGACTCATTGAGCATGTGCACATGCTCGATCAGCGTGCTCAGCACCTTGCGCAAGGTGGGCTGGTGCAGCAACAAAAGGCTGACGACACCGAAGTTTGAAACCTGCCGTGATTGCGCCATGCGCAGCCCGAAGTTTTCGCAACCCGTGATGCTTGCAGCTTCTTCCAGCAGGCGTCCGGCCGTCAATGCATCGATCAGCTGATCCTGCTCGCGCACCACGGCTGGGCGCAGGCCGGCACGACGCAATGCCGCATCAGGGTCTCCTCCCAGTTCGCTGAATAGTTCCGAGAAATTCGTCAGAGATGCCGCGCGCACAAAAGTGACCATGACTGCTCCACACAAAAAGTCGGAGAAATTCTGGCATGAGATGCATAGCGTGCGGCATGAAATGCACAACCTATGTGACACAGGTTTTCTACAGTGGACTTACCGGGCGGCAGAGACCAGCAACAAGCCTGGGTTCAAAAAAGTGTAGGAGACAGTGATGCAGATAAACCCTCTGACCTGTGCCATAGGCGCGGAGTTGGTCGATGTGCAACTGGCGGATGCGCTGCGCGATGATGGGCTTTTCGCAGAGATCAAGGCGGCCTTGCTCAAGCACAAGGTGCTGTTCTTGCGTCACCAGAGAATCAGTCGCGCCGAGCATGTCGGTTTTGCCCGGCGTTTTGGCGAGCTGGAGGACCACCCGGTGGTCGGCAGCGACCCCGATCATCCCGGCCTGGTGCAGATCTACAAGACGCCGGACAAGCCGCTGGACCGGTATGAAAACTCCTGGCATTGCGATGCCACCTGGCGCGAGGTGCCGCCCATGGGCTGCGTGCTGCGCTGCGTCGAATGTCCGCCGGTTGGCGGCGACACCATGTGGGCCAATATGGCGCTGGCTTACGAAATGCTTCCATCGCATATCAAGGACGTGATAGCCCCGCTGCGGGCACGTCATAGCATCGAGTGCACCTTTGGCGCCGCCATGCCTGCGCACAAGCGTCTGGCCCTCAAGGCGCAGTTTCCGGATGCGGAGCACCCGGTGGTTCGTACACATCCGGAAACTGGTGAAAAAGTGCTGTTTGTCAGCGGCTTCACCACTCATTTCACGAACTTCCACACGCCCGCCAATGTGCGTGTGGGCCAGGACTTCACCCAGGGCTCATCCAGTCTGCTGCAGTTCTTGATC
>Ga0067045_1030103_pt1 | contig 16690 bp, 13 predicted proteins | sample TerdegcTABiofilm_FD_59184 | JGI IMG/M metagenome (GOLD analysis project Ga0067045, IMG submission 59184) | Combined Assembly of (Gp0054472, Gp0054536) Wastewater bioreactor microbial communities from Singapore -Terephthalate degrading...
GCCCCTGAGGGCTTATGTCACCAGGGGCCGTTCTCATGAAACCCATTGGACACCGGACCCATGCCTAAGAAAATCCTGCGGCGCAGCCGCAACCCGCGCAACAACTTGCCTCTGCGCACCCTTCAGTCGCATGAACCAATCTCATTGTCTCACAGACCCTGAGAACGAAGCGGCGGCGTTATTCGTGATCGTGGCCAGGCGTGACTTGCGTCGCCTTGTCGCCCAGCACGCGGGTGAGACGCTCGCGGAGCATGAGCCGGGCCCGAAGCAGGCGGACCTTCACATTCGCCTCCGTAATCCCCATCGCCTCGGCGGTCTCCGCGGTTGAAAGCCCTTCCACATCGCGGAGCACGAAGACGAGCCGGTACTTCTCGTCCAGTTCGTCCAGGGCCTCACGGAGCAGCGCGGCGGTTTCGCGTCGCTCGGCGAGGTCGGCGGGGGTCTCTTGCCACTTGGCGACGAACTGCGGGTGAGGGAGGTCGCCGTAGCCTTCCTCGGAGCGGCCTTCCTGGAACTCCACCGCGGCCCTCTTCCCCCGCTTGCGAAGCAACGCCAGGGCGTGGTTCGCCGCAATCCGCATCAGCCAGGTCAGGAAGCTCGACTCCTCGCGGAAACCCTCCAGGTGCTCGATCACGCTGACGAAGGTCTGCTGCACGACTTCCTCGGCGTCGTGCCGGTGCCGCACGATCCGCATCGCCAGCCCGTACAACCGCCGCTCGTACTTGGAGACCAGCGATTCGAAGGCCGAGAAGTCTCCTTGTCGCGCCAAGTGAACCAGCGGACGGTCTTCATCGGTCGGAGCAGACATGGAGACTCCTCGGGCGGATGATCCCCGAGGGATGGCCTTCGGGGCGGATCGCTATTGTACAGGGACACCCGTGGGAAGGGTAGGGCTGGAGATCTGTTGCTTCGGTTGGGTGTCAGACTTAGCGAAAGGGCAGAGCCCGCGGGCGAGCCCGCAGGCTCAACGTGTTTCCTGTCCCCCAACGCACTTCCCGCAACGCGCTTCCCGAAACCCACATCCCGCAAGCCATTCCCCTAAATCGAGGGGTCCTCAGTCGCGACCATGTGCCCTGCAAAGTCCCACATTTCCGGCAATCTCTGCGCCAACCAACGTGTCGCCCTAGTCCTTAACGCTTCCGCACATTACGCCGACATACTATACTGGCGCGATTGCCCCAGGATTGCCCCTTACTGGGTGGTTTACTGGTATCCCTGAGCCGTAGGAGTGCACCGTGAGCATTCTCAACCTTGATAAGATATTCGATCCCCACCGAGTGGCCGTCATCGGCGCGAGCGATACGACCACGAGCGTGGGCTACACCGTGTTGCGGAATCTCATCGGATCGGGGTTTCGTGGCGTCGTGTATCCGGTGAATCCCAAGCGGGAATCGGTGCAGGGAATCCAGGCGTTCAAGGACATCAAGAGCCTTCCGTACGCCCCGGACCTGGCTGTGATCTGCACGCCGGCCGTGACGGTGCCCGGGCTGGTCCGGGAGTTGGGCGAGGCCGGCACCCGAGGGCTGGTGATCATCTCCGCGGGATTCCGCGAGATCGGCGAAGAGGGACGCAAGCTGGAGCGGCAAGTCATCGAGGAGCAGAGCAAGTTCGACGGAATGCGGATCCTCGGCCCGAACTGCCTCGGGATCATCGTGCCCGGCATCCACTTGAACGCCAGCTTCGCGGCGTCCACGCCGAAGAAGGGGCACATCGGGTTCATTTCCCAGTCGGGGGCTCTATGCACGTCGGTGCTCGACTGGGCGATCGACGAGGGGATCGGGTTCTCGTACTTCGTTTCCGTGGGCAACATGCTCGACGTGAGCATGGGCGACCTGATCGACTACTTCGGCTCGGCCACGGAGACGCAGTCGATCATTCTGTACATCGAATCGATCAGCGAGGCCCGGGAGTTCATGTCGGCCACCCGCGCCTTCGCCCGGACCAAGCCGATCGTGGCCTACAAGGCCGGCCGGTTTGCCGAGTCGGCGCAGGCGGCGGCGTCGCACACGGGGGCGATGGCGGGCGTCGATGCCGTGTACGAGGCGGCGTTTCAGCGGGCGGGCATCGAGCGGATCTTCCAGATCGAGGACATGTTCGACTGCGCCGAGCTGTTGGCCCGGCAGCAGACCCCCAAGGGCGATCGGCTCGCGATCCTGACCAATGCCGGCGGGCCGGGCGTGATGACGACCGACGCCCTGATCGAGCGCAACGGCGAGTTGGCCGTCCTCTCCGAGGAGACGATCGCCAAGCTCAACGAGACGCTGCCGCCCTTCTGGTCGCACAACAACCCGATCGACGTGCTCGGCGACGCTCCCCCGGAACGGTTCGCCAAGGCCCTGGAGATCGTGCTCCAGGACAAGGGCGTGGATGCGGTGCTCGTGATCCTCACGCCGCAAGCGATGACCGATGCGACCGGGACCGCCAAGGCCGTGGGCGAGACCGCGCACGGCGCCCACAAACCCGTGCTGACCGCTTGGATGGGCGGCGAGACGGTGAGCGACGGGGTCCAGATCTTGAACCAGGCGGGCATTCCCACCTACCGGACCCCGGAGAAGGCGGTCCGCGCGTTCATGCACCTGGTCTCCTACGCCCGCAACCTGAGCACGCTCCACGAGACGCCCCGCGACCTACCGATGGCCTTCACGCTCGACCGCAAGCGGCTCCGCGGCGTGTTCGACACGTTGCTCACCGAGGGGAGCGAGATCCTCTCGGAAAACGTTTCCAAGGCGTTCCTGGAGGCCTACGAGATCCCGGTGACCAAGCCCTACCTGGCCCGCTCCGCCGACGAAGCGGTGGAAGTGGCCCAGCGTTGCGGCTACCCGGTCGTGTTGAAGATCCACTCGCCCCAGATCACCCACAAGACCGACGTGGCCGGCGTAATGCTCAACCTGAGCAACAACGACGCGGTGCGCCAGGCGTTCGAGCGGATCACGAAGACCGCCGCGGAGAAGCGGCCCGACGCCCAGATCGTCGGCGTCACCGTCCAGAAGATGGTCAGCTATCCCAACAGCTTCGAGCTGATCCTCGGGACCAAGAAGGACCCGGTCTTCGGCTCGGTCATCATGGTGGGCATGGGCGGGGTGGCGGCCGAGGTGTTCCGCGACCGGGCCCTGGCCATGCCGCCGTTGAACGAATCGCTCGCCCGCCGCGCCCTGGAGTCGCTCAAGTCGTGGCCGCTGTTGCGAGGCTACCGCGGCAAGCCCGGCGCGAACATCGACCGGCTCATCGAGATCCTCATGCGGTTCTCTTACCTCGTGGCCGACTATCCGGAGATCAAGGAGTTGGATGTCAACCCGCTGTTGGTCACCTCCGACGACGTGATCGCCCTGGACGCCCGCGTGGTCGTCGATCGGGAGCTGGCCGTCCATTCGGTCCGGCCGTACCAGCACCTGGCGATCCGGCCGTACCCGGACGAATTCGTCACCGAGCGTCAGATGAAGGACGGCACGCCGGTCATCCTTCGTCCCATCAAGCCCGAAGACGAGCCGATGTGGCACGAGCTCCTGGCGAGCTGCTCGACCCAGTCGCTCTGGTTCCGCTTCAGCTACCTCTTCAAGCAGACCACGCACGAAATGGCCACCCGGTACTGCTTCATCGACTACGACCGCGAGATTGGCATCGTGGCGGAAGTGGAGGAGAACGACGAGCGGAAGCTGATCGGCGTGGGCCGCCTGGTGGCCGACATGAACCACGAAACGGCCGAGTATGCTGTCATCGTGGTCGATCGCTGGCACGGTCACGGACTGGGCGGAGTGCTCACCGACTACAGCCTGGAAGTGGCCAAGCGCTGGGGCGTGAAGCGGGTCGTGGCCGAGACCTCCAAAGAAAACTCCCGCATGATCGCCACCTTCCGGAACCGCGGCTTCACCATCAACGATCGCCAGGAAAAGGACGTCGTCCTGGTCAACAAGGAACTCGCTTGACGCGGCCGGCCGTTGCCGAAGGGACGTTTCAGGCCGATTTTTGCAGCGGCGACGACTGGTTGAGCTTGTTGTAGAGGGTCTTGAGGCTGATGCCGAGCATCTCGGCGGCCCTGGACTTGTTGCCGCCGCAGTGGTCCAGGGCGTCGTAGATCGCCCGCATCTCCAGTTCGCGGAGCGTGAGCCCGACGAAGGACGCCTCGTTTCGGACGCCGGCAGGCACGCGGCCCGGGGGATCGGAGCCGCCGGCAATGCCCGCGCGGCCCGGTGCGGCGAGGAAGCGGCCTGGCAGATGCTCCACGCCGATCGGCAGTCGGTCGCAGAGGATCAGGGCGTGCTCGACGCAGTTGGCCAGCTCGCGGACGTTTCCCGGCCAGGAGTACGCCGCCAGGGCTGAGGAGGCTTCGGGGCTGAAGACCTCCTCCACGTTGCGGAAGTTCGGGTTGAACCGCGCGGCCAGGTGCTGGGCGAGGAGGGGGATGTCTTCCATCCGCTCGCGGAGCGGCGGCACGCGGACCTCGAAGGTGTTGATGCGGAACCAGAGATCCTCGCGGAACTCGCCGTCGGCGACCATCCGGTCGAGTTGGCGGTGGGTCGCGCAGAGGACCCGGACGTCGCAGGTGCTCGACTCGTTCTCGCCCACGCGGCGGACTTCGCCGCTTTCCAGGAAGCGGAGCAACTTGGCCTGGACGGACTTGGGCAATTCGCCGATTTCGTCGAGGAAGAGCGTGCCGCCGTCGGCCACCTCGAACAGGCCCACCCGGTGGTCGTCGGCCCCGGTGAACGCCCCCTTGCGGTGCCCAAATAGCTCGCTTTCGATGAGCGTCTCGGGCAGGGCGCCGCAGTTGATCGCCACGAAAGGCCGGTCGGCCCGGAGGCTCTGCTTGTGGAGGGCACGGGCGACGAGTTCCTTGCCGGTGCCGGTTTCGCCCAGGATGAGGACGGTGCAGTGGGCGGGGGCCACCTTGGCCGCCAGCGCGCGGACCTGGTCGATGGCCGGCGAGTCGCCCACCAGTTCCGGGCTCCCTTCGAGCCGTTGCAGCCGGTGCTGGAGGGCACGGTACTTCTTGCTCAGTTCCCGTTTCTCTGCCACTCGTTTCAGGACCGCCTGCAACTCCACCAGCCGGCACGGCTTGGTCAGGTAGTCGAACGTGCCGTGTCGCAGTGCGGCAACGGCCGTCTCCAGCGACGACTTGCCGGTGAGCACGACGGCATCGGTTTCGGGCGAGAGTTCCTTGGCCCGGGCAATCACCTCGATGCCGTTCAGTCCCGGCATGTCGAGGTCCACGAGGATGCAGTCGAACGTCTGCTTTTCGAGGGCGGCCGCGGCGGACGTGCCGTCACCGCAGACGGTCACCTCGTGTCCCATGCGTTCGAGTTCGTTGCGCAGGACGTCCTGAAGCGATTTCTCGTCGTCGGCGAAGAGGATCTTGAGTCGGTTACGCGGCGCGGTACTGATAACTCACCTCCTTCTGACACTCCGAGAGCGGAAGCCGCACGTGGAAGGTAGCCCCCTGGCCCGGCCCGGCACTCTGGGCCTCGATCGTCCCCCCATGGTCGGCGACAATGCGGTACGAGATCGACAGCCCGAGGCCGGTCCCTTGCCCCTCCCGCCGCCGGGAGAAGAAGGGCTCGAACACGTGGTCGAGCACCTCGGGCGTCATGCCGCAGCCGTTGTCGATCACGTCGATTTCCGCCCAGCCGTCGCGGGCGTCGAGCCGGACCTCGACGCTTCCCCCGTCGTGGACGCTGTCCAGGGCGTTCGCCAGCAGGTTGAGGACCACTTGCTTGATCTCCTGCGGATTGGCCGGGACGAGCACCGGGCCCGCGCTGGAGAGCTTGACCTCTCTCCGCTGATACTTGCCTAGGTGGCCGAGCATCTCGAGGACCCCTCCGATCAGCTCGCCAAGCTCCGTATCGACCCGTTTCATCTGCCCGACGCGGGAGAAATCCAGGAGTCTCTCGGTAATCCCTTTGCAGCGGAAGGCCTCGCTCTGGATCATGCGGAGGTAGGCGGCCACCGTCTTGTGATCGGGGTTCTCCGGGTCGAGGATCTCGGCGAGGCGGCTCTCCAGCGATTCGGCGCACAGGGCGACGGAGGCCAGCGGATTGTTGATCTCGTGGGCCACACCGGCTGCGAGGAACCCCACGCTCGCCAACTGCTCGCTCCGAACGACCTGCTTGGTTCGCTCCTGCACCTGGCGATCGAGGTCGTCGCGAATGGCCTGGAAGCGGGCGGTCATGGCGTTCATGGCCTGGGCCAACTCGGCCATTTCGTCGTGGGTTACGAGGTAAATCCGATGGCCGAAGTTGCCGGCCGCCACCTTCCGAGATCCCGAGATCAGCACCCCGAGGGGGGCGAAAATCCATTGATAGAAGAGCCGCAGCAAGACCGCGAGCACCGCGGCCGCCACGACGCCCGCCACCCAGGTGCCCACGAGCAACGTCCGATACTGGGCGCGGACGTCCTCCCGAAAACCCTTCATCTTGTCGTACAGGAAACTGGGCATCTCCGCGCTGATCCGCTGGAGGTCCTCCAATTCCGCGTCGAGGCGATCGACCGTGGAGTCGTCAAGGACCCAATCCTGGACCCGGTTCTCCGCGCGGATGTGTTCCAACGCCGCCTCGAAGGTCCGCAGGGTGAGCCATTCCCGCTGGTTGTCGGCCATGGGCGAGCCGGCGTGGAGTTCGCGCTCGAGTTGATCGCGGTACTTCGCCGTCCACTGTTCGACGTCGAGGAGTCCGCTGGCGAACTGATCCCGGATCAGGACCATCCGGCCCGCAACCCGGTTGACGTCCACATTCGGAAACGTCCCGGCCCGCAGCCCGCGCAACTCGCTCAGCGTGACCCGCAGCTCGCTCACCTGGCGGCTCAGTTCCGACGCGAGCGGCAACTCCGCGGCCCGCCAGCTCAGGTCCCGGACCAGATTGCGATACGTGTTGGCGCTGTACAGGCTGCCACTGGAGAGGATCACGACGAGCAACAGCAGGAGCCCGAGCCCTACCAGGAGCTTGTCGCGAATCGGTCTTCTGGACAGCAACGGCGGCCTCCTTGCCGGACGAAGACGCTGTCGGAGAACAGGGGTTAGGGACTGGATTCGAACACCTCTCCGCGTAGCGGGCGGGCTCGCCCGCCGTTCGCTGCCGCTCCCCCGCAAACGCGAAGGCGGAGTGTACCACAGTCGGGACGTGACGGGCAAGAGAAGACGAAGGATGTGCGCAAATTGGGGTGCTTCGGCAAAAGGAGAGCCGCCGGCCCCTTCGCCCTACATCTGCCTCAGGTACACCGTGCGGCGGTCGAAGGCACGGAACCCTACGGAGGCGTACATCGCCAGGGCGGGTTGGTTGGCCTCATCGACGGCGAGCACGAGGCGCGGGCGTTCGGCCTGCCTCGCGAGCCATTGGGCGTGTCGGCAGATGACCTTCCCCCAGCCGTTGCCGCGGCCCGAGGGAATGACACCCATGTAGACTAACTCGAGGTTCCTCTCTCGGGGATAGTCGCTCAACAACAGACAGCCGACGTCCCGGCCCTCACGCTGGACGAAATGCCAATTCTTCGGAGAGAACGGCCCCGCCGAGCGATAGCCCGCCAGTACCTCCTCCACGCTCCGCAGTCCATTCATGGCCGGGCAATCGAGCGTGCCGACATAGGTGGCCTCGACGAGCCGGGCCATGCGTTCCTCCTCTGCCGGATCGAAGGGAGTGAGATGCAACGCCCCCCCGGGCGGCTTGGTCGGGAACGCCGGCTCCTCGCAACCCAGGTAGAGCAGCGTGGCCAAGGGAGAGAACCCCGTAGCACGTAGCACCGTGTCGTCTTCCGGAGTCACGGTGGGCAGCAGGGCATGGGCCACAAGGACTCCGCCGCGACTGAGCAGTTCGCATCCGGCAACCAGGAGTCGCATGGCCGTTGCGGCCGGCTCGCCCGGGGCCAGTCGAGGCGGCCAGACCATGGCGGCACGTCCACCCAGGTCCTGGAACCACGCCGCCCCGACGCGTTCGGCCCCGCGTCGGGCCTCCAAGAGCCCCTCTCGCGAAAGCATGCCTGACGCAATGTCCGCCGCCAGACGCCGCACGCACTCCTCGGCTTGCTCGGACGGCAGATCGCTGAAGATCAACCGCAGCGACTCCGGCACGGCGTCCGCTTCGACAGGAACGACCTGGGCAGACTCAGCGTGTGGTGGGATCATGGCGTCAGTTTACGAAGGCAAGGGGACAGGGGACAGGGGCCAGGGGGCGGGGATCGGGGATCGGAGGTCGCAGGTCGGGGCGCATCCCCGCGTAGCGGGCGGGCTTGCCCGCCGCGTGATTGCCTTCCCTAGTTCAACGCAGCGCAAGGACGCAGCGTGACATTTCGGCCGTATGAAGCTGCAGGAAGGAGGAGAAGCGAAAAGGAAGATGCAGGGGCGTCTTGGCGGCGCAAAAGGAAACGCTAAGTTGTATTCCTGCAACAACTTAGCGCGATGGATGGAAAACTCAAGCGGAGAGGGAGGGATTCGAACCCTCGGAGGAGCTTATAGCCCCTCACGGATTTAGCAAACCCGCGCATTCGACCACTCTGCCACCTCTCCAAGGTGTAATGCCGTAAAGACTTACGGCAGTTTTCATCGGACTACTTACTCTTTCTGGAGTACCTCCTGCAATACTACCCACCTCCGGCGGGTGGCCCCTCCGGAGGCTACGCCACGGCCAACGATACTTGAGGTGACGCCATGGCTAAGTCTAACCCGAAGAAGGGCCGCAGTAAAGCCGGCCCCGCCAAGCGGTGCGGCTGACGGTTGGTGGCGAGTTCAGGCGGCCCGGCGAAGGCGGTAATCCGCAATGTCCACACGAGCTGCGAAAACGGCTCGAATTCCGATGCGGTTCCGGCCCGGTTTCTTTTGGCCCGCCGCCAACTTCACCGTTCCATCCGCCGTTTGGTTGGGAAATCCGGCATCGTCAGGCCGAACAGGATCACCGTTGTCCGTCGCCGCCCGTCGTCGGCTCGTCAACATGCTGGTTGGATGGCTGGTGTTGCCGACGATCATGCCGGCAGTGCAGTTCATCGACGATGGTGCGGTCCCACAAGGGGACGCCGGTGACGTAAGCTGCCCGGCCGATCATGTGGGCGGCGACGGGAGCCGTAAGAAAGACGAAGACCGCGGCGGCGATTGCCCGCGTGCCAATTCCCATCTCCCCGAAATGCACGGCGACAGCCGTCAGAATGCAGATCAAGCCGAGGGTGCTGGCCTTGGTCGAGGTGCCTATTCGCATGTAGAGGTCGGGTATGCGCAGGATGCCGACCGCGGCCAACAACATGAACAGGCTGCCTAGCAACAAGAGCGACGGGGCAAAGAGTTCAATCATCGTGGCGGCTCCGCTCCACGTAGCGCGCAAACGCTACCGTGCCAAGGAATGCTACCAGTGCCAGGACAATGGCCGCGTCGAACAGTACGGGCTGGTTGGTCGCGATGTTGTACGTAGCCACGATGGCCACCACCAGCACCGCGATCAGGTCGAGGGCCACTACTCGATCCGGCACGCTCGGCCCGTGCACGAGACGAAGAAACGCCAGGATGACAGCGGCCGTCAGCATTAGTGCCGAAAGCGCGGTGGCTGCCTGCAAGCACGTCAGCTCGTGCCAGTTCATCGCAGCACCTCCAGGACACGCCGTTCAAACCCATTCTTGATGCGCTGCCGCGTGGATTCCACGTCGTCGATGTACATCGAGTGAACGTAGAGAAACCGCCGATCGTCGGAGACATCGAGACTCAGGGTGCCGGGTGTGAGGGTGACCAGGTTGGCCAGCAGTGTGATCTCGGCATCGGTCTTGGCGTCCAGGGGGACAGCGATGATGCCGGGCCGCATGTGATGGCGGGGCGTCACCACGTCGTAGGCCACGCGGAGGTTTGAGAGAACGAGTTCCCAAAGGAAGAAGAGGGCCAGGCCCGCCGACTGACGCAATTTGAAAAGGTAGCGCGGCCAACCGTTCTCCCGCTGGACGAACGACAGGACAAATGCCCCCAGGCCAAAGCCGACGGCCAGGTTGAACGGCGTAAGCCGCCCTGTGAGGGCGGCCCAAAGTGCGGCCAGCGCGATATTCCACAGGAAAGCCTTCATCTTGCCCCTCCCAGCACGGCGCGGAGGTAGTCGCTGGGATCGTGAAGCTGCTCGGCCGCCCCGAGAGACAGGTCGAACAGTGGTCCGACCCCCAGCCCGATGAGCGCGGTGATGGCCGCCAGAACCGCCACAGGCACCAAGAGCAGGTAGTACGAGGCTTGCGATGTCTCCCGAGCTTCGGCGTCTGTCCCCCCAAGAGCATTCGGAGCCGGTTTCCAGAATGCTTCCGTCCAGATTTTCATCATGGAGAACAGCGTGAGCAGACTGACGGCCAGCGCGACCCCAACAATCGTGTATTGTTGGAGTCCCAGCCCCGCTTGGACGAGCGACAGTTTCGCGAAGAACCCCGACAGCGGCGGAAGTCCTGCCAGGGACAGCGCGGGAATCAAGAACAGGACAGCCAGGCCCGGATAGGCGCTGGCAAGTCCGCCCAACTCCTTCAGCTCCGAGGTTCCTCGCAACCGCAGTGCGATCCCGCTTACCAGGAAGAGGTTGGTCTTCACGATGATGTGGTGAACGATGTAGAAGACCGACCCGGCCAGCGAAAGGACCGCCAGCGTCGGGGAGGCGGTCAGACCGAACAACGCCAGTCCCATGACCATGTACCCGATCTGACTGACGATGTGAAACGACAGGACGCGGCGGAATTCGTGTTGTGCCATCGCGCCCAGGACTCCGGTGACCATCGTCAGCCCGGAAATCCAGAGGATAATCGTGTGCGTGTATTCGGGATTCTGCACGAAGAGCAAGGTGAACACGCGGATCATCGCATACACGCCGACCTTGGTCAGCAGGCCGGCGAAGATCGCCGAAACGGCGACCGGCGGCGTGTGGTAGGACGCGGGAAGCCAGAAGAACAGTGGGAATACGGCGGCCTTGATACCGAACGCCACCAGGAACAACATCGCCACGGTGGTCGCCATCCCGGGGGCCACATCCCGGAGCTTGACGTGGAGGTCGGCCATGTTCAGGGTGCCGGCAACGCCGTAGAGAATACCGACTCCGGTCAAGAACAAGGCCGAGGAGATCAGATTGAGAGTGACGTACTTGATGGCGCCTTCGAGTTGTGCGCGCTCGCCCCCCAAAGTCAACAAGACAAAGGAGGCGATGAGCATTACTTCAAACCAGACGTAGAGGTTGAAGATGTCGCCCGTCAGAAACGCGCCGCACACACCGGTCAGGAGGACGTGCAGCAAGGGGTAGTAGCCGAATCGTTCCCGCTCTCGATCCATGCCGGCCAACGAGTAGACGGCGACCGCCAAACCCATGAGTCCCGCGAGGAACACCATGATCGCGGCGAACAGGTCGGCCACCAGGGTAATCCCATAGGGAGCCGGCCAACCGCCGATCTGTACCGCTTGGACGCCGTGAGATCGGACCCCCAGCACAAGCATGATGGCGACAGCGAACAGCGCAGCCGCGCCGACCAGGCCGAGCCAACGCTGCGCAGCACGGCTCCGCCAGGCCAGCGACGAAATCGCCGCCGTCAACAACGGAATCAGGATAGGGAGAACCACCAAGGACTTCATGTATCGGTCGTTTTCATCTTGTCAAGGTCATCGCTGCCGACAGCCTGGTAGGCTCGTTGCAGCAGCACCACCGCAAAAGCCGTGACCCCGAAACTGATGACGATGGCAGTGAGAATCAGCGCTTGTGGAAGCGGATCGGCAAATGGCGCAGCCGGATGCGTTTCCCCCTCGGCAACAATGGGGGCGCCGGCACGGGTGAGTCCGCCGATCGTGAAAATCAGCAAGTTGGCCCCGTGCGACAGCAGCACCAGGCCGATCACCAACTTCACGAGACTTCGCCGCAGCATCAGGTAGATGCCCGAGGCGTAGAGCCCGCCGACGACAATGGCAAGCACGGTCTCCATGTCATTGCTCCGCCAGGGACAGGATCATGGTGAGCGTTGCTCCCAGGACCACCAGGTACACTCCGATGTCGAACAACAGCGGAGTGCCAAGATCGACCGTTCCGATTCCAGGCAAGGGGACGGAGGCCCACTGGCCCGTCAGAAAAGGCTGACCGGCGACAAACGAGACCAAGCCGCTTGTCAGCGCCGCCATGAGGCCCGCGCCGATCAGCATGCGAGGATCGCTCCGCAGCAGGCGCCGCGAGGCCCCGGCGTCGTAGGCGATGGCATAAAGGATCAGCGCCGCCGATGCAACCAGCCCTCCCACGAACCCTCCTCCGGGCTCGTGGTGCCCGCGCAGCAGCAGGAAGATGGAGAACAGCAGCATGATCGGCAACAGGTAACGGGCAGCCGCCTGGAGGATAAGTGATCTCATGTCTCGTCGTCCTTGCCGCCGGAGGGACGCAACTTGAGAAGCGCGTAAACGCCTATGCCGGCCACGGCCAAGACCGTGATTTCCCCGAGCGTATCGAAGCCCCGAAAATCGACGAGAATGACGTTGACGAGGTTCCGGCCGTGGGCCTCGGCGACACTCTGTTCCGCGAAATACTGAGAGACGCGATCCTGCGCCGGGTGGTGAATCGCCATCAACACGAGGGCCGTGACAACCGTTCCCATCGCAAGGGCGATGACCGCATCCCGAAGGCGTTGCCACCGGCTGGAAAAGACGGCGAACCGCGGGAGCCGGTAGAGCACGAACACGAAGAGGATTACCGTCAGGGTCTCGATCGCAAACTGCGTCATGGCAAGGTCCGGCGCGCCGAACAGGATGAAAACGATCGCCATGCCATAACCCACGACGCCGACGGCGGCGACCGCGGCCAATCGCGTCCGGGAGCGAACGGCGGTCAACGCGGCCACGGGCAGCAGCCCCGCGAGGACGGCCTCGTAGAAGCGAACTCCCGGCCCCACGAACTGCCATGACCATTCGAGAGAGGCGATGAGCCCATATCCGGTCAAGGCGACGGTCGTGGCAAGGCACGCGATGATGTAGTATCGCAGATAGCCGCTTTGCAGCACGCGGGTTTGGGCTGAGGCCAGACGGTTCAACCCGCTGAGCGTCAGGTCATACCACCATGCCGGCCCGCGGGTCCGCAGAAAGTCCAACCGGCTGTTGGCACGTCGCAGCCCATTCCAGCCTGCGTAAATAGCCGCCCCGAGGAGGACCGATCCCGCGCCCAGGGCAAGTGCCGGAGTCAGGCCGTGCCAGAGGGAGAGTTGTAGCGGTTCGTGCGTCCCTCGCGGGCCGATGACTGCCGATATGGCCGGCGATAGGAGCGTTGCCACCCATGAAGGATGCAGACCGGACACCAGGCCGAATGCGGCCATCACCAACGGCCCCAGCCAGAGACTCAGGGGTGCCTCGTGGGGATGCTTGGGCGTCGGGCGACATTCTCCGAGGAACACGCGGATGCTGACGATGCAGGCCACGGCCACGAAGACAGCACCGGCGAGCACGATGACCGGGACTAGAAACCGACCGGCCTCAGTCCCCAGGGCTGCCTCCAGGAGCGCCTCCTTTCCGATAAACCCGAAGAACGGGGCGATGCCGGCCAGAGACAAAGCCGCCAGAACCGCGGCCGTCGCCGTGATCGGCATCGCGTGCCACAGCCCACCCAGTCGATCCGCATCGCGCGTGCCGGTCTCGTGATCCACCGCACCGGCCACCAGGAAGAGCGCGCCTTTGTACAAAGCGTGCGCCAAAAGAAACACCATTGCCGCCTGAATCGCATGAGGAGTCCCCATGCCCAGCAACATCACAAGAACACCCAGAGCGCTGATGGTGGAGTAGGCAAGGATGCGTTTCAGATCGGTGCCGCAGAGGGCGAGGTATCCGCCGCAAAGCACCGTTGCGATCCCGGCGAGCGTGACGCAATACCACCATGCCTCGGTCCCGCCAACCGCCGGGCTGAGCCGGGCCAGCAGGTAAACGCCCGCCTTCACCATCGTTGCCGAATGGAGGTAGGCGCTCACCGGGCTCGGGGCTTCCATTGCGGCCGGCAGCCAGAAATGAAAGGGGAACTGCGCCGACTTGGTCAAAGCGCCGACCAGGATGAGAAACAAAATGGGAAGATACAACGCATGCTGCCGGATGGCATCGCCCTGGCTCGCCAAGCCGGAAAGCTCCATCGTGCCTCCGACCTGTCCGAGCAACACCAGCCCCGCGAGCATGGCCAATCCGCCGCCACTGGTGACCAGAAGCGCCTGCCACGCTGCCTTCCGCGATTCCTCGCGCTCGTGCTGAAACCCGATCAACAGAAACGAAGTCAGGCTGGTCAACTCCCAGAATACGTACAGCGTGAACAGGTTGTCGGCCAGGACGACCCCCAGCATCGAGGCCATGAACATCAGCAGGAAGACGTAGAACCGCCCCAAGTGCCCGTGCCCGGCGAGATAGCTGCCCGCGTAGACGACGACCAGCGCGCCGATGCCACTGATGAGCAGTGCGAACAGCAGGCTCAGGCCGTCCAAGTAGAAGGAGAGTTCAACCCCGAGAGCCGGTGCCCACGGATACGATTCGCGGAAGGTCTCCCCCGCCGCAACCTGCGCGATATAGCTGCCGAAATAGACCGTCAGCACAACGGGCAACAGGGCCAACATCCAGCCGCTCATGTGGCGTCCGAGGCGGTGCAGCCACGGAGCGGCCGGGGCCACTACGAAGCCTGAGAGCACGGCAACGGTCATTCCCATCATTCACCTTGGAGTCACGCCAAAGGCAGCCAAGCCACGCACGTCCCCCCCCGGACGCAACCCTTAGCGGCAGAGGAACAACGGCACGGGACTCGCCTCCAGGACACTCGTCGTGACCGAGCCGAATACATACTCCTGCCACGTAGGCCGGACGGAAGCACCCATCACCAACAAATGGGCCTGCATCTGTTCTACCAGCGCGAGGAGGATCTTGTCTACCGGCATCGTTGGCCTGAACGCATGTGGCACGGCCCTGACACCGTGCAATTTCAGAAAATCGACCGCCTGCTCCGCCAGTTCCGCGGCCGTGGCCAGATCGGCCTGGATGCTCACGACGTGGACCTCATCCTCGTTAAGGAGGCCCAACGTCTGCAACGCCCGCAACGCACGGTCTGCTTGCGGGCTGCCATTGTAGGCCGCCACGATGCACGTTCCCCGCCGAAGAACATCGGGCACGGCCACTACGGGCCGGAAGCCTTGACGGAGCACATTCTGGAGCGTCTCGTCCGGCCAGTTCTGCGTCTCGAAGCGAAAGTTGGTCTGTTGACCGAGCATCGTCAAATCGTGAAGCCTGGACTTCTGCATGATCTGCATGTCCGGCGCGCCGACATCCTCGATCACCTTGTACGTCACACCTTCTACATCACACCGCCGGGCGAAGTCCTCCAGAATCGCTCCGACCCGGCGTCGCGCGTCCGCCAGCAGATGTCGGTCGCGTTCCACTTTGAAGTGGACCGCCCCGATCGGCACCGGCTCGCGCTTGCAGATCGTAGGTTCATCGACAATCCCAAGCCCGACAAGCAAGGCATCGAAACGCCGCGCCCACCGGATGCCCAGCTCGATCGCGGCGCTGCTGCAAGCAGAACCGTCCAGTCCGATCAGAATGCTCCGCAGCATGTGGCACCTCCTAACCTCGGCCAGCGGCGTGCCCTGATGGGCAACGGCCGGCGGCTGCACCATGAGTTCGTGAGTCAGCATGGATTGCCTCCGTCTGTGATGGGCAGTTCGATAGGTTTCCGCTGCTGATCGCGTAGCCGCCCAAGGGTGTTCTCGATCAACTTGGCCAACTTGTCCGCAGCGCCGCTGACGGCTTGGGTCAAGGTCGCTGCCTGGTGAGTGACCGCGATGGGCCGGCGGATTCACCTGTGCTTGCGATCCGGCACAACATGAATAGCCGAGAGCGTTTCCCTCGGCGCATCGCCCCATCTTCCCGGATGGGCGGGTTGCGGCATCGCGTGAAGCGGCGCGCCAACACAAGCGCAGCCACCTCGCGGCGTGCCGCGAGAATCGCTTAGCGGTTGACGATTAAATCAGCAATCGCCGCAGAAGAACGACGGACTCGGCCGCCGACTGGCCAATCGGCCAGGAGACCTTGACCTCGGCATGAGGCTGCCGGAAGCCTGTTGACAGATCGGCCCCAGGCAGAGCGCCGTGCAATTCGGTGATCCGACGAGAGGAGCATGACTTGCCCAAACACCAAGAGCCCGCGCCCTTTCCCAAACGAGCGACCACGCTGCCCGATGAGGGGTTCCGACGCAGGGCCGAGTCATCACGCCTGCTTAGCTCCGTGGCAGGCAACTCGGACTCTTGCGACGAGGACCGCCGGTCCGACACCTGGAGCGAGATCCGCTGCGCCGCGTCTTGAATCAGGAAGCGGTGGTCCAACAGGAGATGCGGGCCATCTTGGCTCACATTCCTGCGAGAGGGACTCGCCACGACGCAGCCGGCCAGAAGGACGAGCGCCGCCGCCACCGGTAGGAGAGCCGGCGGTCGCCGGGCATGATTCGATAGGACCGGCCTGATGAACCGCATGGTAGCCACCGAGCATGGAAGCAGAGAACTCCACCGCGCACGTCCCATTCAATACTACGCAGCCGCGCAAACAAGGCAAGCCTGTCCGCTGCGTTCGACATCGCCCTATCGACTCGCGAGGACCTCGATGCAGGGCCAGCGCACACTAAGTGCCTTTGCCGGTAAGGAGTTGCATCAAGAAGCCAACGCTCCAGCCTGCCATGCGGCGTTTCATGATGTTGCTTTGCTTGCCGGGATGTTGCTTGATCAGGCTCAATGT
>Ga0067045_1030104_pt1 | contig 16690 bp, 12 predicted proteins | sample TerdegcTABiofilm_FD_59184 | JGI IMG/M metagenome (GOLD analysis project Ga0067045, IMG submission 59184) | Combined Assembly of (Gp0054472, Gp0054536) Wastewater bioreactor microbial communities from Singapore -Terephthalate degrading...
CGTCGGCTTGCCCCGCCGATGCCGGTGCGCGAGTTTCTGGCGCATCGACTCTTCTGGTGAGTGCGCGGGAGGCGGGAGGCGGTGACCGAGCAGGCAAGGTGGAGGCCGCCGGCTGGCCTCTGGCAGGCAGCGGGGCTTCTGGGCGTGGCGGTGGTTGCCGGCTGTCTGGCCAATCCCTTGGGTGGGAACGGATCGCGTCCTGGCGGTGGCCAGGTGGTGGTGGTCGTGGGCTGCGCCGCCGCGGAGGCAGGCGCGGGCCAGACCAACAGCTTCTGCTTGACCGCGGACGCGGGCCCGGCGCCGCTGGTCGTGCGCACCGCACCGCTGGCAGTCGAACCTGGTGTCCGGGCAGTAGACTGGGACTTCGGCGACGGTGGCACGGCGGCAGGCGAGGAGTCGGTGCACGTGTACGGGCAACCCGGAGTCTACGCCGTAACCGTGTCCGTCAGGTACGCGAACGGCGCTCGCCGACAGGGCCGGCATGCGGTTGCCGTCCAGCCGTCCGTCAGCCGCATGGTGGGCCCGCTGCTGTGTCGCAGCGAGCGGTCCGTGCGCCTGCAGGTGGCCGATCCGCCGCCCTACCCGTGCACCTGGTCCGTGCGCGACGGGCGGATCAGCGGCGGCCCGTCGGCGACAGCCGTGTACGCCGCGCCTGCCAGTCCCGGGCGTGACCGGGTGTGCGCCCTGTTCGACGTCGAGGGGGTCCCGTTCGAGGTGGCTGCGGAGATCCTGGTCTATCGCCAATTCGTGATCCTGAAAGCGGACGACCTCGGCCTGCGCACCGAGCGATGGGAACGGTACTTCGACCTTCTCGGCAAGTGGGAGTTGGCCGGCACGGCCGGCGTCGTCTGGGCGCAGCTGTTGCAGGCGGATGCCGCCTGGGTGCAGCGGCTGTTGGCGCTGCAGGCCAGCGGCCGGGGCGAGTTCTTCCACCACGGCTGGGACCACGCCAGCGGCGAGAATCTCGACGGGAGCGCGCCGGGGATGGCCATGTGGGAGTTCTATGGCACGAACTACGAGTACCAGCGGCGCCACCTGCTCGACGGGCTGGCGGCGGCGGAGCGCCTGGGCTTCCGCGTGACCACTTTCGGGCCCCCGTTCAACAAGGCGGACCAGACGACGGTGCGCGTGCTGGACGAGACGCCCGCGATCCGCAACGTCCTCTTCGAGCCCCCGGGGGGCCAACGGCTGCGTTTCAGGCGGGTGGCGGACATCGAGAACGGGACCGGCAAGCCCGACCTGGCGTTCTTCGCAGCGCAGTATCGCGCTCGCCAGGACGAGGAGTACCTGGTCCTGCAGGTGCACCCCAATGCGATCGCGCAGGATCGCTTCGGCGAGCTGGAGCGGATCCTGGCCATGCTGGTGGGCGAAGGTCGGACCTTCGTCACAGCCGCGGAATACCGTCGCCTGGACGACTCGCGGCAGACTGAGCCGCCGTCGGTCGAGACGCGCGCCGCAGGGGGTACGCCTTGACTGGCTCCGGCTGCCGGCCCGGGGCGCTGGGCTGCGTCGAGCGCGTTGGCGCGAGGCCCCGAGGGCCTGGCATGGCTTCGTCCCGAGGGAGGGACCGCAGTGACGATCGCTAGTTCGTTGCCCGTGGCCGGCCGCTTCGGCGGCGCCGACTCCCGGCTGTGAGCCCGTGGACGTCGCTGTCGTTTCCGAGCGCTTCTATCCGGACAGCATGGCGGTGGCCATCCGGATGCGCCATGTGGTGCGGGCGCTGACCGAGCTGCCGGGCTCGCGGGTGACGCTGTACACCGGTTCCCGCAGGGTGGTCGCGGCCGGATTCCGGTCGGTGCGCACCTTCTGCCCACCGGTGTCCAGCGAATGGCCGCTGCTGGCGCGCTTCTCGGCCGAGCTGCTGCTGGGCCTCGAACTGGCGGTGCGCATCGTGGTGGCGCGGCGCCGGGCCTGGGTGATCACGTCACCGCCGTTCATCGCTGCCTGGCTGTGCTGCATGGCCTGCGTGCTGCGCGGCGTGCCGTTCGTGCTGGACGTGCGCGACGGGTACCCGGAGGTCTACTTCGTCGTCGGCTTGGTGCGGCCGACCAGCCTGCTGGGGCGGCTGCTGCTGCGGCTCGAGCGCTTTCTGTATCGCCATGCCGTGCTCATCTCCGTGGCCACCCGCGGGCTGGCGGCCCAGGTGCGCGGCAAGGCCGACGCGGCGGACAAGATCGTGCTGCTGACCAACGGCTTCGACGAGGAGCTGTTCACCGTCGACCGCGCCAAGTACGAGCAGTTCACAGCGGTCTTCCACGGCAACCTGGGCCGCTTCCAGCGGCCCGACCTGATCGTACGGCTGGCGCGCCGCTGCCACGACGCCGGCCTGCCGATTCGCTTTCTGGTCGTCGGCTGGGGCAGCAACCGCGAAGAGCTCCGCGCCGAGATCCCGCCCAACCTCGAGTTCCGCGGTCAAGTCGACTACCAGCAGATTCCGGACATCATCGGCCGAGCGCACGTGGGCCTGTCCTTCCGCACCGACGACGCGATCAGCCGCGACTCGTTCCCGGTCAAGGTCTACGAGTATCTGGGCGTGGCCGTGCCGGTCCTGGTGACCCCGTTGAGCGAGGGGGGCCGGTTCGTGGAGACCCACGGCATCGGATTCCAGTTCTCGCCGGACGACGAAGAGGGGATATTCGCGCGCCTGCGCCGCCTGTACGAGGAGCCGGCCGAACTGCAGGCCTTGACCCAACGGTGCCTGGCCATCCGGGAGCAGTTCTCGCGCTCCGGTCTGTGCCGGACCTTTGCAGCGCAGGTGGCCGCGCGTTTGGGTGCGTGCTAGCGGGGCGGGTTCCCGGGCCGCAGCGTGGCTCCCGATGGCAGGACAACCGGGCGTACGGCCGCCTGCCCCAGCGGACGCAGGGGAACCGCCATGCGGATGTGGTTGCCGTCGGGTTGGAGACCAGGGATGAAGGAGCCGGGCGCGGGGCTTGCTGGGCTGGGACGGGTGGCCGGGAAAAGGTGGTGGCCCGTGGCGGTCCTGGCCGCGTTGGTGCTGCTGTACGAGCCCCGGCTGACGCTGAACCAGGGGCTGGTGATCACCGACGATTTCTTCACCAGCGACCTGATGAACGACCGGTATCCGGCGCGGGTCGAGTTGGGCCGGGCCCTGCGCGCCGGGTACCTGCCCCTGTGGACGCGGCTCATCTACTGTGGATTCCCGCTGCAGGCCAATCCGGAGACCGGTCTGACCTACCCGCCCAATCTGCTGCTGTTCGGCCTGCTGCCGCCCGCGCTGGCGCTGAACGGCTCGATCCTGCTGAAGTTCTTCCTGGCCGGCCTGTTCGTGTACCTGCTGCTGAGGCAACTCGGGGCGACGGCCAGCGCGGCCCTGTTCGGCGGGATTGCCTTCGCGTGGTGCGGGTTCGCCGTGGCGCATCTGCGCCATCTGAACATGCACGATGCGGCAGTCTGGGTGCCGCTGCTGCTGTACCTATTGGAACGCTACCGCCACGATCGGCGCTGGGCGTGGCTGCTGTGGACGGCGGCGGTGTTCGGCCTGCAGGTGTTGGCTGGCCATCCGCAGATCTCGTACTACACGGGGCTGCTGCTGGCGGCGTACCTCCTCTGGATCGAGGTGCCAGGAGTGCGCCGGCCGGCAGAGGTGGGCGGCGTGGCCCTGCGGCTGGTCGGCTGCTTGGGCTTGGGGACCGCTGCCGGCATGGTGCAGCTCTGGCCGACGCTGGAGCTGGTCCAGTGGTCGGAGCGAGCGGGCGGGGTGAGTGCCGAGTTCGCCAATCGCTACCAGTACTACCTGCCGAACCTGCTGACCTTCGTGTACCCCTACGTCAACGGCGATCCAGGCGCGGGCACGTACCGAGCGCCCGGGATCTTCTGGGAAGACTACGGCTACGTGGGTCTTCTGCCCCTGGTGGCGGCTGGGTGGGCCCTCTGGCGTGGCGTCCGCCGCCATGCCGTGGTGCGCTGGTACGCCGGCCTCGGCGCGGTCGCGGCGCTGCTGATGCTGGGCGATCAAGCGGGCGTGCACTGGCTGGCGCGGCGCCTGATTCCGGGGATGGCCTATCTGCGTTTCGCCAACCGCTTCGTGCTGTTCGTCGATCTGAGCCTGTGCGTGCTGGCGGGACTCGGGCTGGACGAGCTGCTGCGCCGGCGCCGCGTGCTGAATCTGCCAGCAGCCTGGATCGGCGCGCTGTGTCTGGTGCTGCTGGTAGTCGACCTGTTCTGGGTGCAGCGGCGACAGAATCCGATCGTCGCTCGCCAGGAGTGGGAACGCCTTCCAGCCACCGCCCAACTGCTCCGGCGCGACCCCGAGCCCGGGCGGACCCACCCACTCAGCGGCGTGCAGACCCACCTGGCGGCCTACCATGAGGCGCGGGGTTGGCAAGGAGACCTGTCGCCGTACGTGCGCCAGCGCGCGGCGCTGCAGCCCTCGGGCAACATGCTCAGCGGGATCGCGACCAGCACCGGGTACATGAATCTGGTGCCGCGGCATCTGGTGGAACTGTGGGGCAACGAGAAGACGCCGGGTCTGATCGAACGCGCGCTGCGCGTAGATGCGGCTGGCATGCCTCTGGTCGAGGCGCCGTTCGTGCGCTCGCTGAGCGCGTTCGGCGTGAAATACGTGATCTCGATCTGGCCGCTGCGGCATCCGGCGCTGTCGCTGGTCGGGGTCTCCGGGGAGTACGCGGTGTACCGCAACGCCGAGGCGCGGCCCCGATGTCGATTCGTGGCGCAGGCGCACCCGGTCGCTCCGGCGGCGGAGGGCCTGTTCGTGAAGCGCCTGCTGCGTTACGGCGTGGATCCGGACTCGCTGTTCGTGCATACCGCGGATCCGCTGCCGCAGGCACCGGCCGACCAACCCGTCGCGGGGCGCGTCCGGCTGGTGCGCGAGCACGACCACCGGCTCGAGCTCGAGTGCGAGGTGACCGGCGGCGGGTGGCTGTTCGTCGCGGATACCTACTACCCGGGTTGGCGCGCCCGCGTGGATGGTGCCCGCGTGCCGGTGTATCGGGCCAACCTGGGCGGCCGCGCCGTGTGGCTGCCGGCGGGAGCGCGCCGGGTGGTGTTCGCGTACGCGCCGGCCAGCTTCTACGGTGGCCTGGGCGTCAGCGCGCTCGCGCTGGCCCTGATCGGGATAGGGTTGGCATGGTGCCGCCGAAGCAGCGCCCGCTCGCGCTGCGCGGCTGCCGGCGCGGCCCCCCACGCCGCTGCCGTGCTGCGGGGAGACGACGTGCAGCAGCGGTCGGAGGGGACTGTTCCCGACGGTTCGGCTTGACAGCCGGTACGCCGTCGGATACGCTGTGCGCCGACGCGTTCGGCTGGCAGGGCGCCCGCTGCGAGAGGCGCTTGCGCAGGCGTGGTCGGGATCTGGGAGAATTCCGATGGCTGCTGACTATTTCGCTGTCCCGTGCACTCCGGACTGGGAGGCTTTCGTCGCCTGCATCCGCCGGCGGGGGACGCCGGCACGAGTGCATCACTACGAGCTGTACCTGGACGCCGAAGTGCAGACGGCCGTCGCCGAGCGCTTCGGCCTGCTGGCGGCGCTGGACCCGGCCGATCCGTACTACGGTCTGCGCCGCGCCATCGCCATCCAGCGCTTCCTCGGATACGACTACGTCACGGCCGGGGTGGACGGGATGACCATGGTCTTCAACTGGGACGCTGCCGCGGACACGGCGGATCTGCAGCGGGCCGGCGGGCGCTCCTTCCTGAACGAGCATCGGGGACCGATCGCGTCCTGGGAAGACCTGGAGGCATATCCCTGGCCGGATGTGCGCAAGGCGACGACCCGCACTCTGGAGTGGCTGGAGACCAATCTGCCGGACGACATGTGCGTGATCGGCGGTGGATTCGGCCATTTCTGCGAGTACCTGACCTGGCTGATGGGGTACGAGACGCTGTGCCTGGCACTGTACGACGACCGTGACCTGGTCCAGGCGCTGGCGGACCGCATCCTCGAACAGAGCCTGGCGTTGGCGCGCCTGGTCGTGCAGTTCAGCCGCGTCAAGCTGATGCTGGGCAGCGACGACATGGGTTTCCGCACGGGAACGCTGATCAGCCCGGCCGACATGCGCGCCTTCGTGCTGCCCGGTCACCGCGCTGTGGCGCGCATCGCCCACGAAGCCGGCCGGCCGTACTTGCTGCACTCGTGCGGCAACTTGGCGGCCATCCTGGAAGACCTGATCGAGGATGTCAAGCTGGATGCCAAGCACTCCTTCGAGGACACCATCGAGGACGTGCGGCACGCCAAGGCGACGTACGGTCACCGCCTGTCCCTGCTGGGCGGCATCGACATGGATTTCCTCTGCCGAGCCACCGAGTCCCAGGTGCGCCAGCGGGTCCGCGACACGCTGGCCGTCTGCCAGCCGGGCGGCGGGTACGCCCTGGGCACGGGCAACAGCGTGGCCAACTACCTGCCGCTGGACAATTACTTGGCGATGCTGGACGAGGGGCGCCGCTTCGCTGGCTGAGAGCCTGCCCGCTGCTGGGCGGACGCGGCTTGCATTCTGCCCAAATGAGCAGTATCATGCCCACCGATCCGTGTTCGCTGCAGGCGCAATCGTCGGACTTTCGGCGGGCTGTCGTTGCCCATGAACGTCATCGTCTCGCCCGGCACGCAGGCCAAGCTCGCGATTCTCTCGCAGGCCTCGCAGTTCGATCTGGCCTGTGCGTGCGGGACGCGCACCAACGAGGACCATCGCCGCCGCAGCGGCGACGGCGCGTGGCTGTATCCGGTCTCGTTGCCCAACGGAGGAGAGAGCGTCCTGCTCAAGACGCTGCTGTCCAACGTCTGCGCCAACAACTGCGTCTATTGCCCCTTCCGCGCGGAGCGCGACATCCGCCGCTGCACCCTGGCACCCGAGCAAGTGGCCAGCGCGTTCCTTGCGTATTACCGCGCCGGGCAGGTGCGGGGGCTGTTTCTGAGCAGCGGCGTGGTGGGCGATGCGGACCGGACGATGGAACGTCTGAATGCCGTGGCCCGCATCCTGCGGCGGCGCGAGCGCTTCGGTGGGTACATCCACCTCAAGATCATTCCGGGGGCCTCGGACGCTGCCATCGAGGACGCGGTGGCGCTGGCCAACACCGTGTCGGTGAATATCGAGACGCCGGGCGAGCGGCACTTCGCGCGCCTGTGTTCGGGGAAGAGCTACCAGGAGGACGTCATCCGATCCATGCAGCGCGTGTACGAGCTGAGGCGTCCGGGCACGCGCTATGCCGGAGTCCAGCAGACTACCCAGTTCATCGTCGGGGCCTCGGACGAGTCGGATCGCGAGATCGTGCGGTACGCGGCGGGTCTGTATCGCCGGCTGGACGTGCACCGGGTGTACTTCAGCGCCTACCAGCGCGGCCTCGGGCGGCCGGATCTGCCAGGCGAACGCTTGGCGGTCCAGGGCGAAGCGCTGCTCACCCGCGAGCACCGGTTGTACCAGGTGGATTTCCTGCTGCGGAAGTACGGCTTCGAGGCCCACGAACTGCTGTACGGGCCCGACGGCAACTTGCCGCTGGACGTAGATCCCAAGGAACACTGGGCGCAGCAGCACCCGGAGTTCTTTCCCGTGGATCTCAACCGGGCTGACCGGGCGCAGCTCTTGCGGGTGCCGGGGCTAGGGCCGAAGACGGTGGAGCGTATCCTGCACCTGCGTCGAGCGGGGGGACGCCTGCGCGGTCTGGAGGATGTGGGCAGGTTGACCAAGCGTCTGACCAAGGCTGCGCGGTACGTCAAGGTCTAGGTGCGGCTGTCCGGTTGGACCCGATCCCGGAATCGCATATCGTATCGCCCGTGGCGAGCGCTGTGCATGCCGGGTCCAGGGACAGCGCTGAGGCAACGCCGGTGGGCTGGGCCACCACAGGGCCAACGACAGCCGGCGCGCCCGGCCACTTTCTCCACACGGATATGTCGACATGGCTGGATCTTCGCCGTCGCCACTGCTGCTGTGCGCCGCCCGCGTCTTCGATGCGGTGCACGGCATCTGCCAACCGGCGCACGCGGTGCTCGTCGCGGGCGGGCGCATCGTGGCCGTGGGACCGACGATGCAGCTGCGGGCGCAGGCCCCGCCGAATGCCGAGGTGCTCGACTACGGCGATGCCTGTATCGCGCCCGGGTTGATCGATGCCCATACCCACGTGAGTCTGGCCGGCGATGGCCGCGCGTACGTGCAGTTGTTCGCGGAGAGCGACGAGATCATGGCGCTCGCCGGGGCGATGAACCTGCGGCGCCATCTGGCAGCGGGGATCACCACGATCCGCGATCACGGCGCGCGCAACATGGTGGGTTTCGCGCTCAAGGAGGCCCTGCGGCGCGGGTACCTGGTCGGCCCGCGGCTGCTGGTCAGCGGCCGGCCCATCACCTGCACCGAAGGCCATTTTCACATGTGCCGCGAGGTCGCCGATGGCGTCGAGCAGATGCGCCAGTCCGTGCGCCGCCTGGTCCACCAGGGAGCGGACTTCATCAAGATCATGGCCTCCGGAGGCGGCACCGTAGGGACCCTCCCCGGCCGGGCGTCGTACTCGGTGGCCGAGCTTCGCGCCGCCGTGGACGAGGCCCGGCATTTCGGCCGTCTCACCGCCGCTCACTGCCGCGCGACCGAATCGATGGCCCGCGCCGCAGAAGCCGGTGTGGACCTGCTCGAGCACGTCGAGTTTCTCGAGCCGGATGGGCAGATGCGTTTCGATGCGGAGCTGGCCGCCAGACTGGCCGAACGCGGCATCTGGCTCAGTCCGACCCTGCAGGCGTGGACGGGGTACCCGCGCCTGGCGGTGCTGGCCGCCCGGCAGGCAGCCGGCACGATCACGCCGGACGAGGAGGCGACGCGGCGGGCGCTGGAGCAGCGCGCCGAGCTGCGCCTGGATCTGGTCCGCCGCCTGCTGGACTGCGGACTGAAGGAGCGCATCGTGCCGGGCACGGACTCTGGCGTCGGCGATCTGGCGTTCGGGCATCTGGACTACGAACTGCAACTGCTCGTGCGGGCGGGCTTCACGCCTGCGGAAGCGCTGGTGGCGGCCACGCGGGTGTCGGCCGAGGCGATCGGCATGGCCGATCAGGTGGGCACGATCGAGCCGGGCAAGGTCGCGGATCTGGCGGTGTTCCGCGGCGACCCGAGCGCCGACGTCCAGGCGCTGAGCGCCGTGACGGCGGTGCTCCAGAAAGGAAAGCTCTACCAGCCACTGGCCGAGGGCCGGGACGGCGGCGCGCGCAGCTAGCCGGCCGCCGACCCGGGCGCTGCCCGCAGCCGGGCGAAAGGTGCGGTCTGCCAATGATCGTGGACATCCACGTCCATCCGCAGCTCGACGCGCCGGACACGTTGCCCGCGCGGCTGATCGCGCTCGGGGCGCCGCTGGGCATCGAGAGAATGCTGCTGCTGGGCGATGTGCTGCGCTTCGGGTACTGCCCGAACGAGGCGCAGATCCGGCAGATCAACGACAATACGCTGCACGCGCTCGACCGGTGGCCGGAGCAGTTCCGCGGCCTGTGCCACCTCAACCCCGCCCACGACCCGGCCTTTCTGCGCGACGAGATCGAGCGCTGCCTGGCCCAGCCGCTGATGCGCGGCGTCAAGCTCGAGGTCGCGGTGAATGCGCGCGACTGCCGTTTGGACCCGATCATGGCCGAGCTGGAGCGCCGCGATCTCATCCTGCTGCACCATGCCTGGTACAAGACCACGGGAGCGGTGGCCGCCGAGTCCACGCCCGCGGACATCGCCGATCTGGCCAGACGCTGGCCCCGGGTGCGCATCGTCATGGCCCATCTGAGTCCCGCTGGCCCGCGCGGGATCCAGGATGTCAAGCCGTACGCCAATGTCTGGGTCGATACCTCCGGGGCGCAGCCCACAGCGGGCGTGGTCGAGTATGCGGTGCGGGAACTGGGCGCCGAGCGGATCGTGTTCGGTTCGGATGCGCCGGGCCGAGACCTGGCCGTGCAGTTGGCGCGCGTGCTGGGGGCCGATATCGACGCGGCGCAGCGGCAGCGCATCCTGCGCGACAACGCGCTGGCTCTGCTGGGGGAACCATGCTGATCGACGTCAATGTCTGGCTGGGACACTGGCCGTTCCAGCGCTTCGCCAGTACCAGCGCGGCGGCCCTGGAGCGGCACCTGCAGGCGCACGGCATCGACATGGCGCTGGTGTCGCCCGTGGAGGCCATCCTGCGGCCCGACCCAGGCGAGGACAATGCCGCGCTGTTCCGGGCGGTCGGCGCAGCCCCGTCGCTGTCGCCAGTGCCCGTGCTCCGTCCCTCGCTGCCCAGCTGGCCGCGGCACCTGCGGGAGTATGCCGAGCGTGGAGTGCTGGCGGTGCGCGTGCTGCCGAACTACCACCTGTACGACCTGGCCGTGCCGGAGGCCGACGAGCTGGCCGAGGCCATGATCGAGCTGGACCTGCCGCTGCTGATCCAGCTCCGCGTCGAGGACGAGCGCAGCCAGTACCCGTTGCTCCAGGTCGCGGGCGTGCCGACCGCCGCGGTGCTGGCGTTCGCGCGGCGGCATCCGACGCTGCGTTTGGCCTGCCTGTGCGCGTACTTCGGCGAGGCTGTGGAGCTGACCGCCGACACTCCCAACGTCTGGGTAGACCTGGCGTTCGTGGAGACCCTGGACACCGTCGCGTCGCTGGTGGCCCGGGTCCCAGCCGAACGGGTCCTGTTCGGCTCCCACACACCCTTCCTGTACACGCGCGCGGCGCGCGACAAGCTGCGCCATGCGAACGTGCCGCCGGCCGCGCTGCAGGCGCTCGCAAGCGGCAATGCCGCCCGGCTGCTGGGTGCAGGGCGGCTGGCAAAGGACAGCGGCTGAGGTGCGGCAGTCGCGCTGGTGCCGTCCCCGGGGCACCGCGTGGCGGAGGCATTCGCTGCGCGAGGACGGGGCGCATGGGGCGGAGGGCACCGAGCGGGTGCGGGTGCCGGGCGATGCGGGCCGCGGTGCGGGCGCGCGGACGCTGGTCCGCTTTTCGAGGACTTCTCGTGGCGTGTATGTTCTGAGTGTCGCCGCCGGTCGATCGCTGCGGGCTGCCCGGGGACTAGGTCTCGGGCCACCGACTGCGCGGCCGGACGGTCGCATCGATGTCGATTTCCACGAGACCGTGCATCTAGAGTGTGTGGGAGTGGCGGCTGGCAAGGGTCTGGTGGGCACCAAGGCGGTGGTGGCCGAGCAGGGCGTCGCCCGTTTCGGTGAGGTGACGTATCGCGCGGGGGCTGACAAGGAGGTTTTGCGTCTGCAGGCGACCGTCGAGAGCGGCCGGTGCGAGCCGGCCCTCTCGGAGCCGGTGATGGCGGAGGTGGTGGCCACGCGCCTGTTCTTCCGGCCCCCGGTGATCGTCCTCGGGCCGTGCTCACCGGAGGAGACTGGGTCCACGGACAGCACGCTGTGCAGCGTTGACGCTGCATGGACCGTCAGCGCCATCGACGCCGACGGCCTCGTCGACCGCGACTACCAGGGCGAGGTCAGCGTCCACGCGGGCAGCAGCGCGCTGACGCTGGGCGGATCCCTGGCCGTGCCCGCCGTGGACGGCGTCGCTGGTTTCGCCGTCCAGGTTGGGCATGCCCGACTCGAGGACTCGTCGGAGCTGGTGTCCAGTCTGGTGGCCGAGGACGTGGCGGGGCGCTTGGAGCCGGCAACGGCCCAGTGCTTGGCCTGGGCGGCCGACTCCTTTGGGGGCGGCTCGTCCGGAGGCCGCGCGTCCGGAACGACCGCGGTAGTCACTGCTGAGACCGACGCTCAACCCCCGCGCTTGGCGCTGCGGGGCGTGCATCCCAACCCCTTCAATACCATGGCTCAGCTCGAGTTCGATCTACCCGCTGGCGCGGAGGTCAGCGTGGACGTCTTCGATCTGCTCGGCCGCTGCGTGGGGCGCTTCGGCCCAGTGCCCGTGCCAGCGGGTCCCGGCCAGCAGATCGCCATCCGGGCCGAGGGACTGGGTTCCGGCGTGTATATCGCGCGCGTCACCGCGAGCGCAGCAGCTCGGCAATGGCGCGCAGCGACCAAGATGCTGCTGCTGCGCTGAGGGCTCTGCGGTCGGTCGGGACCCCAATCCCCCAGCGGTGCGGGCGGATCCGTGCGGCGCGTCTGTCCAGCCTTGGCGCCGCCCGGTGTCCGCTCGGTCCGGGGGGCCGGCGGCGCCGGTGAGCGGGCGCGCGTGGCTGAGCTTTGGCGTGTCCGGGGCAGTGGCGCGTGGGAAGACCAGGGGAGTGAGCGGTGAGCGACGAGCAGACGGCTAACATCCAGAACGAACAGCGCGAGGCCAGTCAGGTACCTGCCCGGCGCATGGATTTCGGTCAGCACTTTCTCTTGGCCGTACTCCTGGCGCTGCTGGTGTTGTTCGCGTTCATGATTCGGCCCTTCATCATTCCCCTCATCGTCGCGGCTGTCTTCTGCAGCCTGTTCTATCCGTTTTATCAGCGTCTGGTACGCTGGACCAAAGGCCGCACCAACCTCAGCGCCCTGATCTCGTGCATCGTCCTGTTGCTGGTGTTTCTCGTCCCGCTCTACGTCGTCGTCACCGTGGTCGTGAGTCAGGCGATCGAGTTCTACGAGTGGGTCGCGCCGCAGGTAGAGGAGCTGCTGGCCAGCGGCGACCTCGACCCGGCCCAACTGGCCACCCATCCTCTGGTGAAGCGGTTCCGGCTGGATCGCGTCGACTGGCGCTCTCCGATCCAACAGGGAATCGGCCTGCTGTCCGCCAACGCCGGCAAGCTGATCAACACCATGTCGCGGGCCACGATCTCCTTCTTCTCCAGCCTGCTGATCACCCTGTTCACGATGTTCTTCTTCTTCCGGGACGGCGAGCGCATCGCCGCGCAGCTCATGGACTACCTGCCGATGAGCGACGAGTACAAGCGGCTCGTCGCCGTCCGCTTTCACTCCATCTCGCGCGCCACCATCAAAGGCAGCCTCATCCTCGGCGTGGTGCAGGGCACGCTCGGCGGCCTGACCCTGTGGGTCTTCGGGTTCAGGGCAGCGGCCATGTGGGGCATGGTGATGGTCATCCTGTCGCTGCTGCCGGTGGTCGGCTCGTACCTGGTGCTGATCCCGGCCGCGATCTACCAGATGGGGACTGGCAGCGTCGGCAGCGGCGTGGCCATTCTCGTCATCACCGTGGTGGTGATCTCCAACGTCGACAACCTGCTACGGCCGCGCCTGGTCGGGCGCGACGTGGGCATGCACGACCTGATGGTGTTCTTCTCCACGCTCGGCGGGATCGCGTTCTTCGGCCTCATGGGCTTCATCGTGGGCCCTTTGGTGGCCTCGCTGCTGGTGGCCCTGCTGGGGATCTACAGCCAGGAATTCGCGCGACACATCCGGCCCCAGAGAGACAGCGATGCCACAGCCCGTCAGTCGGGCCCGGGAGCCGGCACGGAGAAGCCGGTCGGCATCACATCGCAGGTCTGAAGGAAGCGTCTGCCGGCAGCGACTCGCCGGTGGCGGCCTGCCATGGTGGGGTGAATTTCTGCTTCCAGGAGATCTCGATCACCTCGATCGTCTCCAAGTAGGGCAGGACGAAGGTGACGGTGCCGTCCTCGAAATGCGCCGGCAGCAATACCCTGTCCGAAAAGCGCAGGCAGAACACGGGGGGCTTGATGCCGGGCACGCGCACCGTCAGCTCCAGGTCGCGCACCGGCACATTGGGCAGGTCGCGCTGGTAGTTGACCAGGCCGATCAGGTAGCTGCCGTTCGTAGTGCTCCGATTCACCACGATCTCGACGCAGGGCGGGGCGTTGGTGCTCAGCACCAGACGCGAGGGCGCGTACGTCCGGAACAGCCAGGTGCCGAAGACCTGCTGCGCATCCTGCTGCATGGACAGCACGGGCGAAGCGAGGTACACGCACTTGCCGTCCCCGAAGCGGTGCACGGTCAACCCCGCGTACTCCGTCGGCAGCCCCGGTGGGTTGCTGTGGATGGCGGCGTACCGCTCGGCGTCCGGGTCGAACCGCGGCTCGACGATCCGCGCCATCAGCCGCGCGTCGGTGGGGACGCACAGCGGCGCGCTGCCACGACACGAGATCAGCCAGTCACGGTCGACGAAGGACAGGTAGTGCCAGCGCTTGGCCGCGCCGCCGGTGTAGGAGACGCCGAACACGTCCTTGAGGCCGAAGTCGCCGGTGCCGGTGCCGTCCGGCCGGAGCAGCGAGGTCAAGCCCGTGGCCACCAGCGTGCCGCCATAGTCGACAAAGGTCCGGAGGCGGTCGTTCTCCTCGTCGCTGGTGTACAGGATGTTGTTCATCACGATGGTGTTGAGGTGATCGTAGTCCTCCGTGGCGCTGGTGATCACGGCGAACGGGATGTGTGCGCGGGTCAGCATGACCGCGGTGCCGGTCATCTCCTCGGCCACTGGATTGCCGCCAGCCGGATGGGCGATGTCCGCCCCGGCGCTGTGGTCCACGAACGCGGTGGACGAGTAGTAGAGGGCCTTCTCGGCAGCGTTGACCGGCCGGTGGCCCTTCAGCATGAGCAGGAAAGGCGCCAGCTTCTGCCGCACCATGCCCAGGCGGTGATACACGTTGAGGTCGAGGGTGCCGTCCGGGTTGATCGCGTCGATGAAGAAATACGCCCCGCCATTGGCCAACGTGGCGGCAGCCTCGGCGGTGAGCTCGGCCTCGGACTTGGTCGAGGTGTGGTCGGTGAGATTCACGCAGCGGCTGGTCATGTACTCGTAGGGCAGGATGCGCGACGCCGCAGCCAGCACCTTGGTCCCGAGGATCTGCTGGTACTTGCCGCCGTAGAAATCGCCCGAGGTGTAGTCGCACGCCGCCGCGATGCCGAGCGTGTATCCCTGCAGCCACCCGCTCATGATCGTGGACGTCTGATGAGTGACGGTGATCTTCTTGTTGTGCGCCTTGACAGCGTCGGTGATCTGCTGGGCGAAGCTGGCCAGGGAACGCTCCCGGAAGCGCTGGAAGGCGACCCATTCGGGATCGCGCCAGTCGATGGTGGGCGGGATCTCACGGCCGGTTTCCGCCAGGTACTTCGCTCGGCAACTCGGGCACACGCAGATGCCGGGCCAGAAGGTCATGTCGTTGAAGAGGCCCTCGATGTCGTAGGCGATGATCTCGGCGATCTGGGCCAGCACGAAGGCTCGGTACTCGTCGTTGTTGGGGCAGCTCCACCAGTACCGGCCGGCGTGCTGCGTGCCGTCGGGACGGGTCAGGCGCCAGGCGGGATGCGTCTTGGCAGAGTGGTTGTGGTAGATGCTCGTGTAGTACGCCAGCGGCACGATCAGGTTGCGGCGGAGTTCGGCCACCGTTTCACCGAAGATATCGCGCCCGTGCAGGTTGGCGTGCATGTGCCCCACGCGGGTCGGGTAGTAGCAGTTGCCGTTGTGACAGGTGGCGTAGACCATGGCCGCGTCGACGGCAGCCAGCTTGACCGCGGCGACAAACCGGGTCGGATCGAAGCGACTCAGGAAAGTGGGATCGTCTTCGGTGATGTGGCTGTCGACCAGCAGGCGAGCCTGGCAGTAGCGGTACCATTCGATCGTCTGGAGCATCGCGTTCTCCTCGAAGTGTCAGGGGCGACCGCCGGCGAATCTCGCCGCTGCCGTAGGTCGCACGCGGACAGCCTCAGCGCTTTTGGGCTTCGCCCGTCATGGGCACGAAGCGGACCGGCAGCAGGCGCTCGCGGCGAAGCTGGTGGCCCTGGCGGGTCAGGCGCACCAACTCCTGGTACTCAGTGCCCACGGGTAGCACCAGCCGTCCGCCGTCGGCGAGCTGCTCCACCAGCGCCGGCGGGACATGGTCGGGCGCGGCGGTGACCATGATGCCGTCGAAAGGCGCTTCTTCGGGCCAGCCGCGATAGCCATCGCCGATGCGCACGGTGACGTTGTCGAATCCCAGCCGTGCCAACCGGGCGCGCGCGCTGTCCCCCAGCGCCGGGACGATCTCGATGGTGTAGACGTGCTGCACGAGCCGCGCCAGCACGGCGGCCTGGTATCCGGAGCCGGTGCCGATCTCCAGCACCTTGTCGCTGCGCCGCAATTGCAGGGCTTGCGTCATGTAGGCCACGATGTACGGCTGCGAGATCGTCTGCCCGTGGCCAATGGACAGCGGGTGATCGCCGTACGCGTACTCGCGCGCGCTGCGCGGCACGAACAGGTGGCGCGGGATCGCGCGCATCACGTCCAGCACGGCCGCGTCGGTGATGTCCCGCGCGGCCAGTTGCTGTTCCACCATGGCCAGGCGTTCGGCGCGGAAGGGGTCGTCCCCGTCATCCGTGCGGCCGCCGTCGGGCCGACAAGACAGCAGCAGCAGAGCCAGCACCCATGCTCGCGTGCCCATGCCATCGCCTCCCGTCCGCGGTGCGCGGCGGCCAGGGCTCAGTACCGCCAGCAATGCCCGCACGCTGCCCGGCAGCGCCAACCGCGGCGGCTGCGGCCCGCAGGCGCGCCCTGCTGCTGGGCCCCGACAGCCGTCGCGGGGCGGTGCGCCGGAGGCGGCTCAGCGGATGAAGTTGGTCCGCACCTTGGGCTCGGCAGCCGGCGCGGCCACGCCCGCCTGGAGCCCGCCCTGCGCCAGTCGCAGCAGCCAGGCCATGTTCCGGCCCAGCAGCCGCATCACCTGCACCCCTTCGGCATCCGCGACGCTCTCCCCCGGCCGGGCTCCGTGGATGGCGTTCCAGTAGTTGGACGAGGGCACGAGCATCTCGGCATAGTGCAGGTAGTGGTTGAGCTGATCGAAGGCCGCCACAGCCCCCGAGCGGCGGAGCGCGACCACCGCAGCGCCGACCTTGTGGCGGAACAGCCCGCCGTTG
>Ga0067045_1030105_pt1 | contig 16688 bp, 13 predicted proteins | sample TerdegcTABiofilm_FD_59184 | JGI IMG/M metagenome (GOLD analysis project Ga0067045, IMG submission 59184) | Combined Assembly of (Gp0054472, Gp0054536) Wastewater bioreactor microbial communities from Singapore -Terephthalate degrading...
GCGCCAATGGCAGCTCCGGAGGCATGGTCTCGTGGCTCGCTGCGGAACTGCTTCGCACCGGCCAGATAGACGGCGTCATTCATGCGCGGCCGGTTTCTCCTGCGCCTCCTGGCGGCCCCTTTTATACCTACGGCATCAGCCGGACCGTGGACGATGTCGCCGCAGCCGCGCACTCTCACTATCATGTGGTGGAAATGTCCGGGGTGTTGGAAGAAGTCCTGGAAACCCCCGGACGTTACCTGTTCATCGGCGTCCCCTGCTTCGTCAAGGCGATCCGGCGCCTGCAGACACTTGACCCCCGCCTGAACGAGCGGATCGCCTTCACGATCGGACTGGTCTGCGGCCACCTCAAGAGCGTCAACTGGTCTCTTTCTCTGGGCTGGGGCGCGGGGGTCCCACCTGAAGAGCTCGCCGCCATCCGCTTCCGGGAAAAGGGCGAAGATATTCCCGCCAAGTCCTACCATTTCGCCGTCAGAGCACGCGGCTCGGATGATTTTCTTGTCCACGACGCGGCCAGCATCGCAGGCGGACGGTTCAATACCGGCGCCATGATGCTGCGTGCCTGCGACTTCTGTGATGATGTCGTCGGTGAGACCGCCGACCTCACTGTAGGCGATGCATGGCTCCCCGAATACCAGTTCGACTGGCGGGGGAAAAACATGGTCGTCATTCGGAGCGCCCATCTCGAGGCCCTGATTCAAGCAGCCTTCAATGCGGGCCGGCTGAGCCTCACTCCGTTGAGCGCGCGGCAGGCAGCAGATGCTCAATCCGGTGGCTTCCGGCATAGACGTGAAGGGCTCGCCTATCGCCTTGAAGGCAAAAAGGCGCGGGGCGAGTGGCATCCGGCCAAGCGGTCCTTCAAGGTCCGCCCTCCCTCCCCCCTCCGCCGCCTCATCTATACGCTGCGCCAGGAGGTCTCCCTGATCTCACGGGAGGCCTTCGTCCGGGCCCGAAGCGCCGGAAACTTCGAAGTTTATGCCGGCTCCGTGCGCCGGGCGATGCAGAGGCTGAGATTTGCGGAACTGGTGTCCGCAGCCCCCCGCATCCTTTCGGTTCGTATCCGGCATGTTCTTTCAAAGGGCCGGAGATCATGACCGTTACATCGACCGAAAGACTGTACAAGGACCGGTTGTCGATCGGCAACAAGGTCTCGCGCCGCCTGTGGGGGTTGGCTCGTATACTGCTTTTCAGCTGGACGCCAGATTACGGGTTCAATGGCTGGCGGATTATGGTCCTGAGGCTGTTTGGAGCGCGCATTGGCCATGGATGCAAGATCGCTTCAGACTGCCGCATCTGGGCTCCCTGGAATTTGAGGATGGGGAATTATGTCTGCCTCGCAGCAGGCGTCGATTGCTACAATGTCGCCCTCATCAGGCTGGATGATCACGTCACCATTAGCCAGCGTTCATACCTTTGTTCCGCCTCCCATGACATCCGCCTGCTCGCCCGCCCTCTGACGCACGCGCCCATCCATATTCGGCAACATGCCTGGGTCTGCGCCGAAGCGATGATCGGTCCGGGCGTCGAGATCGGCGAGGGCAGCGTTGCGGCAGCCCGCGCCGTGGTCATGAAAAGCGTGCCCCCCTGGACCGTTGTTGGCGGTAATCCCGCCGTCACCATCAAGGCGCGCGTGCTGGCTCAATCCGAGCTGCTGCAATGAACGACATCCACGCCATAATCCTTACACTGAATGAGGAAATGCACATTGAGCGGTGTATCCGCAGCCTGTCGGATCAATGCGCGTCGGTAACAGTGGTTGACAGCGGATCTTCAGATCGAACCTGCGAGATTGCCCGCAATCTCGGCGCCCGCGTCATCGTCAATCCCTTTATCAATCATGCCCAGCAGATGAATTTCGCCATCGATCAGGTGTCCGGTTCCGGAGGCTGGCTGTTCCGTATAGATGCTGACGAAGTGCTTTCCCAGGACAGCCGTGAAAGCCTGCGAGACGCCGTTCTTCGCGCGGCGCCGGACGTGCAGGCATTCGTGGTCATGCGCCGGATTCATTTTCTCGGCCAGCGCATCCGTCATGGCGCCGTTGAGCCAAGCTGGCAGTTGCGCCTTTGGCGAGCCGATGCGGGGCGCTGTGAACAGCGATGGATGGACGAGCATATTCTTGTGCGGGGCCGGGTAGACCGCTCCGGCATCGTGATTGCAGACATAAATCTCAATTCTCTTGGCTGGTGGACCGCAAAGCACAACGGCTATGCCAGCCGGGAAGCCATCGAACAGCTCAATGAAGTCCATGGCTTTCTCCCGGTAAGCACGCTGCAAGGGGCAGGCGCCAGTGCCCAGGCCCGCCGAAAGCGCTTCCTGAAACATCATCTTTACAGGCGCATTCCCCCTAGCCTGCGTGCCGCAATATACTTCGTTTGGCGGTATGTGTTCAGGTTCGGCTTTCTGGATGGGCGGCCAGGATGGTATTTCCATCTGCTTCAGGGATTCTGGTATCGAACGCTGGTCGATGCGAAGGTCATGGAAATTCAGCGCTATGCGGACGAACACCGCATCAGCATCACTGCGGCAATTGAAACGCTGACCGGCATCGCCCCTCTCCCCCCGACCAACACTAAGGCCGAGCCCAAGGCCAACGCGTAGTTAAATCACTCCATCCCCAAAACCAGCTGGCCCCGCCAGTGCCAACGATTTGTCTCTCCCAGAAGAAGGCGTCCCCATGACCTCCGCCCACCCTCCGCCTACCAGCAGACCCTTCAGCCATCTTGATCGCCTCGAAGCAGAGAGCATCCACATCATGCGGGAAGTGGTTGCCCAGGCGGAAAACCCGGTAATGCTCTATTCAATCGGCAAGGATTCAGCGGTGATGCTCCACCTTGCCGCAAAGGCTTTCTATCCTTCCCGCCCGCCCTTTCCGCTGATGCATGTCGATACGACCTGGAAGTTCCGGGAGATGATCGAATTCCGGGACCGGAAGGCCGCCGAGATAGGCATGGACCTGATTGTACACATCAATCAGGAAGGAATTGACGAAGGCGTTGGTCCGTTTACGCATGGTTCATCCCACCATACGGACGTGATGAAGACCCAGGCGCTGCGTCAGGCGCTCGATCGCTACCGGTTTGATGCAGCCTTCGGCGGCGCCCGCCGGGATGAAGAAAAGTCCAGAGCCAAGGAGCGGATCTTTTCCTTCCGCTCTGCCGGCCACAGATGGGATCCCAAACGCCAGCGTCCGGAGCTATGGGACCTCTACAATGCCCGCACGCGGCCGGGGGAGAGCATGCGTGTCTTCCCGCTCTCCAATTGGACCGAGCTGGATATCTGGCAATACATAAGACGGGAACGGATCGATATCGTTCCTCTGTATTTCTCTGCCGAGCGCTCTGTTGTCGAATGGAATGGCGCCCTGATCATGGTGGATGATGACCGCATGCCCGCGGAACTGCGCGCCAAGGCGACCCCGAAATCCGTCCGGTTCCGGACGCTCGGTTGCTATCCCCTGACAGGCGCGGTCGAAAGCGAAGCTACCACGCTCGACGCCATCATACAGGAAATGCTGCTCGCCAGATCATCCGAGCGCCAAGGCCGCGTGATCGACACCGACCAGTCGGCATCCATGGAAAAGAAAAAGCAGGAAGGTTACTTCTGATGCGCCTGACAGACGAACTGATTACGACAGACATCGCTGCCTACCTCACCCGGCAGGAAGAAAAGTCCTTGCTGCGTTTCATTACCTGCGGCTCGGTTGACGATGGAAAATCCACGCTGATTGGCCGACTGCTCTACGACTCCAAGATGATCTTCGAGGATCAGCTTGCGGCCCTTGAGGCCGATTCCCGCAAGATGGGGACGCAAGGCGAGAACATCGACTTTGCCCTGCTCGTCGATGGTCTTGCGGCCGAGCGTGAGCAAGGTATCACGATTGATGTCGCCTATCGCTTCTTCAGCACCGATAAGCGGAAATTCATCGTCGCCGACACGCCCGGACATGAACAGTATACGCGCAATATGGCAACAGGCGCGTCCACAGCAGACCTGGCCATCCTTCTCGTTGATGCCCGTAAGGGGATTATCACCCAGACCCGCCGGCATGCCTTCATCGTCACCCTGCTCGGCATCAGGAAACTGGTTCTGGCAGTCAACAAGATGGATCTTGTCGACTGGGATCCGGAAGTCTTCGATGCCATCGATGCGGAGTTCTACAATTTCTCGCACCAGCTGGCGGGGGATCTGGAAATCCAGGCTATCCCCCTCTCTGCCCTGAACGGGGACAATATGCTGCTCCCCTCCGAGCAGATGAGATGGTATAATGGTCCGACACTCCTTCAGCATCTTGAGAGCGTCAGCCTTGACCCAAAGCATCGTACCGAACCTTTCCGGTTGCCGGTGCAATGGGTCAACCGGCCCGATTCCGAGTTCCGGGGTTTTTCCGGCACCATCACGTCCGGGGCCGTGAAGGTCGGGGACCGTATCCGGTCAATGCCCTCCGCGCGCGAAAGCGAAGTGACACGGATTGTCACCTATGACGGCGACCTCCCGGAAGCCTCCGCTGGACAGGCCGTCACGCTGACGCTCGCGGATGAAATTGATACCTCACGCGGCGACATCCTTGCCTGCGCCACGGCGTCGCCTGAAGTGTCGGATCAGTTCCAGGCCCATATTCTCTGGATGAGCGAGGCCGACATGCTGCCCGGCCGGCGTTATCTGATGCGGATCGGCACCCAGACGGTAACGGCAACCATAAACGCCCCCAAATACCGCATCGACGTCAACGACATGCAGCACCGCCCGGCCAGAACGCTCGGCCTGAACGATATCGGCGTCTGCACCCTGTCGCTGGAACAACCTATCGCCTATGATCCGTTTACGGCTGCCCGGAAAACGGGGAGCTTCATCCTTCTTGACCGCAACACAAACGACACCATCGGCATGGGCCTGATCGATTTCGGCCTGAGGCGGGCGGACAATATTCACTGGCAGACGCTGGATATCAGCCGCGACGACCTGGCTGATCTGAAATCCCAGCGTCCGGCTGTGCTTTGGTTCACCGGCATCTCCGGCTCCGGCAAATCCACCATCGCCAATGCCCTTCAACGCCGCCTGCATTCGGTGGGGAAACACACCTTCCTGATGGATGGGGACAATGTCCGCCACGGGCTCAATCGCGATCTCGGCTTCACCGATGCAGACCGGGTTGAAAACATCCGCCGTGTGTCGGAAGTCGCGAAGCTCATGAGCGATGCCGGCCTGATCACGATTGTCTCCTTCATCTCTCCCTTCGAAGCCGAACGGCAGATGGCGCGCCGGCTCATGCAGGCTGGTGAATTTGTCGAGATATTCATCGATACCCCCCTCGCGGTTGCGGAAGGCCGCGATGTGAAAGGGCTGTACAGAAAGGCCCGCGCCGGCGAGATCTTGAACTTTACCGGGATCAACAGCCCCTACGAGCCCCCTGCATTCCCGGAAATTAGAATTGATACCACCCGGACAGACATTGACGCGGCAGCCGGCCAGATACTCGACTGGCTGAGCGAAAAAGGCTTCCTCGACCGCTAGCTCCCCTCTCAGACTACCCAAATGGGGAATGCTCCGAAGCTCAGCAACTGCCATTGTTGAGAGGGGCATCCATTTGTCTATCGCAGGGTCCTGGGGGACGTTGACGGCAGTTTTCAATGCGAGATGATATTATGGCCAGAGTGTTCTGGATTTCCATTCTGTTCCTGCTTGCCACCACAGCCTGCTCTTCAAGCAATGGTCTGAATGCAACGCAGACAAACCTCCCGCCTCCAGACACAACCTATACCGCAAGGACGGCCGAGTTCCGGGCAGGACCGTTCGATGAAGTCCAGATTCGTGTCAGAGACATGAGCGACCTGAACGGTACCTACTATCTCAATCTGGACGGACGCACCAAGCTGCCCATGCTGGGCGACATGGACTTTGCCGGGAAGACATCTTTTGAAATCGCAACACTGATCGAGGAAAGGCTGTCTGCCACCTACTTGCAGTCTCCGGACGTTGTTGTCTCCCTTAAACCTGCCTTTATCGAACAGGTCACGGTAGAAGGCGCCATCAGGAAGCCAGGCACATATGACGCCAAGCCCGGCCTGACCCTGCTGGAAACAATTGCCCTGAGCGGCGGTGCGTCCGAGACGGCAAATCAGAGACGAGCCATCATTGTACGCACAATTGATGGCCAGAGACAGATGGCCGCATTCGACCTCATCGCCATCCGGGAAGGTTCAGCTGCCGACCCGCTGATCTATGGTAATGATCTCATCATCGTCGATGGGTCACGTGTCCGAAGCGTGTTCCTCGATATCGTGCGGACCAGTCCCATTATCGCGGTCTTCCGTCCCCTCTTCTAGCTTAAATCAAGTAGAGTCATGGCCCCTGGCACACCCCATCCCGAACTCCCGGCACGCCCACCGGGAAGCGCCAACCTTGCCGGAAACCGGCCTGTGGATATCTCGCTCGATACCCTCGCGCGAGAAGCCGATTGGCAGGACGAGAGTGATGTCAATATCAGGCAGCTGTTCAACACGATCTTCAAGCGCAAATGGATGATCCTTGGCATCGTCTTTCTGGGCCTGGCGATCGGGTACATCAACACGCTGAGAACCCAGCCGCTTTACCGGGCAAATGCCACCATCGAAATCGCCAAGGAAGCTGCGCGCATTCTCGATCAGCAGAAGCTGCCTTCGCTTTCTGGAGACCTTTATAAGAACGAGGCTTCGAACCTCACCTTTCCGCAGAACAGGAACGGCAATCAGCGATCTGGTGGGATCGTCTCTGACGAGAGACCTCAACGGGTGGGCAGGCGGCATGTCTTCGGAGATGCCAAGAGGGACGGCTTCCCCTGCAAGCAGCCGGTCCCAGTCCGGCCCGAACACGTCCGTGTGAATCCAGCGGCGAGGCACAAGGCGGCGCTGGAAGTTTGTTTCGCTCCATTCTTCCTCGGAGCAGAAAAAGCCATCCTGGCAGGTTATCCACAGACTGAACTTCTGAATGGACAGCAGACGGGCAAGCTTCCGCAGCGTTGCCTGAAGGACAACCGCCCTGCTCCCGATATCTGCCGTCATCAGCGGCCCAATGGCCTGCAGAACAATTGCTTCCGTTTTACTTGCCTGCAGCTCCCGCCGGAGCCCACTGGCCAACGAAGATCCCCCAGCAGCCGGAATGTCCAACTTCTGAGCCGCTCCCCCCTCCTGCGCCAAGCGCTTCAGGGTTCCCCAACTCCACGCCAGTATGTTCGCCGCACAGGATCGCAATCTGTGCCACTTGTCGCGAAATGGAACGCGCCGTCTTGGCAGGTGAAAGCGCAACCTGGCGATAATGCACCCTCCCCGTCACGTACGTCCGCCGCACAGCTGGCGAGCCGGGGCATGGGGACCAATGGATAACCGTGCATTAATGCGTGAACGCTCCGGGGACGTGCAAATCCCTGCCGCTGGAATTTCGGGCAAACCGCCCCTTCCAGAACATTCAGTTGGCGCTCCTTCAGCCATGCAGTTTCCCCACAGGCTTCGAAGGCCCCGCCAGAAAAGGCCCCTCGCAGGACAACGGATTTCGGATTTCATCCGCAAGCTGTTGTTCTGAAAACGCTGAAGGAACAGACAGTTCCACTGACAAATTCGACGAAAACTGCCAGCTCTTGCAGATTGAAAAAGACAGGTTCTCGGTCATTCGCATCTCCCTGATACAGAGAACCAGTTATCCGCCTATGAATCTGCAGCTGTAGCAGCAGCAGCAATTCACGCAATCGGGATGGCCGACCTAATTTCCAAGTGCAACCCTAGCATGGAAACAATCCTTCCGGGCCCATCCTTCCGGATAGCCCATATGGGGAGGATATTGAAATTCCCTCCGTCTACGTATTTCATAAACCTTTCCTGAGGCTGTTTCAGGCCTGTGGAATTCTGAACTCCCGCAAGCGGGTTACCCATCCGGTCAGCTTGTCTGGAGAAGCGCTGAAGATCAGGGTGTGCATTGGCGCAAAGCGCCTCGAGGAACCCGTATTCTCAGGACTGCCATGCCAAGTAGGATTCTAACGCACAGTGCGCGCGATATGTTCCCGGCCGCCGCCGGGAATCGCCGCCTTTGGCCTCGCCGCCGCACGCTCAAAAGCGGACGTATCCTGTTCAATTTTTCGCGATCATCCATGGATGTACAAATTATAAACGTCTCGAAGGGCGGCGCTTGCCTGAGACTTGGCATTCCCTGGCCGTGCCCGAAGCTGTTTGAGCTTGAAATTCCGACACCGAATTCGTCCACGCCGCGCATCATTCCATGCGAGGTCGCCTGGCAGAGAGGCGTGATGATCGGGGCCCGCCTGCGCAAGGCATGACCGGCAGAGACCCGCGGTCTCTTCCTTCCGCCTCCCCAACCGGTTCCGCCATCCAGGACAAGACATTCACCTTGCTTGCGCCCCATACCCTCAAAACCGTCCGGGCATGGACATATGAGCGCGCGCTTCCGTTCTGGATCGCGCACGGCATCGATCCCCTACATGGTGGCCCGGTCGAACTGCTGGAATATGATGGCGCCGCCTTGAAGCAGGTACCCGCGACGCGCCGGACACGGGTGTGCGGGCGCCAGCTCTACGTCTTCAGCCAGGCGCATCTGCTGGGCCTCCCCGGCGCGCTGGACGCCGCACATCAGGTCTTCAGCTATATGACCACAAAGTTGTGGATGGGCGCAGACAGAGGCTGGTGCCGCACCGCGAGCGCTGAAGGGATACCTCTCGACCTCACCCCTGATCTCTACGATTTTGCGTTCTGCCTCTATGGCCTTGCCTGGTATCTGGAAGCCTCGGGCCGGCAGATCGCCCTGGAGTATGCCAACCAGACGCTGGACCTTGTGGAAAATCTTTTCCGGCACGGATCAGAAGCGGGATTCCACAACACATTTCCGCCCACCCTTCCCCGGCAGCAGAACCCGCATATGCATCTGCTCGAAGCGGTCCTGAAGCTTCAAACCGTGATACCCGCCCGCCATCACATCCGTATTGCGCGTGAACTGACAGATCTGTTCGTGCAACGCCTCTACCAGCCCCAGTCGAAAGCCCTCCCCGAATTCTTCACCGACGGCCTCCAGCCAATCGCTGAAGCTTGCGGCGCCATACGGATCGAGCCGGGGCATCATTTCGAATGGGCCTGGATTTTAGCGCAGCATCAGCTTGTGACGGGGGAGGATCATTCGGGCCTCATCCGTGATCTGGTGCTGACCGCCGAAGCGCTGGGCGTCTGCCAGACCTCCGGCCTCACCCTGAACGCCGTCGACCATACGGGAAAACAGCTCGACACCCAGTCGCGAACCTGGCCAAACACGGAGCGGATCAAGGGCTGGCTCGGACTTTACGAGGTCACCGGAACCTCCCCCTGGCCCCAGGTCGAAAGTGCCTGCAGCGCGCTCTTCCGGTTCCATCTGGGCCCATGCGTTCCAGAAGGCCTGTGGGTGGACGCCTTCACTCAGGACGGAAGGCTTCAGACAGCCACAACCCCTGCCTCAACCTTCTACCATATCCTGCTGGCCTTCTGCGAAATCCTCCGGCTGGCTCCGGAATAGCCCCGCCCATTCCCCCCGCGTCACCCCTCGCCGCGCCGCGCCTGCCTGCTACACTTCTCCCCAAACGGAGGAGACACCCATGCTGAAAGACAAATACGAAGCCTTCAAGGTGACCATTGAGGACAAGGTCGCCCACATCCAGATGTCGCGTCCCGAGGCGATGAACACGATGAACAAGGCCTTCTGGAACGAGCTGCCCGAGATCGTCCGCACCATCGATAATAACGCCCTCGCCCGCGTCATCGTGATCTCGTCGACCGGGAAACACTTCTCCGCCGGCATGGACACGTCCGTCTTCACCAGCCCCCGCCCGGCTGCCGAGCATGACCGCTATGTGATGGCCGAGGCCTTCCGGCTGAACGTCAAGGCCATCCAATCCTCCTTCAACTGCCTTGAAGACGCCCGCGTGCCCGTTCTCTTTGCCTGCCATGGCGCGGTCATCGGCGGCGCCATCGACATGATCACCGCCGGAGACATCCGCTGGTGCACGAAAGACGCCTATTTCTGCATCATGGAGATCAACATCGCCATGACCGCAGACGTTGGCACCTTCCCGCGCCTCCAGCGCTACATTCCCGAAGGCTGGGTCAAGGAACTTGCCTATACCGGCCGCAAGATAGACGCGGCGAAGGCCAAGGAAATCGGCCTGGTGAACGACATCTACGACACGCATGAAGAGCTTCTCGCCGGCGTCCTCGCCACCGCGCGCGAAATCGCCTCGAAAAACCCCCTCGCCGTCACCGGCTCGAAAGTCCTCATCAATTACGGGCGCGACCACACCACCGCCGAAACGCTGGACTATATCGGCCTCTGGAACACCGCGATGTTCCCCCCGCCGCACATGGCCGAAGCCTTCGCCGCCCGCGCCGAAAAGCGCGAGCCGGTCTACCCGGACCTCGCGCCCATCCGCACCGAGCCGATGTAACCAAGAAGGCCCTCACCTCCCATTGCTTTGCAATGGGCTCCTCCTCTCCCACTTCGCGGGAGAGGGGCTGAGACTTCGCCGTCAGCACAACGCTAAACCCCTTTCCCTCCGGGAGAGGAGGGGCCCGCGCACAAAGCGCGGGGGAGGTGAGCGCCTACCCCTCCACCACCTCGAAATCCGTCCAGTCCGGATGCCGGGTTTCCTTCTTGTAGTCGGTGGTCTTGCCAAACCAGTTATTGGTCACCTTGCCGGCTTCATTCTTGTACCAGCTATGGCAGTCTGATGCCCACACCGTCTTGGCAATCTCGCTCTGTACACGAACATTATACGCCGTCATCGCAGAGGGCGTCACATCGATGGCCGCCACGCCCTTCTCGGCGATCTTGTCGATACACTGGATCATGTAGTGGATCTGATGCTCCACCATCAGGATGATGGAGTTGTGGCCAAGGTTGGTATTGGGCCCGTACAGCATGAAGAAGTTCGGGAAGCCGGAAACCGCCAGCCCCTTGAAGGCTTCGGCGCCATCCTTCCAGGCCTGGTTGAGGCTGAGACCATTGCGCCCATAAACCTCCATCGGCGTCAGGAACTCGGTGGACTGGAAGCCCGTCGCCCAGATGATCACATCGCATTTGTATTCCTGGCCATCTTCGCCGATCACGCCGTCCGGCGTCACCGCCTTGATACCCTGGCGCAGCAGCTCAACATTCGGCTGGCAGAGGGCAGGATAATAATCGTCCGAAATCAGAATACGCTTGCAGCCCGGCTCGAAATCCGGCGTCAGCTTTTCCCGCAGAACGGGGTCTTTCACCTGGTCCTCAAGATGCTTCTGGCACATCTTCTTCATGGAGTTCGCCAGCCCCATCGGAGACTTCTGCAGGAAGGCGCCAAAGCCGAAATCGGCAAATGCCCGGATGCGCCACCGGTACCAATTGATCCGCCAGTCTGCGCCCGCGAAGTATTTCTTCGCTTTCGCGTCATACGCCCGCTGCCCGCGCGGGCGGCACCAGGCCGGCGAGCGCTGGAAGCTCAGCATCTTGCCGACCACTTTCTGGATCTCCGGCACAAACTGCACCGCGCTCGGACCATTGCCGATCACGGCCACGGTCTTGCCTTTCAGATCCACCGAATGATCCCACCGAGCCGAATGGAAGGCCGCGCCCTTGAACGTATCAAGTCCGGGAAAATTGGGCGTATGCGGAATGTTCAGCTGGCCAAGGCCGGAGATCAGCACATCGGCCGTATACGTCTTCCCCGCCCGGTCGGTCAGCGTCCAGGTATTGGCCGCATCGTTCCAGCGGCAATCGGTGATCTCGGTATTGAAGCGGCAATGCCGGCGCACATCATATTTGTCGGCAAAGTCCTCGAAATATTTGAGGATCTGCGGCTGGAGAGACCATTTGTAATCCCAGTCGGGATTGAGCTCAAAGGAATAGGAATAGAGGTGGCTGGGCACATCGCAGCCGCAGCCCGGATAGGTGTTGTCCCGCCAGGTGCCGCCTACCCCGCCTGACTTCTCGAAAATGTCGATAACGCTATAGCCCGCCTCCTTCAGCTTGGCCGCTGCGCCAAGGCCGCTCATGCCCGCGCCGAGTATCGCAATCCGTGTCGTGCTCTTGCTGACGGTCGTATCCATCGCCTGCAATTCCTCCCATTGGCTGCGTGATTTCACGCATAATTACCGGCAGGATTGCTGAGCGCTGGCCGGGCCGTCAACAGGTGCCCGCGGGTCAGGCGCTATTGCCGCCGGAGATAGAGCTGCCGGAACTCATGGTCGCGCAGTTCCATCTCTCCGCCCGCATCAAAGCTGATCATCGATACCTTGCCCAGCGCGTCCAGAAATGCCGCCTCCTGCGCCATCACATCCGGCGGGCAGGCCATCTCGGTATAGGTTGCATCGCCCATCACCAGCCCTTCACCGGAGACAGTGTATTCGGCGCCATAGCTGTTGCACCCGGCCTTGCCGCCCACCTGGCCAGTCGCCGGCACGAATTGCCCCGGATTCTCCGGATTTGGCGGCGTATTGGCCTCGAAGATCGCCGTGATGACCACATCCGGCATCACCGGCGCCCCATTCACCTCGATCACGTCCCATGCGCCTGCCAGCAGGTCATTCACATCGCCGCCGCAGCCTTGCACCCGCGCGTCTTCCATCTGCACGATCACCGTCTGGGGATAGGGCATCCCGCTCATGTCATCGGCGCACACCTTGTCCAGCACCGTCACGCTCAGCACACCATCGGCGGTCGCATAGCGCTTGCCGCCCTCGATGGCTTCGGCCTCCGGCTGGGGCGCGTCATACTGGCCTTCGCCATAGGCATAGATGTAGGTCAGCGTCGTCCCGTCCAGCGCCACCGTCCAGCCCGGCTCATTTCCCCGCGCCGTCCAGACCTGCGCGCGGCCGATCCCGAGATCCCCGGTATCGATTACCTCTGCCGGATCGCCATAGCCGCCCGCCTGTGTGCAGCCGGGATATTCCACGCCCTCCAGCATCAGCAGGCCCTCTTCGCCCTTGTTCCAGAACGAGGTTTCCGGCGTACCCTCGGCGGCATATTTGGCGCCGGAAGCGGCCTCAACCGGGGTCAGCCGGTATTCTTTCCCGTTGACGCGTAGCACTGCCTCCTCGTCCAGAATACCGAGAGAGACGGTGAGCCCGTTGCAGTCATAATCAGTTCCAAAGGCGAGCGAAGCATCCGCATCGCCCTGCCCCTCCGGAGAAGGACCGCCACAACCGGCAATCATCAGCGGCGCCGCCGCCGCCATCAGAAGGTGGGAAAGTTTCATGGCGTATTCCTCCAGTCTGCGCGCAACATAGCCTGACTGAGACTGCGCCAGCGTCAACCCTGGGACACAACCAAGGCAAAAAACAGGCCCGCAAGAGAAGGAAAATGGTGGGCGATGACGGGCTCGAACCGCCGACATCCTGCGTGTAAAGCAGGCGCTCTACCAACTGAGCTAATCGCCCCACCGAGACGCCCTCTTAGCCGGGAGCATGCCCGGAAGGCAAGTGCGGTTTGCGGCTCTGGTCTGCCCCCTCCCCAGAAAGACTGCTGGCTGAAATTTCGCCGGAAAATCCCGTTTCTGATGGGGGAGAGTCTAACCGCTGCAGAAGACTGGTGGATAAGGACGGCTGCGCGGCGGCGGGATGGCCGGCGGGGCCGAGGTTTCAGGCTGCTGAGGGGCGTGGATAAGGGCGCGTCTCTCCCCCTGACGGGGGCGGACAGGCGCGGACACTTCCTGGACAAATCCGGACAGTTTCGGACAATTCCGGACAAATCCGGACAGGCTGGGGACAGTTTCTGCCATTGACGGCGCCCCCTCTCCCGCACGCGGAAGGGGGGCGCACGTTCTGCTTCAGACAGGCCTTACTCTGCCGTCAGGCCCTGAGGCTCGCCCACGACGAAGAAGCTGTAGCGGCCGGGCGCCAGATAGGTGGCGGCGGCGCGGTTTACGTCTTCGAGGGTGACGGCCTCGATCAGGGCATTGCGGCGGTCGAAATAGTCGACGCCCAGATCATCCTGGCGGACGGACATGATGTTGCTGGCGATCTTGGCATTGGAGTCAAAGCCGAGCGGATAGGACCCGATCAGATAGGCCTTGGCATCGGAGAGCTCCGCCTCGGTTACGCCGCCATCGATGAACTTCTGCATCTCGTCGCGAATGCCGGTGATGAAATCGCCGGCGCTCTCATTCTTGGTCTGCCCCCCGCCCGACCAGACGGTGAAGGAGGGGTTTGGGTCGATGCTGGAGCTGACGCCATAGGTGAGGCCCTTGTCGACGCGGAGGGTCTTCACCAGCCGGCTTTCAAAGCCGCCGCCGCCGAAGGTGTAGTTCAGCACATAGGCGGGGAAATAGTCGGGATTTGCCCGGTCCATGGCCGGGCCGATGAAGCGCACAAGGCTCTGCGGCTGGGGCAGCGGCACGATGACGGGATCGGCAGCGGCCATATCCGGCAGGGTGACCGGGGCAACCGCCGGGATCTCGCTTGTCTCCGGCAGGGCGGCGACGGCGGTGTCGATCAGCGGGGCAAGGTCTTCCGGGGTGATGTTACCGACGGCGGTGACAAGAAGGCCGTCCTTTCGCATCAGGGCGCGCATATGGCTGCGGGCCAGCTCCGGAGTGAGCGCAGCGAGGCTTTCAGGCGTCACTTCCCGCGCGAAGGGATGATCTGGATAAAGCGCCTGGGACTGGGCACGCCAGGCGAGATAGCCCGCCGAGGTTTCGCGTGTCTTCAGGCCGACTTCCTGCTCCCGCAGGAAGCGCTGGAACGGGCCCTCATCATAGCGCGGCGCCGTCAACGCGCTGGCGACCAGCGCCATCGAGGCGGGCGCGTTTTCTGACAGCATCGTGGCCGAGCAGCTGGTCCATTCGGTGCCGTTGGAGCAGCCAAAGCTCATGTTCAGTTCTTCCATGGCCGTCTGGAAAGCGAGCGAATCGAGATCGCCGGCGCCTTCATTCATGCCGTAGACAACCGCCTGGCCGAGCCCTTCCAGGCCATCCGGATCCGCCACCGAGCCGCCGCGCCAGGCCATCTGTACCGAGACGATCGGGATTGACGGTTCCGTCACCAGCCAGACCGATACGCCGCCGGGGGTGGTGAACTGCTGGATATCGACAAAATCGCCATCATAGACATCAACGGCGAGCGCGGGCGTCGCCGGGGCCGCGTCGAGGGAAGCCTGCGGCGCAGGCGTGCCGACGCAGGCGGTGATCAGAAGCGCGGCAGCCGCGCCGGAGAAAAGCCGGAGTTTCAACATCAGAGGTCTCCTTCGGCCGGCAGAAGATGGGAAGTGATGTAATTCTTGTCGGCGCCGAAGACGGCGCGCACAGCGGCCAGCGCCTGCTCGGGCGTGACCTGCCGTACCTCGTCGGGATAGGCGGCGATCTCTTCCAGCGTGAAGCCGAGGGCGAGATTGGCGCCGTAATGGTTGGCCATCGAGGACTGGCTGTCCTGCTGGTAGATGGCGGTAGCGGCCAGCTTGTTTCGCGCGCGGACGACTTCGGCTTCGGTGAAGCCATCGGCGAGGATCTTCTCGATCTCGGCCATCACGGCAGCGTCCAGATCTTCCAGGCTGACGCCGCTGACCGGCGTGCCATAGATCACGGCCGGGCCTTCATCATGCAGCGTGGTCCAGGCGAAGGTGGCTATATTGATGGCCAGTTTCTGCTGTTCGACCAGCGACTGGTAGAGCCGGCTGGTCATGCCGCCGCCGAGCACTTCAAGGCCAACCTCCAGCGCAAGGGCGGTTTCCGGATCGCGCTTGAAGGACGTGCCCAGATAATAGCGGCTCCAGACGGGCTGGCGCACCTTGGGATCGGAATGGGTGATCAGCTTCGTCTCGGCGAGCGGGGCAACGGGCTGCCATTTGCGGGCGCTGTGGGCCTGGCCGGTTGGCTCGATAGGGCCGTAATGCTCCTCGGCCAGGACGCGGACGTCCTCTTCGGTCACATCCCCGGCGACTACCAGGATGGCGTTCTCCGGGCTGTAATATTCCTTGTAGAAATCGAGCCCGTCCTGCGGGCTGAGCGCGGCGACTTCATCCATCAGGCCGATAACCGTGATCTCGTAGGGGTGGCCCTTCCAGAACTCGTTGAGCACCATTTCCTGAAGCAGCGCGCCGGGACTGTTCTCGATCCGCTGGCGGCGCTCTTCCTTCACCACATCGCGCTCGGCGATGAACGGGCCTTTGGGGTCGTCATTGATGATGAGGTTCACCATCCGCTCGGCTTCCAGCTCCATCATCTTGCCGAGCTGGTCTTTATGCACCCGCTCGAAATAGGCGGTGTAGTCCCAGGAGGTGAAGGCGTTGAGCTGGCCGCCGGAACGCTGGACGATGGAGGTGAATTCCTCCGGGCCGATATTCTTGGTCTGCTTGAACATCACATGCTCGAACAGGTGGGCGATGCCGGACTTGCCGGGCGCCTCATCGGCGGCGCCGACCTTGTACCACACCATGTGCGTGACGACGGGGGCGCGGTGATCGGGCACAACGACCACCTGCATGCCATTGTCGAGCGTGAAGCTGGACGGCGTGTTGGGCGCGGTGGCCGGCTCGGCTGAAGCGCCAGCAACTGCAAAGGCGAGGAGCCCTGCAGCGACGAGTATCCGTTTCATGGGGTAGCTCCGATCTGGAGGGGCAGAAAAATGGGGGCACGAAGGCCCCCATCCGAATTCATCAGGTTCCGGGCAGTTTGATGCGGCGGCCGCCGCCAGCCTGCTCGATCGTCACCGTCTGATCGC
>Ga0067045_1030107_pt1 | contig 16684 bp, 14 predicted proteins | sample TerdegcTABiofilm_FD_59184 | JGI IMG/M metagenome (GOLD analysis project Ga0067045, IMG submission 59184) | Combined Assembly of (Gp0054472, Gp0054536) Wastewater bioreactor microbial communities from Singapore -Terephthalate degrading...
CCAGCCAGAAGCCTGGAGCGGGTTACTGGCCGTATCCCCGCCCGCCGATAAAGTTTTCGAGCTGTTCGATGGTCTTGCCCTGCCGGTTGATGATCTCTTTCACCACATCGCCAATCGAGATGACCCCGATGATCTTGTCCCCTTCTTGAACCGGCAAATGGCGGATGCGTTTATCGGTCATCAACCGCATGCAGTCTTCCACGGTCTGCTCAGGCTGAACGGTAAACACCTCGGTGGTCATATATTCTTGTACCGTCGTCTGGGTGCTGCAAACGCCGGTCTCGGCAATCATGCGCACGAAATCTCGTTCAGAGATAATGCCGGCCAACCGGCTATTATCCAAAACCAGTAAAGCGCCGATGTCCTTCTCGGCAAGGTACTTCAGGGCGTCTATGACGGTCGTCTTGGGGGTGACGAACCAAACGGAATCGCCCTTTGTACGCAATAAGTCTCTAACGGTAGCCATTGTTCCCTCCTGTCAAATGAATTGGGTATGAATAGCAATGGGTCGTTCTTACATAATGATAACAAACTGCGGGCGCAAAAACAATCACAAATTTAAACTGCTAAGGGGTGAAAAAAAGATCCGAACTGGCAAACAAACGAGCAAAGCCCGGATAGGGAGCTAATGGGATCAGGTCGAACGCAACCAGCCCTTCGCGAACCAGCGGCAAGGTGGCAAGCGCTTTTTCGGCTTCTTCGAGACTGGCGGCTTCCATCATCAGAACAGCCGCCGGAAAATCGGCGCGGAAATACAATTCGCGCAAGATGCCATCCTGGTAAAGCTCCCAGGCCCGCGCCGATTCCTCCTTGAGAAAGGGTTGTAACTGCTCTGGGGTGACGCCGGGTTTATCTTTTTCAATGGCTAGTATTTTCATTTTTAGGCTCCTGAACACTGGGATCGGGTCTGATGATTAATTGTACCCCGCAGCAAGAAAATTCGGGCGACCTGCCTGGTCGCTTTCCAGCGCGAAGACGGGAAACCAATTGCCGCCGGTATGCCGATTTATGGATAAGGGTTTAGCAAATTGTTTCCATATCTTGGCTGATCTGGTCTTGAGCTCCCGCTGATCCGGCGGGCTGGAATGGCTTTGGGTTGACAAATCTTTCTTCACAATTATAATCTGAGTGCCTGCTCAGATGTTCAGATTAAGGAAGGGCATATTGGACAACCACACCATTCTGTCTTCTACCAGCAAAAACACCCATTTGCTTGAGATTCAGGCAAAGATGCCACCTGAAGCGCATTTGCAGACCCTGGTGGATATCTTTGCATCCCTGGCGGATCCTACCCGGGCGAAGATCATCTTCGCCCTCTCTCAGCAGCCACTGTGCGTTGGGGATCTGGCGCTCTTAGCCGGGGTATCGGAATCGGCGGTGTCGCACCAGATGCGGCTGCTCAAGGACCGGCGGCTGGTCTCGGCGCAACGCAAGGGCGCCCGCGTAATCTATGCGCTGGCGCAGCAACACCTGGCCGCTCTGTTTCGCGAAGCCGAATATACGGCTGATCACCTGGTTCATCAAATCCCCGACCACCCATATTCCTTACCCTAAATTGAAGGTATTGCCATGATCATGGATCGCTTTGTTACAACCTGCGCAACCTGCGTCCGGGGCGTTCGTACCTTTACCAATCACTACCGAAGCTTTTTGTTGGATCCTGGCACGCTGTTTACAGCTTTCAGCGGCTTGCTGTTGTTGATCGCGATTGCGCTTAATCCCGCTGAAATCATCTCTGAGCAGGCGCCCCAGACGAATGCCCAATGGGTCTATCTGGCCGCCGCGCTGGTGGGCTCCAGTTATATCTGGTGGTCCGCGATCCAGGGCATTCGGGAAGGCGACTTCACGGCGGATATTCCGGTTTCGCTGGCCACGCTGGCCGCCATTCTCATCGGCGAATACGCCGCCGCGGCGGTGGTAGCCGTGCTGCTCTTATTGGGCGGCATGCTGGAAGAGTTCGTCGCGGCGCGAGCCGGGCATGCGCTGGAAGATCTGGCGCGCCTGCTCCCCGACCGGGTGACAGTACGCAAGCCGGAGGGGGATATGATCGTTCCGCTGGATGCCGTGCAGGTGGGCGATACGATCCTGGTCCGGCCGGGGGAGCGCCTGGCGGTGGATGGCGAGGTGCTCAGCGGTAGCGCCCTGCTCAACCAGGCGGCCATTACCGGCGAGAGCCTTTCAGTGGAGAAGAACCCTGGCGACAAAGTGTATGCCGGTACGCTGAACGAGAACGGCGCGCTGGAGGTATGCGCTACCCAGATCGGCGAGCGGACAACCCTGGGGAAGATCCGCCGCATGGTGCTGGAAGCCCAGGAAAACAAAGCGCCCATTGAGCGCATCCTCAACCGGTACGCCAAATTCTATACGCCAGCCGCCATCCTCTTAGGGCTCATCCTGTGGGCAGTGACCGGGGATGTGCTGCGCGCGATCACCGTCTTGATCGTCTTCTGCCCGTGCGTCATGGTCCTGGCTACGCCCACCGCGCTGGTCGCTTCGATTGGAAATGCAGCCTTGCGCGGCAGCCTGGTCAAACGCGGCGCGACCATCGAGTCGCTGGCGAAGGTTACCACCATCATCTTTGATAAAACCGGCACCCTGACCTCGGGCAGGCCCCGCCTGGTCCAGGTGGTGTCAGTCAATGGCCTGCCTTCGAGCGAAGTTCTTCGCTTATCCGCAGTTGCAGAAAAATTCAGCGAGCATCCGCTGGGGAAATCGGTGGTACAGGCCGCCCAGGAAAAGAGGATCGAAGTTATTGATCCCGATTCCTTCGACGCCCTGCCCGGTTTTGGCGTTCAGGCGCGGATCGGAGCAACAACAGTGCTGCTGGGAAAGCCCCAATTGCTGGCTAGCCAGGGGATTACGTTAGCGCCGGAGATGGAACGCCAGATTGCCAGCGCGACCCGGACTGGCCAGACCGTGATTTTAACGGCGGTCAACCAGCAAATAAGCGGCCTGCTCCTGTTTGAGGACACGATTCGCCCGGAAAGTAAGCCTATGCTTGCGCGACTGCAGGAGATCGGATTGCGAACAATCTTATTAACCGGAGACCACCAGCAAACGGCAAAACGTGTTGCAGAGGAACTTGGGATCCGGGAAGTCTATGCCGGAGTGCTGCCGCATGAAAAAGTTGAGCTGGTTCAGAAAGTGCAGCAGGAACGCCAGGTGGTGGCCTTTGTGGGAGATGGGATTAACGATGGCCCGGCGCTGGCTACGGCAGACGTAGGCATCGCGATGGGGTTTGGAGGAACCGATCTGGCCATTGAAACCGCGGAGATTTCGCTCCTGTCGGATGACCTTTCCCGCCTGCCACACCTGATCCATCTCTCCCGGCAGGCCATGCGCGCCATCCGCCAGAACCTGGCTTTTTCATTGGGCGTCCTGGCGATCGCAGTGCTGCTGACCATTGCCGGTATCCTGACGCCTGTGACTGGGGCATTGCTGCACGAACTCTCTTCTATTCCGGTGATTGCAAATTCAGCCCGGTTGATTGGGCTGCGCAGCGACAACTGAAGCCAAACGGGCAAAAGCGCCATGATCGCCTCAACCCGGCGGGAATATCTCCAAAATCTCGCTAATCGAGTCAAAGAGATAGTCTGGTTGAACCGCGCCCTCCAAATCGCCCGGCTGGAACTCTCCCGTCCGCAGGAGCGCGGTCTTCATGCCGCAGGCCTGAGCGCCCTGGATGTCGCTGGACACCCGGTCGCCGACCATCAGCACCTGACAGGCCTCCAGGCCTATGCTTTTCAGCGCCAGTTCAAAGGCAAACGCGGCAGGCTTGCCGGTATAAACCGCCGGGACCCCTGAAGCCCGTTCCAGCATGCCCACCCAGGAACCGACGTTCAACTCCAGCTCTCCCAGGCTGGAGTCCACCAGCTCAGAAAGCAGCCCGATCAGCTTGCTGCCCCGGCGCAGGCAGCGTAACGCTTTGTTGAGCGTTTGGAAATCAAAGCGGCTGCGGTTATCGCCCACCACCAGGTATTCGGGGTTCTCCTCATCCTGCGGGATGTCTTTAAATTCTTCCAGCCCTTCGGCTTCCAGCATGACCCAGCAAGAGCGCGGGTTTAACCCGCGCAGATACACTGCGGCGATGTACGAAGCGGTGAAGACCTCCGAGGGGTCAACCCTGAAACCCTTGCGGTTCAGCTTTGCTGCGCAGGTCTGGCGGTTCTTCAAGGTGCTGTTGGTGAGAAAGCGCAGCGCCAGCCCTTTTTGGCGCAGCGCCTGCACGGTTTCGATGGCGCCCGGAAAAACCACGCCCTGGTATTCCAGCACGCCGTCAATATCGAAGATGACTCCCCGGATCGTTTCATCCATAGCGATATTCCTTCCTTTTGGCAGCTTACCCATCTTATCGTAAAAAGCTGCCCTCCGCAACCCGGATCACCACAACGCCCAGGGAAGATGCCCTGCCGCCGCGCTCCGGACAACCATCTCGACGAACCGCTTTTCGGTCCTGGAGAAAGACGCAAACCACGCCTGAGCGGTGAACAGCAACCAAGACCGCCCGCCGCTTAGCCCTGGGGACTGGCTTTTAGCTGGCTTTAGCTGGTTTTCATAAACTGAGCGGAGGATTTATCCCTGGCGCCGGATGCTCGCGACCAGCCGCTGGATGCCGGTTTCGATTTGGTCGGGAGGCGCGGCAGCGAAGGTCAGGCGAAGGTATTCTTCGCCGCCGCCGTTTGGGTAGCAAAAAGAACCGGGAAGAAAGGTAACCCCCTCGCGGCAGGCGATTTGGAAAAGCTCCCGGCTGGAACACCCCGGCGGCAGCCGCAGCCAGAGAAAAAGGCCACCATGCGGCGGGGAAAACTGGACGCCAGAAGGTAGCTGAGCTTGCAAGGCGGCCAACATGGCGTTGCGGCGGCGGCGGTAAACATGGCAGGCGCGCCGCAAGTGCGCCTGGTAGCGCCCGACGGTGATATACGATTCCAGCGTGCGCTGGATGAGGTTGGAGGTGGCGTGGTCGGTGACCCGTTTGTGGGCAAGCAGGGCTTCGAACACCGGGCCGTTGGCGAGAATATACCCAACCCGCAGCCCGGGGGCCAGCATTTTGGAGAACGTGCTGATGTAAATCACCTGGCCGGACGTATCCAGGGCTTTGAGGGCTGGCTGGCTGCGCCCTTCGTAACGCAGGTCGCCGACGAAATCATCCTCCAATACTGGGATGTTGTAATGCGCGGCCAGCGCGAGCAGGCTGCGGCGGCGATGCCCGCTCAGGCAGGTGCCGGTCGGGTTTTGAAAGTTGGGGATGGTATAGATCAGCTTTGGAGCGTGCGCCGCGATGAGCGCTTCGACGGCTTCGACCTGCATACCGCGCTCATCTACGGGGACGCCGATGACCTTCAGCCCGGCGGCTTTGAAGATATCCAGCGCTCCGGAATAGGTGGGGCTTTCCACCAGGATGACATCCCCCGGCCGCAAAAGCACCTGGATCACCAGGCTGATGGCCTGCTGCGAGCCCGAGGTGATCAGGACATCCTCCGGGCGGGTGGGGATGCCCTCCTGCCCCAGGATGTGGGCGATGGTCTTGCGCAACGGCGGGTAGCCAGCCCGGTCGCCATACCCGAAGGCCTCGATGCCATCCCGCCGGATGACCGCCTGCAAGACTTTGCGAAACTCGTCCACCGGGAACAGCCTGGGATCTGGAATGCCGTGATGGAGAAAGATGACATCGGCGCGGTCCCCGGCGCAGGTTTGGATCATCTCGTCCATGATGTGAAGGGCGGGGGATTTTTCGTGGGGAGGCAGGGTCTGCTGCCAGAGCGGCCAGTCCCCCGGGTCGGGGCTGGACTGTGCGCTTTCAGCGGGCGGGGCGAATGGGCGGGCGACATAGGTGCCGCTGCCTTGCTGGCTGTAGATCAAGCCATCCGCTTCTAACTCGGCGTAGGCGTTGGCGGCGGTGATGCGGTTGACGCCAAGACCCGCGGCCAATTGGCGGCTGGATGGAAGTTTGTCGCCGGGCGCCAGGCTGCCAGCGGCGATGCTGGCGCGGATGAAAGCGACGATCTGTTTATACAAAGGAACTTGCGAGTCTCGATCAATAGGAATTCGCACCGCGTCCCTCCCTGACCGATTTTAACACAAACTGGACTGGTGATTCCGAGGTGATATTGGCTTAAAGTCATAATACCACCAGGCGCTCCAAAGCGCCATTTTTACTGGCGTTTCGCGGCGCAAAGCCTCAGATGCTGCGCGAGGCTTAAGGCAGCAGACTGGATTACCCTTGCAGCAATCCCAGAAGTGTGGCTATTGCACCAATGTGGGTGTAGGGTTGCCCCCACCAATCGGCGTAGGGGCATTATCGGGTTTGGGGATTATCGGGGTAGGGCCAACCCACGTTGGATTACTGACAGGTGTTGGGCCAACCCATGTTGGGCTGCTGATGGGTGTGAGACTACTTGCCGTCGTAGGCGCTCCAACCTGGGTGGAATTATTGACCGGCGTAGCGCCGCTCTTCTGGTCGAGCGATAAGACAGCACGGGTGACCTCTTTGGCTTTTTCCACCATTTGAGCAATATCCAATTTGGGATCGGCATAAGAAAAGGAGTAGATATTGTCGCCTGAAACAATGACCACTGTGCCGATTTGAAGCGCCGTTGGAGTAAGATAGGCATAGGCATGAGGACCGAACTCTGGTATAGGCTCGACCTTCCTTCCGCAATTCCCCTGCATCTGAATATCCATCTGCAATAACTCCAACACCGATTTGCTCATTAACGCTTCGACTTCTGGGGGAAATGGGGTGGCTGTGTTGGTCCCGCCGGAATAGCTGATTGAACAACCTTTTTGGTACTGTGCAATTTCATTTAGCAGGTTCTTCTTCGCCTGGTCACCCAAAGAGATCGAAATATAAATGCCTTTGCCTGTGCCAGTAAAATAGGTACAGGTGGAATATCCAGGGGCATTGATAGGCTCTGGCGGTATAACGGCTTCGGCCAATAACGCGCTGGCTTCCGCCTCATCGAGCAATTTGCAAGCATCCGTTTTTGTTAATGTCATTGCAGGTGTGACCTGTCCTGTTGACATGGGCAGTGGGGAGACCTGGGGCGTAATGGTTTCCAGATTTTCTACGGGTAGATTACATGCCAGCGCAGACAAGAAAAGTGTCAAAACAAGAAGAACCATTCTTCTGAATGTGGCGGCTATTGCGAACCACAATTGGGGCCTGCGGCCCGTCTTGATTGCGGACTCTACGCGCTCAGTTTTCATGGCAACTCCCTCGTTGAACCATGCAGGCAACCAACCAGCAAACTACAGGAGCTGATCATACGTCATTATTGCAGTTTAAAAGTTTTTTATCCCACGCTTACCTGATTTTCCCACCCACTAACCTGTATCTCGATCCTTCTAAAATTATATATCACAAAGTCATCTCCATGACCAGACCATCTGGTTTTTACAAAGAGCGGCAAACAACCGGGATAACGAAAAGCAGGAATCTATTCTAAGCCAGAAATTTAGCCACACCCGGTAGCCACGGTGCGCCCGGTCAAACACAAAGGTTCCTATGGTACACTTGGGGCGGTGAATAAACGGGCTGTTATCACATTCGACCTGGATGGGACGCTTTTCCATCCGCGCCGCGGCATCCACCCGGAAGATTTCCGTTTGCTTTGCTCGGAACAACCATACTGGTTCGCGCCAGCCACCGGAAGGCCGCTGCATTCCACCCGCGCCCTGCTGGCGCAATCGGGGCTGTTCAAAGACCTGAAACTACCCTTTCCGCTTATCCTGCAAAACGGCGCAGTCCTTTACGGGCCGCGCGAAGAACTGCTTTCCCATGCAGACCTGTCCCCGGCGGTCCTGGAAGAACTGGCGGACAGATTGAAGAATCGCAATCACGTGACCATTCTGTTCAATCTGATTGACGCTTTTTCCCCGCTGCGGGTTACGCCTTTTGGGGAAGAGTGCATTCGCCGCTATGCCTTCCGGGTGCAACCCAGTCCCTGGCCAGAGAAAAAGCCAGCTTGCAGCAAGATCATGTGCCTGTGCGAAGACCGCGCCCCACTGGAAGAGATCTTCTACGACACCAAAGACCTGCCGCTGGAGCGCGCCTTCAGCATGGACAGCATCCTGGAGTTCACAGCCGCGGGGGTAAACAAAGGGTCAGGATTGCAAAAGCTGCTGGAAGCGCTGGAGGCGGACAACCTGCCGCTGCTGGCAGCCGGGGATGGGGAGAATGACCTTGAGATGTTGAAGAAGGCTGATATCTCCTTTGCGCCCTTGAGCAGCCCGGCAGAAATCCGCAGACAGGCAAACCGGGTGGTGGATACCGCCCAAACAGGGCTGCTGCCCGCCATGATTGCTGCGCTGGGGTCGTAATTCCATTTTTTCATCAAATCTTCATCATTCCTTTTAAAGGGATTCACACAATCCCCGTAAAATACGATTAGCTTTTCAAAAAAGCAATCGAAATCGAAAAGGAATTGCCAACATGAACAAGATAAAAAAATGGATTATAACGGTGACGCTGATGTTGATCGTCCTGGCAACAGGATTAGCAGCCTGCGCACCCCAAAACACAGTTACAACCGCTCCGCTTGATCGCTGGGATGAAAACGGCCTCGCGAGAAATGAGGCGGGCAACGGAAACAGCCAGGCTGTCTCGGTTAGAAACAACGCAGGCGGCCCGGGCAGGCGCGGTCCGGGCGGCTATGGGCAGAATTCAGGCGCAGCGATCACGCCGCTTTCGGGCGAAGAAGCTGACGCCCTTCAAAAAGCCATCCTCGAAGAATACGGCGCGCTCAACCTGTACCAAAGCGTTATAGAACAATTTGGGAGTGTTTCGCCTTTCAGCCAGATTGTGCAGTCGGAACAACAGCATGTAAACGCGCTAACGCGCCAGGCAGAGAAATACGGGATAGAAATCCCTGCAAACCCTGGACTTTCGGATCCTCCAGCCTTTTCAACCCTGGCGGAAGCCTGCCAGGCCGGAGTCAACGCCGAACTGGCTGATGCCAACCTTTACGACCAGTTGAAAACCATTACACAACACGAGGACCTGCTAGGGGTATACGATAGCCTACAAAGCGCCTCTCTTCAGAATCACCTGCCTGCCTTCCAGGCTTGCCAGTAAAAGCTCAATGCGCACAACCCTGTGGGAGGCAGAACCCTCCCACAGAATTTTTTATTCAGAGGATAGCAAATGAAGAATCCATTCCCAAAACGTTTCTTCCGGAGACAAATCTGGATTCGCAGCATTGTACAAATCTTTTTCTTTTTGCTGATTGCCCTTATCTCTATCAATCACACCCTTGCAGAAACGGGAAAAAGCATTCCTGTTCTCTCCAGCGCTTCTTTGCATGCCCTGTGTCCGTTTGGAGGAGTAGTAACAATTTATCAATACGTTGCTTCGGGGAGCTTTGTGCAAAAGATCCATGAATCTTCTTTCATATTAATGATCATCGGATTTTTGCTGGCCGTGCTATTTGGGCCGGTTTTTTGCGGCTGGGTGTGTCCGTTCGGAACCATTCAGGAATGGTTCGCGAAAATTGGTCGCGCCCTCTTCGGCAGAAAGCGCTTTAACCTTCGCATCCCTGAAAAATTTGACGCCGTTTTGCGATACCTTCGTTACCTGGTATTGGCATGGGTGATTTATATGACCGCCGCAAGCGGCACGTTGATCTTCGCGAATTACGATCCTTATTACGCTCTGTTCAATTTTTGGACGGGAGAAGTCGCCGTCACAGGCCTGGCGGTTCTGGGCATCACCCTGGCTGCATCGCTGGTGATAGAGCGCCCGTGGTGTAAGTATGCCTGCCCTTATGGCGCAGTTCTGGGGATTTTTAACTTATTTCGCGTCTTTCGCATCCGCCGGGTTGAGGCAACATGCAAGTTGGATGGCGCTTGCGATATCGTTTGCCCGATGAATATCAAGGTAAGCCAGAAACGAATCGTCCGGGATCATCAATGCATCAGTTGCCTGGAATGCACCTCAGAAGCCCGCTGCCCGGCTGCCGGGACTGTAGAATTTGTAGCAGGAGGAAAATGAGATGAAGTTGACCTCTAAACCTCTGGCTGCGATTCTCTTTGCCATTTTGTTCGGCGGCATCGCTTTCACAAGCGCGATGAACTGGTGGCAAACCGAATCCACCAAAGTACCCGAGAAATTTCAAGAAGGCGAGGCTGCTGGACAGTATAACCCGGCAGACATTCGCGGTTCTTATACCTTTGGGGATATTAACCGCTCTTTTCCAGTGCCCATAGAGGTGTTAAAAACGGCGTTTGGCATTCCAGCAGAAACGCCAGGAGAGACCTTCGCCGTTAAAGACCTGGAAACGCTAACCAGCGCTCAAACCTCGACAGAAGCCCAGGAGATTGGAACAACCTCTGTGCGCTATTTTGTGGCGCTTTATTGCGGCTTGCCCTTTGAAGTGATTGGAGATGTTTACCTGCCGCGCCCAGCCGTTGAGATTTTGAAAGAAAGCGGGAAATTAACCGCCGACCAAATTGCTTATCTGGAGGCTCATACCGTTGATATTTCTGACGCATCCTCCCGTTTAGAACAAACCGTTGACACGCCCGAAACCCCATCCGGTTCAGAACAGACCGTAGAAGAACAAACGATAAAAGGGAAGACCACCTTCCAGGAATTGCTGGATTGGGGGGTTAACCAATCGAGGATTGAAGCGATTCTCGGTGGGCCGATGCCCTCAGCTTCTACGCCGATCCGGGAGTACTGCGCTGCGAATGGGCTGGAGTTTTCTACTGTAAAAACTGCTTTGCAAACAGAAATTGACCAGCTCCAAAAATAGCGATGCTCTAAAAAACGCACAAGAACCACCGCCCGGCGACAGGCAAAACCGTTAGATCCAGCAGTCGCCGGGCGCAGCGCGAATGGCAATTAGAGCAACAGAACCCACCAGCCCAAAGCGATGGCCAGCAGGTTGTAAAGCGCGTGCGCCAGGACGGCGGGCAGCAGCCTGCCGTTGCGCCGGGTGAGTTCCGCCAGGCCAAAGCCCAGCAGAAAAGCCGGGAGGAAGAGCATCAAACGAAACTGGACGGCGGCGTAAATGGCGGCGGTCGCCAGACTGGCCCGCTCCGCGCCCCAGCGCGCCCGCCACCGGGCATGCAGTTCGCCCCGAAAGAAGAGCTCGATCGCCCAGGGCGCCACGATCACCCCGGCGAAAACGACCAGGGCTTTCAGCAAGAGTGGGAATTTAAGGGGGGGGAGCGTCGCCGCCCTGGCCTGGATGCTGAAGGTAAAAGCCGCCGCCAAAAAAAGCCCCAACCCGGCGGCCAATCCCAGCGGGACCAGCCAACCCACCCGACGGAAAGCCGCCAGCCCAAAAGGCAGGTGGGCGGCAATTTGAGAACGCCGCGTAACCACCGCATAGCCCGCCAGGAAGATCACATTCCAAAGGTAGAACCAGGGAACCCCAGCCAGCAGGCCCTCGCCGCTGGCCAGGGCAGGCCAAAAACGGCGCTCCGGCAAGCGCAGGAAGAGTTCGACCCAGACAGGCCAGAGCAAAACCAGCGCCGGGGCAAGATAGGCCAGCGCCAGCGCGGCCCCGGATGGCAGTTCCCGCTTGCCTTTTCTGCGCCAGCGCCGCCACAACCCCAAAGCGGTAACCGCCAGCAGCAAGCACAAGCCCGCCGCGCCGGAGAGCAAGCCCAGCTTCCATTCCGCTGTTCGCGCCGGAGAAGAAAACGCCAGCCGCAGCGCCCAAACAAACAAAGCAGAACCCAGTATAGCCGGAAGAAAAGCCAGAAAAAGGCGTAGATTTTTCATCGAGGGCGCCTTATCACTGGCAGCCGCCGCCTTCGAGGGGCGTCTGGCAGAAGGTTGGCGTGGGGGTCAGCTCGCGCGTGGCCGTTTTGCTGGGGGTCGGCGTGATCGCGAGGGTGGGCGTGAGCGTGATGGTCGGCGTCTGGGTGATCGTCGGCGTGAAGGTCAGAGACGGCAGGGGCGGGATGGTGAGGGTGGACGGGAAAAACAACGTCGCCGTACCCGCGCCAGGCAAGAACGGTAGCGGCGCGAAGGGCGATGGCGTCAGGGTTCCCGGCGGGTAGAGCGCCGTGCGGCTGGCAATGGGGGTGCGGGTAGGCGCCAGCGCGCTGGCCGTCAGCGCGGCCGGCCGCGGCGCAGCGATCGTGAAGGGAAACTGCTGCAAGAGGCTGCCCGATTGCGTCACCGCCAGGACCGCCAGGGTGTAATCGCCCGGGGCGATTGGCCCGCCTTTTCCCGCCGCGTTTAGATCCCAATTGTCCTGAAGGGGGCGGCGCGGCTGGCAATCCGGGTCGCCGCCAAAGAGGCACAGGCTGGCGGCGCCGGAAAGCTTGCGCCGGTGAACCAGCCGCCCGCCGGAATCGTGAACGAACAGTTCGAGCGAGCGCAGTTCCTGCGGTTGCACGCCTTCCAACCGGGCGCGCAACCAGAACGGGGTATAGATGGCAGCGCTGCCGCCAGAGTAATCCACTTCTATTTTCGGCGGCGCATCGCCCGAAAGCACCAGGCTGCAATCCTGTCCATCGCTGAGCCGGTAATCCAGGATGGCTTTAAAATCGCTGCCCCAGGTAAAAAGCTGCGGCTCGACGCCGGGGTACTGGCGGCTGTCCAGGGGGACGTAAAACGAGCGGTCGAATTCCCAACGCAAATAAACCTGGCGGCCGGGGATCAGCCGGGCTCTGCCAGCCGGGAAGCGGTGGAGGATTGGGAAAACGGCGCTATCGGGGGGGTTGAAGAGCGGCAGATCGTCCAGGGTGTACGCCGTAAACCCCAGCTTCTCCGGTGGAGGAAATGCTGAAATATGCCAGGTGGGAAGTTCTTTTTCTAACACTGCGCCCAGCAGGGTGATCGTATCGCGACCCAGGTTAGTTAAGGAAACCTCCAGGCTGCCGCCAGCGACGGTCTCACCAGGCGGCGATACGGCCAGCTTGCCAGCCTGGAGCGCGGCGCAACCAGGGACAGGGGTTGGGCTGGCGGTGCGGGTGGGCAGCGGCGTAGTCGAAAGAGAAGATGGCCCGCCCGGCTGGCAACCAGCGGCGGCGGTTGCCGCAAGGAACAGGACGCGCATAAAAAGCCGGTTGAGCCGGGGCAAGGCCCCGCTCAACCGGCTTGCGCTCTTGTAAACGCGAGAAACCTGCATCCTGTTACTGGCAGCCGCCCTGCTCTACCGGGATCTGGCACTCCGTCTTGGTGGGGGTGCGCGTGGGCGTCCTGGTGATGGTGGGCGTCCTGGTGATGGTGGGTGTGTTGGTGACCGTAAAGGTCTGCGTACGGGTGCGGGTGACCGTCGCCGTGCGGGTGATGGTGGCGGTGCGGGTGATGGTAGGCGTGCGGGTGACCGTACGCGTGGGTGTGACCGTTCGCGTCAGGGTTTGGGTGGGTTGGGCGGCGTTGATAGTAAAGGTGTCGCGCACCATCTCGCTCTTGGTGCGGCGCGAGCCGTTGATGCTGGCGGTGCGACCCTTGGCAAGCGCGATCACCGTGTACGAACCGTTGGTAATCTTGATGCCATTATCCGTTCCACCGAAACTCCAGTTATCCACATTGGGCTGACGGGTGCGGCAGTTGCCGCTGGCGTCCTTCCCAAAGAGGCACAACGGCCCAGCGTTGTTGGTGATGCGCTCCCAATGCACCAGGGCGCCGGTGGAGTCGTAGACATACATGTAGACGTAATCTTTACTGCTGGCAACGCTGTTCCAATTGACGCTGGCCTGGATCCAGAAATGCGTGCTGATATTCAGGCGGGTGTTGTTTCGGTAAGTCAGACTGATTTGCGGTCCCAGACCGCCAGTAACATCCATCGTACAGGTGACGGTGGGGCCGGGTGGGTTGCCTACGGCGTAGTAGATCTGGCCGTTCAGGTCCGAAGGCCAGAAGAAGCCCTGGTAGGCATCGGGACCGGGTTTATACGTGGGCGTGGCGCCCACTGGCTGCGGGTAAGAACGGACATACGGTTTGAGGAAGAAGTTATTGGTGAACTTCCAGCGGAAGGTCATCTGGCTGCCAGGGGAGATGATGGACGCGCTGGTATTCGGCCAGTTGTGGCTGATGGGAAATACGTTGGTATCCGACGGGTCATAGATGGTGCTGCTAGCCCAGTAATAACGGAAATTATTGGCTGGCGGTGGGGTGTTGGCGGCGTTATGCCAGACCAACCCACCAGCCAGCCGGGCGCCCGTCAGGCGGACATCGTAAGGGCCGGTATTTGAAAGCCAGGATTCGATGTCGTTGTTGTTCTCCCGGAACATCAGCGCCTCACTGCCGCCCAGGTTCTGCAAGACATCGCAACTGGGCGAATCGGTGGGGGTAGGCGTGCGGGTGGGGCGAGGGACGTAATCTATCGGCTTAAGGTACAGGCCGTCAATGACCGTGGTCGCCTCGCCGATGCCGGGGCCTGCCCAGCCAACTGCCAGGTTGTCGCCACCGGAGCCCTCTTTGTGGCGCGCTTCGATGTAATAGAAGACGCCGGCTTGCAAGGTGATCGCCACCGAACGCTGGGTGGAAGGATATTTTTCCCACTGGCGCGAGCTGGTATAACCGCTGACATAAGCGATGCGGCTGATGTTGCCGGGGTCGGTATTGGAGGACAGGTACAGTTCGCTGCTGTCGTCGCTGGCGATCCAGAAGGTGTACTGCCCGGTATACGGCGGGCAAAGGTAGCCGCGCCAGCGCGTGCCGTAGTTGTTGCGGCTGCCGCCTGAAGATAAGGTGGCGGGTAGTTCAAACGAGGTGGGGTAATCGTATCCGCTGGGTTCATCTGGATACAAGGCATACCCGGTAAGATTGGAAACGCTGCTGCCGCTAACGCCATCCCACCACTCCATCAGGATGCTGCCGGTGCCAGCGCAGTACGAAGGCGTTGGGGTATTGGTAGGTGTGGGCGTTTCGGTATAGGGGACAGGCGTGAAGGTCCAGGTGGCCGCGACGTTGATCGAGCCGGTCAGGCCGGTGACGCGCGAGGTACGGAATTTTTCGACGATGCCCTCGCGCTCGCTGGTCAACTTGAGGGTCGGCCACCACGAGCTGAGGAAAGGGGTGATCAAGGTGTGGCGGTAGGTGAGGATAACCCGGACGCGATCGCCAGGACCGCCAGCGTCATCCACATAGCGGATGATGTTCGCGCCGTTCGGCGCCTCGGCGTACTGGCAATACACCGGGAAGCGGTAATCTTCCAGGCGCTCGCCGGGCGCAACCGGCGAATAATAGAACGGGTTGGGGTTGAACTGGTAAAAATCGCCATCCGGCGGGGTGACGCGGTTGCTGCACACGGAGATGCTAAAGTAGCCAGGCAGGGATGGGTTGCCGCGGTGGTTCTGGCTGAGCGTGTTGGTGGTGTAGGCGTTTTCCAGGTAGTTCTGATAATCACCCGAAACGGCGGGGTCTGGGCTCCAGGCGATGCCGGTGGCGCCGCTGAGGGCAGAATCGCGGATCGAAGGCAGGCGCGCCCAGTCTTGCAGGGCGCTGGAGATCTCCTGGCTGTTATCAATCACGGTCGTACCGTATTTTTCGGGGACGACGCAGTTCGCCGCGCCATCCAACAGGTCGAGCTGGCCATGGTTCAGGTTGATGACGTTACCGTTGGGGTCCACCGCCGGGCGGTCGTTGGCGTGATCGAGCGCGGCGGCAGCTCTGGAGCAATAGGTGTAGTTATAAGAACCGGTGATGGCGTAGCGCACCGCAAAACGAGCGCCGTTTTCCAGCGCCAGCCAGGCCTGCAGCAGACGGCCAAATTCGATCACGCCAAAGACCATCAACAGGAGAATCGGCAGAGCCAGGGCAAATTCGACCATGCTTTGCGCCGGGTGGGCGGCAAAGCGGGCGCTCAGCCTGCCGACCAGCGGGATGGATAAGAGCTTTCGTTTGATCGGGCTCATAGACCCTCCTGATTAATTTCTGTGCAAATCATGCCGCCAGTCTCCATACGACCGCCGCCCTAATCGGTGATGCGGGTGTAGATGCGGGTGGCAATATCTTCAAAAATAGGCAGCAGGTCGGCGCCGGAAGGCGCGTAATAGTACTGGCCGCAGGATTGGCGCTTGGCGGCCGTATCGCAGCCCGCCCAAGTGGTGCGGTCGCCGTCATCCCCGACGATGGCCATATAGCGCAGCAGTTGTTCGCCGACAGCGCCCTTGTTGACGCCACCCAGATAAAGGTCATCGCCAGCCGCGCCCAAACCGATGGTGTAAATGGCGATATCGTTCCCGGCCGGTTCGTTCAGGTTGGTGGAGCGGGTGAGGGCGGCTTCGTCCGTCATATCGCGGGCGTAATCCAATACGCTGTAGAGCGGGTTCGGGTTGACGGCGTTCCAGACCACAGTGGTGCCAGCGTAATTAGGAGGGCAGGTGCGCGCCTGGTTATCCACCACGCCGTCGGCGTCATCCCGGTCAATACAATAGCGCGGGTTGGGGTCGTGGTCAATGCACAGGCGGCTCCAGAAGGGCTGTCCCAGGCTGCCGCTGCAGAAACCATTGGAGTACTGCGGTGGGATGTTCGTGGAGGTCAGCGGGGTATCGCTCAGGTTGACCACCCCATCGGAGAGGAAGACGATCACCCAGACCGAACCAGGGCGGGCGGAATTCTTGAGGACATTTGAGGCAACGCGCATCCCACAACCGGTGCAGGTAGAAAGGGGCGAGAGCGAAGCGTTGAGCGGGCCGGCGCCATCCGGGTCACGCGTCGCCAACCATTCGGCTGCCAGGGTGTGGTCGCCCTTTGCGCCGGGGACGGGGTCGTTATCGG
>Ga0067045_1030108_pt1:0-15000 | contig 16675 bp, 10 predicted proteins | sample TerdegcTABiofilm_FD_59184 | JGI IMG/M metagenome (GOLD analysis project Ga0067045, IMG submission 59184) | Combined Assembly of (Gp0054472, Gp0054536) Wastewater bioreactor microbial communities from Singapore -Terephthalate degrading...
CATGTGATGCCCGCTACCGCCTCCTGTATGTACGAACCGGAAGTCCAGGGCCACTCCGCCGAAACCAATATACAAGTTGAAATGAAATAAATTAAATATAAATAATAAAAACCAAAAGCCTTGATCTTTTTCGGGGCTTTTGGTTTTTAGCAGAACCTCTGTTCCGCCTGGGAAAAGGGATGTCGGGAAAACCTCTCCACCGACCGCTACCCGATTATATCTGCAATTGTATCTGATCTGATTCTTTTGGGGTAGAACTTTTGTTGGTGGTTCCGTCTATGGTTTTCAGCAATGACCAGTAGCCTCTTCCGGTGGCGGCGGTGAGTTCCTCTATGGCTGCTTTTTTGGTCAGACCTTCCTCCCGAAGTTTTTTGTATGATTTTTTTATGCGTTCCTTTTCTTCTTCACCAATCGCCTTGCCCCGGTTTTTTAGGCGGTTTTCGGGAGGGGTTCTCAGCGTATTCAGAAGAGATCCCGGTATAATTTCCTTCATCTTTTCCTGCTGATAATCGAAGGCGGTTTTGCTCACTTCGAATCCCGTTGCTTTACGGTTGAGTCCGATAGCGGCTTTGGCGGTGGAAAAACTCCCTAAAAAGAAATCGCAGACCAGATCCCCTTCGTTACTGGAATACTGGATCATCCGCAGAAGCAGTTGAAGAGGCAGTTCATTTTTGTTCTTCACCTTGCCGGGTTTGTATTCGCGGTTGATAATCCACACATCCTCCCTGTCCTGATAGTTTAAGGAACCTCCCTCGTCGTCCTTTTCGAAGTCGGAGAAACGGGAATAGGTGTTGAAGGTATGCTTTTTGCCCGGTTTTACATAAAAAAGTATATGATAATGAGATGATATATATTTATTTTTTGTATATACGCCGAAATTATACTTCCAGATAATATGATTTATTTCTTTTAAAGATGTTTTATGTAAGGCGTTTAGAATATGGATGAGATTGGTATATCCTGAAACGATATAAATAGATCCCCCCGGTTTGAGAACCCTTTCCGCCTCCTGAATCCAGTTTTGCGAAAAAGTCGGGTATTCACGAGCAGGCACTTCCACATACCCCTCAATGACATGATTTTCATTTCTGTTATAGTGTTTATGGAGGTTATCGCCTTCAATGCCGTAGGGTGGATCGGTAATGATGAGATCCACCGAGTTATCCTGCAGATATTTTCTTGCACCCTCAATACAATCCATATTGTAAAACATAGAGATCCTCTTAAAAACATTCAGCCCCTTTGACGGAGAACCTCTTCCGTTCAGGCAGCTTTGCGGGAAGGTAAAAAAATAATTCCCGTTCTTAAAATTTCGCTGATAAAACTGGCATTTTCGGGATTTTTTATGCTGTCGGAATAGAAAAGAACCGGTTCGATCCTGTAGTCGATATCTCTCTTGAGTTTGTACAGAAGTTGGAGTTGAGTCAGATAATCCATATTTGAAATATCTTTATCCGAATCAGGAGATTCTCTGATAGTTGCGGGCTTTTTAACCACTACGGCGAGATCAATATCACTATATTCCTTCTCTTCCCCCCTGGCATAAGAACCATACAAAATAACCATTTCCACTTTAAAATATTCTCCCAAAGCAGAAATATATCTATTTATTTTATTTTTAACATCTATTATAGATTCCCTTTTATCCAACAAAAAAACTCCTCGGTATCCTTGATTATTTCTTCACATCTAATTTTAGTCAGAGTCTTTAACATTTGTTGCTTATCCTTTGGGTATCGGGCTTCTATATTCAGAGGCTCCAGAATATCCATCAGATCTTTATGCTCATCGGAAAGGCTGTCATAAATATTAGTTGATTTTGCCAGAATTTCCAGTTTATGTGTATAAGGCGGAGTAGTTCCGTTTATCTTTACAAAATATCCTTTAAGGGCTTTTTCGATACACTGATGACACATAAACCCGACATAGAGAAAACGCCCTGAAGTCAGCATCGCCTTAGCGGTCTCCAGATCATACTCTGCCATTTCCTCCCAATATTTCACCGTATTGATGCTATTACTCATAATCCCCTCTTTTTACAATCTCTGATTATTTTATAATTATAACACAAGCCTCTATTTAATAAAAGGGGGGATTTGCTTTCGTATCACCCCGACATTACCATCAGGGGATTATAAAATAATAAAACCGGCGGGACAGACTCGTCTGATGCCGGTTCTACTGATATACTATTTTAATTTAGCGATTTTTTTATTCGTTTTTGTCTTCTTCCGTTTTGGTATTTTGCTGTTTATTTGCGATATACTCGTCCAGACCGGGGATGGGGAGATGGATTTTGCCTCCCTTATTGCCTTTGAAGAAGCATTCCAGTTCGCAGACCAGACATTCGGTACATTTGCCTTTTCGGGCTTCTTCGGGGGTTATGGCAAGTTCCGGACAGCCATTCTCATTCAGTTTGAGAATCTTATTCACACATTCCTTGACGCAGATCTTGGATTCACACTCCACACATCGGGAATAGTCGTAGGAAACCGTGCCTGCCGTCAGGGTTTTGAAGGAGTAGGAGGGATTGTGGGGTTCATCGGCGGGTTTGGGGCTATTCTTTATTTCGCCCTTGTCCACCAGTTCCCGCAGTCGTTTTGCACAGAAGGACGCAGGGGTGTCTTTTCCGTAACATTCCACCGGGCAGGGGAGATCCCGGGTGTAGTTGTGCATGATCTCGCAGGCTTTTTCCTCCTGATTTCCGCCCAGCCGTTCCACCACGGGAATTTGAATCCAATTCTCTCTGAAGGCTTTCACCAGACCCCGTGCCGAATGGAACTGTTCCTGAGAGGCGACTCCCGATCCTGAGCCGAAATATCCGTCGATATCTCCCTGAGCCAGGATAATTTTCGCCGCTCTATAGACTTTGGATGCGGGGGGGTTACCGGAGGTATCGCAGAAGTTGGCGATCTTGAACCCCTGGGATAAGACGGCGTCCATACTCATCATGGAACCGCCTCCTCCTGCACCGTGAAAGCCCACATATCCCTTTCCCTTTTCGATGTCGTGTTCCATCTGCATGAAGTAGAAGGTTCCCCGATGATCATTTTTTTCCACATTAAAGGCGATCCGATCCAACGGTGTGGGGGGATTGGACAGTTCACGGGCAATTTCGATATTAAGATCGGGATGACGGAACACCGCGTAATCATCAACAGTCAAATGGCAGTCGGCGGCGATAATCTGTCCCTGGGCGGTTTCCACCAGGGGGTTGACCTCGATATTGCGGGCTTCGTATTTTTTGCCGGCGTTGTAGAGTTTGACCAGGAATTCCGCCAGCATCATCTGCAGTTTGCCTGAGATGCCTACTTTTCTGACCAGGTTTCTTGCGGTATATTCGGGGAGTCCCTCCGCTATGTCCACAGTATATCGGATCACCTTATCGGGATATTTTTCTGCGATCTCCTCGATACCGGTTCCGCCTACGGAAGAGAAGATAATAACGGGAGATGCCGCTGCGTCATTGATAATCATTCCTGCATAGAATTCTTTTTTTATGTCAAGTTTTTCTTCTACCAGCACCTGTTCGACGGTGAAATTTTTAATTTTAATTCCTATTATTTCTCCCGCGACTTTTTCGGCATCATCGGGAGTATCGGCGAATCTGACTCCACCCGCTCCTGCTCTTCCTGTAGTCCAGGTCTGTGCCTTGATGACCACCGGAACACCCAGTTCTTCGGCTATCTTTTTAGCCTCCTGGGGAGAATTGGCTACTTTTCCGCCGGGGATGAGTATATTCTGTCCTTTTAATATTTCCTTGCTCTGATGTTCAAACAATCTTGCCATTAAAGTTCTACCTCTTTTCACAACTTAAGCTGATTTCGTTAATGGTATGGGAATAGGTTTGCCCTAGGAAATTTGTTATAGGAAATTTGTTATAGGAAATTTGTTATAGGAAATTTGTTATAGGAAATTTGTCGTAGGAGGGGTCTCCAGACCCCGATTCCCGATCATCAGTGGTACTACAATCGGCTTCAGGAGAAGCCTCCTACAAGTGATTCCTCCTACAAGTGATTCCTCCTACAAGTGATTCCTCCTACAAGTGATTCCTCCTACAAGTGATTCCTCCTACAAGCGATTCCTGTTATTCACTTCCGTTTGAATAGGGTTGTTGTTGAAAATTCTAATGCCATCGGGTTTTTCCTTCCTCTTCCTTTCCTTTCCCCTTCTATTCCTTCCGATACTACTCCTCTTTCCTTACTGCAATCCTTATTAACAAAATGTTAACGTCCTGTTAACAAAAAGTCTAATACTATTGGACGACCGTAGTATAATAGGAATTCCTTCCATCAGGGAATGTTTTAAGGTCGTTACCCTGCTATAATTCAAAATGTGGAGAGCGGTAAAGATAAAAAACCGAAAAACCACAGTATAAAAACAGCGGAAAGAAAGACATAGTTTATTGAGGGAGTGAGATTTAAATGAAGAATCTGAATGAGAAAAAAATGAAAAATATGCTGAAAGTTTTTGTTGTGCTTGCGATGGCGGTTGTCCCCATGTTTTTAACCGGTGTATCAGCCTATGCCGATGACAGTAATATAGCAACCATCAATCTCAAGGATCTCATCGTCCAGTCCGCTCAGCCCTATATCCCGGTGATTGAGCAGAATCATCTGTCTCTCAAGATGGAAGCGGAAATGAACTATGCCTTTTACGGCAGTAGAGAAGATGTCAGAGAGAAATTCTCCCTGATATTCGGAAACGCCCTGGTAAACGCTCCCCAGTCCGGTGAAGTAATCGTCGGTTTTGATGAGCAAACCAAGACCCTGTATGCCAGAGTCCCCAAGGAGTCGGTCCGGTTCACCATGGAAAGAGAAGTGGAGGACATCAACGGTACCAAGTTCCTCATCAAAACCGAAGCCGGACAATATACCCTCTATAGCGTGAAACTGTAAGGAAGTTGGAAGCCAGAGGTTATACTACTTCTTAAAAGTTCCTTCATGTAGAAGGGGTCTCCCGCCCCCGATAGAAACAGGACTTTATCCGTTCAGGGTTATGATCGTAGATTTAAGTATGAGTATAGAAAAGTTGGAAATCGGTATCAGTCCCTCTCTGACAGGGATGTAAATCAGGAGAGAGTTATTAACGAAATTGAAAAGACCTATTCATATAAAGCCCCATATACCCGGGGGAAGACTTGCCGGATGGTTTTCCCCCCCCTTTTTCTTAAAACCGGTGCGGAATGAACGGGAAACGAAAACAAGGACTGTAAAGAGGGACAGTCTGTGCAGGAACCGGTCTGGTGTTTGAAAGTTTTAAACGGAAGTTTGATATATATCTCTAATCGATTAACAATTTGATCATTTAAAACCTCCCCAATAAAATCCCTATGGAGCTGGAACGGACTTCCAGCTTTTTTTATTGGCGAGGGAATTTAGACCGGGGATGTGAAATTCATGAGGGAGCCTGTGCCGAGGGTTTTGAAGCGATCAAAGAAGATCCTTTTGAATACGTCCTTGGTCAGATCCCCGGAGCAATGGCAGGGAGCCACCCAGTTGACCTTATGTTTGATCAGGTCCTCGGCGATGGTTTTCAGTTGGTCATAATTCATGTCCCTCAGATGGAATCCGCCTATGGCAAAAAGAACATTCCGGGACAGATATTTTTCTACCGACTCGATCATGGTTATGATGCCGGGGTGAGCGCATCCGGTGATGAGCATCAATCCTCTGGAAGCCTCCAGGATCAGTCCCTGTTCTTTGATGTTGGCGTATTTCCCTGCCGCCGACGGGGACGAGACTTCTCCCGTGGTGTGGACACCGGGGCAGATTTCCATCGGTCGGGTTACTTCGGTCAGTTTAGCCCATGAGGAGTTGATTTGCTTTTTTATGTCCGGTGGAAAGGAGGCGGGGATAAGCACTTCGATGCCCTGTTTTGCCTTCAGCAGGGCATGAAGTCCTCCGGTGTGATCGTGGTGATTGTGGGAGAGGACGATGGTATCGATAGTTTCGGGTTCGATCTGCAGCTGCTTCATATTAAACAGGAGTAACTGTCCATCGGGTCCCGTATCGAAAAGAATATTTTTTTCATAACCGGTAATGAGGCAGGCGAACCCGTTACCCGGTTTAAGATTCTGTCGGTCATGATAATTATCCACCAGAACCTGTAATTTAATATTTCTCAATTCAATCACATCCCGAAAAAGATCTATTACAGGACTTACGCCATTTTATATCAAAACCCAGATTTCATGCCGATTACCAGAGATCCTGAAACAAGTTCAGGATGACGATTTCATGCCGTTTTCCTCGAATTTGAGCGTAACTCCTGTATTATATGACTTTTTCTTTTCTACCTTCGGGATTCCTCTTTCTTCTGTCGGTTTTTGGGGGCGTATAACACAAAAGGATCCTGTTGCCAGAATCCTTTGTTATATAAAATTTGGTGGAGGTGGCGGGAGTTGAACCCGCGTCCGGAAAGGTCCCCACAGCAACCGACTACAGGCTTAGTCCGTGATTTAAATCTCGATCCCTTCCCCGCCCAGGGACAGGCTGAAAAGAGATCCAGGTCTCTTGATTTCGCATAAGGGTCGAAACCGACTCCCTTCTGTTATCGGCTATATCTGACGCCCTATTCACCTCTAACCGAGAAGGCGGTAGGACGGACTGCTATATTAAGCAGCCAGTGCGAGTTCTCTGTGATTCGCAGTTACGTTTGATTTCCGATTTTGACGAGCTTCGGCACTCGGCCTGCTGTTCCTGCCAAAACGCATCCCGTCGAAGCCATTCACCCCCATTGTTTTCGGGAGTTATGGATTTTCAGGACAAGCCACCGATTCCTGTCTTAGCTGGTTTACAAATTCATTATATTCCAACGGGGGATATAAGTCAAGATTTGTTGTCAAACCTTAATCGGGTCATGTCATCTTTGGAGCGGAAGGAAAAGATCCTGTAGCACTATACTCATACTTAAATCTACGATCATCACCCTGAACGGATGAGATCCTGTTTTTATCGGGGTCGGGAGACCCCTCCTACATGAAAGAACTTTTAAGGAGTAGTATAACATACTTTTTTCCCCCTTCCCTTTCATAAAGAAGGGAATGAAAATGGTATATAGAAGAGATACGGATAAAATAAAGATGGGTTGTGAATGATATGGCAAGGTTGTTGGACCATCGTTATGAAATAAGGAAAGAACTGAAGACTTTTTCCGGAGGGGGATTGTTCCATGGGTGGGATACCCGCAAGAAAGCGGATATTTATTTAAGGAAAATAGTCCCTGCAGTTAAATCCCACTCTTCCGGCGAGGAGCGGTTTTTTGATTTCCTCCGGTTATTATCGGATCTGGAACACCCCGGACTTCCCCGTTATACGGATTTTTTCAGCGAAGAGGAGTCGGACACGGTAGAGACTGTTTATTACCTGGTTGTTTCACCTTATAAAGGCAAAGACTTGCAAGCCCTGATGAAGGAGAGGAATAACAAACCTCTTTCGGTGGAACGGGTGCCGGATTATTTCCTTATGATTACGGATATTCTCCTTTATCTTCATTCTCAATCACCGCCTTTTGTATGCGGAGCTGTTAACCCTTCTCATATTGTTATCAGTGAGGATAAGCTCCTTATAGAGGATCCGGGTATAGATAGGGTATTTAATCCACTCAAAGAGGGGGTTGCCAAGGGCTATAGGGCGCCGGAACAGTTTTTCGCCATGGAGGATCCCAAAAGTGATATATATTGTCTGGGGCTGGTGATTTATTATATGCTGACCGGGAGAGATTTTTTCGCTCATCCTCCCTTTGTGATGGAGTCTGTACGGAATTTCAATGAACTGGGCATCGTGGAGTCCAGGACTGTCCCCCGTTCCGCCGTCCCTCCCTTGAAAGAATCGATATCGGATATTCCTTCCTGGTTGGATGACTTAGTATCTTCCATGCTGGATATTTCCCTGTCCCGCCGTCCCGATCTTAATAAAATAAAAGAAATAATAGATAAAGAAAAAAACGCAAAACCCCCTGTTGATATAGAAAAAGAGCCACTACCCGGCGGTGAACCCGAAATAGATTTGTCGGATTTTGAGAAGAAACTGCTGTCTTCCATTCTTGCCAAACTGGATGCCAAAACTCCTGCCATCACAGTGGATAAAAAACCTCCTGCGGTGGAAAGGAAGATAGTTCCTCATCATGAAAAGCCCTCCCACAGTCTCAACGGCAGTCGTTCTCTTTCGCTAAAAAAGGCCGAGAGCGGTTCTAAAGCAGAGGAAACGCCTATATTGTCGGCGATTTCTTCAGAAACGGCTTCTCATGTGAAAGGATTGTCTCTCAAGAGCGAGGATTCTTCCACTGTGGCGGTATCCTCCACATCCTCCCATGACGGAGGTTCTTCCGAGAAGGTGATTAAGACCCGGTATCGGGATATTTTCCATGCTCTGGAAAAGGGATCGGTGGAGGCGATAAAGGAGTTTATCCTGCGGGGTGTGGATGTGAATACCAGGGATGAGGAATGGGGTTGGACACCTCTCCACTGGTCGGCGGAGAAGGGGGCGGAGGATCTGGTGGAATTTCTGCTGGATCATCAGGCGGATATTAATATAAGGGATAATTATGATCGGACTCCTTTGCATTGGGCGTCTTCCCAGGGGAATAAGGGGGTGGTGCGGATTCTCATAGAAAGAGGGGCGGATCTGAACGGGTGGGATAAATACCATACCACTCCCCTGCATCGTTCCTTGCAGAAGGGGCATAATGAGATTACCGCCCTGCTGATAGAGAAAGGGGCGGAACTGAGCATCCGTGACAAGGACGGCTGGACTCCCCTCCACTGGGCGTTGAAGGAGGGGAATAAAAGAGCTGCGGAGGTGCTTATCTGCCGGGGATCGGATCCCGATATGAAGGACAGCCAGGGTTGGAGTCCTCTTCATCAGGTTGTATCCCAGGGGTATGAGGAATTGGCGGAGCTTCTCATAGAAAAAGGGGCGGCGGTTAACGTCCGGGACAGGGACGGGTGGACTCCCCTTCATGAGGCGGCTTATAAGGGTAATCACCGGATGGTACGGTTATTTATAGAGCATGGAGCCGATGTTAACAGTTTGGATCGGGAAGATCGCAGTCCTCTTCATGAGGCGGTTCGATACGGGGGACATGCCGAATCCGCCCGATTACTGATCTCTCACGGAGCCGACGTTCACAGCCGGGATAAGGATCGCTGGACTCCTCTTCATCTTGCCTGCTACGGGGGACAGAAGGAGATCACCCGATTACTCCTCTCTTCCGGTGTCGAAGTAAATGTCCGCAATGATTGTGATATGACTCCCCTGACTCTGGCGGGTAGCAAGGGTTATAAGGAGATTATCATGATGTTGATCGATCATGAGGGGGATCTCAGCGTCAAAACCAATGATAACCGCACCCTTCTCCACTGGAGCGCTTATCACGGATATAAGGAACTGACGGAGCTGCTTGTGGAACGGGGACTGGACATCAACGCCAGGGACAATAAGGACATGACCCCGGCGGAACTGGCAAAGGAACGGGGACATTCCGATATTGTGGAACTTTTAAGTCGTAATATACCTATTTGGAAGAGATTATGGAAAAAGTAGAAGCGGGATTTAGGCTACTTGTTTTTTTATTGGTTTCCATACTATTGTCGGCTGTCATCTAAACGCCGAAAACAAAAAAGAGAATCTGGTTCTCTCTTTTGTTTGATTTGAAGATTAAAAACTTATCTAATCAATAAACCCTGGCTTACAACGGGGATTAGCCCTCATCAATATACTTTTTAAGAAAATCGGTAACTCCTGGGATTACCGGATATTCTCCTTTGCTTACCTGGATAGCCAGCATAATGCAATAAACTATAAGTCCTAAATAAGCTAACCAGCCAATAATAGGAATTATTAGAAGAGCACTTGCTATAAAGGCGATTGCGGTTATGGCTAAACCATGATAACCATGATATCTGGCATCTCTATCCTCTTTTTTGGTAAGGATCAATACTAAAGATACGATCAATCCGATAAAAAAGAGGGGGATGTATGCAAGAGAAAACAGCATTTGATCCGGGTGTTTTTCTCCTTCCATTAAAGCTTTTCCCTCCTTCCATATTCTTAAAGTTTCACACAATACTCAGGGATTCAAGAATTTGTTTCTCACTCCTGCCTGAAGTTCAAATTTATTTTATCACAGAAGAGAAGATAGAGCAACCCGCCGGCGATAGAAAGAGAATTATTGGAATTAAGTGCGCAAGTCGGCGTGGTTGTGGGGTTTTGGCGGTTGTGAAATTGTGAAGAAAAATTTCAAAAAAGTTTGTGGGGGTGCTTGACAGGGATTTTTGGGTGTGATATACTTCATAAGCGTCGAGGGAAGCGAAAAGTTCAGAGGCGATGAAAACCCCGGAACCGCAGTCCCAAAGCGCTAAAGCCGGAACTTTACAAGAGTAGGGATCCAAAAGGCTTATCGACGAAAGTCAGGGAAAACCCCTGAAAGAAATCCTAAATCGAAAACCCCAAAAGGGAATTCGAAAAAGGAATCCCAGGCGGAAACCCCAAAAGGGAATCCGAAGAGGAAATCCCAAGCGGAAACCCCAAAAGGGAATTCGAAGGAAATCCCCAATCGAAACTCCTGAAAAGGAACTCGAAAAAGGAAATCCTGAGTGGGAAGTCGAAAAAAAGCCAAAAAAAGATTCTGAAAGCAAAAAGTGAAAGCGAAATCGCAGGTAAATAACAAAATCTGCGAGCGGGTCGAAAGGCGTAGGTCAAAAGGATAGTATGGGCAACCTCCGATGTGAAAGTCAGAGGATCGCAAATACCAATCCTGATGGCGAAAGCCCAAGACCGCAAACGCAACCGCATCAGCAAAAGTCGAAAAGGTTCCTCTCGGAATCCGACGGCAAAATCTGAAACGGTCGCAGGCGAACCGAAATGACAAAAGCCGAAAATAAAATTTCGAGCGAAAAAGTCAAACCGGCCGCCGGGGTGAATAAAAGAACAGCGACGGAAGTCCGCAGGACAGCGAAAACCAAAGACGAAAACCCGCAAGGGATTCAGTCAGAGGCGGAAACGGTCGAAAGGGCTGAAGTCCGGGTCTCGAAACACCCACAGGTTCGAGGGAAGGATTGCAACGGCAAGCAGTGAGGTCGATTCCTCTCTGCGGGTCTGCAAAGATTCTATCCGTCGCAATTCCCTCCGCATAGAACCCAAGAGTAGCCGCAGTTGGCGGTGAAATTGTCAACAAGAATTGAATAAGGGCAAGATGATGCAAAGCAAGTGATTCTGAGAGAATCCAGTCGATGGAGTTCGTGAGAACCGATGAAGTTCGAAACCGATAAGGTCGAGAACCGATGAAGTTCGAAGCCGGCGAAGTCGGAGAACGGGCGAAGTCCGCAAGGATGGACGAAGTTCGAAAACCGAGTCGGAAGAACCTCCGGGTATGGAATCTCAAGGAATTGCCAGCACGCCTGAAATGTGCGGATCTCGACAAGAGATCACACCTTGCATTTGAAAGTAATTACGGTGGTCGCAAAAAAGCGCGATTGGAGCGAAAGCACAGTCGTGGCAAAAAGCGGTCATATAGGTAATTGCTCGCAATAAAGGTAAATTAATGAGCAATTTTATTCCACATCTTTTGTGGGATTAAAATAAAGGATTGAATGACGAGTTTGATCCTGGCTCAGGACTAACGCTGGCGGCGCGCATAACACATGCAAGTCGAACGGACTTGGGGCAACTCAAGTTAGTGGCGGACGGGTGAGTAACGCGTAGGTAACGTGCCTTCTCGCTGGGGATAACTACTCGAAAGGGTAGCTAAAACCGAATACATTCACTTTTAATTAATGAGGTGAAGAAAGAACCGCGAGGTTTGCGGGAAGAGCGGCCTGCGTCCTATTAGCTAGTTGGTGGGGTAAGAGCTCACCAAGGCGACGATGGGTAGCTGGTCTGAGAGGATGATCAGCCACATTGGGACTGAGACACGGCCCAGACTCCTACGGGAGGCAGCAGTGAGGAATTTTGCGCAATGGGCGAAAGCCTGACGCAGCGACGCCGCGTGGACGATGAAGGTCTTCGGATTGTAAAGTCCTGTCAGTGGGGAAGATGATGACGGTACCCGCTGAGGAAGCTCCGGCTGACTCCGTGCCAGCAGCCGCGGTAATACGGAGGGAGCGAGCGTTGTCCGGAATTACTGGGCGTAAAGGGCTTGTAGGCGGGGATCTAAGTCCGGGAGTAAAGGCAACGGCTTAACTGTTGAGTCATCCTGGATACTGGGTCTCTTGAGGACAGGAGAGGAAAGGGGAATTCCTAGTGTAGCGGTGAAATGCGTAGATATTAGGAGGAACACCAGTGGCGAAGGCGCCTTTCTGGCCTGATCCTGACGCTGAGGAGCGAAAGCCAGGGGAGCGAACGGGATTAGATACCCCGGTAGTCCTGGCTGTAAACGATGGATACTAGGTGTAGGAGGTATCGACCCCTTCTGTGCCGCAGCCAACGCAATAAGTATCCCGCCTGGGGAGTACGGCCGCAAGGTTGAAACTCAAAGGAATTGACGGGGGCCCGCACAAGTGGTGGAGCATGTGGTTTAATTCGACGATACGCGAAGAACCTTACCTGGGTTTGACATCACAGGGAATTGGATAGAGATATTCAAGTCGGATTCGTCCGACTCTGTGACAGGTGCTGCATGGCTGTCGTCAGCTCGTGCCGTGAGGTGTTGGGTTAAGTCCCGCAACGAGCGCAACCCCTGTTCTCAGTTGCCATCGGGTAAAGCCGGGCACTCTGGGGAGACTGCCACCTTAAAGTGGAGGAAGGTGGGGATGACGTCAAGTCAGCATGGCCCTTACGTCCAGGGCTACACACGTGCTACAATGGCAGGTACAAAGGGTGGCGAAAGCGAGAGCTGAAGCGAATCCCAAAAAGCCTGCCCCAGTTCGGATTGAAGGCTGCAACTCGCCTTCATGAAGTCGGAATCACTAGTAACCGCAGATCAGCTACGCTGTGGTGAATGCTGTTCCCGGGCCTTGTACACACCGCCCGTCACGTCATGAAAGCCGTCTGTACCCGAAGTCGTTGACCTAACCGAAAGGGAGGAGGCGCCGAAGGTATGGGCGGTGATTGGGACGAAGTCGTAACAAGGTAGCCGTATCGGAAGGTGCGGCTGGATCACCTCCTTTCTAAGGAGAAAATGGAGATAGAGTAAAACCGTAAGAGCCTCTTAATAAAGGTGAATATGGTGGAGTTGAGGTTCTAACCTCTGACTTCTGACATCTAACCTCCATACTCCCAGGTCGGTCATCCCGGAAGTTGATGGAAGTCTGCGAGGATGGAAGTTGATGAGTAAGGATGTTAAAAGCATATTTCAGGTAGTCGTCTTGCCCTTTTTGATAAATTTGTGAAGAATAATAGAATAGTGGTGTAGAATCCTCTAAAGCGGAAAAAACGAATAATCACGAAGTTAAATTGGGATCTGGGAAGATATTTTTGCCAGATTTTAAGATTCAAGCTACTAAGAGCGCACGGAGGATGCCTAGGCGAAAACAGGCGATGAAGGACGTAGCCAGCTGCGATAATCTTCGGGGAGCTGCAAGCAAGCATAGATCCGAAGGTCTCCGAATGAGGGAACTGCCGTTATGTAAGGTAACGGATTGCTATCTGAATAAAATAGGGTAGCAAAGTAAACCCGGGGAAGTGAAACATCTCAGTACCCGGAGGAAAAGAAATCAACCGAGACTCCCTGAGTAGCGGCGAGCGAAAAGGGACGAGCCTAAACCTATCTGGCGTGATAGCCTGCCAGCGTTGTCAGATGGGGGTTGTAGGACTGTCCGTTCACAGTTGCAGATGTGAGGAAGAGTAAGAAAATCGGAACATAATCGAATATGTTTGGGAAGACGAGCCATAGAAGGTGAAAGCCCTGTAGGTGAAATGTTGCCGGTCTTTTCTGGATAGTTCCTGAGTACCATGGGACTCGTGGAACCCTATGGGAATCTGGGTGGACCATCATCCAAGGCTAAGTACTGTTTTCGACCGATAGCGAGCCAGTACCGTGAGGGAAAGCGTGAAAAGAACCCCGGGAGGGGAGTGAAATAGAACCTGAAACCGTGTGCTTACAAGCTGTTAGAGGGCAATGTTGAAAAACAAGCCTGATAGCGTGCCTTTTGTAGAATGAGCCAGTGACTTACTGTATGCAGCGAGGTTAAGGCGGTAGTAGCCGGAGCCGTAGCGAAAGCGAGTCTGAAAAGGGCGTGAAGTTGCATGTAGTAGACCCGAAGCCAGATGATCTATCCATGTCCAGAGTGAAGCGTGTGTAAAAACATGTGAAGGCTCGAACAGGTTGGTGTTGAAAAACCATCTGATGAGGTGTGGATAGGGGTGAAAAGCCAATCGAATCTGGTGATAGCTGGTTCTCCCCGAAATAGCTTTAGGGCTAGCGTTGAGATTTAAGTATTGGGGGTAGAGCACTGACAGAGCTAGGGGCCCTACCAGGTTACCGAACTCCATCAAACTCCGAATACCGATATGAACATCTCAGCAGTCAGACTATGTGGGATAAGCTGTGTAGTCAAAAGGGAAAAAGCCCAGACCGTCCGTTAAGGTCCCGAAATTCCAGCTAAGTGGTAAAGGAAGTAAGAGATCCTGGACAGCCAGGAGGTTGGCTTAGAAGCAGCCATCCTTTAAAGAGTGCGTAATAGCTCACTGGTCAAGATAGCTTGCGCCGAAAATGAAGCGGGGCTAAAGTTGGATACCGAAGCGGCGGACAGGGAAGTTGGAAGTTAGAGAATAGAAGTTAGAAAGAGATTAGAGGTTGGAGGTTAGAAGTTGGATTATGTGAAGATCTTCGGCTCTGTCGTAGTTCTATCATTCTTTTGTAAGGGGTATTAAAGTGGAAAGTCGTCCAATAAAAAGTTTTAGGGACTTCGAGGTGTATAAAGTATCTTATGGTTTGTCGTTGAAGGTTCATAAGATGACGGAGGAGTTTCCTTCGTTGGAGAGATATGAACTGGGAAAACAGATGCGTCGTGCTTCAATATCGATTCCTGCGAATATAGCGGAAGGATACGGGAAGCAG
>Ga0067045_1030109_pt1 | contig 16666 bp, 14 predicted proteins | sample TerdegcTABiofilm_FD_59184 | JGI IMG/M metagenome (GOLD analysis project Ga0067045, IMG submission 59184) | Combined Assembly of (Gp0054472, Gp0054536) Wastewater bioreactor microbial communities from Singapore -Terephthalate degrading...
GAGATTCCCCAGGTCATTGTGGAGATTGAACGGATACTTAAAGAGCAAGCTATATTACAGGCTATAGCATAGGAGGTTTTGAGAAAATGAAACAGGGGCCACATAGAATTTCAACTAAAAAGTTGACAAGTCAGGTTTAAAGGCTCAGTGCAAAAAACAAGATCCTGTTGCCTTCTTTCAGTTGATACTGATGCCAACTGGATAAGGAAAGGGAATAGACCCTACTTAAGGATATAAGGCCCATATATCTATTGATACTAAAGATGGCTTTATATTGGGGGGGTCATATCACCCCTGCTGGTACCTCTACTGGTATAGAAAATCAAAACTTTAATGGACTATGATAGACAATAATAGAATAAGGAAAAACGGAGAGGGTGGGATTCGAACCCACGGTCCCGACTTAGCGGGACAGCCGATTTCGAGTCGGCCCCGTTGTGACCGCTTCGGTACCTCTCCTCATTCTGAAGAAATCTTTAAGTATCTCCTCGCACTGCCCTTTTAAAATGCCACCTTTTACCTCGACCTTGTGATTAAGACCTATGCTGTTTATATCAATACGAGAACCAAATGCCCCTGCCTTCCTATCAAAGCATCCAAATACAAGCGTTTCTACCCTTGCCTCAATAATTGCACCCCCACACATGGTGCATGGCTCTTTGGTGCAAAGTAATGTGCATCCAGTTAGCCTAAAATTATTTAATAATCTTGAGGCCACCTCGATTGCAAGGATTTCTGCATGGGCAGTGGGAGAATTTTTCTGCCTTGTGAGATTATGGGCAATAGAGATTACCTTGCCTTTTTTATCTATGATTAATGCCCCCACAGGCACCTCGCCATCATCAAAGGCATGCATTGCCTCTACAAGACAAAGCTCCATAAGATACTCATAATCTATATCCATATCATAACCCCTTGAGTATCTCTTTTATCCCAGCAAACATAGCATATGGTGAATTTTCAATCTTAGCCTTCATCTGGATGATATAATCAGGTCTTATATCATCCCTCCATCTAGGGTATCCACCGAGCCAGAGGTATCTTATAATTTCATGGAAGACGGATCGTGAAAACCTATATTCGCCTATTGCAATTGTCCATGTGTCTTCATCTATAAAAATTTTTATCGTTGAAAGGCTGGTATATTTTTTTATAATCTCTTCCATCAGCATCCTTGTTTGAAATCCATAAGGATTTTGTTTAAATCTGTCTGGTTCGTGGGGAAAGGGAAAATGACTGTATACCTCGCCGATGAAACCTCGCAGATCTATGCCTGCTATGGCACCCATTAGATTGCCAATTCTATATGGTTCAATTTTATATGCCCCCCATGTTTGTTCATAAAGGTTGCCCATATGCATATCTGCTATCTCAGATATCCGATCTGACACATCGCTTGCAAAAAAGAAATAATTATCAAGGAGGATCATATCTGTCTCTATATTGAAGAATCCGAATGGAACCTCGCCATGGCTTAATGATTCAAAAAGTAGTGGCATTGCCTATTATAACAAGAGACATAGCCTTATTACAAGACTATGTATTATCTTTATAGCAATCAAATTTTACTTGCCTCTGCACGGTGGTCAAGAATCCTCATAAGAGGGAATAGTGGACCCATGGGCGGGGAAATAAGTTGGTCCCTGACACAGGATTTGTTGTAGTAGTGATATCTAGATTGACAGTAATCATTATTTTCTTTATATTAGACGATCGTGATTAATATAAAAAATGCAATCATTGTTGCCCCTGATGAAAAAGGAATGCTACCAGTATTCGGAATTCCTGCCATCCGCAGACTTGTTATCCTTGCCTTACAGATAGGGGTTGAAAGGATACATATTATTGGTAATGCGAATCCTTTACGGTCAGCTGTCTCTGACCTACTTTCGCCAGATGCCTTTCATCAATTGGAAAATCCAGAGCAATTAGAGCAGGTTTTAGACAATATAGCCTTATCCAAGCAAGAACAGATCCTGGTGTTGAAGGCCAATCATGTGGTTGACCAGTTTTCTCTTAGGCGATTGAAAGATGCTATCACTGGTCCAGGTCTTCACTTTATGGGAATAAAGGAGACAGCAGATACTGACAATATATATGTAGCAAGCACTGCCCATCTCGTGCCACTTCTTCGTGCCATATGGTCATCTGACGTATCGATTCTCAAGGCCCTGGAGCCAGCACACCGCGTAGAAGGGGTTTCGGGGCTGCCATGTGTGGTCGAGGAAGGGGAGGACCAAATAAAAATTGCAGAAAACAAACTGGTGGCCGCCCTTGGTTTCCAAACCAAAGAACAAGATGGGTTATTAGCCCGTCATCTAGATCGGAAGATCTCCCGTTTTTTAAGTAAGAGGCTTGCCCGCACCATTGTGGTACCTAATCAAATTACCCTATTTGGCGCAACAATCGGGCTGATGGGAGCCTACTTTCTATCTCGGCCAGGCTACTGGCCAGCACTTATCGGTTCCCTCCTGTTTCTTTTCTTTGCTGTAATAGACGGTGTGGATGGCGAGGTAGCCCGTCTCAAGCTTAAGGCAAGCGATTTTGGCCACTACCTTGATCTGACTTGCGATAATATTGTACATGTGGTTATCTTTATCGCCCTACCGCTCGGTCTGTATAATGAGACAAACAACCATCTTTTTCTGTACCTCTTATGGTTTCTCATTGGTGGCTTTGGGCTTAGCGCTATCTCCTTTTATTACAACATCGCAAGGCGAAGCCAGGAGGAGTTGGAGCAGTCACCTAAAATCATTAAGCTTTTGGCCCTGTTAGCCAACAATGATTTTGCATATCTTATGGTGGCATGTGCCTTGTTTCGTTGTCTCGATTGGTTTCTTATTGCAGCCACCGTTGGGGCATATGTGTTTGCTGGAACTTTATGGGTGATAAAACCCAATAAGAAATGACAATTTATACACATTATACTTCAGTAATCCTTCAAATTTGAAAAGATGCTGGTAGCTATTAACGCCCCTTAAGAACCTTTTATAGATAGAAAAAACCCTGAAATAAAATATGATACCCATGAGGCCCATTTCCCCGAGGTCTCTTTAGTATAAAGGGTCCTGAATGTCCAGAGGGGCTCATCTCAGGTAGTTCGTTTATAGACCAGCGGTGATGTATAGAAGAGCCTGACTGCTTTTTCGTTGACAAACCTTTTATGTTAGAGTTACGTTAATATTCGAATGAGGATTATAGTGCTGGGTTATCATGGATCCTCATACACAGAAGATAAGAAAAATAATAATCAATACAGCAGAGAATATGGCTATCAAGGTAAATAACAAAATTAGGACAACAATTGTAGGGGGGGAGTATGCCAGTTCTCTAATTCAGGGGATCGACTACTACCAGGGAACGTGAAGATCTTTCATATACTCATCATAATATTAGGCGTGCTCCTATTAGGTTTTCTTATCTATAGCCTTGGCCCTCTTCTCATCTGGCGCGAGTTGATGCTTCTCGGTTGGGGGATAGTGCCACTCATACTTTTAGAGGGTTGCAGCAGGCTTTTTCATACCCAGGCCTTAAGACATTGTTTGTCAGGTTCACATAGAGCCCTACCCTTTAAGAGGGTCTTTGGTGTACTCATGGCAGGTGGTTCGATTAACTACCTTACCCCCACCGCAGGACTCGGTGGAGAGGTAACAAAGGGGCTTCTTCTCGCCTCAGATCGCAGTGGTTCTCAGGCTGCATCTGCCGTGATCCTCGATAAACTTTTTTATTCGCTTGCCCAGTTGATCTTAATTACGTGTGGTTCCTGCATATTCTTGACAAATATAGTGATGCCCCGTGCTTGGTGGCTTGCCCTCATCTCTGTCACTGTTGCAATAGGACTTGGTATCATAGGATTTTTCTTGGTGCAGCGATATGGGAAATTAGGTAGCATTATAAGATGGGCTGTGAGGCATCGCCTTGGAGGGGCAGCTCTTCAAAAGACAGCCTGTTCCATGACAGAAGTAGATAAAGAACTCCAGTGCTTTCACCATAGTCGTCCCGTAGATCTCCTTTTATCGATATCCTGGCATTTGGCAGGATTCCTATGGGGGATAATCCCTACCTTCTATTTTCTTGTTTTGACCACAGACTCACCTTCGCTATCAATGGCAGTTTTGCTTGTCATTCTCGGAAACTGGTTCGATCTAGCAGCCTTTGTTATACCGGTCGATATCGGTGTTCAGGAGGCAACGAGGGTCCTCGCCTTTAGAATTGTCGGTTTTTCCTCAGCACTGGGATTAACCTATGGCATCACACATCGTTTGCAACAGCTCTTTTGGGCTGGCATGGGACTGCTCTTCTACAGCATGCTTGCCTCTACCCGCACGCGTGGTCTTCAAAGGTCTTCTTGCAGTGCCCCGAAAGAGAGGTTCTTATGAGTCTCTGTATCAGATTCTTGAGGGTAAGCATGCATAGGGTGGCAACCTAGCAGAGAATAGTGGGAGGAAATTATGAAGTCTCTTTTTTGGTGTTTGCGATATGTTTCATCGATTATCATAGCGTTTTTAGTCCTTGGCCTTGCAGTAAACGCAGAAAGTGGAGAAAGACCTGTCTTTGGTCTGCCACAACTTATTCGTATGGCTTTAGAAAAGAGCCCTGAGATTGCAGAGACACAGAGTGAAATAGCCGGGGCAAAGGGTGAGCTTGCTCAGGCAGAGGCTGCCCTGTATCCGCAGATTGAAACTACAGCCTTGGCTGGTCCTGTCAATAACACAAGGCGGCCTATGGTATCGGGTAGTCGAATCATAGACCCATCACCAGACTTTGGTATCGGTGTCTTCGGAAGGTTAGACATAATCATGACACAACCTCTCTATACATTTGGCAAGATCTCTAATAGAGTGGATGCTGCAGCCAAAGGTGTAATGGTCAAAGAATCAAGGTTGTCCCAGAAGAGAAACGAGATTGCCTTGCGGGTTAAAGAACTTTATTATGGGTTGGTCCTCGCTCGTGCCGGGGTTGATGCAGCTAGGGATGCAGCCGGATATTTCGATGAGGCCCGACGCCGAATGGAACGTTTACTCAAGCTTGGCTCCCCGAATGTGCTTGAGAGCGATTTATACAGGCTTGATGCCTATAGGGCAAATATCTTGCGCTCGCAAGCGGCAGCTGAAGAGGGAATGAAGATTGCCTACTTTGCCCTCAAGTCCATGATTGGTTTACCAATAGAGACAGATTATGAGCCTGCAGACCGTATGATTACTGTCAGTGACGAGAGACTTGGGGAACTGAATGACTACATTAGAAAGGCGTCTTCAGACCGACCGGAATTCAAACAATTAGATCAGGCAATCAAGGCACAAAAATTTAACCTCGAGGCTGCTATAAGTGACATGTATCCATCCTTTTTTATGGTCCTTGGGGGATCATTCGCCGGTGCACCAGGGCGTGAGACATTTCATAACCCCTATATCCGAGATGAATTCAATCACGCTGCAGCAGGTATTGCAGGTGGGTTGAAGTGGCAGTTTGATTTTGGGATATTGAAAGGCAAGGTTGAAAAGGAGAAGGCAGATTACGAAAAGTTGTTACATACAAAGGCTACGGCTGAGTTGGGGATTCCCATTGAGGTTGCACAGAGGTACCATGAGGTGAAAGAGTGGCGAGCTGCTGTTGATGCCTATGACAAGGCTGTTGCGTCATCAAGAAAATGGATTATCGCTGCATTTACCAATTTTGATATGGGGGTGGGCACTGCAGATGACCTCTTGAGAAGTATCGAACGGTACGGAGAGAATCATGGAAAATACCTTGGCGCCCTCTTTAATTATAATATTTCGTTTGCCAGACTAGAGTATGCAACAGGGGTGCAGAGCTGGTAAGGCAACCCATAAGGAATGGCTTTTATAGGGCCCTATCTTCCATCATAGACATCCAGACCTCCCACCCACTCGTAACCTTTATCATCGCCTTGGTGCTTGCTGGTTTGGCCATATGGTTTACAGTAACCAAGCTAGAACTTGACACAAGTCAGCGGGCCCTTATCTCATCAGAGAATCGTTTGATGCAGTTACTGGAGGTGGCAGACCAATTCTCAGAGCATGATGCATTTATTGTCGCTATAGAGAACAGAGATGTGCGTCGAACCTTAGAATTTGTCAGCGCACTTGCCCCTAAGTTAGAAGCAGACCGCCAACACTTTGCAGAGGTTTTTTTTCGGGTAGACCCTGCACATTTCCGACCATGGGCACTTCTTTACCTTAGCCCAAAAGAACTTGCCGACCTCCGTAGCAACCTTCTCCAACACAAATCCTTTATTAAAAATCTCTGCCAGTCCCCAGGACTTGTCAAGTTCTTTGAAGAAGTCAACAACGAAATGGCCTCGCATATGATAGGGCAACTTTTTACAGGCTTTCTCGAACCCTCGTCCGAGGAAGGCAAGGGTGAACCGATGGATCTCGATTTCTTGCTCAGGGTCTTGCGGGAGATGAAAGCAAACATAGAAGGCTCGTCGAGCTTCACATCCCCCTGGAACTCATTCTTCTCTAAAGTTGGCTGGACTGCGGAGGCAGAAGAAGGTTATTTTTGGACAAACGAGAAGAAATATCTCCTCATCTTTGTATCACCTAATACGCAGGGCAGTGGTGGATCCACCGAGAAAGATGCATTGACTGCATTGCGACAACACGTTGCCGCAGTAAAACAGCGGTTTCCTGACATTGAGGCAGGCGTTACGGGCCAGAAGGCACTTAACGTGGATGAAATGAATATGGCCCTCAATGATATGAGTATTGTCACAATTATCTCAATTATATCTCTTGGGGCGCTCCTTGTTCTCTTCTGGCGGACCGTCAGGCGTCCATTGCTCCAGCTGACCACGCAGATGGTTAGTCTCTCCTTCACCTTCGGGCTAACCACGCTTCTTATAGGTCATCTTAACCTTCTCTCTATTACATTCGCACCAATAGTCCTTGGCCTTGGTATAGACTACGATATTCATTGGTTTTCACGTTACAACGAAGAGCGTCAGCGCAAAGGCCAATCCATAAGGCAGGCGCTGAGTATTACGATGGAGAGGACAGGCCCTGCTATCCTTGTTGCTGCCTTAAGCACCTGTCTCGCCTTTTTCCCACTTGCCCTTACAGGATTCAAGGGGCTTAGCGAGCTTGGTATCATCTGCGGCATGGGGCTTTTGGTGTCCTCAATCACTAGCATCTGCCTTTTGCCGGCGCTTATCGTGCTTTTCGACAGACCAAGGCCGTATATGCCCCTTCTCGATGACAAGCAGGAGGTGAAACCCCTCGTGCGAATCACGAAACAGCGCGCAATTGGCCTTTTAGTGCTTGCTGCTTTCTGTACTGGCCTCTCATTGTGGGGGGCAAGAAAAATAAAATTTGACCTTAATATGTTGCACCTCCAGTCCAAGGATGCTGAGTCTGTCATCTGGGAAACAAAACTTATCGAGGGCTCAAAGTATCCAAGTATCTATGGTGTCCTCTTTGCACATTCCCTCGCTGAGGTGGCAACGAAGACAAAGGCCCTTAAGAAACTCCCTACTGTCTCAGAGGTGCAGAGTATAGAGGACTTCCTTCCTCAGGATCAGGCCCATAAGATCTCTCTCCTACGAGGGATGAAGCCCCTCCTCGCTGACATACCTTCGACCATACCCAGGCCAGCCGGTCCTATAGATATCGCCCATCTTGAGGATGTATTTTCACGGATTCGGTTCAAAATGGAGAATACAAGTGCTAAAGAATGGGGCGTAAACAAACCTATTGAGGCTCAGATGAAAGAGGTCTGCTTGCTTATTGATACCATAAAGAAGGATTTCCACTCAATCGGGAAGGACACCCTTTTGCGTCTTAAGCAATTCGAGAGACATATATTTGAAGATCTAAACGATAAGCTTTCCCTTTTGCGGGAAAATATAGACACTCGGCCTATGCAGATCTCTGACCTGCCACAACCTATCCGTGAGCGTTTCGTAGGACCAGACAACCTCTACCTTATACGCGTCTTCCCTGCTATGGATATATGGGACCCACAGTTTCTTGGGGTTTTTGTAGAGGATTTAAGGAGGATAGACCCAGATGTAACAGGCGACCCTGTTACCCTTTATGTCTTTACCAAAGAGTTTCGTGATTCATCAATCAAGGCGGCCATCTATGCCCTGATATTTATCTTTGTGTTTCTTCTTTTAATGTTACGAAACGTAGCTTTCACGCTTGCCGCAATTACACCGCTCATCCTTGGCGCACTATGGACCTTTGGTCTTATGTATCTCTTTGGTATGGATTTAAATCTTGCCAATACGATCTTTTTGCCCCTTGTTATAGGTGCAGGAGTCGAATACGGCGTTATAGTTGTTGAAAGATGGCGGCAGGGAAAAAAGGTTAAGGAACAGGCAACACTCCCTGTGAGTACGGGTATGGGGGTATTGCTTGCCGGTTTAACCACCACAATAGGCTTTGCAAGCCTCATGATATCGCGACACCAGGGTATACATAGTCTTGGTCTTCTTACAACAATTGGCAGTCTGACTGTAATTACTGTAACAATCCTTTTTCTCCCGGCACTGCTGTATCTCATCCCTAACAACAAGAGTGGCAGGATAGAAAATAATGATGGTGAACCATGAAAGAAATAATGAGTCTAACTTTTGTACTGCTTATGCTGTTTATATCAGCCCATGAGAGCCTTGGCCAGACAAAGACAGCGACCGATTTAGTTCGTAATATGTTAGATGAGGTGATGGCGATTCAGAACAATCCTGAGCTGCAAGGTCAGGGATTGCGTGATAAACGCCGGGGTCTTATCCAAAAGGTCATTCTGAAAAGTTTTGATTTTGAAAACATGTCGAAAAACGCCCTTGGGGCTGAGCAGTGGAATGCGCTTAAGCCCGAGCAACGTTCTGAATTCAGGTCAATCTTTCAGGGACTTTTCCTGGATTCTTACTCTAGGCTTGTATTAGAGTTTTTGAAAAAGGAGAGGATTGAATATAGAGGGGAAGAGACTGCCCAAGGGAAGGCGATTGTGAGGAGTATCATCCACCGGGTCGAGGGTCAGCTCCCTGTGGACTACCTGCTTACGAATCTAAAGAATGGATGGTTGGTAAGCGACGTTATAATAGACGGGGTAAGTATTGTGGGAAATTACCATAATGCCTTTTCTCGTATCATAAAAATAGAATCCTACAGCGGCCTTTTAAAAAGGATGCAGCTTCAACAAAAGGCGACTCAAGCCGGAGAATAAAAGGGTAAACAGGACGGATCTTCCACAACCCCATACAGGATTTGTGCTTTAACTATTTTGAACCTTTATTTTTTCCTTCTCTCAGGCAATTTCCTTCTCGTGGCCACCTTTATGCCTTTGGATATGAGCATTATACAATGAGACCTTTTTCAGAATATTATGGTTTATGAAGTATAATGCCTAAGTTAGGGGGAGTTTAAGACAATTTTCTGTCCACATCAGACAATAACTTTACGAACCCTTCAAGCCTAAAACCTGATATCTGGCACAGTGATTCTATTTCTTCTATGGCCTTATTTATCGTATTTATAAATTTGTCAAGATCTATTTTATCAGGTTCAATATCCTTGTGTCTTTTAAGTATAATAGATATACCAATCCACCAGAGCAAAAGCTCAAGGCCCTCTTTGCTGAACCAGAGGATATCCTCGTATAGATTGACCCTTATAATCTTCTGCACTGAGCTGTCCTTTAAAAGGGTATAAACAAAGGGTATAAGGTCTTTTGGGTCTTTTATGTCCATAGAATCTTCAAATCTGTTATGTATATCCATAAGGAGTAATGAGTCTGATATGGCACTATCGTCCAATCCAAGGGTTCTCAGATTATCAGAGACAATGGGCTCTAAACCTATGTGTCTGATTACAGGATAATCAGCAATTCTATTAAAAAGCATATGGCTTAGAAGCATATAAAGCCACCTCTGTTCCAGGATCTTAATCTGCCCTGCATGGGTCAACCTGATCAGTATTTCAAGCTCATTAAGTGCCGATGCTATATATCCATAAGGTATTGTCTCCATGTCATTATCTACGCTATAGTTGTTTACCGATTCGATAAATCGGGTATATCGCCATTTCACTCCATCTATCAGTAAAGACCTTGCTTCATCCGTTGCCTGTCCTTTTAATATGAGGGTGTCTATAATGTCTCTGAACAACCCCTCATTAAAAAGAGCCCTACACAGATCTTTTACATGTCCTCTTTTTATTTCATCCATGGCATATTCTATGCTGGGGGTGCCCCTTCCCTTAAGATACTCATAGATGACAGAATAGTCTATCTCTTTACTATCATGTGCCTCATAAAAATCAACGAATACATGATATCCATAAGGGCCTATCTCTGTATATAGCCCCTTTTCCTTAATGTCCCTGTTTTTTCTTATATAGGTTAAGCCGGATACATGATCCCGAAAAATCACAAAGCTGTCTTCTTCAGAAAGGGCAAGGCCAAAGGCGAGGTCTCTCTGGGTAAGGGTTCTGCCATCACCTGAACCTGTCTTTATGGAGAATGCCGCTGATGTCTTTATCCAGCCAGAGGTAGTTGAGGCCTTATTATTATAGATTACAAGCGCCCTATCTGAGTCATATCTATTGGAATATGCAAAGACATCTTCATTTATCGTTCCATTATGGGAATAAAAATCATAGAGGAGGAAGTTTTCAACCCCAGAGAATATGTGACGTCTGTGCATCAGAGGGAATATATCCCTCCTGTGTCTTTCTATAAGGTAGAGGTCAGGGGATTCATCCATATATGCCTTTTTATACTCCATACCGTATTTCTCTGTGAACCCCTCAATCTGACCGTGGCCAAACATGGGTAGCCCTGGCATGGTTACCATAAGGGTGCATATGCCAAAGTATTTATCCCCTTTACCGAATTGGTCCACTGCTGTCCTCTCGTCAGGATTATTCATAAAATTTACAAGCCGTCTTAGTATCTCAGGGTCAAACTCGAGGATGTTTTTTATGACCGCCCTATATTTTGCATTCTCCTCATCCCTTAACATGTTCATAAATGCACTATTATAGACCCTATGCATGCCAAGGGTCCTGACAAAATAGCCCTCAAGAAGCCAGAACGCCTCAGCAAGGAGGAGTGTGTCAGGGGCATCCTGGGCAACCCTATCTACCACCTCACGCCAGAATTCATTGGGCATTAGCCTGTCAAACTCATCCTTTGTCATGCCGTATTCTGACCTTGTGGGTATTGCACCGCCGCTTCCTGGTTCAGGAAACCAGAGCCTTTGATAGTGCCTCTTTGTAAGTGTCATGGCTGCATCGAATCTTATAATGGGGAATTTTTTTGCCACATAGAGTATGGTATTGATCATCGCCTCTCTGACCTCTGGATTGAGGTAATTTAATTGAGCTGTGTCATTCCAGGGCATGCTTGTCCCATCATTGCCATGATAGATGAACTGTTCATAGCCTGTATGCCTGTCCAGTCGCCTGAATACCACTGCTGCATCTGTCCTTGTATAATAGTGGTCTTCAATCTGGATGCAGACCCTCTCGTCGTTGGAGAGGTCAGGGCCACTAAAGGAATACCAGGGAAAGGGATTTTGATTCAATGATATAAACCAGTTAGGGTGTTCTATGACCCATTTTGAATATATACCCACATGGTTGGGCACCATATCGCTGGCAAGTCTGATGCCCTTTGACCATGCCCTTTCTTTAAGGTTTTCATAGGCATCCTCACCACCCAAGTCATTGGCTATCTGATAATCAAAGAGTGAATAGGCAGAGGCCACGGCCTCTGGATTTCCGCATAGCTGCTTTATCCTCTGGGATGCAGGGCTTCTCTCCCAGACGCCTATAAGCCATAGGCCTGTAAAACCACTGTCTCTGAGGATAGTTAGGTCCTCATCGGGTATCTCGTTTAGCCTTGATATATAGTATCCATATTTTTTAGATAGCTGGTCAAGCCATACATAGATGTTTTTTGCAATGAGCACAAGTCTCGGCATCCACTCTTTGTCAGGGGTAAAGCTCTCTGCCTCAAACTGGGCACCCCTGAAATCATAAACCTGTGTCCTACCAGGACCGATAAAGGTTATCTTTGACTCTTCGCTTATAATATCAAGGGTTCTTAAAAGCCTTTTCGAATATTTTTTAAGAAGAAAACCCCAATGTTCCCTGATATAGTCAAGCTGCCCCTTGAGGGAATACGGAACAAGGACAGCAGGGGTCCTGAGCATATCTATGAGATTTTGGTTATAGGGACCAAAATGGGGTTTTTTATCCATAAAGCCCCTTAATGCTGCAATTATATACAGATAAACGGTTTCATCCTTTAGTCTTTTATCGTCAAAAAAATCAGCAAATGGTGAAAAGGCAGGGTTCATATTGGCAAGCCATAAAAGGAGCATCTCCTCGAGGATGATCCCCCTGTTTGATATACCAAGGGTTTCACCTTGCATATAGGCATCTACATCCATCTTTTTCCTGTAGACATCAACCGTGGGGAATTCATCTGTAAAGGTATATAATGCCTTATCAATCTTTTCTTTCTTAAAAATATCCTCTAGATACCTCAATGCCTCCTTTATAACATCTCTGTCTATCTCTTCTCGGTATGTGAGGACTACGTAATGAAGTATCTCATCGACGAGTCCCATAGAGGCAATATCCCCTGCCTTTACAACCTTATCTGGATATCCTGATTCTATACGGCGCTGGCTTATCTTCTGGGCAAGGATGCGGGCAGCCCTTATATTGGGGATAATAACGTTTCCACTTAAAGTAAAGATACTGTCTTCAAAATTATAGATATCCCTTATCTTCCGGGATATGTGAAACTCAAACTCCATCTATAGACCCCCGTTTGTATTGGTAATTGCAAATTAGTACCGTGAACATGCTAACATAGGGGTTATTTCCAGTCAACAGACAAAGAAGATTTAAAAAAAAATGATAGACCCCTAACCTGGCTGCTTATTGGCTGGTTATGTCATGTCATTTATTCCTGTAGATATTGATCTAAGGGCAGCCTCAATCTCCCTGCAGTTTGGTTCCCTCATCTGCAATATGATCCTTTTTTTGCCTATATCGTTTATATAATGGGCGTCTGAAAAGGTGACAAATGGAATGTCCTTTTTCATGATAAAAGGAAAGACATCTGGTATGTTTTCCCTTTTTCTTATCTCAAGGGCATCAAAGGGGATATCTTCAGGGATAAAACCAAGCTGGCTAATGATGCTGAATGTGGGGCTGTCTATGTGAGAGGGTATGGCAATCCCTCCATGGGACTTAATCCAGTCTGTAGCATCCTCTATGCTTATCTGGGATGAATTAAGAAGCAGTCTTTCTTCAAAACGCAGTATCTCATCGTTTTCATCAACCACAACCTGGTCTCCGAAATAGGATGTATTATTTTTAATATCTGGAAGGAGTGAATAGACCTTTTTTTGAAATTCCATGGCAACTGTATAATCATCAAAGATCGCAAGAAGATGTATCTCCTCCTGTGTCTGTAGCTCCATGCCAAATAATACTATTAAGCCTGTTTTTTCACTCAGGTGATGTGCATAGAGGGAGTTCTCCGTCATATTGTGGTCCGTTATGGCAATTATATCAAGCCCTACCTCTTTTGCCCTCTTAACTATATTCCGCGGTGACATATCAAGGCTTGCACAGGGCGAGAGAGCGGAATGGATATGGAGGTCACAGGCGAACCCTGGCACCTCTACTTACCTTTTTTCAGGGCATTATATACAAGGGCAGATATCTCAAAGGCAGAACGACTGTCCCTGAGTATTGCTATATTCTCCTCTATTGCCTTATCCACCACCTCTTTATCAATCTGAAGGTTTCTGGGGATTATAATGGCAATCACATCCTTTAGCTTTGCCACACCAAGGATATTTATATGCCTCTGTATGGTTATCCAGACTGAATCAGGTTCAATGTTTGCAATGACATCGGACAGGAGGTCTGATACATAACCTGAGTTGACCCTCCTTTTCATGTTTATGTCTCCTGTCAAAACCTCAAACCCAAGGCTATTCACCAGTTCTTTGAGAGTCATATCCTCACCTCGTCTCTATTTTTCCCCTGTTTTTTTTGAGGAATCCGCCATAGCAGGGGGAACTATCCTCGCCAGGTCAAGTATCTCCTCTGCAAGGGTCTTTACCTTTTCTCTTAGCTTTATTACACAGTCTGTTTCGAATGCTATACCCCTTATAATATCCTCTGCCAGTGCCCTGCAGCTTGGTGAACCACAGGCGCCACAATCCAGTCCAGGGAGGTCATTTGTAATCCTGTCAAGACGTTCCATCTTCAGGATTGCCTGGGACATATCCTCGTCAAGGTGCATAACGGTCTTTGGCTGAATAGGCTCAGTAGCCTCATAGTGTCTGTTGTTGTAGAAATTAAAGAGCTCATCCTCTGTGTAATACGATGGTTGGGTTCCGCACTTCTTTATGAGTTCTCTTAATCTGATCCTTCCTACAAATAAATTATGGATGTTTAATGGCCCCCCCACGCAGCCTCCTGTGCATGCCTGAAGCTCTATAAAATCCACATCCTTTAATTCACCTCTCTCTATCTCTTCGAGGAGGCTTATTACATTGTGTATGCCGCTTACAGCAAGTGTTGTATCGAGATTTACGTTTTTTGATTCACCTGTTACATATCCCCAGGCCATACCAAGATTTGTTGCCTTATGAAATTTTACATCATCCTCTTGATTTGTTGCCTTAAATGTAAGTATATGCTTGATAATGTCCTTATATATTACGTTCACCCCTATAACACCACTTACAGCAGAGTGTTTGGTATTCATTGGGTTTCTCATCTCTGTTACCTTAGCGGGACAGGGGGATATAAAGAATGCGCCTATGTCCTCATAGTCTATGCCTGTTTTTTTTACTGCCTCTTCTTTTGCCAGTCTCGCTGCCACCTCCATGGGTGTAAGGATAGGGGCGGTCTGCTCAAGAAGATCAGGGAACTTTATCTGCATAAGCCTTAAAACCGCCGGGCAGGCTGAAGAAAACATGGGTTTCTTCACTTTCTTATCCTTTATGTATTGGTGAGCTAAAAAACCAACAATCTCTGCAGCAAGGGCAACCTCAAAAACATCATCAAAGCCGATGTTCAATAGCGCATGGAGTATACATTCCACATTGCCCTGTTCTTTAAACTGACCGAAAAAAGATGGTGCAGGGAGTGCAATCCTGTATTTATAGTCATTTAAAATATCCAGTGAATCTGTTACAGCAACCTTGGCATGATTTGGACAAGCCCTTATACACTCACCGCAGTCTATGCATCTCTCCTGCATGATTGTTGCCTTACCGTCGTGGACCCTTATTGCCTCCATGGGGCATCGCTTTATGCAATTGGTGCACCCCTTGCATTTTTCAAAATCAAGGGTTACTGAATGAAAATATTCTTTCATGACCTTTCCTATTCATTTTTTGTTGTGTAAATGTATTTTGGCTTTGAGGGTTGTTCCCTCGCCAACCCTGCTTTGTATCTCTAGTTCATCAGAGCATTGTTTGATATTCGGTAGACCCATACCGGCACCGAATCCCATCTCCCTTATCTCGTTGGAGGCAGTAGAATATCCCTCCTTCATGGCAAGCTCTATATCAGGTATGCCAGGGCCCACATCCTCTGTAATAATGGATATAACCTCTGGGTCTATATAGACCTTCAATATGCCATGATTAGCATGTATTGCCACGTTCATGGCTGCCTCGTATATGATTATGGCTGTTCTTTTTATTATCTCCTGCTTCATGCCGAGTTGCTGAAGCGTTTTTTTTACCCTCGACGCAGATTCGCCTGCAATAAAAAAATCTTTCTCTTCTATCTTGAATTCGAGTGTTAAATGTGGGGTAAATCTAAAACTTTCGTTTAACATAATCATATTGATTATCCAATGTCGTCAACATCGCCTCTTATACCAGCTGCATATAATAAACCACAGCATTCGAATATAAGTTTTTTTGTTGACATTAAAGGCAGACCAATTTGTTCACTCTTTTTTATTATGGTTTCATCAGGTTTTTTTCCACCTACAAATACCACTGCCAGGGCATCCATTACCTGGGCCGCATGGAGTATATGGGCATTTGTTAGAGATGTTATTAGAAGGGCATTTGACTGAACATGAAGTAGCATCTCGCTTATCATATCACAGGCAAAACATGTTATGACCTCTCTGTCTAAGAGTTCCTCACAGGACAATATTTCTGCCTTTAATAACTGGGCAACATCTCTAAGATTCATAATTTACCTAACCTAATTTTAAGATTGAGACGCATTAAATTTTCAAGTATTTTAATCATTTAAACCTTATTGTAGGCTCCCAAGCTGTAAAATTTTTTATAAAATCAGAACCCCCTGTAATAATATTGCACTAAATAAAACCTTTTTTAAAGGTCTCGATAAGTATATTAAGAAAATAAGGGTGGTTCTTTTTTAGAATATTTATTTGCCTGAAAGCTGAATTTTTCACATTTTTTAATATTAGAATATTTTATAGATTTAGTCAATTTTTCTCATATAACATTTTCAACGAAATAAACAAGAATGATACAATAAATATAAAAGACCTTTGCACGGTATTTTCCCCTTAATTATCTTGTAACTACTTGATATGTATGGTATAATACCAAATATTTAATCCCCAGGAGACCCCCTTATGACAGACAAATTCACTGGTTATGGTTTTGCAG
>Ga0067045_1030111_pt1 | contig 16666 bp, 15 predicted proteins | sample TerdegcTABiofilm_FD_59184 | JGI IMG/M metagenome (GOLD analysis project Ga0067045, IMG submission 59184) | Combined Assembly of (Gp0054472, Gp0054536) Wastewater bioreactor microbial communities from Singapore -Terephthalate degrading...
TCAAGGGGGTTGTGCCTTTGTCTTTTCTGTTAGACCGCTTTTCACTCGTTCCAATATTTTCAGGATAAAATGACTTTAGGTTTATCAAAACCATTGAATGTTGTAGCCGAAGCCCACGAATAGGCACCAATATTGGGAACGAATACCAAATCATCCAGTTCCATTTCTGGCATCATAACTCCATCGGCAATAACGTCAATTGAATCACATGTCGGTCCTGCTAAAATACATGGATATTTTTCAGTATCATCTTTCAGAGTATAAAATTCAAAAATCGATTTATCAAAAGGTATGGCTGAAAATGTCCCATAATAACCATCGTCTAAATAATACCAGTTTTTCCCTGAACGTTTAGCTCGTCCAATGACTTTTGAAATTAACAATCCGGCACTTCCAACCAAACTCCTTCCTGGTTCGGCAACAAACGTGCAATCTCTGCCAAAGTACTCTAACAATAAAGGAGTCAATGTTTTACCCATAGATTCAACACTGACTTCATTATTTTGTGTTTGGTAAACCTGAAGCGGAAAGCCGCCTCCAATATCGACGGTAGTAAGATGAATTCCCTTGATTGCTGCCTGTTCAAAAATTTGAACCACTAATTTAAGAGAAGCAATATAATTTTCCACATTGGTGCAGGGAGAGCCTACATGAAAACTGATACCAATAGGATTCAAACCGGCATCCCTTGCTTGGAGCAACAAATCCAGTGCTTCTTGTGGTTCAGCACCAAATTTATAAGATAAATTTATTCGACTCCCAACCGATGGAGTTTTAATTCTCAATATAACCGATGCCTCGGGATAAACTCGCGCTATTTTACCAATTTCGTCAAAATTGTCGTAAGTCATGCGAGTAATCCCATTTTCTTTAGCAAACCGGATACCCTTTTTTCTTTTAATCGTATTAGCAAATATCAAGCGCTGAGGAGAAATACCATAGCTTAATACCAGTTGAATTTCTTGAAGAGAAGCAACATCAAACGAAGAGCCAATTTCCCCTAAAACCTGGATAATATAAGGATGAGGATTTGCTTTCAAGGCATAAAAAATTTCAACTCCTGGGAAAAAAGACCGAAAGGCTTGATAATTATCTATTAATTTTTCTCGATTAATAATAAAAAGCGGAGTATCATGCTGTTCAATCAAAGAATCAATTTGGTCATAACTTAATCCAAATACACTGGTTGAAAGGTTATTTCTCTCCAAAAATAATCAACTCCTGTTATTTAAATTATGGAAAACAAACTCACAAATTTGAAGCAAAAAAACGATCTCTCTTAGGGGATAAAATTTTGAATCAATGCACAAGAAGCTCTCATTCTGACAATTGTGAAGTATAACCTTTCAACATCGGATTTTCAATAGCTTATATCCATCGAGCCAACAAAATTTTTTAGATTTGATATGCTGGCTCGATGGAAAAGTTATCTATTTTTAATACTTAGAACTTTAACTTATTGACTTACCGGAATTTCTCCCTCTACTCCCTCAACAAACCATGAAAAAGATAAAATTTCTTGATCAGACATTTTCTGCCCTTCTGCTACTTTTTCATTTCCATTTTGGTCTTTGATTGGACCCCAAAAAACATCCCAGGTTCCATTGATTATTTTCTCCTGTTCTTCACGAACCAAGTTTTTCACTTCCTCTGGTACGTTCTGACTAAAGGGTGTGAGTTTGACTATACCAGTTTCCATCCCCCACCAACTCTCTTCGGATTTCCAGGTTCCTTCTATGACCTTTTTTACAACATCAATATAGATCGTTGACCAGTCCCAAACTGATGAAGTAAGACATTTCGTCGGCGCATAATTGGACATATCATTGTTATAACCAATAACATATACACCTGACTCTTCAGCAGTTTGTGGAGTTGATCCAGAATCGGCATGCATACCAATCACGTCTGCTCCCGCATCTATAAGTGCTTTGGTAGCTTCTTTTTCTTTTCCCGGGTCAAACCAAGAATAAAGCCAAACAACCTTTACTTTCGCTTCTGGGTTCACTTTCCGAACCCCTAAGGTAAAAGCATTAATCATACGGATTACTTCAGGAATCGGATGAGCTGCCGGAAAACCGATTATATTGCTCTTCGTCATGCTTCCCGCTACCAATCCGGATAAGTAACGAGCCTGATACATTCTCCCAAAATAGACACCGACGTTATCTGCCGTTTTGTATCCCGAGCAATGCATGAAAATAACGTCGGGGTACTTTTTCGCAACTTCTATGACTTGGTCCATATACCCAAATGAAGTTGCAAAAACCAACTTTGCCCCATTTCGAACAAATTGTTCCATAACTCGAGCACAATCTGGTCCCTCAGGAACTGATTCGGCATACATCGTCGTGACTCCAGGGAAAGCTTTTTCGATAGCTTGCCGTCCTTGATCATGCATATAACTCCATCCACCGTCTCCTACTGGCCCTACAAAAACAAATCCAATCTTAAGGTCTTCTGCAGGAATTGGATTAAAAGCCAAAGCAACTGATCCGATGGTGAAAATAATGACCAAAACAAATAACCATACCCAATTCTTCATTTTCTTATGACACTCCCTTTCTCAATATAATAAATGAGTAGTAAAGAAATTATACTTGATATTTATTAATTTTATTCACTTTCCTCACGAAAATAGGGTTGTCCCAAAAAAGCTGGGGCTCCAAATAGGATGCCCTTACCTTTTCCAATTGAAATAAAAATAAGAACACTTACGGTAAGAAGATAGGGAAGCATGAGAAGTAAGGAGGTTGGAATCGTCGTACCTGAAGCTTGGAGTCTTAATTGAAAAGCTTCTACCCCCCCAAAAAGATAAGCTCCTAAAGCAGCTCGGGTTGGATTCCAGATTGCGAATATGACCAGTGCTACAGCAATCCAACCCCTTCCTGCAGTCATTGATTCAGCCCACATTTTATTATAAGCCACTGAGAGATAAGCTCCACCTAAGGCAATGATACCGCCACCAATAAACACCGCTAAATATCGAATTCGATTGACGTTTAATCCCATTGCATCAGCAGCTCTCGGACTATCGCCTACTGCTCGTAGGTTTAAACCTATCCGGGTCGAAATGAAAAACCATGTTAGAAAAATGAATAAGAAAAAAGAACAATATACCAGCGGGTCATGATTAAAAAAAATTTGACCAAGAATAGGAATTCGGTTTAAAACTGGAAAGGGAGTTTTCAATAAACCTGGAATGGTCTTACCAATAAAGGCTTTCCCCATAAGGGAACTGACCCCCGTTCCAAATATTGTCATTGCTAAACCGCTTACCACTTGGTTACCTTTTAGTGTAATAGAAATAAAACCATGGATGAGAGTTAAAAAAGCTCCCACAAAAAAAGCACCCATAATCCCTAACCAAGGATTCCCACTTGATAAAGTTATTGAAAAACCAGTCAGAGCTCCTATGAGCATTATTCCTTCTAATCCGAGGTTTAATATCCCAGACTTTTCAGTAATAATTTCTCCTAAAGTGGCAAATAAAATGGGAGTACCACTGCGCACGGCTGCTGCCAGAATGGAAATAATCATCTCCATTTAGTCTTCATCTCCTCTGATAAGCTGGATTCGATAATTTCGAAAATATTCTCCTCCTAAAACAAAAAACAATATTAATCCTTGTAATACCATGGTACTTGCTATGGGTAATCGCATTACAATTTGAAGACTTTCGCCCCCAACCTGAAGGGCGCCAATTAAAAAAGAAACCAACATAACCGAAATAGGATTTAAGCGAGCCAGCCAAGCGATAATAATTGCAGTAAACCCAAATTCTGCAGTAAAACCATGCTGTAAGCGTCCTTGCAAACCTGAAACCTCTCCCATACCGGCTATACCAGCTATAGCTCCGGATATAAACATGATCAGGACAATATATCTTAAATAATAAATACCAGCATATTGAGCGGCTTTAGGATTTTCACCAATAACCCGTATTTCATATCCCCAACGGGTATAACGCAAAATAAACCAAAATAAAATTGCAAAAAAAATAGCAATAAATAATCCATAATGGATTCTGGTTCCAACAAAAACTGGAAGCCGGGCTGCCTCTGGAAAAGGAGCAGTCATGGGAAAACCTAAGCTACCCGGATCTTTCCATGGTCCATAAATAAAATAATCCGCCAGGTGGATGGCGATATAATTTAACATTAAGGTAGTTATGGTTTCGTTTACATTCCAACGGGCTTTTAAATATCCTGCTATAGCAGCCCAACCACCACCAGCAACGCCAGCAAATAGAAACATAATAACAAACATGATCCAACGATTATCTACATATAAGTATCGAACTACCGCAGTTGTTGCCAAAGCTCCTAAAAAAATTTGGCCAGCAGCACCGATATTCCAAAGGGTTGCCTTAAAAGCCAAAGTAACTGCAATACCTGATAAAGTTAAGGGAATGGTTTTTACTATGGTTTCACTTATTCCATACCAATCACCAAAGGCGGTTTGAAACATTTCTCGATAAGCCTGAAATGGAGATACTTTGAGAAAGATTAAAAAAATTGACCCGCTAAGCAGAGCTAATAAAACTGATATCAAAGGGAAGAAAATACTTAACAACCAGGAAGGTGAAGTTCGTTTTTCAACACGAAAAGAAATACTCATGCAGAAACCTTCTGTATATTTTTCAGTGGTGTGCCTGCCATCATCAAACCCAAAACCTCAGGGGTTATCTCCTGTGGTTTGTCAATAACCCCCATGATTTCTCCCTTACATATGACAGCTAATCGGTCACTTAATGATACTAATTCTTCTATGTCTTCAGAAATTAAAAGAACTGCAGCTCCCTGGTCTCTCTTTTTTAATATTTGTTCCCGAACAAATTTTGTCGCTGCAACATCAAGACCCCAGGTAGGATGCATCGCAAGAATCACTTGGGGTGAATCACTGAGCTCTCTTCCCAACATTAATTTTTGCAGATTTCCCCCAGAAAGATTTTTTACCGGAAATCGAACATGAGGAACAGTAATATCAAATTTACGAACTAAATGATTGGCATAGCGATCAACTTCTCGCCAATTAATGAATGACCCTTTAGAAATAGGGTCTTTCCAATATTTCTTTAAAATTGCATTTTCATCGACCATCATATTTGGAATTAAACCAACGCCACGCCGGTCAGCTGGAATATAGCGAAGCCCTTTTTTTATAAAATGTCGAGGCGGTCGATTGGCAAGCTCTTGCTGATTGATTTTTATTGTTCCTGACTCAATCCTTCTTAACCCTGATAGGGCTTCACATAGTTCCTGTTGGCCATTTCCTGCTACACCGGCTAGCCCCAACACTTCTCCTCGATAGATCTGTAAGGAAAGGTCTCGAATGACTTGAAATCCCCGATCACCACGAACTCTTAGGTTTTGAATATCAAAAACTAAAGAGCCTGCAGAAATTGGCTGTTTTTGAATCGAGAAAACAAATTTCTGGCCCATCATCATCTCCGCCAATTTCTCCTTGGTTGTTTCACTGGTAAGAACTGACCCCACCTTTTCTCCTTTTCGAAGAATGGTGATTCGGTGTGATAAACTCATTACTTCATCTAATTTATGAGTAATAAATATGATTCCATATCCTTCTTTTGCCATACGGGTAAGCATTTTAAATAAATTTTGGCTCTCTTGGTGAGTTAATACTGCCGTTGGTTCATCAAGAATCAGTAATTTTGCCTTCCGATAGAGCATTTGTAAAATAGCCACCCTTTGTTGCTCCCCAATTGATAATTGCCAGACAAAAGACATTGGATCGATTTGAAGACAGTATTTTTCTGATAACTCCTGTATTTGTCTTTTTATTTCTGGTTTAGGAAGAATTTGAGGAATATCATTTAAGCCTAAAATCATGTTTTCCCAGACAGTTTGTCCAGGAATAAGCATAAAGTGCTGATGAACCATCCCAATACCAGCGCGGATAGCGTCAAAGGGAGAACGAAAATCACATTTTTGGCCCTGAATAAAAATAGTACCGGAATCGGGACGATAAAGCCCATATAAGATATTCATTAATGTCGATTTGCCAGCACCATTTTCTCCTAAAAGAGCATGTATTTCTCCATATTTTAGGTCAAAATCAATTTTTTGATTGGCTATAACATGACCAAAAGTCTTGGTGATTCCTTTCATTTCAACACCATTCATCAATTCATCCTCCAAATAAACGAACAGGCAATTTCGAAATAATCATTCTACTTTCTGAATTGAATTAAAGCAAAAAGATCTCAAAATTAAAAAACAAAAAACTGGTTTTTTAACTGAGTAGGCTCAATCTTAACCTCTTGAGGAAATAAGACATACTCATGAGCGAATTATATCAAATTTTACCTGTTGAAAAAAACCTTTATATTTATTAATATTGCACAAGCATTAATCGTCAATAATAACCTTTTAAAATATTTTGACGTTAAAAAGGAGAGCGATAGATCATGAAGCACACCATAACTCTTATACCAGGAGATGGCACCGGTCCGGAGATCACCGAAACGGTCGTTCGTGTTTTGGAAGCAACAGGTCTCGAGGTTGAATGGGACATCCAGGAAGCTGGATCAGATGTTCTTGAAAAATATGGAACCCCCCTTCCCAATCAGGTTCTTGAGTCAATAAAAAGAAACAAAGTAGCTCTTAAGGGGCCAATTACTACCCCGGTAGGAACTGGTTTTCGCAGTGTGAATGTCGCTCTTCGAAAGGAACTCGATCTTTTTGCTTGTGTGCGCCCTTGTAAAACCTATCCAGGGGTTCGTTCATACTATCAAAATGTCAACTTAGTGATTATTCGTGAAAATACCGAAGATCTCTATGCAGGTATCGAATTTGAAGTAAATAATGAAATGACGGCTCGCTTAATCCAAACTATCAAAGAAATGAGTCACCATGCAATCCGCCCTGATTCTGGTTTGAGCATTAAACCAATTTCGATATTTGGTTCAAAACGAATTGTAACTTTCGCTTTTGAATATGCTCGTCAGAATAATCGACGAAAAGTTACTGCTGTTCATAAGGCAAACATTATGAAATATTCTGATGGTCTTTTCCTTCAGGTTGCTCGCCAAGTGGCATCGAACTATCCTGATATAGAATTTGAAGATCGTATTGTAGATAATATGTGTATGCAGTTGGTTCAAAAACCAGAACTTTATGATGTATTAGTTCTCCCTAATCTTTATGGGGATATTCTTTCCGACTTAGGTGCCGGTTTAGTTGGAGGATTAGGAGTTGCACCCGGAGCAAATATCGGCACTGATTATGCTGTTTTTGAGCCTACTCATGGAAGTGCTCCCAAATACAAAAATCAAAATAAGGTAAACCCGATTGCCATGATTCTTTCAGGAATGATGATGCTTCAGTATATTGGTGAAAAAGAAAAGGCCCAAAAATTGGAAGAAGCCGTTGCTGAAGTCATTCGAGAAAATCGTTTTGTTACCTATGATATGAAACCATTTTCAGATCAACATCAAGCAGCAAAAACTTATGAAGTTGGAGAAGCCATTATCCGTGTTCTAACCAAATAGTTCTTAAAAAATGATTAAAAGGGGTGTCTTCTTTGAAATATTTGCGGTTTCAAAAACCTGATGTCAACCAGTGGAAATGGGGTATTATTGAAAGTGGGACAAAAATTGAAGAATTTTCCGATTCATATTTTTATTCATTAGAAAAAACGGGTTTTTCTCTTCAACTCAATCAAGCAAAATTAGGGTCACCCACTCTCCCAACCAAAATTGTTGCCGTCGGTTTAAATTATCGTGATCATATTCAAGAATTCGGTCACGAAGTTCCTGATCATCCCATCCTGTTTATTAAGCCATCAACCGCCGTTCTTGAACCGGGAGGAACTATTCTACTTCCCCCTCAATCATGTCAAGTGGATTTTGAAGGCGAGCTTGCAGTTGTAATAAAACATACTGCCTATCAAATAACTGCCTCGGAAGCCCCGGATTATATTCTTGGCTATACCTGTTTTAACGATGTCACTGCACGTGATTTGCAAAGAATAGATGGACAATGGACTCGAGCTAAATCTTTTGATACGTTTGCCCCAATCGGTCCTTGGATAGTCCCCGATTTAAACCCTGATAATCTACAAATCATCACCACAGTGAATGGTATAATTCGACAGCAATCCAATACCAAGCATCTGGTTTTTCCAATATACCAATTGGTTTCATATATTTCTCATATTATGACCTTACTTCCAGGAGACGTTATTGCTACCGGGACTCCTTCAGGAGTTGGACCTTTACAACCAGGAGACCAAGTCGATATAGAAATCGAGGGAATTGGAATTTTAAACAATCTTGTCAGGAAAGCATAGAATATGTATCAGGTTCTCTTAATAATGTTGATTCTAATGGGTTTAGGGGTAGTTCTGCAGATTATTAAGATATTCCCTTTAGGAACTGCTCCCCTTTTAAATAAATTTGTTCTATATATATCTTTCCCTTGCTTGGTTTTTCGTTCTTTACAACCAGCAAATATTGAAACCGCCTATTGGAAAATTCCTCCTTTCGCTTTTTTTATTATTACTAGCATTTTTTTACTCGCTTATAGCTGGGGTAAATATGGATTGAAATTCTCTCCATCAAGTAGCGCGAGTTTTGCCATGGGGGCAGCTTTTGGTAATACTGCTTTCCTTGGATATCCCTTTGTAATTGCTTTGTTGGGAGAAAAGGCTCTTCCTCCTGCTATTTTTTTTGATCAAATGGGAAATTTTTTAGTCGTTTATACCGTCGGTGTGACTTTTTGTGTCTATAGTAAGTTCCAAAAGTTTTCTTTTTCCAGTTTCAAAGAAATTTTTAAATTACCGCCTTTTTTGGCTTTTTTTGTTGCTTTAATTCTTAATCAAATCCCAATTCCAACACTAATCATTGATACCATAAATCGTTTAGCTGATACGACTGTTCCGATTATTATGATTGCTATTGGTTTATCACTCTCAATAAAGCAAGTATCACGTCGTTTCGTTCCAATCCTTTATGCTACTTTTATTAAGCTAATATTGCTACCAATAATTTTTTTAATGTTAACTCGATTCATCCATTTTGAATCAGTGATCCAGCAGGTCATGGTTATCCAATCTGCAACTCCTACTCTCATGAGTTCATTTGCTTTGGCTTCACTCTATATGCTTGATACCGAATTGTGTTCAAGCATTATTTTTACAACGACGGTTTTATCTTTTGTGACATTACCATTATGGAACTTCATCCTTCATTATTTCTAATCGAACCCGTAATGGACCAATGGTATAGATATCGTTTTCGGCTATAGCATTTATTAAAACTCGACCATTCAATTGTAAGAGCTGTCGGCTAACATCGGTTAAATTTAGAGCGGATACCGAGCCAATTCTCCCTCTTTGCGGGATAATTCCTTGTTTTACCCCAAGGGTATTTAACTCACTCAAAATTTCAGAAAGGATTTGTTCAACATTACTTTGATCTGGAACGAGAATAATTTCCTTTTGATAAATCAATTGGCCCGCATTAAAGATTTTTTTATTATCATCTAATATAAACCGGGTGATAACTGGCTCTCCCTTCAAGGTATTGAGTGCTGATACAAGACGAATTACCGTCTGGTTTTTTGACATGACTAATTTTTCTAAGGCTTGATCAAAATTATCACCCATTACAAAAACCGCTCGTTGATTGGAACTATCTTGACCGGCTCCCCTTCTTAATGCTAATTCATCAGCTCTCTGCAACAAGGTAAGCAAATACTTTTCAGCGTCTTCTCGAGCTAAACCATCCGGTGCAAGACCTCTGAGCATTTCTTCATCTTCTTGAAAAACAATCTCCCCCTGACGAATCGCGACAATGGTTTCTTGTGTCCGTCTCAGTTCCAATTGAAGAGACTGGATTTCCTCATTAAGATTATCTCTTTGTTCAACCAAGCCTTTGACATTTCCATTTAAAATTTCGACCTGGCTTTCTAATTGGGATCGAGATAAGATTAAATCTTTTTCCTTTTGCTCCAACTCAGCTATTCTATTTTGAAAATTTTCTGCCTCTTTCCTCACAACATCTAATTCTGCATTTCTCTGCTTAACCTCTAAATCTAAAGAATCAAGCTTTTCTCGTAACTCTCTCATCCCAAATAATGCAGTTCTGACATCTTCCGACGCAATGGTTAATAATGCCAGGGTGATCGTTGCAATGATGACTCCTGTGATGATACTCATTAAAATCGCAGTATAACGAGGGCGTAGTTTCAATACCGAAAGACGTTGCTTTCCTATCCGCCTTCCTAATACATCACCCAAATAAGCAATAACTCCACTTATAATAATAATAGAAAAAATCAATAAAAAGCCGGAAAGGTCCAAAATGAGATTCTCCTTTTTTTAATATTTCTCTTTAAACTGTATCAAACTCACTCCAACAATTCCAGTAATAATATTACTTAACCATGCCCCTAAAAATGGAGACATGCCACCTCCCTCAGAAATAGTCCCACTTATAGAAAACATGACATAATAACCAAATACCATTAAAATGCTCATCCCTATTCCCATTACTTTTCCTGAACGAGGTGAAGCGATCCCAAGCGGAACTCCAACCAAGACAAAAAAGATGGCTGCAAAAGGAATTGCGGTTTTTTGCCATAACATCAGTTGTAGTTGATATTTTTGTTCTGGGTTTTCATGTTCTTGGGCTATATATTCTTGAAGTTCTTTATAACTCATTTCTTGCGGGTTTTTTTGACTTTTTAACACCTCTTCTATACTTTGTTGGGTATACATTTCTTCTTTTTCAAAACGCACCACTCTCTCTACCTCGCCACGCGAACCAACTTCATACATAACTCCCTTAAGAAAAATCCATTTCCCTTTATCCAAAAATGCCTGATCGGCATTAAGAATCCGTTTAAGCCCATTCTGATCATACTCTTGAACTATAACCCCCGATAAGAGAGGTTGCTCTCGATCAATCTTTTTCACATAAAATATTCTTTCTTGGGATTCATCTACCCGATCACGGAAGAAAGTATTCTCCTGAAACAACCAACTGGTTACCGAAGTTCCCCCAATTAGATTTTGTAGTTTCTGAGAAGATGTTGGGAGTACTCTTTCCTGGATAAAAATTGTAAATATACAAGACCAAATCCCTAATAAAAGAAAAGGAATAACCAAACGTTTGATACTAATACCCGATGCTTTTAAGGCAATTATTTCACTATCAGCCGCCATTCGATTCATGGTGAGAAGGACTGATAAAAGGACCGACATTGGAAATACATACACCAAAAATGACGGAAGGCTGTACAAAAAAACCTGGGTAATAGTTATAAATGGTACTTTTGATTGAAGCCATAGTCGGGTAAGTCTAAAGAGTAAATCTCCTGCAGTGAGAATGGTTAAAAAGAGACTCACCCCAAGAAAAAAATTGCGAAGTGCTTGCTTGAGGAGATACCAATCAAATACTTTCATTCTCTCTACATATTAAATCTTTCGCCTAAGTAATATTTTCTGCTTACTTCAGAAGATATAATTTCTTCTGAAGTCCCAGAAATCAAAATTTTTCCATCAAACATAATGTAAGCTCGATCTGTTATTGCTAAAGTCTCTCGAACAGCATGATCTGTTATCAATACGCCGATATTTTTCTGAGCAAGATATTTAATAATACCTTGTATCTCCTCAACCGCAATTGGATCAATACCAGTAAAAGGCTCATCCAATAAGACAAAAGAGGGAGCAGTTGCTAAAGATCTGGCAATTTCCAGTCGTCTTCTTTCACCTCCTGAGAGGAGATTAGCTGACGTTTTAGCTAAATGACTGATGCCAAACTCCTCTAACAAACCCTCTCGTCGTTTGACAATTTCATTTCTGCTTAAACCTTGCATTTCAAGAACTAAATCAATATTTTCCCAAACTTTGAGCTTACGGAATACCGATGGTTCCTGGGCTAAATATCCAATCCCCAAACGCGCTCGTAAATACATTGGTAAATGATTCAATTCTTGAGAATCAAGAAAAACTTTGCCTCCACTGGGACGAATCAAACCAACAATAATATAAAAAGTTGTGGTTTTCCCCGCTCCATTAGGGCCGAGTAATCCAACAATTTCTCCTCGAGAAACCTGGATGTTCACTTCTTGGACAACTCTTTTTTTAGAATACTCCTTGGTTAATCCTTCACCTCGTAATGATTGCCAATTTCTTTCTTGAATCAATTGGTTTCTTCTCCTTCAGTTGCCATAATGTTTATTTCAACATTTCCTTCAACTTTAACTTTCCCAGTGTTTACATCAATAAGAATTTTCTCTCCACGTAATTGATTGCCACCCTTTTCAACGGTAGCATTCCCTTCTAAAATAATAAAATCTGACCCTTCTTGATAATAGGCGCTTTTTGCTTGACCAGCCCATCCTTCCTTCGCAATAACCACTGAAGAAGCCAACCACTTTTTTTCATTTAAGTGATAATCAATCTGTTGAGGTCTTATTTGAAAATTATTTACCATTAAAAGTGGATTGCCAGTTAAAATGATTTTCCCAGGAGAAAGAAAAAAATCCAACTTTTTAGTTTGAAAGCTAAAATCCTTTCCTTTCCCCTGGATATCTGTCATAACCACTTTTTTATCCTTCCCGTAAAACAACAAAGATTGGGAAAAAACTGTTTTGTCTTCCCAAACAACCTTGATTTCACCTTCACTTTTTGCTTCTTGCTTGAGGGTATCGACTTCAAGATAAGGGCAAATCATGGTTACACCTTGCCACTGAATAGTAGATTGTCCCTTGGCATAAATAATCCCGGTTTTTTCATCATATTCAGCTGATGACGTTTTTAAAGTCACATCCGATGAGCTTTGAACAGCAGCCATCCCTTGTATGTCCCATAAAAAGAGGAAAAAAAACCATAATAGAATCAGCCAAATAATTTCTTTTCTCATAAATTCCCCTCGATTTTCAAAGTTATAGTCACCTCTTCAGGAAAAGTCAGGATTCCTTGGGATAAATCGTACCACAAATGCTTGGATTTAATTACTAAATTTTTTTTCTCAACTAAAACATTCTCTATTCTCATAAACTGCTCATTTCTGAGCCAGGTCAAGGAATCACCGACGATAGAACCACCACCATCAACTTTAATGAGATTGATTTGTTCAAATTGCGCATCGGAGTTTTCAATGTCAACTTTACCTTTTTGTGCTTGAACCTGATACTGGGGTTGATCCTTTTGATAAAGAAATCCTTGCACACCATTTAAATAAATATTTTCACCGTCTTTACTGAGATCATCAGTATGGATTTCCCATTCTTTGCCTAAATCAGATACTCTACTAATTTCAGCTTTTTCCAACTGAATAATTAGGGAACCCTGGCTAATAGGAGTTGTAGAAAACTGGGCTTTTTGAAATGTTTTGAAACCTTCTGGTTCCTTGATCCAGAAAATGGTTATGAAAACTACCAGCCAAACCAAAGAAAGGTAAAGCCATAATAGAGTTTTCCAATCATTACTCATTCTCAGAATGGAGTTGATAATAGACTTTTTGATATCCGTTGAGTGCCATTTGCTGGCAAATTTCACGGCTTGTATAATTGTTATTGGAAAAAACTAAATAGATTAAATTTTTATCAAAATTCTCCCAGACTTGATTCACATTGGTTATGATGTGATAGGTAACATTGAGTTTATCTGAATAGGGATTTTCATTTTCCAAACGGAAATCAAGTAATGTTATTTGCGGTGAAATTTTTATAAGATTCTCAATTTCAATCGGTTTTAAACCTCGATACCACATAATACGTCCTAATTTATTCATGATATTTTCACGATTCGTAGCCCCAATAATAAAATCTACAATATTTCCCAGCGGATCAATAAAATATGCAGTTGGAACTCCAAATATCTGATACATCCCAACTAATTGGGCTTCTTGATCAATTAAAGTCAAATAATCATAAGGAATTTTATCCAACATCTTCCGAACGGTTTCCTGGCTTTCACCAAGATTAATTGCAATAACTTGAAGACCGGCATTTTCCTTATAAGTGTGATAAATTTCATTTAATAAAGGAAGCTCTTCTGCACAAAACCCGCATTGAGTAGTAAAAAAACTTATTATGATTGGTTTTCCCAAAAAATCACTCAATGAGTACATTTTACCATCAAGACTGGGGAGTTCAAATTTGGGTGCCGGTTTTCCTAAAACGAATAACGAGTAAGAAAAAACAGTCGTAAAAACCAGTATGATCGAAATGAAAAGTTTTGTAGATCTCATTTGACGTCAAGCCCCCTATTTTAAATCATTGTTGTATATCTCCATTGAGAAGCAAACGTTCAAAAAAGTGAAAATATTCCTTATTCAACTTTACTTTTTAATCTTCGAGTTTTCTAATAGTAGAATTTTAAATATAAATATATTTTCAATCGTAATGGAAATAAAAATTTTTAAAATTCGGAATTTTACAGAAGAATTGAAAGGGCAGAAAAATGACCTAAAAAAGAGGAATCTCTAAAAATAAATCCATTATTATAAAACTATCCAGTTTCTCGAAAAAAATCATTCATTATCTGATATATCACTCAATAAATCAGCAGCTTCCCGACCAATTAATTTTTCGACTATATCGAGACCATGAACATGATAGGTTCCGCATCGAATTTTTTCTTTTAATTCTTGAACCAAGCTTTCACGGATACTCGGTATTTCTCGATATTTGGCGTGATATTTTTTCAAGTCAAACGAAACTAAAACCAATGTAGGATTATTAAACAAAATATTATTATTCGTAATTGTTTCAGGATTTTTCTTCATTTTTTTTTCTTTATAAATCTTTATAACATTTTGAATTTGCGCTTCCGAGATTTTCATATGAGTAACTCCCATTTCTCTCTTTAATCAATTATATCGGTCATTCTTAGAAAAAGTTTAATATTTCTCTTTAAATTTTAATAGAAAAAATGGAAACGATTCTTACTTCTAATTCTTGCATCCTTCAAAATAAGCTTAAGATCTTATTACGAATCCCACCAGGTTTTTCCATATTTCTCTTTTAAGCTGATTGTTTTTAAAAATAAGGCAGCCTTTTGAAATCCTTCTTCCAAAGATGCCATAATATCTTCGTGTTCAATGGATAAAACATCATCGTACCCCACAACTCGAAGAGCAGAAAGTATATCTTTCCAGCATTTCTCGTCATGTCCATATCCAACCGTTCGAAAAATCCAAGAACGTTTATCAAACTGATGATAGGGAGTCGTATCCAAAACTCCATTTCGAGGAGCATTAATCGAATCGAGTCCTACATCTTTGGCATGAACATGATAAATAGCTTTTCCTAAATAGCGAATTGCAATCACTGGATCAATACCTTGCCAGAAGAGATGGCTTGGGTCAAAATTTGCTCCAATGGTATCTCCCACCATTTGACGAAGGCGAAGAAGGGTATCCGGATTATAAATTGCAAAACCTGGATGCATCTCGATGCAAATTTTGACCCCATGGTCTCGAGCAAAAATCACTTCTTTTTCCCAATAAGGTAATATTTTTTCCTCCCATTGCCATTGAACGACTTTGGTATAATCATCCGGCCAAGGACAAGTAACCCAATTTGGATACTGAGAGGTTTCGGAATCTCCGGGACAACCAGAAAAATTAATGACTCGGTTAACTCCTAACTTTTCAGCTAAAATTATGGTATCGCGAAAAGCCCTTTGGTGTTGGCTTGCAATGGCTTTTTGAGGATGTAGAGAATTCCCATGGCAAGAAAGAGCACTAATAATCAATCCACGATCATGAATTTTCATTTTCATTTCATTGATCTTTTCTGGACTGGAAAGAACTTCCTGAAGATTACAGTGACGTGGTTGAAAACAATAATTACCAGTACCAATCTCAACCGCTTCCAAACCGTTTTTCATTACCAGATCAAGAACCTGATCGAAATCAAGGTGAAAAAATTGAACCAAAAACAAACCAATTTTCATAATTCTCTCCTAATTTATTTAAATTTCAATTTTTTTAAGCAATACGTTTTTCCGTCTTTTTATCAAATACATGGATTTTGGTTTCTTTAATCGTAAAGTATACTGAAGAATTAAGAGCGATATTTACATTCTTTTCAGAACGAACTCGTATTGATAAAAAATTCAATTTTAATTGAAGAATCTGAGAAACACCTAAGGGTTCGATTAACTCAACTTGAGCCAAAAACGACTGCTCATTTTTTTCCAAGGATATCGTTATATCTTCCGGACGAATGCCAATAATAATTTCCTGACTAGTAAGTGTTTGTCGACATTTTTCAATTTTTTCCTTGGAAAGTTGGATTTTCATCAAATTTGGACCGACATCAATACAACCATTTTCGGAATAGAGGGCAGGAAAAAAGTTCATAGCTGGACTTCCAACAAAGTCGGCCACAAAAAGATTCGCTGGTTGGTGATAAATCTCATAGGGCGAACCGATCTGTATGACGTGCCCTTCATTGAGGATGACGATACGGTCACCGATAGAGAGCGCATCAATTTGATCTGGAGTGGCGTAGAAAAAAGTAGCGCCGGTTTCATTTTGAAGTCTTTTCAACTCGGTTCGAGTTTCTTCCCGAATTTTAGCATCCAAATTGGTTAGTGGTTCATCGAGAAGAAAAACCCGGGGATTGCGGACCAAGGCTCGGGCGATAGCCACTCGCTGCATTTCACCACCACTGATAAAAAT
>Ga0067045_1030113_pt1 | contig 16662 bp, 11 predicted proteins | sample TerdegcTABiofilm_FD_59184 | JGI IMG/M metagenome (GOLD analysis project Ga0067045, IMG submission 59184) | Combined Assembly of (Gp0054472, Gp0054536) Wastewater bioreactor microbial communities from Singapore -Terephthalate degrading...
AGGAAACCGGCATGAACCCGTCATCCTGAATCCTGAAACCAGTTCAGGACAGGCTTTGTTTCAGGATCTTTGGGAATCGGCATAAAATCCGGATTTTGGCAATAAAAGGCGTAACTCCTGACTATTTTTTATTCACTGTTATAAAAACAGGAAGGGGTGAAACCCTTCGCAACCGTTATCATTTTATATACACTGTTGTTTTATTTACTTTTTTCTTTGTGATTTTTCAGTAGTTCCACCACTCTTTCCGGGGTCATGGGGAGGCGGGTGGGGTGGATATTGCCCGCATGACGCAGAGCCGATGCCACCGCAGGTGCGACACCCATGAGAGGTTGTTCGCCGAATCCTTTAGCACCGAAGGGACCGTCGGGGAATTCCTCCTCCACGATGACCGCATCTATGTGGGGGACGTCCATAGAAGTCGGAATAATATAAGTGGAGAAACTGGGATTTATTATATGTCCCTGGGGGTTATGGAGGATGTCTTCCACCATGCCGTATCCCATACCCTGCATGGAACCGCCCTCGATTTGACCTTCAACGAGAACGGGGTTGATGGCTTTACCCACGTCGTGGACGGCGGTGAGGTTATCCACAGTATATTCGCCGGTCTTGATGTCCAGGGTAACTTCGGCGACGTTGCAGGCATAGGCGTAGGTGAAGTAAGTCCAGCCCTGTCCGTCCTTTTCGTCGAAGCTGGTGTAGGGGGCTTCGTACCAGCCCTGTTCCGCCAGGTGGACTTTCTGATAAGTACATTTATGTACCAGTTCATCCAGTGAAATAGATATATTACTAATTCCCTTTACATGAACTACTCCTTTATCAAACACCACGTCTTCCGCCTTACAATTTAGTAATTCCCCCGCCACTACCGCCATTCTCGCCTTGATTTTCTTGCAGCCGTCCAGAATGGCGTTACCGGAAAGGACTGTGGAACGGGATGCCACCGTAGGACCTGAATCGGGGACTCTGGAGGTGTCGGTTTCCAGCATGAAGATCTTTTCGATGGGGATCCCCATCTCCTCCGATGCTATCTGGGAGAGGACGGTACGCATCCCCTGACCCATTTCGGTGGTTCCTACCGCCAGGGACATACTGCCGTCGGAATGAACCTGAACGAAGGCTCCCGCTCTTGCCATGTATCTGCCGCCGGCGCCTAAGCCCACGCCGTAGAAAATGGTGGAAACGCCGATACCTTTTCGTTTATCGCCTTCTCCCTTATCAAATCCCCATTGGGGATATTTTTCCTCCCATCGGGAGTGTTCCAGGGCTTTATCCATGACTTTTCTCAATCCGAAGGACTGGTTCAGCCGTTGTCCCGTGATGGTTTCGCCGTTGAATTCCAGGGCGTTCTGTTTTCTTATCTCGAAGGGATCCCTGCCCAGTTTTTTTGCCAGTTGATCCATCTGGGCTTCATGGGCGAAGAGGATCTGGGGGGAACCGAATCCCCGGTAAGCACCGCAGGGAACCTTATTGGTAGCCACCGCGTAGGCGTGAACCCGGACGTTGGGACATTTGTATGGACCCAGGGCATGAACCGCTCCTCTCCACAACACTACGGGACTGAGGGTGGCGAAGGCTCCTCCGTCGAGATAATACTTCACGTCAATAGCTGTTATATTTCCGTCCTTATCGGCGGCGGTTCTATATTTTGTTAAAGAGGGATGACGCTTGCTCATCATGATGATGTCCTCCTTGCGGGACAGGATCAGTTTGCAGGGTCTTCCCGTCTTGCGGGCGGCGACGGAGGCTACTCCCGCTAATAATGAAGGGACGTCCTCCTTGCCTCCGAATCCGCCTCCGGTGATGGTCTGGACGATTCTCACCTTGTTTTTGGATACTCCCAGAATGGAGGCAACTCCGTCCAGTACGTAGAAGGGGCATTGCATGGAGCCGTACACCGTCATAGATCCGTCATGGCCCGGTTCGGCGATCATGCCCTGGGTTTCGATGTAGGCATGTTCCTGATAACCGGTGCGGTATTCATTTTCGATGATAATATCCGCCGATTCGAAAGCTTTATCCACGTCCCCTTTGAATATCTGATATTTTTTGAATATGTTATCGGTGGAATAGATTTCCGGAGCGTCTTCTTTGATGCTGTCCTCAATGGTCAGACTGTAGGCTAAGGGGCGGTATTTCACCTTTACCGCATTCCGGGCTTTTTCGGCGATTTCCTTGGTTTCCGCCACAGCCAGAGCCACGATCTGCCCTGCAAACTTCACCTCATCCTGGGCGAAGAAGGGATAATCCTTATAGATAATGGGGCAGTAGTTATCTCCCGGTACATCGTGGGAGGTCAGCACCGTTACCACTCCCTCGATTTCCAATGCTCCGGTCAGATCTATTTCCTCTATAAGAGCGTGGGGATGAGAAGCCAGCACGGGAGAGCAGTAGAGCTGATCCCGGAAGTTTATATCTCCCACGAATTTTGCGGTTCCTTTTACTTTTTCATAGGCATCCACCCGGACTTTTCCTTCGCCTACCGTATGCATAGAGTACCCTCCTCTTCACAAATGAACGCAATTTGGTGTTATAGTAGGGAATCTTCGATTATCCCTGCCGATTTCCTCCAAAAAAACAAAACCCCGGAGAGGGGAATCTTTCTGCATCACTGGAAATAAAACATCTGTAAAACAAAAGAGACCCGTGGAGTTAACGGCTCTCTTTTGCACATTATGAAAGGAGTAATTTATCTATTCAAAGACAGAGGTGAGATTAGAACATTCCGCCCATCCACTGGTTCCAGTCATTTCTCCAGTTATGTTTGGCCTGATATATGTCTCCGCTGGCGTGATTCAGCTGGTTGTTGAGGTTGGCTCTCTCACCGAAGTTGAGTTTATTGAAGAAGAGTCCATCCTGCTGGAAGTGTCCTTTATCGTGAGAAATATGCTGTTGCTGGTTAAGGAGTCCCTGGCCTTCTCTCATGGTAACCTGTCCGGAGGACACGCCGTCGTAGATCCGTCCCAGCTGGTTTATCTGTCGGTTCTGGATGTCGTCTTTGCCCACGGTTCTGGGATGATAGTCGCCGTAGCTGTATTTCTGGTACATTTTGTCATACTGTTTTTCCCTGTTGGCAAGGATCCTTTGTTCACGGGCGTTCAGTCCGTCTTTTGCATAGAGTCCTTCGAGTCTTTCGGTTTCGTTCTTGTAGTTTCCCAGGTTAACATATTCGTCTCTGTTTATGGTGCCGGTCTTAGCGCCCCAGTTAAGTTGAGCGTTATCCATTTGTTGATGCTGGTCTCTCTGCACCATCTGACTCATTGCCGCTACGTTTCCCATTCCGATCATTTTCCATCACCTCTTCTAAAATTTCAGCGTTTCGCTATTAGTCTCCTTATCCCCATGATTATGAAAAAGTAAAGAGGGTTTTTGTTAAAATCATGTTAACTTATTAGCAGGGGGTGTTAACAAGAGCCTTGTGGTTCTCTTTGATGTAGAGTTTGGGGTGGCTCAGGGCTTTTATGTAAAAATCGCAGTTAAAACAGCGGTTATCGGATTTATCGCAGCAATCGGCGCCGTTTTTCAGTTGCCAGCAGGGGGTATTGTAGCTGTGGTAAGCCGGACATTGCAGATAAACTTCCGGCGGGCATTGGCGGACTTGCCAGCAGGATTCGATGGTCAGCAGACATTTGATCCCTTCCACATTGAGTCCCGCCTCGGTAAAGAGTCTCTTTATCCTCAGTATCCATCGGATCTCATGGAGAGTGAACAGGCGGTAGTTATTTCCTTCCCGGTAGGGTTTTATCAGCCCCATCCTTTCGTAAGCCCTTATCAGGTTGGTGCTTATGCCGGTTTGGGCTGAGACCGTCCTTATGTTGAACCGGGGTGTGAGATCATTCTCTTCATGAAACATACTCATGTTTTCCAATTCCAATCCTGTATCCAAAATCCTCACCCTTCTTGCATGACTGTCAAGGCAGTAGTTTGCCGTAAAAATGTAGCAATTTTTTTATCATAATTTCAATACCGAATTTATCTTTTACGGTTTTTCGGGCGCATTGGATTATGGAATTTTTCAGACCGGGGTTTTTGTAAAGAGAAAGAACCGCCTCGGTTATGGCGGCGGGATCTCCTTTGGGAACCAGAAGACCGCTTTTTTTATCTTCCATTATTTCCGGAATTCCTCCTCCCCGACTGGCAATTACGGGAACGCCGAAGAACATGGCTTCCACGTTGACTAGTCCGAAGGGTTCTTCCCACAGGGAGGGAACTACAAAGAAATCCAACTGAGGATAAATGGAATAGACATTCTTTCTTTTGCCCAGAAAAAAGACTTTATCTTTAATCCCCAGATCTTCCGTCTGTTTTTTCAACCGCGGGAGAGTAGGCCCCGATCCTGTTATGATCAGCCGGCTATGAGGGATCTCTTTTGAAATAGACGAGAAGGATTCGATCAAAACTCCCTGACCTTTGGTCTCAAACAGGGAACCGATACAGCCTATCAGGAGTGCGTCTTTATCCAGATGAAGTTCCTCCCTCAGTTCCTCCTCTCCCTCTTCCCGGTCCATCTCTTTTTCCAGTTTTTTCAAATCCACCCCGTTATGGAGCACGTCCAGCAGTTCCGGGGCTATTCCCTCTTTTTTCAGGTTCTCTTTTATAAATAAAGAATTGCAGAGGATAATATCGGTCCATTTTTTGTAGGCCAGTTGGGCTAATATTGAAGGATTTTCAGGGTAGTGAATGTGCTGGCTCCTGACCACCTTCACTTTCTTTGAAAATCTTCCCCCTGCGGATCCCAGGACGTGGTCTCTCATAGTATGGCAGTGAATTATATTAAATTTATGTTTTTCTATCAAACCTATAATATATAAAGTGGCAAAAAAATCCATCTCATTTCGCATGGGGAATGGGATGACGGGAATATTCATCTCTTTTGCCTTCTTTTCCAACACCGAATTACGATTACACCCCAGAGTAACCGAAACTCCCGCATCTATCAATCCCTTTGCCATGTCCAGGGTTAAAACCTCACCGCCGCCGAAATCCCTGATCTCATTGAGCATCAACACTTTAAAATCCACAAAAAACCTCCCGATTTAGAAGTTGGAAGTCAGAAGTTAGAGGTTGGATTGAATACCGCCTTCAATCTCTATCAACTAATCTCCCGATTTGGAAGTCAGAAAAGACACCCTCTTCACTCTAATTTCTATCTTCTAACTTCTATCCTCTGAGATCCTTCTGGCTTTTTTCTCTTTTCCGATAAGAATTTTCTTCCTTCGCAATAAATCTAAAAATATAAACCCGTAATAGACCATAGTAAAGGAATGATTTTCAATGAAAGAAAAAAATAAAAAAGAGAGTAAAAACCCTGTTGCAAGTATTTTGGGGGTATTGGTTTTATTATCGGTTTCTCTGGTATTTATTTCATCCTGTTCATCTTCATCCTTGAGTCCCTCGCAAGGGGTATCTTCGTATATAAAAGATCTGCAGGAAGAGAAGTATGAGGATATGTGGAAGAATATGTCCGAGGGGTTCCAGAGTCTGTACAGGGAGGAAGGCAAGGATCCCTTTGACCACTTCCGCACTTCCACCCAGGCACTCCTCAAGGACGAGAAGAATAAGAAGATGATCCTCAGCATAACCCCCAAGGAAGAGAAAACAGATCAGGATCAGGCGGAGGTTACTCTGGAATTCACTCAGGGAGAGACCAAAAAGACGGCAAATCTGAGATTGATCCGTAGTGAGGGCAGGTGGAAAATAGATCAGAACATTTTCGAACTGGTGATAAGCTCGGATCAATCGGCGGGAGACTTTTTCCTTTCCTTTGTGGAGGATCTGGAAACCGCCAATTTCCGTTCCGCCTGGGACAAAATGACCGACAACGCCAGGGAGGACTTTAAAAAAGAAGGCATGGACACCTTCGCCGCCTTTCAGGCAGAACTGCAGCAACTGATGATGACCCAGGAAGGAAGAAACAAGATATTATCGGCGGTTCCCGTTGAAGAAGCCCAGGAGGGAGAAATGACCGTCCTCAAGATCGAATATACCGACAAGGGGATAAAAGAACAGGATAAGGTACTCATGGTCAAAATCGACGGACAATGGAAACTGGAACAGATCAAATAATGAAATCGCCGAAACAAAATTCCCCTGTCGGAGTCTAAAGGAATACAAGACGAAAAGACATCAGAAAAAAATCGAGTAAGGAGTAATAAAAAAATGAAAAAAGTTTTAACCGTAACCGTAACTTTTCTGGTCATGTTCACCCTCCTCTTTTCTCTTTCCTTTGCCCAGTATCAGGAAGGTTGTTCTTCTCTGGCTCAGGCAGGAGGGGGCAAATCCATGGGGCCTGGAGGAGGTCAGGGGCAGTCCATGAACCCCGAACAGATGGTCATGGCAAAGGAAAGAATGAAGCAGAGAATGAAACAATTCGCCATAGGTTCCTTCCTGCTACCCATGGCCAATATCCTGGATCTGAGCGACGAACAGACCGACAAACTGGAAAAGATGAGATTCCAGCACCAGATGGAGATGATCGACCGCAAGGCCAAACTCCAGAAAGCCCGGCTGGAACTGGATATGATGACCGACAAACCCGATATGGACATAAAAGCCGTGGAATCCAAGATGAGAGAAATCGCCCAGATCGAAGTGGATATGAAGATTTCCACTCTGAAAGCCTTCAGTCAGTGCCTCACGGTTTTGACCCCGGATCAGAAAAAGACCTTGGAAGAACTCTGGAAACAGAAAGGCAAACGCAAAGCCGACGGCAAGGGCAAAATGAAAGGCATGATGAACTCCTTTGAAGATGACAATACTTCACCCGCCGCATCCGATGAAGAAGAAAACGACTTTTTTCTTAGCCTGATCCCCATGGAAGAGAACAAGTAAAAAGCCCGCCATAGGTCCACCGGTTTCAAACCCAAAAAGACGGCTGTTTATCGGCCGTCTTTTGTTTTTTATAACAGATTCGGAATCTCTTTTAGAGGGAGTTAAAGGAGATCTCCACTTCCTTGCCTCCGGAACGCATGGATTTCACCATGGATTCCACCACCTTGACCACCTTGTATCCCTCGTATCCGTTGCTGCGGGGTTGCTGGCCGGTGCGGACGCAATCGATGAAGTGCTGAACCTCTTTATAGAGAGGTTCCCGTTCATCCACCTTGGGACAATACATGTCGCCTCTTCGCAGAATCAACTGCCGTTCGGTCAGTCCCGAGGGATCCGATGCCAGGTCGATGCCCTTGTCATAGATTTTTATCTTGTTTATGGAATCCACATCATCATAGACGATCATTTTCTTGCTGCCCACGATGGTGGTCTGCCGCATTTTCATTGGAGCCAGCCATGACAGATGAAAATGGCTGACCACGTTGCCGGGGAATATGAGCACGCCGAAGGCGATATTCTCCTGACTTTCGCTGACGTAGGATTCCCCGAACACTATGGTGCTGACGGGATCTTTGCCCATGAGGAACATTGCCAGGGAAATATCATGGGGAGCCAGGTCCCAGAGGACGTTGACATCGGTGCGGAAGGGCTGGAGATTGACTCTGGCAGAATCCATATAGAAAATATCTCCCACATTGCCTGTGGCGATCTGTTCCCGGATATATTCCACGGGCCCGGAGTAGAGGAGTATATGCCCCACCATGATAACCAGATTCCGTTCTTTCGCCGTCTGGTAAAGTTCCCAGGCTTCCTGGGCGGACATGGCCATGGGTTTTTCTATGAGCAGATGTTTCCCGTTTTCCAGGGCTTTTTTTGCCAACTCGAAATGGGACGCCGCATGGGTGGCGATGCATATAGCGTCGATTTCACTGTTGTTGACCATTTCATCATAGTCCGTGGTAACATTTATCCAGGGGAATCTTTTCTTTATAAAATCCAGTCTTTCCTGTCGGAGATCGCTGGCCATAAGGACTCTGGCATCTTTTATCTCGGTAAAATTTCTGACCAGATTGGGCCCCCAGTAACCACACCCCACCACGCCTAGTGATATCATATAAAAACTCCTTTAAACCTGTAATTTGACTGTAACCCGGAATCGCCTTCAGGAGTCCCTGTGTAAATTACTCCTGTCGGAAAAGTTTTCCGTTTCTTCTATTTTCTCCTTTTAAACTCCTTTGAATGAGAGGAAAATAATTTTTGCAGGATCGGGTTGTAAAACAGGGGAAGAAACTTTATAATTAAATTACAAATCCTTTGGGGTAATACTCTTTTCCCGGCTATAAAACTTAAAAAAGAAGAAAAAGATCCCGAAAAAGAAAATATAATGAGAGTCCAAAAAGTTTTGATAATAAACTATATCCGAGTAATAAGAAAGGAGGTGTTCGGTGAATAAAGCTATTCGATTCATGTTTTATTTTATCCTTTCCGTCTTCGGGGGACTCATAGGATACCGTATCGCTGACTATATGCAAAATACTTACAAGGAATTTCGCACATCTCCCCTTAATCTCTGGTCTTTCGTCCTCCTGGGGATTCTCATGGGAATAGCTCTCACCCCCTTAGCCTCCGACCTCTTCATGAGACTCATCGACAGCGTGGTCTCCTGGATGAAAAAAATATCCATCCAGGAAATCGTCCTGGGCAGCATCGGACTCATCTTCGGACTTATCGTCTCCACCATGATGAACGTGGCCCTGGGTTTCATACCTTTCGAGAAAATCGAGGTCATAGGTGAATTTATCAAGCCGTTTCTTTATATTATTGTAACCGTCTTCTGGGGGTATCTAGGCATATTTTTTACCACCCGCATGGCTTTCGTCCAGAGTATCAGCCAGATGTTTTCCAAAGGGGACAAATCGCCCAAAACCGGTGTCTTTAACAACAGTCGGCTGAAGATTCTCGATACCAGCGTCATCGTTGACGGCAGGATCTATGATATCTCCAAAACGGGTTTTCTGGAGGGGACTCTGGTGGTTCCCAAATTCGTCCTCAACGAACTGCAGCAGATTGCCGACTCCGCTGACTACCTCAAACGCAATCGGGGTAGAAGGGGGTTGGATATTCTTCATAATCTGAGAAACGATCCCGGTATCCAGATCATCGAAAAGGATTTCGACAGTATCGGCGTCGATGCCAAGCTGGTCAAATTAGGCATGGAACTGGGCGGAGACCTGCTGACCACCGATTATAATCTCAATAAAGTGGCTTCTCTTCAGGGAATACGGGTTCTTAACATCAATGAGTTAGCCAACGCCGTCAAACCCGTGGTTCTTCCGGGAGAGGAAATGGAAGTCAGCATCATAAAAGAGGGTAAGGAAGCGGGACAGGGTATCGGCTATCTGGACGACGGAACCATGATCGTGGTGGAAGAGGGAAGACGACATCTGGGCGAAAAAATGCCCGTAGAAGTTACCAGCGTCATCCAGACCGTCGCAGGCAAGATGATATTCGCCAAACTCAAAGTCCGACATCGTAAAAAAAGGGATGAATAACGGTAAAGGGATAATATAGTTAATGAGTAAAACTCTGTTGAGCAGGGTTTCGGCTCTTGTTTTAACAGAAGGGGTTGGATCTGACCTCCGGTTTCCAACTTCTTCTTGTGGTACTGGCAAAAATTTTCCGGAAGGGGTCTCTTTATGGCAAAAAGCAACCAGGTCAGAACCCGGCAATCTACGGGATTCTCAAAAAACATCCGACTGCTGTTTCTTCTGTTTATTTCCGCCGTCATTCTTCTTTTCATATCCCACTGCAGCGGCGGTAATTCGACTCCTACGGGAGATCCCACTGTGGGCAGGAGGGGAACCGCTTACGAGAAAGTGCTGGAAGACACCGATTCCGCTACTGTAGTAAGTGTTTTCTTCCCCACTCCCGTGCAGGACAAAAACCTGTCGGGAAATATCCTGACCGTTCCCGGAGCGGGAATCACCGGCAAGGCGGGAGAACCGGAGATCCGGGGCAGAAGTCTTCTCGTTGCTATCCCCGAAGGTAAGGAGATCGCCGGTATAGAGGTGGACACCCCCGGTTCCTACACCCTGGACGGACAGATCGAGATCGCTCCTGTTCAGTCTCCCCTTCCCATCGGATATAATAAAAAAATAGAACTTACAAAACCCGATTCCAAGATCTATTTAAAAAATGAAAATTTCCCAAAATCATTATATAAGACCTTCAGTATCCAGAAATCCAGGGGATATAAGTTATTGCCCCTTTACGTTTACCCCATGCAATGGAACCCCGTAACCAAAACTGCGGTTTTCAATCCCAGAATAAACCTCTATATCACCTGGAAAGATAGCACCGATAAAGGTATTGCCGATAAAAACTACCGGGGATTCTCTCAGGACAAAAAGCGACTGAGTAATAAAGTGGTAAACCCCCTGGCTCTGGAGAGTTATGATACTCTTCCTACCCGTAGCGTAAAAGCCGACTATAAATATCTCATCATCACCGATGCCGCTTACGTAACCGACTTCGGCGACCTTCTGCTCCACAGAACCGGTACCTCGGGACTGACGGGCAAGATCATAACCATGGCCTACATAAAAACCAATTACACCGGCGACGATACTCAGGAGAAAATCCGGAATTGCATAACGGATTATTATGAAAACAACGGAACCGAATACGTTCTTTTAGGGGGCGATGCCGACGGAGAGAATAACGGCAGCGAGAGTGAAGACCCTATAGTCCCCTGTCGCAGTCTTTATGACTCCGGCGAGACCATCCCCTCGGACGTCTATTACAGCTGTTTAGACGGCGATTTCAATTACGATAACGACTCCTACTACGGAGAATACGGCGACGGAGAAAGCGGAGGGGAGATCGACCTCTTCGCCGAGGTTTACGTAGGCAGGGCTCCTGTGGATTCCACTACCGAGGTGCAGAATTTTGTCGATAAAGTAATCGCCTATGAGACTTCCACCGACAGTTACCTCTCCACGGCCTACATGCTGGGAGAACAACTGGACTCCAACACCTACGGCGACGACTACAAGGAGGAAGTCCGCTACCCCTCTTCCGCCAACGGATATTCCACCGCAGGACTTTCCCAGTCTTTCTTTGTGGATGATGTCCACACTCTCTATGAAGCCGATGAAGACTGGGATTCTTCCGATATTATCGCCGCCCTCAACGGTAATGTCCATATTCTCAATCACATGGGCCATGCCAATGTCAATTACGCTCTCCAGATGAATAACGATCAGGTGGACGCCCTGACCAACACTAAATATACCGTCATATATACCCAGGGGTGTTACTGCGGTTCTTTCGATAACCGGGCTGACGACGGAACCACCTACTACAGTTTCGACTGTATCCTGGAACACTTTGTAACCGAATCTCACGGTGCGGTGGCAACCCTGGGCAACTCCCGATACGGCTGGTATAGTCCCGGCAGCACCAACGGACCTTCCCAGGTTTATGACCGGGAATTCTGGAACGCGTTCCTGGAATTCCGCTACACATCCCTGGGGGAGATGTTAACCGAATCCAGGGAATATCACTACAACACCTACGGCGATTATACCCGCTGGTGTTATTTCTCGGTCAACCTCTTCGGCGACCCTTACACCCAACTGCAGGTTCCCACTATTCCCCTGAAACCCGAAGATCCCGACGCCGACGCGGTTTCCTCTACCGAGGTGGAACTCACCTGGGACGACTCGGCAGATGACGAGGATAATTATATAGTCGAGAGAAAAACCGGCAAAGCCAGTTATACCGAATTAGCCACTCTGAACGCCAATTCCACTTCTTACACCGATGACTCCTGCTCTGGGGGAACCACCTACACTTACAGGATTATAGCAAGGAATACCGACGGCGAGGGAATCTCCGATACTATCACCGTAACCACCCCTTCGGATTCCACTCCGTCCCCCACTCCTTCTTCATCTCCTTCTCCCACTTCCACCTCTACCGGAGGCAGTGGTGGAGGTGGTGGAGGAGGATGTTTTATCGCCACTGCCACCTACGGCACTCCCATGGCAAAGGAAGTCCAGTCCCTGCGGATATTCAGGGATAAATATCTGCTTACCAACCTCCCCGGCAGAAAGTTTGTTGAATTCTATTATAAGAACAGCCCCCCCGTCGCCGACTCCATAAGAAATAACCCCACCGCCAAAGGGATAATGAGAGTCTGCCTCTTCCCCCTGACAACGGGAGCGGCTCTTCTTATATATCATCCCTTTGCCTTCTACTCCCTGCTTGCTCTGATCTCCGCATCCCTTCTGTGGACGGGGATTTTAATACGGAGAAAAAGGATGAAACCCTGTAATATCTGATAATGACCCGAAGATCCCGGAATTGTTACGGGATCTTTTATTTTTGGAGAAAGGAAACGATATTCGGAAAATAATCTTCTGCCATCGATAAGGGGATAGAATCGGCTTCTGGAGAAGCCTCCTACAGACTTTCCGAATAGGCTCTAATATTTTTTCACCAGTTGGGCGTCCCTGTAGTAGTGGTCGATGATCTCCTTGTACTGGTGTCCTTCCAGGGCCATACCTTTGGCTCCCTCCTGACACATGCCCACGCCGTGTCCCCATCCGCCACCGACGAAGCTGTATCCCTCATCGTCTTCCCCAATGTAGAACAGGGTGGAGGGGAGTCCTCCCGTGCCGACCTTTCCTCCGGAGACCAGCCAGCGGATCTTGTCCTTTTCCACATTGAAGGTTCCCACATCAGTAACGATTTCCAGGTTCTGCACCCGTCCGTCGGAGGAGCGGCGGGTTACGGTGATGGAGTGGATCTCCTTTATTTCCAGGGTTCTTCCGCCGTTCATATACCCCAGGGATTCGCCCAGTAATTGCTTGAACTGTTCTTTGGGGTAGGACTGTTTCCAGCGGAATCGTCCCGCTTTTTTGCAGTAGCAGTCCGGGGGGTTGTCGATGAAGGCGCGGAGGGCGGTTTCTCCGGAGAGGTCTTCCTGGAAGGGTTGCAGGGTATCGGCTCCCTGAACCAGGTTGGGGTTGGAGTTTTTCCAGACCGCCTGAGCATCCGCCAGGGTTCCCCCGCAGGTGGAGTGGAAGACCGCCAGAATGGGTTTGCCGCCGCTTTCTGCTATGATGCCTGAAGTTTCTATCACTGCCTTATCGGTTTCGGTTCTTTCCCCCATGACTCCCTTATATACCTGACAGTGGACGCCGTCGCAGAGATCGAACCCCTCCCCGTTATGTTTGCCCAGGGTGCTGTAGGCGAAGGTGCGGGCTATCACCGCCATGGCTTTCAGTGCTTCCGGTGGGAAAGTCGCCGGCACTTCACCCGGGACTACTCCTGCGATATACTCGTCCATGGTGAGGGTATTGATGAGGGACATGCTACCGTCGCCGATGGTGAATTTCAACTCCCCCCTAAATGCCAGGTAGTTATAAGTTCCGTTACTCTTCATATCTATAATCTTTATGGGATAGGAATCTTTTGCCGACATGATTATATTGCCCCAGGCCTGGGCTATGAGTTTGTTGTCGGTCTGGGAGTAAACCCGGCAGTAGGGTTCCTTGTCAATCACGCTGACAACTTCCAGCCTCAGCATGGTTCCGGCGGGAATACCCATGGATTCCACCTTGTTGTATTCCACTTCCGAGGAGGGGAGGATTTTTGTCTGGTCGATTTCCACCGAGGAGGTCAGGGTAATATCCTTATCGCAGACAATATTTATATTGGTGAATTTTCCCGTGATTCCCACCCGGACCGGCTCTCCCAGGGGTTTTACGGCTTGCAGAACTTCCGCCGGAACGGTCATGGTGGGTTTTATTTTATCTTTGGACGAGGGTTGTTTTTTCACCACTCCCGGTTCCAGCATATCCAGAAGGGTGGCGATGATCTCCAGAACCTCCGGTGATTCGGAATTTTCCGGAGCGAAGAGATCTTCTCCGCAATAGACGGTGTGGCTCTTGGCATTGTAAATAATGGAGGAGACCGGCTGATTGCCCGACGTGCGGGTTACTTTGTCCTCATCCTGCCACAGAGCCAGGGACTGGACATCCTTTCCCTTTTTTATCAGCATGGCCTGATTTCTGCCCAGTTGAACCCGTTTGCCCACTTCTCCCATGTAGAGATATTCGCAGTTGGGTTTTCCCTGAACCCACTGGATAAAATCCCCGCCGAAAAGATCCGCCAGGGCAAAGTTATTTTCATTATTGATTTTTTCGTTATTTTCATTTCTATAGGAACTCATATAGGTGGCAAATATCTTACCTCCCGATTTGCTATAGGTACGGATTCCCTCACAGGCTTTCAGGTTCATACACCGGGTGTTGGGAAGCAAAAGGATCTTGCAGGGAAGTTCTCCCTTATATAGTTCCTCCTCGCTGATGAGGGCGTAGTCGATACCCAGCCGATACAGAGCCGCCTCGGCGCCTTTCAGTTCCAGTTCCCCCTTCCATCCGGAAAATTGCAGGGAAGGTTCACTCCGGACGATAAGCACGTCATAAACCTTGTCGGCGGGTTCCTCCACAGGAGAAGTCCCCCCCTTACCGCCGGCAGGAGATGGAGTCGGGGAATTTCCTCCGCTCATTCCGCTTTTGGCATCACATCCCCAGGAGAATAAGAGAGGGGTAAGAAAAAGAAAGAATACCATTAAGAGAGAGAGTATGTTTATCCGTCGCGGGAGATTTCTTTTATTAATATCAGAATTTATGTTTTTAATTTCATTATTTACGTTCATATTCGATTCCTTATTTTTGCTTTATAGCACAAGACCCCGAATACGGTCGGGGTCTCCGTTTTTTAAAATTTGGTTGCAGACGGGGTTAAAGTTGGCAACATATACCCTTAATACAGTCCGACCTTCAAACCGGAAGGACTACGCTATTTTCACCCTTTCCTCACAGTCCGACCTCTAACTTCCACCTTCTATCTTCTAACTTCCATCTTCTAACTTCTATTTGACCGACATGGGAGGAGGAGGCGGGGGTTCTTCCTTCTTGGAGAGGAAGCTGAAAAGGGAAACATCCTTGAAGAAAGTGGTTTTAATGAAAGTCAGCACTACAATGCCGATGATGATCAGTCCGATAAGATCCGTATCGGAGCGGACTTCAACACCGGAAGCTTCCTGAAGTTTCCTTTCCTTGATGTCGGTAGCGGGCATGGGTTTGAGGAGATAGGGAACCACCATGTAGATAAAGTAAAACATCAGGGGAAACAGGGCTTTTTCCACAGGATGAGCATCTCCCTTGACTTCCATGATGTTGATGGGTTTAATGGTAAAAGTTGAGGAAACAAAAGAATCATGGGAGGCATCGATGGGCATCAACTGGGTGATGGCAAAAGCCATGGATCCCAGTTGAATCAGGTTCATTACAAAGGAAATACCTCCCAGTTGCTTTTCCGCCACTTCGAACCACTTGGCAAAAACCAGCCGCAGGATCAGGAAGGTAAGGAAAGATACCGCTCCGGCGAAAGTCGGTTTAATAGCGCTGTCGCCGTCGCCCACCACATATTCGGTGGAAAACCCCAGACTGGGCAGATGATAGTAGATCAGCGAGGCTATCATTGCCGCCACTCCCGCCATAACTGCGGTGAAAACGATGAAATTGAGAAGAACTCCCAGAAAATTCAGCTGCGCCCCGGAATAGAAAATGAAGGTTACAACGGCGTTGACCCCCAGAGCTCCCGCCATCATGAGGAATATCTCATGTTTGTTGATCCGGAGATAGATCCAGCCGAAGACCAGGGCAAAAGCTAACAGTTTAACACCCGGCAACCATCCGGGAGAAAAGGGGTTGTCTATGTCTGGCATCTTTTATCACCTCTTCATACCGTTTTTTTAATACCGGATTACCAGTCCAACAATTACAGAACTACCACTCCACAATACCGATACCCCCGCCGGGGATGACGAAGGAACGGACTCCCTTGTCTTCCTTTACGGGGTTGGCGAAGGGTTTGCCTTCCCTGCCCCGGACGGAAACGGTGTAGCTGGTCTTTATTTCTTCTGGAAATTCGAAGCTTTTCCTTTCGTTAACCCAGTTTTTTACCAGGAGTATTTTCTTTCCGCTGTCGTTGACTAAGATTCTTCTCTGGAGTACCGGTTGAAGAACCACACAGTCCACCACGGCGGGTTTGGTCAGCAAAAGTCCCCGGTATCGGACTCCCACCGTATGAAGCCCAGGTAATAAACGGACGGGATCTATGACCCTCTGCATGAGCATATAGGGTTCTCCCTCGGCTCCTCCCAGGGGCACCAGCAGGATGGGGCCTCCGTCAATGCGCACGTTGACCGCCACCGCCGAGGAGAAAAGGAGTTGTCTCTGAAAGGACATCCACATGAAATAGTCGTCGGCCTCGTTGACCTGGAATTTATGCCAGAAGGTGTGAGTGCGGCTGATTACCACCACTTTTCCCGTGTCTCCGTGGGGATACTGAAAATTCTGGATATTCAGCTCGGCTTCCACGGGTTTTCCGTCTTCCGATTCCAGCACATAGAAGGGGTGGCTGAAGACTTCCCGATAGAAAGCATAGTTGACGGCTCCGCTGCGGTAGATCTCCATGAAGGACAAAAGTCCCCAGGCGGTGGCTCTCAGGGTCTTCTCCTCTATCACGCCGTTCTGATCAATCCCCCGGTAGCAGCTGCCGTCGGAGGTCTGATAAACCGGACGTCCCGCCGGGTTATTCCTTAAAAACCATCCCGCACACAATCCCCCTATACGACTATAATCCTCCTCACCGGTTACCTCCGCCAGAGTCTGAAAATTGATCACCAGACTGTAAGCCGACTGGGGCGTCTGGGGATAGATGCTGGGATGGGGATAAAATCCGCTCATG
>Ga0067045_1030112_pt1 | contig 16661 bp, 10 predicted proteins | sample TerdegcTABiofilm_FD_59184 | JGI IMG/M metagenome (GOLD analysis project Ga0067045, IMG submission 59184) | Combined Assembly of (Gp0054472, Gp0054536) Wastewater bioreactor microbial communities from Singapore -Terephthalate degrading...
CCTGCTCAAGCCCAACCAAGCCACAACAAAGCAAACCCAAACGGTTCCCAAGGCCAGAACCGGCGGCAAGCACACCAGCGTTGCTTCGCATCCGTATGCCTATGTCTTTCCGCCCCCGCCACCGGGCATCACCAAGGTGAAGCCTCCGATGGTTCCATGTGGCGGGCCGCTCCCCTGCATTCTCCCGAGCCCCAAGATGCGGCAATGGGAGATGAGCGCCCAAGCCTTTTTCGCCCGAACGCGGGGGAAGATAGCGTGGCCTCGATACTCGTGGTACTGGACTGCGTGGCAAGGATGGGACAACGAAACCGATCTCAATGGTGCGCTCAAATTACCCGAGCACCAGGTACTCCTTGACTTGAGCGCCCGGTACCAGTTCAGACCCAACTGGGCTGTCCGATACGAGGTGCTCTTCGACGAGATGAACGGAGGCGGTTACGCGGATCAGCAATTTGTCTTCGGTCCCTGGTGGGCGACCGGCGGCGGGTGGATCGTTTACGGTCAGCAGATTCAGACGAAATGGCAGCACGCGTATCACAGGTTGAGCCTCGTGTATGACGCTGTGAGGACCTGTCAGTCATTGGTCAGCGTATCTGCCGGGTGGATGCATGCTGACGACAAGATCGACCTGAATTGTTATCTGTGCGGCAATTGGACCACAACATTCAGCAAGGGCATGGATTCCATGATAGCGGGAGTGCAGTTCCAACGATGCGTGACGACTGCTCCGAATGGAGGAACATTCTCCTTGGATAACAGGGCTTCGGTCATCTTCTTCGACGATGTGGAGGGCTATGACTTGCAGGCTGCCGGACGATTCTCGGTACCCTTGAATTGCGGGCGCTGGGGGTATGTGAAAGGAGGGTACCGATTCGTCCAGCTCAAGAAATCACAGACTGACTACCTATTCCAGAACACGCTCGAGGGCGGGTTCATCGAGGGTGGGCTCATCTTCTAGCGGCTAGAATCCATGTGGGCCGGTGCCAAGAGGGATCTCGATCAACCGAATCGAGGACGCTGATCACGAAAGATGCATGCCATTGAGGAGCGCTTTCAAATCCGCGGTATACAACTCTCTTGCGCACCGGCCATGGTATCCCGTGAGCCCGGCCGTTCGACGGCGTCTCCCAGCTCGACTCCTCCGGTCGGGCTTTTTTTTCGAGTCCATGGGAGACAATGTACAAGAGACGCTATAGCCCACTGTAACATCCTGCGGCGATCTCCCCGAGAAGCGAGTGTTTGAGTCCCCTGACGATTCTCACTCGAACAAGATCTCCTCCTTCCAGCCAAGCCGATGAATCTACGTTGACGATTTTGTTGGTTCTCGTGCGTCCAAACGCCTGATGGACCTCTGGCTTGAATCCCTCCACGAGAACTTCCGTTTCCGTACCTTCGACAGCCCTATGGTATTCGGCAGTTATCTTGTCCTGAAGAGAGTGAACCAGGGCAAGGCGGGCGCTTTTCACCTCTTCCGGCACGTGGTCGGGTAGGCTTCGAGCAGCAGTTCCGGGACGAGCCGAATACTTGAACGAGAAAATCTGGTCGAAACGAATCTCTTCGAGCGCTGTCAGAGTCTGCTGAAAATCTTCGTCGGTTTCGCCGGGAAAGCCGACGATCATATCCGCGGTGATTGCGACTCCCGGGACTCGAGAGCGCAATTCACGTATGGTGCTCTTGTATCGCGCCATGTCATATCCTCTCCGCATGGCCGCGAGCACGCGATCCGAACCTGATTGGAGAGGCAAATGAACATGTTCGCAGACGGACCGCAACTCGGCAATCGCGTCCGTAATATCGTGCGTGAAGTCTTTTGGGTGGGAAGTTGTGAACCGGATCCGCTCGAGGCCGGCAATGGTATCGAGCCTGCGAAGGAGCTGGCTGAATGAATCCGGCACGTGGAGGTCTTTCCCGTACGCGTTGACGTTTTGCCCGAGAAGGGTAATTTCCTTGACACCCCTCTGGACCAAATCGCAGACTTCTGCTTCGATATCCTGTGCGGGGCGGCTCTTTTCCGGACCCCGCGTGAATGGGACAACGCAGTACGTGCAGAAGTTCGAGCAGCCCTGCATGATGGTAACGTACGAACAAACGGGGCTCTTTCCCTTGAGCGGCGCATGCATGTGCAGCGATTCCGCGGTGTCGGAGAATTCGGTCAATACCAACCGTTCTCGCCGGCGGATCCGCTCCAGCATGAGCGGCAGCTCACCGATCTGGTGCGTGCCGAGCACTCCATCCAGATGACTTGCGCGTTTGAGCAGCTTGTCCTTTTCCTGCTGGGCCACGCAGCCGGCCACAATGGTCACCATGTTCGGATTTCGCTTTTTCAAGGGCTTCAAGGTGCCCAGCGCGCTGTAGACCTTGTGTTCGGCCTTTTCTCTGATCGAGCACGTGTTGATAATCACCACGTCCGCTTCGTCAGGTGAGCTCGCTACGGTGAATCCCTGCTTTTCGAGCAGTAATGCCATTTTCTCGGAATCGTGCTCGTTCATCTGGCAGCCGTACGTCTCTATGTAATAGGTTTCTCTCATCCTGGCTCCTATAGGCCTGCCCCCACGCGTGATGGACGAATCGGGAGCTTGGAACTTCCTGGATCTCGCACGTCCTGTTCGAATCTTGGATAACAAATAATCATGTCCTCTCTATTCCCTAGAGTCAACAGAACCCCCGGTCAGGGCTGGGGAAGGGGCAGGGCATGAACCTTCGAGGCTCTGTCGAGAACATCAGTTGCTGCGAAAAGTTCGCGCGCGAGGATGAGGGGTGCGTGGAGCGGCTACGTTGCGTACACGCCCTGCTCAGTCCGTGCGCAGAAGAGGGGCCGGCACGAGCAACAAGACAAAAGACCCTTAGAATACGGTTAGTTATGGTTGGTGTAACTTTTCTTTACAGTGTCCGGGTAAAGGTGGGAAAAAATTTGTCAGTATCGAAGGAAAAGAGCTCGTGACTGATTGCCCATCCACGGGGACAAGAGCGCGGAATTGCGCGCAAAAAAATAGCCCACCTTATTAAGGAGGGCTGAGGGTATGGTTAAAGGAGTCGTTGTTCAGTTATATGATATGCACGTATGGTACCAGAAACAAGTCCTCCCCCGAGAAAAAATGTTTCCCAGCCACCATTCGGGGACGGTGAATGGCGATGGCTAACTGAGGCACGATGTTGAGGAAAACGCGCTCAGGAGCCACGCCCGCAGTGCAGCAATCTGGCACGAATACTCCGTGGCGCGGGTGTCGAGCGTGCCCTTCTCTCCAGCGAGGTTTGGCTCAAGAAAACCGGCGAGACGCCGGCGCTACGGGAAGCTCGCGGCGAGACCCCACCGGTCGCCCTCCGGTCGCCCTTGGGAGCAGGAGAGACGCGCATCCGTCTCGCCGATTTCGTCGATCTTGCTTCAATTGGAGTCACGTCCTCTTGGTGGGACGGGCATCTGAAAGTTTCTCAAAAGCCGGCAGTCCGTGATAATCGTGGCACACCCCCTCACCCTGACCCTCTCCCCCGAAGCGGGGGAGAGGGCTCTGTCATTCCGGGCGGTTGCAAGTCCCCTCTCCCTTCGGGAGAGGGCTAGGGTGAGGGTGCAAAAAAAGAAGCGTGCCACGATCCTAACATTTGCCGCAATTCCGAGACAGTTTCAGACGCCCGTTCTACCCCGACGGCCAGGACGCCCGTGCTACCGGATCCTCATTCAGGGATGGTGGTAATCGGAAGCTCCTGCTCCTCTCAACCACCCGTGAGAGGGCGACCGGCGGTCGCCCTCCGAGACGCACAGGCGCAAAAACGATAGCGGTCCGTTACTCGGCCGCGAATCCTCTTCTCAGAGTGTTCTCGCTAATGCTCTTTACGTTCATGAACTGCTGGAGGTAGTCTGGTCCACCGGTCTTCGTTCCCACCCCCGACATGGCCATACCGCCGAATGGTTGCCGCGCCACAAGTGCCCCCGTAATCTTTCGATTAATGTACAGGTTCCCTACGCGCAACTGTGCCTGGGCCTTCTCGATGCTTGCGGGACTGCGGGAATAGATGCCTCCCGTGAGGGCCTGGGATGTGCTGTTGGATATGTCGATTGCCTCATCCAGATCGCCTGCGCGCACGAGAGCAATGACGGGCCCGAAAATCTCCTCGTGCAGAAGAGGGGAGTCCTGGGGCAGGCCTGTGAACATGGCAGGCCCAACATACAAACCGCCGAGTCCGGGATCCCTCTCGTACAGGAGCTTGCCGTCGCGCTTCCCTAGAGCAATGTAGCTTTGCACTTTTCGGACAGCCTCTTCGCTCACTAGAGGTCCCATCAGGCTAGAAGGATCTTCAGGCCTGCCGATCGGCACACTGTCCACCGCTGCAGCGAGCCTCGAGCAAAACTCTTCGAAGGAATCGCCCACCACTATCACTCGGGAGCACGCGGAACACTTCTGGCCTTGATATCCCAGAGCTGATTCCACCACCCCCTTGATCGCCTCGTCAAGGTCGGCGGTTTCATCCACAATGATAGCGTTCTTACCTCCAAGCTCTGCGATGACCCGCTTGATCGACCGCTGGCCCTCCCGTGCCTTGGCAGCAAGCTCGACGATCTTTAGGCCTACCTCTTTGGATCCGGTAAAAGCTATGAAGTCGACGTCCGGATGGGACACGAGGTACTCTCCGACCTCTCCGCCAGGACCTGGAAGAAACTGCAGCACTCCCGGAGGAAGACCTGCTTCTCGGAACAAGTTGACAATGTGCCACCCGAGGACCGATGACAGGCCAGACGGCTTGAAGATGACGCAGTTGCCGGCTCCCACACCTGCCGAGACCAACCCTGTGGGAATGGCAAGCGGAAAATTCCAGGGAGAGATAGCAACACCAACTCCCCTGGGCTCGTACACGTAGAGGTTCTTCTCACCGGGATACGCTCCCAATCGTCTGGGAGTCCCGAGCCGGATGGATTCGGCTGCGTAATATTCAAGAAAATCTATGGCTTCCGTGACGTCGGCATCGGCCTCCTTCCACGGTTTCCCCACTTCGAACACCTCGAGTGCTGCCAGCTCGAAGCGGTGGGACCTCATGGATGCGGCAGTCCGGCGCAAGTACGCTGCACGTTCCTCCGGCGGCGTTCTGCGCCACGAGATCCACGCGCTTCGGGCTGCCCTCACAGCCGCCTCCGCATGTTCCGCGGTCGCTGACGATACCGTTCCTACGATTTGGCTCTGATCGGCAGGATTTCTCGAGACGATTGGCTGGCCGGTGCTGATTTCGTTGGCACCCACGATCAGGGGGAACGAAGAGCCGAACCGTCTCCTGACCGATTCGAGGGCCTCATTCATTCGTCTACGGTTGTCGGCCCGAGAGAAATCGAGGAGAGGCTCGTTGCGAAATCCTCGATCGAGATCGATCTCCTGCGGGCTGGAGTCTGGCGGGGCCGATTCCTGGGAAGCCGCCGCTTGCTCGAAGAACGTCTGCCTGAGAAACGATTCGTTGGACGTGTTTTCGAGAAGGCGGCGTATAAGATAGGCCATACCTGGAATAAGCTCCCCTACCGGGGTGTAAACCCTGACTCGAAACCCGAATTTCTTGAGAGCGGACCTGATGGGCTCAGTCATCCCGTAAATCACCTGGAATTCTAATGCATTCCGGGGCAATCCCAGAGAATCTGCTACCGCTATAGCATGGCTTATGCTCCTAAGGTTGTGTGTAGCAATAGCTGGGCGCACGGCGTCTACATTTTCGAGAAGAATGCGGGTAAGCTCTTCAAAGCTCCTGTCAGTGGAGCTTTTCTGCAGGTATACGGGGATGGGCCATCCTCTCTGCTGGTTCACTACGGTCTCGTAATCCCAGTACGCCCCCTTGACTAACCGGACCGAGATCCTTCTCTTGGCGGATCTCGCCCACCTGACGAGGCCGACGACGTCCTGCTCAGCCTCTTTCAAGTAAGCCTGGAGAGCGATCCCCCCGAAATGGAGCGCTGGATGATCCTCGATAAGGCTCTTGAAGATATCTATGGTGAGATCTTTCAGATAATAGTGCTCCATGTCGAGGGTGACAGAGGCGCCCGTCTCTTCAGCCTTCTCGATTACCGGGGAAAGCCCTTCCTTGGCTCTCGATACGGACTCTTCCCAGTGCACTGGGTCCAGGTGACAGAAGAATGACGACACTTTGACGGATACATCCACTCGAGGAATCGGACCCACGTGGTCGTTGTCAAGCAGGTCCTGCTGGGGCCATAGCGCGGTCTTGCGGGCCAAGCTGTCGATCAGGTGGAGATATCGCCGCTGGTACGCGACAATTTCCGGTCCGCTGAGAGCTTCTTCGCCGAGCAGGTCGATGGTGAATGCCAGCCCTTCGTCTCGGAGACTTCGAAGGGCATTTTCCGCGTCTTCCGCATCCCGACCGGCAATGAATTGTCTTCCAAAGGACGCGACCCGAGACCTGATAATTCGACCCGCTACCGAAGGGAGGATCCCGGTTCCGGCGAGGCTTCTGAGCCCACGTTTGATTACAAGGGGGCTATCTTGCACATTTTCGAAATATTCGTTCAGCAGACGGACCACCCCGCTGTCGTGCGTGACGGACGGCAATGCATCGATGAATCGAAACAGCGGGATCTTGACCGATTCGTCGCGCATAGCCCATTCCATGACTTTCCCCTTCCACGTACCCGTGTCGAAAAGGGAAGGCACCTCTCCCCGTACAAGCGAATACAGGGATCGCTGAATCTCGTCGGTCTTTCGTTCTATGTCCTGGATTGCGGTCATGGGAATCGTGTAGCGGCTGTCACGAGCGGTAATCCGCGTTGATGGTCACGTATTCTTTTGAAAGGTCAGTAGTGAGAAACGCTGCTTCTCCGGGACCGGACTTCAAGTCCAGGAGCACGGAGAACTCCGGCTGCTTCATGACCGCATGGGCGCGGTGTTCCCAGTCGCCCGATACGAGAGCGCCATCCACCACGATGGGGACGTCACCAATGAAGAGGTCAACGAGGTCCGGGTCAAATGTGACGCCGGCTCTGCCCGCGGCACAGACAATTCTCCCCCAGTTGGGGTCTTCCCCATGGAATGCGGTCTTCACCAGGAGGGATTCTGCTATCGTTCGTGCTACGATCGCTGCGGCACTGGCGTCGCGAGCTCCACGCACGCGAACCGTTACCAGTTTTGTGGCTCCTTCCCCGTCTCGTACTATCTGATGTGCCAGGTCCATGCACGCTTCATCGAGAAGCCGGGAAAAGGCTTCTCGTTCTTTCTGCGAGGTCCCGAGCTCTTTGGCTGAACCATGCCCTCCGGCTAACACGGCCACCGTGTCATTCGTGCTAGTGTCGCCGTCCACGGTGATGACGTTAAAGGTTTTCCTCGTGGTTTCCTGTAGCGCTTCGCTCAAAAACCCTCTTTCGACTTTCACGTCTGTCAGAATGACTGCAAGCATGGTGGCCATGTTCGGCGCGATCATGCCAGACCCTTTTGCGACGCCTACCATGCGGATTGGGTACCCCGACGCCGCGGTCCTCATGCTGGTCGTTTTTGGCTTCAGGTCCGTGGTCATCATGGCTCGGGCCACGGCTGGCAGCCCTTGGGGACTGAGGGATCGCACCAGATCGGGGATCCTCGCTTTCATTCGCTCTACAGGAAGCCGATTCCCGATGACGCCTGTGGACATGGGGATCACGAGCTCAGGATCGACAGAAAGCTCCAGGGCGACCGAGCGCGTCAACTCCACTGCATCGCTGTAGCCCCGATCTCCGGTGAAGGCGTTTGCATTGCCTGAGTTCACCAATACTGCGGAACATCTGCCATTCGCGACGCGCTCACGAGTGATTCTTACCGGCGCGGCGCAGACGAGGTTCGTCGTTGAAACTTGGGCCGCAACCGCGGGAACGTCCGCAACGATAAGCCCCATGTCGAGCCTATCCGCATCAGGCTGCTTGATCCCGGCAGCCACGGCTGAAAATCTGAATCCATCGATCATTAAGTCACGCGCGTCCAATGTGTTACTCCGTTAGATCGCTCACCGCGATTCCTGTGTTGTGCAACTCCTCGAGAAGCTGATCCGTGCCCTTATAAACGATGCCGATCATCCCAGCCTGAACTGCCCCCTCAACGTTTTCGGAAAGATCGTCAATGAACACGCAGCTCGCTGGGTTGAGCCTGAACAGTGACAGGGCCTTCTGATAGTATTCGGCAGCAGGCTTCATGACTCCAAGCTTGTACGATAGGGCCGCATCTCGATAGAACAGGATCTCGGGGAATTTGGTGACGATCCACTGGTAGTGGGCTTCGCTCGTGTTAGAAACCAGCCAGGTGCCGTATGTACGGGACAGGGAGCGCCCCAGCCTCACCATTCTGGTATCTAACCGGAAAATATCGCACCAGATATGGTGAAATTCCTCCAGTGAGATCCTTGTCTCAAGGACATGTGTCACGATCTGGTGGAAGCGGTCGAATCCCAGCCTTCCCATCTCCAGCTCAGTGGCCGAATCGAGAAAGAGATTTTGAAACGCCTCTCTGTCGGTCTCCATCAACAGACGGAGACGATCGGGAAGATATGGAGCCAATCGGGTGTACGCCATATTCCAATCGATAGGGACCAGAACTCGTCCGAGATCGAAGAGAATGTCCGTGATGGGCACTTTGTTTGTTGCGGCCTGCACAGCCCAGCACCTCCTGTCATCCAACAGAGCTCTCGCGGAGCGCTGCGCGCGAGCTCAATAAATCCCGAGATCGATTCCGGCCGCGAGAGTCTGACCCAATGTTCTGCAGGCACAAAGATCGGCCTCACTCACAGGTCCTCGGCAGAGAATAGGCTCCTGAACGGTCTTGAAACGGTACCCTGCGGCAATTCTCATAATGGAATTCAGAGCCCCGGTGCCGTCGTTGCCTGCGGATATTATCACACATAGGGACTTGCCGGACACCTCCTCGCGTACGGCTTCGTACGTTCGGTCGAAGAGGTCCTTCACAGCTCCAGCCATGTAGCCGAAGTATTCAGGGGAGCATATCACGAGGGCGCAGCAGCGGCGTAGGTGCTGGACGTCCGTATCGGCCGCACGCAGTCTCTGGACGCGCACGCCCGGGACGAGAAGGGCCCCCTGTTCCACCGCCTCAGACAGCTTTTCCGTGTTTCCCGATTGAGAGTGATACACCACGAGGAGGGTCTTTCGGGGGTCCATCCCTCTCCCTCAACCCTCATTGCGGTTATGGGTGATGATATAGTGCTGCCACTGATCCGAAAACTCTCGGACCACCTCGTTGATGGGGCGCCCGGACCGGGAAGCTTTCTCGTGCAGCATACTCCACAATTCCCTCAGATAAGGATAGGTCTCTTCAGTCAACGTCAATACGAGTGTGTTTCCACAGGAGCAATGCCGGTACGTCATAGTGTACGGCTGTCGCATGGTTTCTTCACAGTCCTCGAAACTGTGGCCTTTGGGCACGGTGTTCAACAGGTACTCTGCGAGGGTGCGAAAGGTTCTGCCGCAGGTGCGGCAATCCTTCGGAAACAGCCGTTCGTGGCGAAATACCGTTTCGAATTCCTTTAGAAATTTGAGAAACTGAGGATCGTACCTTTCCTGCGCGGCTTTAGCGGTTGATTCGAAGCATTGTTCCATGACAGGATCCAAATACGGATTCGACGCGAGCACTAGTTACGAGTCACCTCTCGAGGCACGCCGCACATCAGGCCGGACCTGAGACATCGATGTCCGGGGGCGATTTGCTGGCGTCCCGCGTTCGTGAGAAACTGGAGAGCCCGCAGAATGCGCCTCGAGGGGGAAAAGAATCCCTCTCACTCAGGTACTTCCCGTATCCTCCCGAGTGATAAAGCCATGCCGAGCTCGATGGGCCAAGCTTGGTCATGCTCCATCACGCTCTCTCATGTCACTGCGATGGTGTTTGCCTCTTCGTTTGAGCCACTCGTCGATATCATTGCGCCACAGGTACATGGCCCCCAGTGATATGGCACAGATTACTGCGATAATGATTAGCAGTCTCCAGTTTTCTTGATATACGGCGGCTCCGCTGAAACTAAGCATCACTGTTCCCGGAATCCGACCCAGGGTACAGACGATAGCGAATGTCAGCAGACGCATCGGGCTCAGCCCAAGGATATACGAAAGGATATCTTTTGGAAACCCTGGAATTAAGAAAAGAACAAATGCCAATAGAGCCCCGCGTCTCTCGGTGAGAAAATGGAACTTCTCCAGAGTTTCCCTGCTCACAACCAATTTCACGAATGGCAGGCCGATAATTCGCGCAATGAGAAAATTGACGAGTGAGCCGAGAGTCAACCCGAGTGAAGAATAGAGGACTGTGGGCAATCCACCAAAAATGAAGCCCCCGACCGCGCCGGTAAGCTCACCCGGGATCGGAGCAATGATCACCTGGAGTCCCTGGAGGGCGACGAACGCAGCCGGTGCCCAGCCTCCCCAGCTTTCAATGTAGGTGCGGAAATGAGCCCGGTCTTGAAAGATGTCCCAGATCAGCTCTGTGATCCGGGTAAGATGGCTCGACAGGGCCAGTCCCACGAACGCGGCCACACCGATGCCCGCCAGAATAATGGCGATCACGAGCCTTGTGCGCTCTCGGGGGTCCGCGGTCAGCATTAATTGGCTCCCGAACGAGTCAGGAGCTGTGTCTCCATCTGCTGATCTAATTCTCGATCTTCTCTCAGAGTTCGAAGTATCTCGTCTTCCATTCTTCGGATAAGTGGAGGGAACGTCTTTGAATCCAGGGCCGATATTCCGATTCCCCCGTGCAGGGAGCAGATGTTTTCTCCAGTGGAAGGTTCCACCAGATCTATCTTGTTGAACACTCTGATCAACGGGATGCGGCCAAGCTCAAGACGTTCGAGGAGATTCTCCACGGCAGCCATCTGCGCCTCAAAGGTCGGGTTGGAGCAGTCGATGACATGAAGCAGGATGTCGGCATCGGCCAATTCGTCCAGGGTGGCGGAAAAGGCCGCCACAAGCGTCTCAGGCAAATCCTTGAGAAACCCCACGGTATCCGTGATGATGGCCTCGGTATCTCGGGGGAATCTCAGTCTGCGGCTCGTCGGATCGAGAGTGGCAAATAACCTGTCCTCCGTTAGTATGTGGGATTTGGTCATGGCGTTCAGCAGGGTGGATTTCCCGGCATTGGTGTACCCTACTATGGATATGACGGGAACATTGCGCCGAGCCCTCAGACCTCTGCGCAGCTCGCGACGCCGGGCAAGCTGATCGATCTGCCTCTCGAGGAAACTGATCCGACTGTGAATACGGCGCCGATCTATTTCCAGTCGAGTCTCTCCAGGACCACGTCCGCCGATACCACCGGTGAGACGCGAAAGAGCGTCATCTTTCTCCGCGAGCCTAGGAAGAGCGTATTTGAGCTGAGCGAGCTCCACTTGAATCTTGCCCTCCCGGGACTTTGCCCTTTGAGCAAAGATATCGAGGATCAGTTGCGAGCGGTCAAGTACTTTCAGCTCCGTAAAATCCGCTACGGCTTTCACCTGCGCCGGGCTCAGCTCAGTGTCGAACACGATGACCGAAGCGCCCCGTTGCAGTGCATCTATGACGATCTCCTTGATCTTTCCCTTTCCTACCACAAAACGAGGATCCTCTGCACTCCTCATCTGAATGGCCCTACCGACAATTTCGAGGCCGTCGGAACGAGCCAATTCGGCGAGCTCATCGAGGGACTCCTCGATCTCCCACTGCTTCCCTGAGGTCTTTCCGATAATGTACGCACGCTCGTGGCCTTCCCGTACTTGTCGAGCGCCCACGGACTTGGATATCTCGTCTTCCAGGGACCGAATGAACGCGAGGAAGTCGAGGTCGAGCTGGGACGGTGGAGTGGGATCGAGAAGCTGCCAAATCTGGCCGTGAGGTGTGGTGGGTAGAAGGTGAGCTATACGAATTACCGTGGGCAATCCTTCGGAATCGACCCCTACCGATGCGAGGAGATCCAGACGCAACAACGCCAGGTCTGTGAGATCCTCTTCGGAGAGCTCCTCATCTTTCAAGTGCGTGTGAATGAGCCTGAGCCCCCTGAGTCGGCCGGAGCCGATACGCCACCCATCCAATTTGGGAATCAGAATAGATCGGGCATCTCCCACGAGCACCTTATGGATCTTGCCCTTTCGATCTACAAGCACTCCTATCTGTCTGTTGATTTCCGCGGACAATTCCGTCAAGCGGCGGGACATTTCGTGGGTAATCACACGATCGGCCGGAATTCGCTTCGAGCTCAGTTTTTCAAGACGGCTGCGCTGGGAAGGCTTCAGGCCGCGTGTTAGACCTGCTACAACGCTCAAATGAGTATTCCTCTCTTCAATCGGGCACGCTGCGGTTTCCTTGGCGCAGTGTGCACCTCAATGAGTCAAAATTGTACACCCGTAGCGCGGTGCATTGGGCTCCCCGGCATAGGTGGGCGGGGGATTGAAGTCCGCCGATTTGCCTCATCGAGGGGCGAACCTCCCCTTCCCCTCACATCATCGACCGGTTGCCGCTATCAACGCCATGCCACTATATAATGTACGTCTCACTCGGTCAGATCAATGTTCCCGACCTCCGCTGAGGACAGGGGTCACCGAGGGACTACACACTCTCGCCCGCACCGCGACAGCGCCTCCCTATACGATCCGAGGGCCGGGAAGGCTTCTTGTCACTGCGCTACTCCTCTTCTTTCGGCTCTATTTTCAGTAGAACGCTCTGTTCTGGATCCAAGTACCTGCGGGCCACATCCAGCACCTGCTCGGAGGTGACCTGCTTTATCTTCTGAACATATTCCTCGGTAAAGTTGTACCCAAGACCGTACAGGGTGTTAAGAGCTTTGTCTTCGGCTCTGGCCCAGGAGCTCTGCAAGTTGATCATGTGGTTGCCCACCAGGTTGGATATCGCGTGTTGAAGCTCCTGGTCACTGATCTTTTCTTTTCTCACCAGATCTATCTGCTGGAATAGCCCTTCCACAGCACGGTCGGCTTTGGACTCGTCACAGGCCATGTACAAGGCAAATATACCCGGATCCAAACCAGGCCTGACGAAGGATGTCACCACATAGGCTAAAGACTGCTTGTCTCTTAGCTCCAGAAAGAGGCGGCCCCCTTGGCCCGCAAGCACATGATTGAGCACGTCGAGAGGAAACCGATCGGGATCGGCAAGGCTCGTGCCACGATAGCCGATAGCGATGTGAACCTTGGCCCTTGGAATCCGGATAACTTCCACTTTTCGCTTGCCGAGCGGTTCCTCTTTCGGCACGGAGACTTCGTCAAAGGGCTTTTCGGGGGTCCTCCCGAAAAGGTCCCGAATCGTCTCCAGGGTTTTTCCCAGATCCATGCGGCCGACACCGGTGAGAACCGTATTTGCCGGCACAGCGAGACGCTCGTGCATGCGCTTAAGATCTTCGGGGGTGAATCCAGCCACCGTGGCCAGCGTCCCGTTCTTGTCGAATCCGTAGGGATGCCGAGGAAATACCAGGCGAAGGAGCTGGTTTACCGCGTACTGAACCGGACGGTCCGGTTCCGTATCGATTTGGTTGATGATAAGTCTTCGCTCGATCTCGAATTTATCCTGGGGAAATGTGGGGTCGGACGACACGAGGTGGAGCAGCTTAAGCCCTTCGTTCGCGTACCTGCTAAAGAAGTTCGCATAGAGGCCGTACGAGTCGTACCCGGAAAACCCGTCGAGCCGGCCGCCCATTTCATCCACCTTGGCCGCGATCTGCTCTTCGGTCATTCCTGCCGCCCCCTTGGGAAGCATGCGGGACAGGAAATTCATGATGCCCTCGTTCTCCCTGTCCTCAAATCGCTTTCCGCCGAGATGGGCGAGCCTGAATGATACCACCGGGTTGGAATTGTCTTCGATAAGCACCACCCGGAGCCCGTTCGGGAGAGTTTCTGTCTTGACCCTTGTTGACAGGTCGCCATCCCCAGAGACGCTGCTCTTCAGGCTCGATGAATTCACGATTTCGTTGAGAGCCTCGACCTTGAGCTCCGGCGCTTCGTCTGCCGGCGCCAGCACGGAAACGGTGACGTTGGGCACGGCCATGTAGGTCTTGACCACCCGTGAGATATCTTCGGGAGAAACCTGCTCGTTGAGCCTGAGGTATTTCTCCTCGTACAGGGGGTCTCCGAGATCTGCCGCAAAATTCCCTATGCTCCTGGCAGTCCCTTGCACGGTCTCGCGAGCGTACACGTGCTGCGACTCTATGTGTATCCTGGCACGCTCAAGCTCGTCCTTGGGAGGCATTTTTTCGGCCAGGAGCGCAACTTCTTCCAGAATCGCTTTCGTTGCTGCTTCCAAGTTCTTGGTGTCGAGCGAGGCTGAAATGATCATGAGCCCCGGATCCTTTGGGGTCAGCGCGAAACAGGATATGGAATTGACCAATCGTTTCGCCTTCTTTACCTCTTGGCTGAGCCTCGAATTCTCTCTGCCCCCCAGGATATCGCCTGCCAAATCCAGGGCGTTCGCGTCACTGCCCTTGATCGAGGGAATGTGGTACGCGATATGAAGCCGTGCTTCCCTTGCGTTCTTATCCCGCACCAACGAGCTTCTAATTTCCCTCTGAACGGGCTCCAGGCCTCGAGGCGGTCGGAAGAAGCCCGCTGGTTTCAAATCCCTGGTCAGGCGCTCAGCCTCTGCCTTGACTGCCTGGACATCCACGTCTCCCACAACCAGCAGAAACATGTTCTCCGGCACGTACCATTTCTGTCGAAATGCCGTGATGTCTTCCCGGGTGAACTTTTCCACGGTCTCCCTGTAGCCGATAATGGGGAACTGATACGGGCTCTCCACGTATGCCGTTTCGAAAAGGAGCTTGGACGACTTCCGCTCGGGGCGCTCCTCGCCCTCGAGTATCTCCTCGAGCACTACCTGCTTTTCTTTTTCCAACTCTTCGGGATCGATGAGAGGGCGGAGGACCGCATCGGTAAGAATGTCCAGCCCCTGAGCCGTTGCGCTCGAGGGAACCGTGATGTGAAACACGGTTTCGTCCCAACTGGTGTATGCGTTGATGTCGCCACCCAGGGCTTCCACTTCCGTAGCGATCTGTCCCACGCCTCGTCGCTCTGTGCCTTTGAAGGCCATGTGCTCGATGAGATGGCTTATCCCGCGCTGAGAGGGGGTTTCGTCAGCGCTTCCCACCTTAACCCATAATTGAAGAGCTACCGCTTTTCTGGCCTTATCTTGCTTGATTATGACCTCCAGGCCGTTTTCCAGGGTAAAATGATTCACGTCCACCTCCATGGCCTCTACGTGTAAAGGATTCGCAACGCTGAGACAAAAGATGCAAACCCACCCGGCTAAGCAGGTTGCGAGACTAATCCGATTCATTCGTGATCCCCTTTCCGAAAATTGTCAATCTATCATACGAATGTAATTTCCTTGACCACGGTTTTCACGAGTCGAAGATTTTCGACCTGATCCCGAGCGGGGAGCAGACGAGAAAACTCTTCCATATATAATGCTGCCTGACGCTCTACAATGCCTTTGAGCACAGCTCGGTGCTCCCGATCCAATCTCTCCCCAATTTCGCGAAGCAAGTCGATTACTTTGAGGTTTACCATCCATTTGGGGATAAACGGCATGATAACGGTGTTCAAGACGGCGTCGAGAAGGGTGAATCCGCCCCCGACGATAATCTCCGCTGTCACCAGGAAAAGCGCCCATACCGTGTACGATCCGTAAAGCTTTATTTCATCCGATCGGGAGAGCCCCTCTCGGAACCGCTCGAATTCCGCTTCGAGGAGATGCTCCACCCCGGGAAAACTCTCGTCGTACAAGGAGCGGATCTTCTCGATGTCCCATCTCTGCACCTGTGTCCGAGCAACCTCCCTCAAATCTCTAGCCTGGGAATCCTGCGCGAGCGTTTCCGCGATGCCAAGATTGAGCTTTGCCACTGCCGTTTCCACGGGCTCCAAACGTGCGGCCGACCGTGCCCTTTCAAGGTCTTCCTTCAGATAGCTCTCGCCGGTCGCGCCGTCGGTTCCGCTCGGCGAAAACACCCCCCATACGGATTCCAGTACCTTCTTGATGGCGTTTCTTACCACCATCCGGGGGACAAAGAGAATGTCATACTTGCGCAACAGCTCGGCAAGGCGTCTTCTGATCTGATCCTCAATGTCCCCGGACACCACCACCCCAAGCCGGCCCTCCATTTCTGAGCACACTGACTGCACGAGTCGTTCGATCTTGCCGTTCATCTTCGCTATCCTCGCTAACTCTCCATCGAGGGATTCGAGGAGATTGTCCACGGCCGCAACGGTCTGAGTTTTCAGGCAGTCGATTTCAGCGGGGCGTATCAGGATATCGTCTCCATTCCGGCCTATTGCGATCAGCTCCGCAAAACCGGGACGATCCGCCAGCCCTGGTACGATGTCCACCGCTGAGTCAAATCGTTCCACCTTCAGCGGAGGCTCAGGATAGCCCAGGGCCTTGAGCCTCTCTCCAAGGTCCGCGTGTGCGTGTTCCGACGAAACCTTGTTCATGACGAATACGGTTCTTTTGCCCCATTCAGCGGCCCGGTCGATCATCTCTTGGCCGGCCATGTCTGCATATTTCTCTTGGGAAGTTACGAAGAGAACAATGTCGCTCACAATGAAGAAGTGCTCGCAAATGCGGCGGTTGGACAGCTCCACGCTGTCGAAATCGGGGGTGTCGATCAGGATGAGGTATTGGAGGTCTGAATTCCGATGGGAAACGATTGCGGCGTTCTCCTCCCGACTTGCCACCACAGCAG
>Ga0067045_1030114_pt1 | contig 16656 bp, 17 predicted proteins | sample TerdegcTABiofilm_FD_59184 | JGI IMG/M metagenome (GOLD analysis project Ga0067045, IMG submission 59184) | Combined Assembly of (Gp0054472, Gp0054536) Wastewater bioreactor microbial communities from Singapore -Terephthalate degrading...
GCCCGAGTCTAGATTGCGCCCGCCTCCAGCACGAGGAGATCGATCGATGGCCGGACGCACCCTGGCGTCGTGCCAGCGCGAGGTCGACGAGTGGGTTCGCACAGTCGGCGTGCGCTATTTCTCGGAGTTGACCAACACCGCGCTGCTGATGGAGGAAGTCGGCGAGCTGGCGCGGCTGATGGCGCGGCGGTACGGAGACCAGAGCTTCAAGCCCGGCGAGGAAGACGACCTTGGCATGGAGATGGCGGATGTCCTGTTCGTCCTGCTCTGTCTGGCCAACCAGACCGGGGTCGATCTGGACAAGGCGTTCGAGGCCGCCATGGACAAGCGCACACGGCGCGACCGCGACCGCCACGCGGCCAATCCCAAGCTCCGCTGAGCGAGCCGCGCGGCGCTGCGGCTGGCGCGAAGAACGATGCTGCGCCTTTCGGTCGCCCGGCGGCGGGTGCCGCTGACTGGGGCGTGACCGTGCAGCTAGGAGCACGGCGAATGGGGGGACTTGCAGACAAGGTAGCGTTGGTGACGGGTGCCAGTCGCGGCCTGGGCCGCGGCATTGCCGCCGAGCTGTACCGCCGCGGTGCCTACGTCGCCATGGCGGCGCGAGACGAGCAGCGTCTGCGCCAGGCGGCCGCCGAGATCGATCCAGAGTCCAGCAGAATCCTGCCCGTTGCTGCTGACGTCACCGACGAGCGGCAGGTCGAGGCGCTGTTCGCCGCCACGCTGGCGCGCTTCGGGCGGGTGGACATCCTGGTGAACAACGCCGGCGCGTTCGCTGGGGGCGCGGTGGACACCATCGCGCTGGCAGCCTGGAACAATGTCCTCCAGACCTGCCTGACCGGGGCCTTTCTGTGCACGCGGGCGGCGTTCCGGCACATGAAGTCGCGAGGCGGCGGTCGGATCATCAACATCGGCAGCATCTCGGCGCAGCGGCCGCGTCTACACTCCGCTCCGTACACTGCCGCCAAGCACGGTCTGTGGGGCCTGACCCAGGCCACCGCGCTGGAGGGGCGGCCGTTCGGGATCGCGGTGAGCTGCCTGCACCCGGGCAACGTGCTGGTGGAGCGGCGTCGGGGCGAGGATCGCCAGAACGACCCCGCCAGCATGGTCATCGAGGGCGCCGAACCGATGATGGAGGTGGCGGAGGTGGCGGCCGTGGTGGCTGACATGGCGGCGCTGCCGACTCATATGAACATGCTGGAAGCGATCGTGCTGCCGGTGCGCCAAGCGTACCTGGGCCGCGGCTGATGGCCGGGTTGCGCGTGGCGGTCGTCGGGGCCGGTGGGATCGGCGGCTTCTTGGGAGCGCTGCTGGTCCGGGGCGGTGCGGACGTCGTCCTGGTGGCTCGAGGCCCGCATCTGGCGGCCATGCAGGAACGCGGTCTGATCCTCGAATCCCAGTTGTTCGGCACGTGGCAGGTGCGGCCGGTGGCCACCGCGGACGTGAACTCGGTGGGGCGGGTCGATCTGGTGTTGTTCTGCGTCAAGACGTACGACCTCGCCGTGGCTGCGCATCAGTGCCGCACGATCGTCGGCAGCGACACGGCGGTGATCCCGGTGCAGAACGGCATCGAGGTCGCCGAACACCTTGGCGCCATTCTGGGCACGGAGCACATTCTCGGCGGCTTGACGTACGTGGCGGGGCGCCTGGTCGAGCCCGGACGGGTGCGCCAGCGGGGCCTGGCACGCGAGCTGGTCTTCGGCGAGCTGGAAGGCGGGTACTCGCCCCGCGTGCGCGCCCTGGCGAGCTTCCTGGAGCAGCACGGCGTGGCGGTGCAGCTCCGGGACGATATGCAGCGCCTGCTCTGGGAGAAGTTCGTGGTGATCTGTGCGACCGGGGGCGTGCTGGCGGTGACGCGCCTGCCGTTCGGCGACGTCTTCCGCAGTCCGGAGGCGACGGCGCTGATGCGCGGGGTGATGGCCGAGGTGGCGCAGATCGGCCGCCAGCGCGGGGTGCGGCTGGATCCGCACACCGAGGACCGGCTGCTCGATTTCCTGCGCTCCCACATGGCCGATGACGCGCGCAGCTCGCAGCTTCAGGACCTGGAGGCTGGCCGCCCGCTCGAGCTGGACTTCCTCAATGGGGCAGCCGTGCGGCTGGGCCGCGAGAGTGGCGTGCCGACGCCGCTGAATTTCGCCATCTACGCGGCGCTCAAGCCGCACGCGGCCGGGCGCGCGCCGCGTCGGGGCGACTCCGGCGGGTGACCGACCAGGCGCGGCCGGCCAGAGCCAGACGGAGGCGCGGCCCGGCCTGGGCTGAACTGCGGATCAGCGCTTGCCGCCGAACCGGTTGCGGTGGATCTTGGCCGCCTCGAAGCGGTTCTGGCGGCGGGCTGGATGGGCCGGGTACCCGACCGGCACCAGCACCAGCGGGATGACGTGCTCCGGCAGGGCGAGGAGCTCCTGGAAGCCGCGGATGCGGTCCTGTTCGGGGTACAGCCCGGTCCACACCGCGCCCAGGCCCACAGCGTGCGCGGCCAGCAGGAGGTTCTGCGTCGCCGCGGAGCAGTCCGCGATCCAGTTCCCCGGGTACTTCTCCAGGCTCAGGTCGCCGCACACCACGATCGCCACCGGAGCGTCGGCGGCCATGGCGCCGTGCGGGTGGATGCGCGGCACCTCGCCGAGGATCTTGAGATCGTCCAATACGACGAACTGCCAGGGGCGCGCATTGCCGGCGGACGGGGCCATCATCGCTGCACCGATGATCAGCTCGATCAACTCCGGTTCCACGGGTCTCTTCTGGTACTCGCGGATGCTGCGTCGGGTGTGGATGGCTTCGAGAGCGTCCATAGTCCTTCTCCTCGTCTGGGCGGCACCACTTGCCGCTTTCGGCCGGCACTGTACCGGGCGTGTGCACCGCAGGCGACCCGTCTTGCGGCCGGATCTGTGTTTCGGCGACGAGAAGATAGGCAGGCGCTCGCCTGGCGGAAATCGAGGTGCCCGGCACCGCCGCAGGCGGGGCCGGAGGCACTGCGTGGGCGCCGGCAGGCAGAGCTCGCGTGGGCGCGGTTGGAGACCAGCAGCGCGGGGCGTAGATTCTGTGTCATCCGGTCCTGGAGGCGGGCCTCCCCGGCGCAGGTGGACCGCACGCTCGGACAGGTGTCGGAGTCGGCCGGGGGCGCGCAGGGGCGCGGGTCGGCGGGCTGGGCGATGGCCAGGGCGTGCACTCTGAGATACCAGGCGGCGCGCCGCCTGCGCCGGAAAGGGGGATGGCGATGGCGGACGAACCTTTGATCGCGGTCTTCATCGACTTCGAGAACCTGAGCATTGGCGCGGCGGCGATGAAGTCCGGTGGCCGCAGCTTCGACATCGATGTGATCCTCAAGCGCCTGCTCGAGCGCGGGCGCATCGTGCTCAAACGGGCGTACTGCGACTGGAGCTCGCATCGCGACATCGTGAGGGAGTTCCACAGCCGGGGCATCGAGCTGATCGATATCCCGCGCAGCAAGATGAGCGGCAAGAACAGCGCCGACATCCACATGGTGGTCGATGCGCTCGAACTGTGCCACACCAAGCAGCACATCGACATCTTCGCCCTGCTGTCGGGCGACAGCGATTTCTCGCCGCTGGTCGGCAAGCTGAAGGAGAACGACAAGCGCGTCATCGGCTGCGGCATCAAGAGCTCGACCTCCGACCTGCTGGTCAAGGGCTGCGACGAGTTCATCTTCTACGACGATCTGGTCAACGCCGCGGAGCGCCCGCGGGTCCGCAAGCGCCGCAAGCAAGGGGCGGCGGGGCGCAGGGAGGAAGGCGTGGACCGGATGATGGAAATCGTGTACTCGCTCAGCGCCGACTACGATCCTCTCTGGGGGTCCATCGTCAAGCAGACCCTGCGGCGCGTGCACCCGGACTTCAACGAATCCAACTACGGCTTCAGCAGCTTCACCGAGCTACTGAAGGAGGCGGAGAAGCAGGGGTACGTGGATCTGGAGTACGACAGCGAACGGGGCAACTACAAGATCCGCCTGCGCGAGGAGTGACCCGAGCCAGGGGCGCCGGCTGGGGCGGTCCGGCCCCGGCAGCAGTGCCAGCCGGAATCGCGGCCACGCCGGCGAATGCCCCGGAAACAGCAGGCGCCAGCGCGGCGGCACAGGGCCGGGCGCATGGCGCGGCGGTCGCCCATCCTGTACAATAGCGCGCACCGGTAGGGCCGGGGCGCAGGTCGCCTGGGCGATCGCGGGGCCTGGCTCCAGCCTGCTGCCAGCCAACCGCCGCCAGGTGCGGATCATCACGGAAGGAGCGATATGGCGAGCCACATGTTCACCTCGGAATCGGTGTCGGAGGGGCATCCCGACAAGGTCGCGGATCTGGTCTCCGATGCCGTGCTGGACGCTATGCTGGAACAGGACCCGATGTCGCGCGTTGCCTGCGAGACCATGGTCACCACGGGCCAGGTCATCCTGGCCGGCGAGGTGACCACGAAGGCCCAGGTCGATCTGCAGGACGTCGTCCGCCGGACGATCGCCGGCATCGGGTACACGGATCCGGACTGCGGCTTCGATGCCCGCTCGTGCGGTGTGCTGGTGGCCCTCGACAAGCAGTCTCCTGACATCGCCCTGGGCGTGGACGAGCGCGAGGGTCACGAGCAAGGCGCCGGCGACCAGGGCATGATGTTCGGCTTCGCCTGCCGCGAGACTCCGCAGCTCATGCCGCTGCCGATCACCCTGGCGCATCGCCTGCTGCAGGAGCTCGCGCGCCTGCGCAAGAGCGGCAAGCTGCCCTATGTGCTGCCGGACTCGAAGTCCCAGGTCACCGTGGAGTACCGCGACGGCCGTCCGGTGCGGGTGGACACGATCGTGATCTCGACTCAGCACCGCGCCGATGTCAGCCAGCGGCGTATCGCCAAGGACATGATCGAGCACGTCGTCAAGGCCGTCATCCCGGCGAAGTACCTGGACAAGAACACGCGCTATCTGGTCAACCCGACCGGCCGGTTCGTGGTCGGCGGTCCCCACGGCGACTGTGGCTTGACCGGCCGCAAGATCATCGTCGACACGTACGGGGGCATGTGCCCGCACGGCGGCGGAGCCTTCTCTGGCAAGGATCCCAGCAAGGTGGATCGCAGCGCGCACTACATGGCGCGCTACGTGGCCAAGAACGTGGTCGCGGCCCGCCTGGCCGACAAATGCCAGCTCCAGGTGGCGTACGCCATCGGCGTGGCCGAGCCGGTCTCCGTGCTGGTGGAGACCTTCGGCACCGGCCGTCTCCCCGACGAACAGATCGCCGAGCTGATCCGGGCGGTGTTCCAGCTCAAGCCCAAGAGCATCATCGAGACGCTGCGGCTGCGGCGCCCCATCTACCGCAAGACCGCCAACTATGGCCACTTCGGCCGGACCGACCGCGACTTCCTGTGGGAGTACACCGACAAGGTGGACCTGCTGCGCGAAAAGGCCGGTCTGGGGCCCGGAGCCTGAGCAGGCCCAGGATGACTGACGAGACTCCCAGGGAAGAACCACCCCAGCACGAGTTGAGCGAGAGCGAACGCGAGCGACTGCGCACGCTGGCCCGGGTGCTGCGCATTCGCATCGATGGCGAGTGGGACGACGAGATGATCGACTCCGCCTTCGTTCGCCTCGAGCAATTGCTGGCGCATGCCAGCAGCAGCGAGCCGGTGGCTGCGAGTACCGACGGCAGCGTTAGGGCGAGCCGCCGTTCCGGTTCGGCTGGTCGGCGCCGACCACGGCGGAGCTGAGGTCGCGCGCCGGGGCAGACGTTCGGCTGCCCGGAGAGGTCGCGTGCCGGCCGCGGCTGGGTGGAATGGTGCGCGCTGGACCTGCCCCAGCCCGTGACGCTGGCCCGAGCGAACAAGCCCGCACGAGAGGAGATCACCGATGACACAAGAGAGGAAGCCGTTGTTGGGGCTGCAGCTTTTCGCCGTCCGTGGGGAAGTGGCCAAGAGCCTGCCGGCCGCGCTGGAAGGAGTGGCGGCCTGCGGGTATGCCGCGGCCGAACCGTGGGGATTCGCGGGAGACGAGGCTCGCTGGCAGGGATGGACAGCCACCCAGATTCGCCGCATGTACGACGACCATGGCCTGGCGTGCTGCGGCTTCCATCTGAGCACCAGCGCCCTGCAAAAAGACAACCTCCAGCGCACGATCGAGTTCAACCAGGCGCTGGGCAACCGCTACCTGATCATCGCTGCCGACAAGGAGCGGATGAGCGCGCCCGCCACGATCCTCGAGCTGGCGGCCCTGCTGGACCGCGTCGCGGAGACGCTGGAGCCCCTGGGCATGTGGACCGGGTACCACGCGCACGGCTTCGATTTCGTGCGCTTCGAGGGGCAGACGGCCTGGGAGATCCTGTTCAGCTACACCCGGCCGCAGGTGGTCATGCAGTTGGACATCGGCAACTGCGCCAACGGCGGGGGCGATCCGGTGGCCATGCTGGAGAAGTTCCCCGGACGGGCTCGTTCGGTGCACTTGAAAGACTATGGCGCGCCTCCGGGGGGAGTCATCGGCGAGGGCCGCGCCGACTGGAAGCGGATCTTCCACTTGTGCGATACGCTCCATCGGCCCGAGTGGTATGTGGTCGAAGAGGGCGGTGCCGACGGTCTGGGCTTCGACATCCCGCGGCGGAGTCTGGAAGCGCTGCGCCGCATGGGACGCTGAGGGAGGCGACCTCGTGAGCACCAAGATCACCATCATCGGTGCTGGCAGCGTGGTGTTCTCGCTCGGCCTGGTCAAGGATCTGTGCCTGACCCGGGGTCTGCACGGCAGCAGGGTATGCTTCATGGACATCGATGCCGAGCGCCTGGAGATCGTGTACCGGCTGGCGCAGCGCTTTGCCGAGGATTTGGGCGCCCGGTTGGAATTCGCACAGACCCTCGATCGGGAGGCGGCGCTGCGGGACGCTGGCTTCGTCATCAACACCGCCACGATCACCCACGAAGAGCACTTCATGAAGAAGCGCCGGGAGCTGGCGGCCCGGTTCGGGTACTTCTACGGCCGTACCGGCATGCCCGAATACCACAACCTGCAGCTCATGCTCGACATCGCGCGGGACATGGAGCGCCTGTGCCCGGATGCCTGGATGCTGCTGGCCGGCAACCCGGTCTTCGACGGCACCACGCTGATGGGGCGCGAGACGGGCATCAAGGTCTGCGGGTTGTGCCACGGCCACTACGGCTACCGGGAGGTGGCGCGGACCATCGGGCTGGATCCGGATCGGGTCACCTGGCAGGCGCCGGGGCTCAACCACAACATCTGGCTCACGCACTTCTACTGCGACGGGGTCGATGCGTACCCGCGTCTGGATGCCTGGATCGAGACCGAGAGCGCCGCCTTCTGGGCAGAGGGACAGCGACGAGGCAGCATCCCCACGCAGATGTCGCCAGCCGCGATCCATCAGTACCGCATGTACGGCCTGATGCCGATCGGCGACACGCCGCGCGTGGGCGGGTGGTGGTACCACGTGGATCTGGAGACCCGCAGGCGCTGGTACGGGGGCGCGGGCGGCAACGACACCCCGGAAGGGCGCGAGCAGGTGCTGCGCAGCAAGGAGCGGAAGCTGCAGCAGATGCGAGAGGCGGCGTTCGACTCGTCTGTGCGTCCGCTCGCGCTGTTCGGCGCGCAGCGGACCACCGAGCAGCACGTGCCGATCATCGATGGGCTGCTCAACGACCACGAGGGCCAGTTCCAGGTCAACGTGCTGAACCGCGGCGCGCTGCGGGGCGTGCCCGACGACGTGGCCGTGGAGGTGCCGGCCGTGGTGAACCGGAAGGGCATTCAGCCCCTGCGCGTGGAGCCTCTGCCGAAGAAGGTCCTGCTGGAGTGCATCTATCCCGACTGGCTGCGGATGGAGCGGACGCTGGCCGCGCTGCTCAGCGGTGATCTGTCGATGATGCTGTACGGGGTGCTCGAAAGCCACGGCACGCGCAGCTACGACCAGGCAGTAGCCGTGCTCGACGCGCTGTTGGCTATGGAGCCCACCGAGGCGATGCGCTACATCCAGGACATCGACGAGCACTACCGCTGGCCGAAGGGCTTCGTCGATCCGCGCGTCTAGGCCGGCGCCGGCGATGCGGCCGGTCAGAAGCGGTCGATGACCGCGATCCCTTCCTGCTCGAACCGCGTCATGGCCTCCAACTCGGCGGCGGCCTCCGCCAGGGAGACCCGCTTGCGCACCAGCCGCGCCGGGTCCAGGCTGCCGCTGGCGATCAGCCCCAGCAGGTCGGCGAAGCGGTGCGCCTGCATGCCGTGGCTGCCGTACAGCTCCAGCTCTTTGGCGATCACCTCGTTCATCGGGATCGAGACGTCCTTGTGCTCGGCCAGGGTCAGCCCGATCTGCACGTGGCGGCCGCGCCGCGCCAGGCAGCGGATGGAGTTGCGACAGGTCACGGGGCTGCCCAGCGCATCGATCGAAACCTGAGCGCCGCCCTGGGTGATCTCCTGGATGCAGCGCACCACGTCGGCCTCGCGGCTGGCGTCCACCACCGCTTCGGCGCCGAGGGCCCGCGCCAACTCCAGCTTGCGCGGCATGATGTCCACGCAGACCACGCGCGCGCCCAGGGCGCGGCCGATCAGCAGTGCCGCCAATCCCACGCCGCCGCAGCCATGGATGGCCAGCCACTCGCCCGGACGCGTGCGGGCCTGGTCGACGACGCCGCGAAACGAGGTGATCATCCGGCAGCCGAGGGCCGCGGCCTCGACGAAGCCCAACTGGTCGGGCAGGCACACTAGGTTGGTGTCGGCGTAGGGGATGGCGACGAACTGGGCGAACGAGCCCCAGCCCGTGAAGCCGGGCTGGTACTGGTTGGGGCAGACCTGTTGGTTGCCGGCCTGGCACTGCGGGCAGGTCCCGCAGCCACAGCAGAACGGCAGGGTAACCCGGTCGCCGGGGCGCCAACGGCGGACCAGCGGACCGATGGCCACCACCACTCCGGCCAGTTCGTGGCCGGGTACGTGCGGCAGCCGCACGTCGGGATCGTGTCCCATCCACGCGTGCCAGTCGCTGCGGCAGATGCCATTCGCCCGAACCTGGATGACCACCCCGTCAGCGGGCACTGCCGGGTCGGGTACCTCGGCCAGGACCAACGGACCGCCGAAACGCTCCATCAAGACCGCTTGCATCGGTGCCCCCTGTGTCAGCAGATGAGGTTCGGCAGCCGCACGCCGCCGAGCTGGCCGCGATGGCCGACAACGGCCTTTCTGGCCAGCTAGCCCGAGACGCCCGGCTGAGCCGAAAGGCGGGCGGCAGACACCATGCTCCCACCCGTGGACAGCGTCCGGCAGGCCCAGCGCGCCGCAGCAGGCGCGGTATCTTTGCCCATGGCCAGGCCGGACGCAGCCGCGCCCGGCCGAATCCTCGCGAGCATGGCTGGACTCCGCCCGGGCGCGTGCCGGTCTACTCGTGCGCCGCTCCAGACCACAGCGCCACGGCTAGACCATCGCCTTGTGCAGGCGGCGCTTGAGATGGTGGATGCGGCGCCGCAGTTGGCGCAGCCGCTTGTGATCCGCCGCCCCGATGGCGGCCTCGCGCTCCTTCTTCAAGGCGCGGATCTTGGCCTTCACGGCGGTCTTGTCCACGCCGATCACGCGGTGGTGGACGTGCATGTCGATCTGCAGAGCCGTGCACAGGGCCTGTAGCAGGTGCTCCTTGTTCATCTGCGTGAATCCCTGCACGGCCTCGTGCTCGATGCCCGCGGCGATCTCGCGCAGCCGGGCGACGCTGGTGCGCCGCAGTTCCTCGTACGTGTAGGTATGCTCCATGCGAACCGACCTCCACTATGGATGCCTGTGCCCAGGTGCCGCTGTCGTGGCGGCCACCGGCAAGACGAAGACGGGCGGATAGTATCTCGATCGCCATCGATCCGTGCAACCCGGCAGGGCCGCCGGAGCCTGCCCGCGCTGGCCACGGCCGGATCGCTGCGCGGCGGTGCACACGGAGCGCCGGAGCTTCAGGCGGTCGGCGGCGCCGGTGATGGCTCTTGCGGCAGGTACGCGCCCGCGGCGCGCAGGTCGGCGCGCAGTCGCTGGACGTCGATACGGCGCGTGTCGGCGGCGCCCGCGGCGGCCATCGCCGCCGCCATGCCGGCGGCCTCGCCCATGCACAGGCAAACCGGCATGACGCGGGTGCTGCCCTGCACCATGCGGTCGGTCGAGATGCAGCGGCCGGCCACCAGCACGTTGTCCAGCCCGCGCGGGGTGAGACAGCGATACGGGATTCCATGCGATTCGCCGGGCCCCAGGTGGATGCAGGATTCCTCGCCGGCGGGGTGGGGCTGGCCCTGACGGGGATGGATGTCGACGAAATAGCAGTTGCGGCAGATTTCGTCGGCGAAGCTCCGTCGCTGGCGGAAATCGTCCACCGTCAGGCAGTAGTCGCCCCGAATGCGGCGGGTCTCGCGCACGCCCAGCAGCGCACCGGTGCTCACCAGGAAGGCATTGGCGAAGGCTTCTGGGAAGAAGTCGGCACAGGCATCGCGGAAGGCTTTGGCGATCCGCCGTCCTGCGATCAGACCGCGGCTGACGCTATCGGGATCCGTGTTGTCGACCCCCCAGATATGGCCGGCGTTGAAGCCGATCGTGCCCGGGCCCACGATGTTGTTGCAGGCGTGCGTGTCGCGGATCTCCGGGTAGCGCCCGCAGGCCACGATCTGGTCGATGAGGTTGCGCTTCGGGTGGTACTGGATGCCGCCGATGTGCTCGTACGCGTACAGGTCCACGTTGGTGAGCGTGAAGCAGTGTGTCGCCGGCTGCAGATCGCCGCTGTCGTCGCCTTTCGCGAATTCGGCACCGGCCCAGGCAGCCAGGTCCGCGTCGCCACTGCAGTCCACGTACACCCGGGCCTGCACTGCGGTCAGGCCCGCCTTGCTGGCCAGGACGAGCGCGCCGACGCGCCCGTCCGATTCCATCTCCACGGCTGCCATGAAGGTGTGAAAGCGCACCGCAGCACCGTGGCCGGTCACCAGGTCGTCGTACACCCGCTTGAGGCGTTCCGCATCGATCGGTGTCCAGTCGAACTTGTCCGACGGCACGTGCGGCATCCCCGCCATGCACTCCTTCAGCACGCGCTCGGCCATGCCGCCGTAGATGATCTTCTCCTTGTCGGTGAAGGGACACCAGGCGGGCACCAGGCCGCTGGTGCCCATCCCGCCCAACGCTCCCGTGGCTTCGATCAGCAAGGTGCGGGCGCCCGCGCGCGCGGCCGCAGCCGCGGCCGTGCAGCCGGCTGGGCCGCCTCCGACCACGACTACCTCGAAGCCGGTTTCCAGCGGAATTGCCCGCTCCTTGAGCACGTACTTCGCCATCGCCTCGTCCTCCTCGGTACGGCTGCCGCGGCAGCGCGTGAGGGCGCGCATACCGGTGGCCCCCGGGCCGATTGACGTCGCTGGACCGCCGGCGTTACTTCCGCGCTGCTGGCGGCCGGTTGTCGCTGCGTGGGCCACGGGGATCTGGTCGCCGGGACTGCGCCGGGTCGACCGGCCAAGATAGTGCGGCCACGCGGAGCCGGCCATGTCGCCAGCGAGGACACCGCAGGCGATCCGCGCGGCAGCGCACACCACAGAAAGGGAGATCGTCGATGCGCAAGAGCAAGGTGCTGGCGAAGATCCGCGCCGGTCGCTGTGCCCGAGTGTGTGGATTGGGTCACTACTTGCCGTTCTTCGTCCGCTACGCGGCGCGGGCGAAGTACGACGCCATCTGGCTGGATCTGGAGCACCGCGCCATGACCCAGCGCGAGGTGCAGAGCCTGCTGGCGCTGTGCTACTACAACGACATCGACTGCATGGTGCGCCCCCCGACGCTGGAGAGGAGCCGCCTGTACCGGCATCTGGAGGACGGGGCTGCCGGATTCATGTTCCCCTTCGTTGCGGATGTGCAGACGGCTCGCGCCATCGTCCAGGCCGTGAAATTCCCGCCCGCCGGCAACCGGGGTATCGACGGGGCAGGTCTGGACGCCGACTATGGGCTGGAGGCCTGGGCCGAAGGCAGCACGTACCTGGCGGAGGCCAACGCGCAGACGTTCGTCACGGCGCAGATCGAGACCCCCGAGGCGCTGGAGAATGTCGACGCGATCGCCGCCGTGCCAGGGCTGGACGTGCTCTTCGTGGGACCGGCCGACCTGGGTACCAGGCTGCGCGCCACCGGCGCGGTGACGCTGGACGAGGCTGTCGCGCGCGTGGCAACGGCGGCGGCGCGGCACGGCAAGGCCTGGGGTATTCCGGCCGGAACGCCCCAGGCCATCGCCCGGTACCGCCAGCAGGGCGCCCAGATGCTGGCCTACGGCGGCGACTTCGCTCTGGCGAACGTGCTGGAGAACTGCGGCCGCGACTTCGACCGGGTGCTCGCCGAGTGAATCCCGCCCTGGGCGCGTCCCCGGGGCGCCGGCGCGGGTCCGCGCGGCGGCGGCGCGCGCACCGGCCAACCAGCGCTGCGCCCGCGGCGGGGGCCGGCCGCCCGGACGCGACGCGCCACGGAGCGGAGCGCGGGATTGTCTGGAGCGGCGTCTTGCCGTGGCACAAACCTAGGACCGCAAGGACGAGGAGTGCGAACCATGCGCCGATTCACGCGAATGCCCCCCTTTGCTGGGCCCGACGACCCGGAGCGGGGCCAGCCACGCGGGACCCTGCAGTTGGGAGAGACCGTGCAGGTGGAGACGGTCGGGGGCCACGACCAGGACTACGAGGCGATCGGCAAGTGCCTGCCGGGTGACATCATGGAGGTGCATCCGCCGCGGCATTCGCGGCCAGCCGGGCCGTTCCTCGTCGAGGGGATTCGGGCCGGCGAGTGGATCGCGGTGCAGATCCTGGCGATGGAAGTCGGCCCCTACGGGTTCTATCGCAATGGTGGGCCCCACTGGGCGAGCATGCGGCTCGTGGCGCCAGTGCGAGACGGCTTGATCCACTTCCCGCCGGATTTCGTCGTTCCGGTGCGGCCGATGATCGGCGTGATCATGGTCGAGTCCGTCGCAGCCCACGAGATCGATCATGGCGGGAACATGGACTTCAACTCGGTCCAACCCGGCAGCACGATCCATCTGCGGACGCAGAAGGACGGGGCTTGGCTGTCCCTGGGCGATGCCCATGCGCGCATGGGCGACGGCGAGATGACGGGGACGGGCGTGGAGATCGACGCCACGGTCACCCTGCGCGTCGACCGTTCGCCCGGCTTCCCCTGCGGCAGTCCGGTGGTGGAGAAGACCCGGGTGGTGGAGAGCGCCGCGGAGTACTTGACCAGCGGCCAGGGGGCCACCTGGGAGGAAGCGGTCAAGGTCGCCTGGTTCGACATGGTGGGGCTGATCGCGGATCGCTACCAGACGACCACGGAGTACGCCAACCTCATCGTCGGGACCATCGCCGACGTGCGGCCTGGATATGCCGCCGGCACGCTCAACCAGCGCGGGCGGCCGCAGACCGGGGCGTACGTGACGTGTCAGATGGCCGTCACCAAGGAGCTGCGCCGGACGGGCGTGCCGTTCAAACCGTGACCACGGAACGACGGCCGGGGCCCGACGGTCGCCGACGATCTGGGAACCGCGAACAGGAGCGAGCATGAACACACCGCCTACGGAGTACATCCTGGTATCCGAAGAACGCGAACTGGCGTTTCTGGAGGCGTGCTTCGCACGTGCCGGTCTGGAGCGCGAGCACGCGCGGTTGATGAGCCGCCTGCTGACCAACTCGGAGCTGCGCGGCGTGCGCAGCCACGGGATCGGCTGGGCGCCGGGATACTGCCAGCAGTTGCTCGACGGGAAGCTGAATCCCCGCCCTGCCGTGCGCGTCGTGCACGAGAACCCCACCACCGTGGTCCTGGACGGCGACGGCTCGCTGGGGTACATGCCGACGATGCGCGCCACCGAGCTGGCCGTCGCCCGCGCGCGGCAGGTGGGGATCGGCATGGGCCTGGTGCGCCACATCGGCCACTACGGCGCCGCTGGCCATTACACGCGCGCGTGCTGCGAGGCCGGCTGCATCGGCTTCTCGGTCCAGGGCTTCCGGGGGGACGGTGGGACCGGGGGCCGGCAGCCCAAACCCTCCGTCGCGTTCACCGGGGCCCCGCCCATGAGCTTCTCGGTGCCGGCGGGGACGGAGCCGGCCATCGTGCTGGACATGGTGGCCCATGCCATGGCCGGCTACAGCGGAGAGGAGTACGCCGATCTGCCGGCTCGCGTCCCGGGCGCCTTCTTCAAGAGCATCGGCCTGGTGGCCGTGTCCACGCTGCTGGGTGGGGCCCTGACCGGTTTCACCTCCGCGGACTCCGACGAGCTGGTGCGCCGGTGGCCCGGAGCGCGCATGGGGGCCATGGTGCTGGCCATCGACCTGCGGTCTGCGGTTCCCGAAGAGCTCTTCCGCGCCGAGGTGGATCGGTACGTGCGGGCCATCCGCCAGAATTACGCGCCGATGCCGGGGTACCAGGAATCGCTGCTGCCGGGTGCCATCGAGGAGCAGGTCCTGGCGCAGCACCGGCGGGAGGGGATTCGCTTCGGCGCGGCCGAGCAGCAGGCGGCCCGGCAGTTGCACGAACTGCTGGAGGTGCCGCTGCCGTGGGACTGAAGCATCGCTGGTGGGCCACAGGAGGTGGTGCGGACCATGATCGTCGCGGGGCGAGCGGACGCGGGTGAACCCGGCAGGACGGTGTACGACCTGGCGGGATTCGAGGTGCAGGTGAGCCACTTCGTGGTGCGCCGGACCGGCCCCGACAACCCGTTCGGGCCGCATCGCCACGAGCGCGCCGAGTTGTGGTATGTGGTCGACGGCTCGGGCTGGGTGCTGGACGAGGGGCAGGAGCGGCGCGTGACGGCCGGCGATCTGGTCGCCATTCGGCCCTGGTCCGCACACGGGCTGCGCACGGAGGGGCAGGTGACCTGGATCTGCCTGGGCTGAGCATGGCGGTCTCGGCGCGCACCGGGTTCCTGATGGCAGCGACCGGGCCGGTCCTGGCGCTGCTTCTGTGGGTCGTCCACGGCCTGTACGGGGAAGCGGTCGTGCAGACCCTGTACGATGGCCGGGCCCCGGTACCCGTGCTCAACCGCGTGATCACCGGACAGCGCGTGCATCCCGTGGAGTACCACGTGGCGCGAGCGGCGGTGCTGGCGCACCGGCTGGCGGCCTGGCTGGCTGCGTGGGGCCCCGTGTGCGGCCTCTGGGTGGCCTGGGCACGGCGCTGTCCCCGGGCGTGGTGGGCCACTTCTCGAGCTGGCGCGATCGTCCTGGCCACGGCGATGCTCTGGCTGCTGTATGGCCTGCGCGTGCCGCTCTTCGAGGCGCTGCCGGGCTGGTTCTGGTCGCTGCACCCGCGGTGGCCTCCACACGCCTGGATCTTGGTGCCGCTGACCGCGGCGGGTGGGCTGTTGGTGGCCTGGCTGCTCCGGACAGAGGTCCGCCCCGCGGTGGCGCTGGCGGGGCTCGGCGCCGGCGGGTACCTGGCCCACCAGGCGCTGGCACTTGCCGAAGGTGCGGGCGCGATGGCCGCGCGGCTGCTGCACAGCGGGCATGCGGTGTTCGCGCGCGTGGCGATCGATGGCCCGGATACGTGGTCGGTGGTGACGCGCTACGACCGGCTGCTCGCCGACGGCACGCTGCCCGCCTACTTCCATGCCACCAAGCCACCAGGGCTGCAGGCCTGGGTGAACCTGACCGGAGCGGTCGGCCGGATGCTGTGGCCGCACGCTGAGCCCTTGCAGGCGCTGGCGCACCTGGCAGCCACCGCGTACCCCCTTCTGGCGCTGCTGACGCTCGTGCCGCTGTGGGCTCTGGCGGGTCTGGTGCTGCGCCGCCAGCACGCGCTGTGGCCAGCCCTGCTGCTGCCCGTGGTGCCCAGCGTCGCTCTGATCCAGCTGCACGCCGATCAGTACCTGCATCCGCTGCTGGGGACCACGTTCGTGTACCTGTGCGCCCGCGCCCTGCTGCGGCGCGAACCGCTCGCGGGCTTTTTGGCAGGAACGGTATTCGCCTTGGGGCTGTGGATCTCCTTCGCGCTGCTGGCCCTGGCGCCGGTGGCGCTGCTGATGACCTGGGCATCGGTCCGGCAGCACGGGTGGCGGGTGGCAGGTGGCGGGTTGGCAACTGTTCTGGCCGGGACGCTGGCCGTCCACGGGCTGGGCGTGTTCTTTCTCGACTACGATGCGGTGCAGCGGTGGCAGATGGCCCTGGCCGCCCATCGGCTGGCCAAGGGGGCGGCCTGGGCCGCAGAGCATCGGGTCTACCTCGCCGCGCTCGACTTGCTGGATTTCGCCGTGTGGTGCGGGCCGCCCGTCGTGCTGCTCGCCGCCGCGGAGCTGTGGCGCGCGGTGCGCCGCCGCACCTGGCGAGCGCCGACACCCATCGATGCCCTGTCGTTGTCGCTGGTGCTCATCGTCGGCATCTTGGCGTTCGGCAGCTCCACCGTGGGGGAGACGGGTCGCCTGTGGCTGTTCCTCGTGCCGCTGCTGTGCGTCTCGGCCACGCGCTCGCTGCTGCGCCTGGCACCGGGGCACGTCCGCGCGGCGCTGGCCGCAGCCATCACCCTGCAGTGGGGCACGGTCCTCGTGCTCAAGCTCTTCCAGGACTTCGTCTGAGGGGGATCGGCGCGTGGTCGAGCTGAGGCCGGCGGGTCTGGCGGCCCGGCTCCCGTTGCTCGCTGGAGCGCGGCTGGCTAGGGGGCGGCCAGGCCACCGCAGGAGCCGCTCGCGTCAGCCGCGAGCTGGCGAGCGCCAGCGGCTGGTCGCTGATCTGGATGGGCCG
>Ga0067045_1030115_pt1 | contig 16656 bp, 10 predicted proteins | sample TerdegcTABiofilm_FD_59184 | JGI IMG/M metagenome (GOLD analysis project Ga0067045, IMG submission 59184) | Combined Assembly of (Gp0054472, Gp0054536) Wastewater bioreactor microbial communities from Singapore -Terephthalate degrading...
CGAAGAAAAGTCTTGGCAGCCAAAGATAATAGAAAGCTTAATTCAATCTGGTGTCGAAATTCTCTCTTGTCGATGGATATCTGCGTCTATGGAAGACGCATTTCTGTCTCTGATCCCTCGTGAAACCGAAATAAAAAATAAGGTTACCGCTTATTGATGTTCCAGGAACAACAAATAGCAGTCTTTGCAAGAGATCTGACAAGAACATTCGGGTCCTTTGTCGCTGTGGATCACGTCAGCTTCGAAGTCAAGAAAGGTGAAATCTTTGGTTTTCTTGGGCCGAACGGAGCTGGCAAGACTACCACAATTAAAATACTATGTGGCCTACTAACTCCGACTTCTGGAGTAGCAAAAGTCTCAGGCTACGATGTTTCTACACAGCATGAAGAGATAAAAAAAAACATAGGCTACATGTCCCAAAAATTCTCGCTCTACGAGGACCTGACAGTCTCTGAGAATCTGGATTTTTTTGGTGGAATTTACGGTCTTTCTGATCAGGAAAAAAGAACTCGAGACGATTGGGTTCTAGGCATGGCCGATTTGCGACAGAAGACTAACACGCTGACAGGAGCCCTGCCTCTGGGTTGGAAACAACGACTGGCGCTGGGCTGCGCAGTGCTCCATGAACCGCCTGTGCTATTTCTTGATGAACCTACCTCAGGGGTGGACCCTCTTTCAAGAAGAGGTTTTTGGGATCTAATAAATGAACTTGCTTCACAAGGAGTTACAGTTTTTGTGACAACCCATTACATGGAAGAAGCAGAATATTGCAATCGATTGGCCTTGATGAGTTCCGGAAGAATTATAGCTCTGGGCTCACCAACAGAGTTGAAAACAAAATACATGACTCAATCAGTGCTAGACCTTGAATGTGACAGAGTTATAGAGGCTGCTGAGTTGTTGGCTAGAAATGGTATTTTCACCGAGACGGCCATCTTCGGAAATCTGATCCACCTTATAACCAAAGATCCTGAAAGCTCCATGGTTGTAGCGAGGACTTCATTGGAAAATGTCGGAATAAATGTATTTCGGTTGGAAGTAATCACTCCAAGCCTTGAAGATGTATTCGTAACCCTAACTTCTACAAAGTCTCAGTAATGGCAAAAAAGACCCTTTGACTCAATGAATTTAGCTAGAACAATCGCCGTAGCTCGGAAAGAAACTCGTCAAATAGTCAGGGATTCCAGGTCTCTATTCCTAGCTCTGGGAATACCTGTAATGCTGATGATTCTTTTTGGTTATGCGTTGTCTCTAGACGTGGACAACATTCCAATTGCCGTTTGGGATCAAGATCTAAGTCCACAATCCCGGGAATTCCTGGATCGAATGACGAGTTCCAGTTATTTCAAGACAGCCTTAGTCACACAATCATATTCGGAAATAGTTTCGGCAATAGATTCAAATTATTGTAGTGTCGGAATAATCATTCCTTACGACTTTAGCGAAAACTTAAAAAAAGGAAAACAGACCTTTGTACAAGCGCTTGTGGATGGATCAGATTCTACTCGCGCCGGCTTGGCGATTGTTTACCTTGAAACAATTCTTGGGACATTTGAACTTGATTTCAAGAATGAAGCTCTAACGAGGCAATCGGTCGCCGCGCGTGTTAGCCTGCCTGTAGAGCCAAGAATCAAACTCATGTACAATCCCGAGCTACAAAGCCGAAACAATATCATCCCTGGCCTGATAGCCATCATCATGATGGTTATAGCTGCTCTTCTGACATCTCTCACGATAGTTCGTGAAAAGGAAACTGGCACCCTTGAACAATTAATATCCACGCCTGTGAAATCAAATGAGTTGATTGTCGGGAAACTGATACCCTACTTCGTCTTAGGTTATGTGGATTTGTTACTTGTATACCTTATGGGCCAGTATGTGTTTCAGGTTCCTTTCAGGGGCAACCTATTGATAATGTTCATCGTTTCGAGTATTTTTTTGATTGGCGCCCTGTCCGTGGGTTTCCTGATATCAGTAATAGCCAAGAATCAATTTTTTGCCACCCAGCTGGCATTGCTCGGTACGTTTTTACCTACGTTCCTGTTGTCAGGATTTGTATTTCCCATATCCAACATGCCATACGTTTTACAGATCGTAACTTATATAGTTCCCGCTAGACAATTAATAACGATTTTAAGAGCAATTTACCTGAAGGGCGCAGGCATTGAGGCCATTATTTTCCCAACCTTGCTACTAGTAGTCTTTGGCTTTTTTGTTACTACTGTCGCTGTGCTCAAACTAAAAAAGAGATTGATGTGACGATTAAACACCTCAGAGCACAAGAATTGTCCTCACCATTGAGCAAACCTGTGGGACTTAGGCGGGATAGTGGCAGCGGGTTCTCTGCCAAAAAACAGCGTATTAAGCGACTAGTAATAAAAGAATTCATTCAAATAGTCAGAAATAGACAAAACTTCGCCCTGCTTCTTTTAGCTCCGTTGTTGCAGCTAATCATTTTCGGTTCGGCCTCCAGACTAGATGTCAAAGAGGTAAAAACAGTGGTTGTGGATCTGGATCGAAGCGCATCCAGTCGTCTAGTAATTGAATCTTTTAAGAAATCTGGATACTTCACAGTAATAGGTAATCTATACAAATATGAAGACGTAGATCCCTATCTCATGGAATCAAAAGCTGTTATGGCTATTTTGATACCTCCTGATTTTGAACGAAGAGTGAGAGCTGGCAGAACGGCGCAGATCGGAATTTTGATAGACGGAGTTGATACAATAACAGCGGGAACTGTTTCGGGTTATGCGCAGTCAATAATCAACGGCTTTTCGAACGAAATTTTGTTATCTCGAATTGATAAAATGCAGGGGATGCTTTTCGATTCGATAAGCCCACGGTTGATAACCCCTCAACTTCAGGACGCTTCTCGAGCTTGGTTTAATCCCAACCTCAATTCCAAGGAATTTTTCGTTCCAGGTGTTGTGGTACTGATCATTCTCGCCATGTCAATCGTCCTAACCAGCGCTGTAATTGTCCGAGAAAAAGAGATCGGCACTATAGAACAATTGATGGTAGCCCCTATATCTAGAATCGAACTAATTCTTGGAAAAACGATACCATGTTTCTTGATACAGATTGTTACCCTGTTACTGATTACACCCATGGCGTTATGGATGTATGATGTTCCTTTTAGAGGTTCTTTAGCGTTTTTTTTCGCTTCTTCAATTCTTTTTCTGATTACGGCATCGGGAATTGGAATGACGATTAGCGCCTTTTGTTCAACCCAACAACAAGCTATTCTCACGTCGTTCATGTTCTTGCAACCCTCCGTGCTATTATCTGGTTATGCTTTTCCTATTGAGAATATGCCGCAGATAATTCAATATGTGACATATTTGAATCCTTTGAGATATTTTATTACAATAGTTAGAGGTGTTTTCCTTAAAGGCGTTGGTCCAGAAGTACTATGGCCTCAACTTATCCCCATTTTTGTAATGGCTTTTATATACATTGGCTTGGCTGCCAGATTATTTAAGCGTAGAGTTGACTGAAGTTATCGGGGTTATTTGCTTATCCAGAAAAATGTGATCGTTAAGATTGGACCATCTTCATGATTGGGCCAGCCTTGACGGCAGTTTGCAATAGGTTGGAGAAATTGATGAGCCATGAACACCAACATACTGAAAGTAGACACGAGGAAATATTTCTGCTGGAAGAACGGATAAATCAGCTTCAAAGACAAGTCGAAGCCCTAATGGCCCACTCAACGGCTTGCAAAGAAGATAGGGCTCAGTTAGAGGCCATAATAAAGGCTTTCGAAGGTTACATTTATGTGTGTTCTAAGGATTATCTAATCGAATTTATGAATGAACGTCTAATCGAAAGGACCGGTTCATATCCGTTGGGACAAAAGTGCTACAAAGCTTTGCACGACCTCAATTCTGTTTGTCCTTGGTGTATAAATGAAAGGGTTTTCAATGGAGACACGGTCCGCTGGGAGGTTTTGAGTCCAAAAGACAACAGGTATTATTTTGTTATAAATACACCGATACATCATCCAGATGGGTCTGTTTCAAAAATGGCCATGATCAGAGATATTACTCAGCGAAAATTAATAGAGGAAGAGAGAGAACGTCTCATTTCTGAATTAGAAGCCAAGAATTCGGATTTGAAGGTTCTGAATTTCGCTGTTTCGCATGACCTGCGAGGGCCATTAATTACAATCAAGGGCCTAATGAAATGGGTTCAGAGGGACGCCACAGAAGGAAATCTTGAAAGATTACAGAAGACGATTGATAGGATCACATTGTCTGCCACCCGAATGGAACAACTTATTGATGACCTGCTCAAATTGTCTCGCGCTGGCTCAATGCACGGAGTTGTTGAGGAAATTTCGGTCGCTGAGGTTGCACACGAGGTTATTGACGTTCTTGCAGGAAAAATTTATGAACGTGGAGTGAGGGTTGAAATTGACAAATCCATTCCAAGTGTCCAGGGCGAAAGACACCGGCTACTAACAATATTGCAGAACCTTGTTGAAAACGCAGTAAAATACATGGGCCCTCAGGAGAGTCCCTTGATTCAAGTGGGCTGCCGAATTGATAGTGGCACAAAGATATTTTATGTTAAAGATAACGGAATAGGAATCGATTCTTCAAACATAGACAAAATTTTTGAATTATTCATGAAGGTTAATGACAATACCGAGGGTTCAGGGATAGGGCTAGCTATTCTTAAGAGGATCATAGAAGAAGACGGCGGAAGAATCTGGGTTGAATCTGAAGGCTTGGGTAAGGGATGTACGTTCTGTTTTACTTATGATACAAGAAGAGAAGGCCAACCTCATAATGAAACAAGAATTCCATCCATCATCAAATAGAAACATTTTTTTGAAAGTTAAAACATATTAAATCATCGGCTAGTTTTTTTGGGAAGATACTAGCGACTAAACTGTTTTGTGGAAGGTCGACATGTTTAAGAAGACTATTCTCTGTATTGGAGCTGGCTACGTAGGCGGTCCGACAATGGCTGTAATAGCCAAACACTGCCCAGAATACAAAGTGGTGGTAGTGGATATCAACCCTAAGAGAATAGCCCAATGGCAATCAGAAAACCTCCCGATTTATGAACCTGGTTTGGAAGAGGTTGTGTTTACCTCCAGGGGCAGAAACCTGTTTTTTAGCACCGATGTGGATGCTCATATAGCGTCCTCCGATATAATTTTCGTTAGCGTAAACACCCCAACAAAAACCTTTGGTCAAGGCGCCGGTAGAGCAGCTGATCTTCAGTACTGGGAAAAAACAGCCAGGCAAATACTTAAAAACAGCTCAAATGGTAAGATTGTTGTTGAAAAGAGCACTCTACCAGTTAGAACGGCTGCCGCCATGGAAAGAATTCTCAATTCCAATGAAAAAGGAATTCATTTTGATGTTCTTTCAAATCCTGAGTTTCTTGCAGAGGGAAATGCCATACAGGATTTGGAAAATCCAGACAGAATATTAATTGGCGCAAGACATACCGACTCGGCTCAAAAAGCGCTTCAACAAATTGTGGACATATATGCTCACTGGATTCCTATGGAAAAAATTGTCACGTCGAATGTATGGTCCAGTGAATTGTCCAAACTTGTAGCAAACGCTTTCCTGGCTCAGAGGGTTTCCTCTATTAATACCATCTCAGCCTTATGTGAGAAGACAAACGCTGACATTGAGGAAGTATCCAGGGCAATCGGAATGGACAGTAGAATAGGCTCGAAGTTTCTAACGGCAGGTGTAGGGTTTGGTGGTTCTTGTTTTAAAAAAGATATTTTAAACCTTGCCTATATAGCTGAATGCTATGGACTCACTGAGGTCTCAAAGTATTGGGAACAGGTGGTGGCAATAAATAGCTATCAGCAACAACGGTTTGTTAGAATTGTTGTTAGCAGCATGTTCAATACTGTTGCCGACAAGAAAATTGCTCTTTTTGGTTTTGCCTTCAAAGCAGACACGGGCGATACGAGGGAATCTCCGGCCATAGACATTGCAAAAGCTCTTATGGAAGAAAGGGCAATCCTATCGATATATGACCCCAAGGCCAGTGATGGAATTTCTAGCGATTTGCAACAATTCCGGGGTAGATTTACAGTTGAGGAGGATCCCTACAAAACGGCGCGAGGAGCACATGCTATAATTATCGCAACTGATTGGAAACAATTTAAGGATTATCAATACGAGAAAATTTTTGAAGAAATGGAGAAGCCGGCGTTTATTTTTGACGGTCGTAACATACTTGACCACAAGAAACTGTACGAAATAGGCTTTAACGTACACCGCATTGGCCGGCCACCACTTTCACATCTGGGCTAATTGATATGCTAAACAATCAAAGAGGAAGTCGCCTCAATTATTACTTATTCTTGTATTTCTTGATCAGATCATTGGCGACTTCATCAAAACCTAATTTGGGGAACTCGTCGAGCACTCTTTGAGCCGCCAGTCGAGCAGCTTTATAATTCCCTAAGCTAACATAAGTATTGGCTTTGTAGATTTCTTTTTCAGCAAGTTTCTTCTTGCACTCGTTAATTTTTTCTTCTGCTTTTTTGCCCCATTCTCCCGGCTCTGGAAGCTCCGTAACAACTTTGAAAGCCTGTATTGCGCTTCTAACCACTGAATTATCCAGGTCCGTCCCTCTTATCTGACTGAAGTAGGCCATACCAATTTGATACTTGGCTCGTGGAACATCCGGATTGTTTGGGTATAATTCCAAGAACTGTAGATATCTGGCTATTGCCTTGTCAAAAGAGCCTTCATCGTAAAACGCGTCGGCAATCTTCAGATAAACTTCAGGCATCTGCTTGAAATCAGGATGAGCTGATTTTAACTTTTCAAGACTTTCAATGGCTTGAAAATATTTCTTGTCCTTCAACAGATCCTCGGCCTTTTTGTAGGTTTCCTCTGGGGTATCTTCCGGATTCTTGGTTTCAAGGTTCCAGACGGAGGGACACCCTGACAGGGTCATTGTAATGAATAGAACTAGAATTATAACTGCTTGGGATTTCAATTGATGAGGCCTCTTAGCCAATTTAGAGATTGAAGACTGTCTAGCAATCATCGGTATCTATGTCAATACAAGGCTTAGTAAGTTCTGTGAAGTATTCTATCCGAAAGTTTGATCAAAGCCAGTTTTTCTTCCGAATCTGTAAAAATGGACAGCTTTTCGACTGCGTTTAACAAGTACTTTCTGGCTATTTGCAGGCACTGAGATATACCGCCTGTCCGATCCAGGAAATCTTTTAACCATTGCAATTGCTTGTCTGTTATTGTCTTGGCTTCAATCATGTTTGTTATCAAGAGCTTGTCTTGTGTCGAAGCATTATTGAGTCCTAAAATCAATGGCAGAGTCAACTTGCCTTCCTCTATATCCTTTCCAGGGGTCTTGCCCATAGTCTTCTTGTCTGAACGATAGTCAATGACATCATCAGTTATCTGAAATGCCATACCTAAATTAAAACCGAAAGTAGCTAAGGCTTCCTCCTTTTCCAGATCAAGGTTTCCCAGGATAGCTCCACCCTGACAAGCAGCTTCCATAAGCACTGCCGTCTTGTCCGAGATTACCTGAAAATAGCTTTCTGAGGAAAGTTCGATGTTACCAATATTCATCATCTGAAAAAGTTCACCTTCACTAAGGCGTTCCGTAGCTTTCGATACAATTTGCAATATTCTCAAGTTTCCTATCGATGTCAACGTAGAAAAAGCTTTCGCCAGTATGAAATCGCCTCCCAATACACACATCTCATTGGACCATAGCGTATTTGCAGAAGGACGTCCTCGACGGGTGTCAGCCATATCTACGACATCGTCGTGCAATAATGTGGCCGTGTGGATACACTCAATTGCGCCGGCAAGTTTTATGGAATCTAGACCATTGTAGCCACCCATGCGAGCTGATATCACGCATAACTGAGGCCTCACACGCTTTCCACCGCTGTTCATTATGTGAGACCCGATCTCGAATGCCGCAGGAACCTTGCTTTTTAGCTGCTCAATGAGCTCTCCTTCGAGTCTTTCCATTGTCAATCGTATAGATTCGAGTAAATCCAAGGGCTACTCCTCTGCCGGGCAAGAATGTTTGAATACCATTTGGCTAGACTATCCTCACAACAAATACTAACTAATTAATTTGTTTAGTTGAATTCTGGGATCATGCGCATTGTTACAAATAGAAGAAATTGGTAATTGCCTCACTCATGAGGACGGCGATAAAAATTGCTACTATCGCATGGGGGCCAATTATTAGAAGTGTATTCGTTACAGACTTCTTTGTCCAGAGACTTAGTCTGAAAATGGTTATCAAGGTCCAAACAAGACCTATCCATATCACTGCGAGCTGCAAAAAGAAGGTCACATCTGGTGGAACCGTAATGACAAGCTTGTTTAGAGCCTCTATGTCAAAATATTTGCTCACTAGCATAGGAATTTGAACACCGAGATTGATGAGATAATAAATGTGAAAGGCGGTGAAAGATCCGAGTGTTAGTGGAAGCATAGCCAGACCAAATCTGGCGAAATTTTGCCTCAAAGTGTCTCCACAGGCTCTCTTTGATATTGCTGAAGCCAAAATCATCAAGCCGTTTATGACGACAAGAATGATAAGAAAAACTATGGAAAAATTAACTATAGCAGGAAATGGTAGCCAAGAGGTAAAGGTTGCATATTCGGGCATCTCTGTAACCATTTCGCTAAATAGTCCGCCAATCATTCCCAACACCAAAAAAGCCGTTCCAGCATGACGTTGAGAATGTTGCCAGATTTCCTGGCCTGGCGCCCGAAGGTTGAGCGATATAGCACCGTGAGGACAGTTTTTGAGGCATTGTCCGCAGACTTTGCATACGCGGTTGCTTCTCAATCTGGGCCCGGCATGACCAAAAGGACATCCAGAGCGTTCGGCCGTTCCTAAATAACATTCATTGGACGAACATTCAGATATACACACATTTCCATTAGCTCTTAATTCAACGATTGAGGTCTTGGATAAAACTCCTACCATGCCTCCTAATCCGCATAAGTACAGGCACCAGGTCTGCCTTTCATAAACCATTGACACCAGAATTGCTGATAAAAGCATGGCCAAAAGCAACAAGCCGAGATTCAGTGGCGAGTTCCTTATCGCCGTGGCTGTCTCAAACCATATTACGAAAAGAACGGCGCCAGCTATTAAGAAGTCAGAGTTGCGTTTTAGGAATGCTGGAAACGGTCGTTCGAGAGCCATTATTTTCTTGGATAACGAGGCGATAACACCTATAGGGCACAAAGAACACCAGAACCGAGCCCAAAACAAAGCGCCTATGATAAGTATAGGCCAACCGATCGACCAAGCAATTAATGCCGCTGGATTTTTCAACGGATCCTGCGGACCCAAAAATAGAAATACCAGTATTATAAAGAAGAATGGCACTGCAGCGCTCTGGAGAACCGCTGGATATAATGGACTAAGAAAGGCTCTCCTGATGAAATTGAGCCGCAATAAATTGAATTTCCATTTATCTTCAACCCGCTTTAGATCAAAATAAATATCCTGGGGTCTTAATACACCACGTTCACAAACTAATATGGCCCGTTTTAGTGAATTCGAAAGTTCCAAATCATTTCCGGGCCAGGAATAATTCAAGAGCGTTTGCAGAGTTTCCTCTGACAATTCACCAACGTCACGTCCCAACTCATTCGTGTATTTTTTAAGATAGTGTCTGGCCAGGATTGGGATTTCTTTTCTTCTATTTCTCAAAGGTGGAATGCTGACGGATCTATCCAATAAAGCATAAACAAAAGGATGTTCCTCAAGCGTTATTTCGGAAACTTCCAGTCGCGTCGTGGCAATTAATCTAACTTTCGATTTCAAAGTCCTCACACCATTGACCCGTCGAAAGGTCTGGGTTACAAGAGCTTCTAGAAGTTTCATTTGAACTATTGGCATAAGTCGCTCAACCCCTCTAACTAGAAGGGTTCCATCGTCAGTCAGTTCAAAATAACCGGGAGTTTCTTTTGTCCCTCCGTCTATTCCCGGTTCCTCCATACCGAAAAAAAGTTTCAACTGTTGCTCAATGGTTTCTTCTACAGAACTTTTTGCCTCTAATTTCACCGTTCCAAAAGGGGCAGGGCTTTCCGCCTTGTTTAGGTCAACTATAAGGAAGACCTCTTTGCCATGCCTGCTTTGTTTGAAAAGCCTATGAGCAAGGACCTCTTTGCCAACACCGCTTTCTCCAATTATTAGGGCAGGACCATCACTAGCGGCTAGTTCAGCCAGCCTTGAAGAGATGTTCTTGCGAACATAATCACCGACAACGTAGTCTTGAAAAATGTGCTCTTCGCTGCTAATCAAAGAATGCAACGCCCTTCTTTTGAGCTTGCTGCGAAACATGTTGCGGCGTTGAGCGAACAGCTTTCTAACCAGATTTTTCACCAAGCCAATTATGAAATCCGGATCATGTCGAAGCAATGATTCGAAATCGGAGGCCTGAATTTCCATCACTTGTGTTGACTCATCTGCAATCAATTCTGAGTCCAACTGCCACGGCACACCCGTGAAAAATTCCACACCCCCAAAAATGTCCCCAGGTCCCAAAGAATCAACAGAAATTTTTTCCTTGTCCTCATCTCGAAGCACTACGCTCGCCGAACCGCTAATGATATAGACGATTTTATCGGAATCAGAATTACGACCCATTATCGTCGAGCCTATGGCATAATTTTTTATTGCTTCGCTGTCAGAGGCTAGTCTCCTCAAGCATGCAGGAAGCTTATCTTTTTGGTCTAAACTGAACGGCTCACGGCGCAGAGGCTCAGCCATTATCAACATCCTCCATAAGAATTCCCGGATGACTGATTTTCTTCCGAATTACGCCATCTTATATTAAAAAGTGCCTTTAAAAAATGCAGAAGACTAAACTATATCAGACTAAAAAAATTCGACGGTTTATTTTACGACAAAGAAGTCTTTTTTGTAATAGTTTTGATTATCGGCCATCTATCAGTTGATCTGAAAAAAGCGGGAGTTTTATACCGACAAGTAGTCAATAGACTGAATTATCAGAGCATAAATTATTTTTCGATCAATACCGAGCAGGGACTAAATCTGGCAAGATTTCTGGAGATTCCTCCCCAGATACGCTCATAAATTCTGGAATGCCCTGTAAAACCAGTTATTAAAAGATCGAATGTCCCCTCCTTACAAAAATTAACTATGCAATCCACAGCATGTCCGGAAACTACATGAGGAATCAGTCTGACACCATGGTTTTGCGCAAGTTCGATGGCCTCTTTGTTAAGTTGTTCAAAATATGCGTCCTTCTGAGCCTTAACTTCAGCGAATTCTCCAACAGTAGCCACATACTGGGGGAGATCCACTTCAACAGAAATGGAATGAAGTTCGGCGTCAAAACAACGCGCTAATCCAACCGCCTTTTTGAGCGCTTTTCGAGAACCTTCAGATCCGTCGAAAGCAACCAATAATCTCTTATACATCGTCTCCTCCCTCTTTTGTCAGCTTCGCTATTTCTGCCAACTTCCTCTGAGATCCTGAGACTTGGGTTCGTAAAACCATTGGGCTATGAGAGTTGGGATAACAGCGCTTCCTATAACTACTGTGACCAGAATCGTGTATTGTTCCTGAGTAATTAATCCCCTACTGTAGCCAAAAAGAGCGGATATACTCCCAAAGGTTAAGCCAGTGCTCATCAGTAAAGTGGTGTACATCCCAATTTTGTGAGTGAAACGAAAAGCGAAAGTCAAGGGATATACTCCCACAAACTTGGCCCCAACCTTAACGATCATCAATATCATTATCAATCCGAAACCTGACCATACTGCCGGAACTGACACAATAGTTCCCGCTTTGAGGAAATAGAACGGCGTCAGTAAGGCGAACGTAGCTGTACGAAGATGCTTGACCATTTCTTTATTTTCCTGAAAAACTCCTGCAAGGACTAAACCTAACAAATATGCTGGAAGAACCGCCTCACTGTTGGCATGGTTAGCAAGCCATCCTAAACCAAAAAGCATTACGAAAATCAATTTGATCTCAGGTTCGCTGACATGATTGCTGAACGCTTTAAAGAAGGCTCGCACAAAATTTGGGGCGAGAATTAGCACAAGCACTGTTACTACCGCAAATACCACTAACCAGACATTGTAAGTGGCAAACATAATTCCCAACGCAAGCACGGTCCCCAGGTCAGTCACAAAACATGCCGCCAATATGATTTTACCCAATTCCGTTTTGTTCAGACCGGTTTGGACCATAACAGCATAAACAACTGCCACAGAGGTAGTAGAAAGAGCTATGCCACAAATCTTTGACGCGTCGACACTCCAGTTTGCGATATAGTACGCATATGCCATTGCGCCTAGAAATGGCAAAAGAAAACTCAGAAAACCGATAGCTATGCTTTCCTTTGCATATTTCCGCAATACATCAGGCTCAATTTCAGCCCCAGCCAAAAACGTCAGAAGAACCGCCCCGAAACCAGCCAGAAAAGTTATCCACCCTGTATTGGGATCTAGACCAAAATAATTTCCTCCAATCACCCCAACAAATATTTCCACAAGCGCAACTGATACGGCAGTTCGGATTGATATTATGCTGGCTATTAGAGCTAAACCCATCCATATCATCGCTACATACCAGGTTTGTTCCATGAGTTTCTCCAGCTTTACACATTGTGCTCGCAATAATGACACACCAAACCTGAGGCTCAAACCAACATTTTTATGCGTAAAAAGATTTTTGGAATTTGTAAAGAATATTCAGAAAGGTTGGATAGCAATTAGATACACGCCTGATTGGCGCGATTAGAAGGCTAAAACGATTGATACCGGCGAGACTTTTTATATTTCTTCAGCTTACGAGCCCAAGCCGATTACATACTCAGCAAAGTCCCGCCGGAATGATCATCCTATCTTTTTTAATTCTTGATAATAGCTCTAGCTATGACCATCCTGTCCATAAACTCGACCCATGCTTCCGATTCGGAAAATTCCATTCGGTTTATAGCTTTGACCAACTCATTGCGAAATTCTAGCTTGGCCTTTCCAAACTGATCCAGTTCAGTTACCACTATATCTTTAAGATCATACCTTAAACCTACCCCAAGAGCTTTTAGGACAGCTTCCTTGAGCGCCCAAATTGAATTGAGCGTTAACCATTTTTGAGGACCGTTTTCTGCCAACTGAATTTCCGATTCATCAAAATAATCATTTACCCACGATTCAGTTCTTTGTTCCACCTTTTCGACATCAATCCCCAAACCCCAGAAATTGCCAGCAGCTGCAGCCGCAGCCATTGCAAGTCCGTTAGAGTGACTCAAAGATAGAGATCCAATTGTAGCGTTATCTCCAGTAATTAACTCCGCAAATGGTTTACCGAGATTATCCTGAAATATCCGGATATCAGATGCTTGAGCGTGGTTTGTCCCCCGTTCGGCCAGGAGTTGACCAACAGATTTTTTTAGCGCTATCCTACCGCTTAGCCATTCCTTTTGTCTTTTCAAAGTTGATTTTAACTTTGCTTCTTCGATCTCTTCGGGAGTCAGAAATTGAAGAACTTTTTCGGAATGCAGGGAGTCATCGTCACGAAAAAGAGCGCCTATTTCAATTGCGGATTCATGAAGCTTTCCAACAAATTTTCCCTTGGCTTCCAGTTCTATCATTTGAATTCCAAACAAACTAACCATGACATTTCCTTGATGGTCCCTTATCCATCCATCAAATTTGAATCTTGATCTCTGTTCTCCCGGGCTTCCAACAAAAATTTCAGTAGCGGTGAGTTCACCAATGTTAGGTAAAGAATCGTTTTTATGAATGATGAGTTTATCCACTCCAATTGGAAGTGACATCACTCCGTGGGATTCCATTCCGTATGCCGCCACGGCCTGAAAAACAGCTTCAACAGCCGCAGGAATTACATCTGAAAACATTTGTTTCCGATATGTTGTGTCCTTGTATCTAAATCGCACTGCCTTTCCTGAACTGTGAATTGAAAAGTATTCTATTAATCTGAAAGCCGGACCGTGAAAGAATTGTTCGTAGATTTCAGAATGTGGAACAAAAACGGATTGTTCCCACAACTGAGAATCCGGCCATTGAAGAATTTCCTCTTCAGTACTTGTTATTTCGCATTCGTGGTGCACTCGTGGCTCGCCCAATTCCCTGCCGTCCTTGTCCATAAAAACGGAAGTTATTCTAGCTTTGTAGGTTTTATTTTGCGAGTCGGAGGAACTGTCACAAAATACCTCAATTTCCGCCTGAAACGGATCATTTCTGAAAACTTTCAAAGGTCTCAGGTAACGAACATTTGAGAAATTCACTATTGTTTCGTCAGTTTTCATAAGTTGATAGGCCCGTCTCATAAGTTCCAGCCCTCCGACCCCTGGAAACACCGCAGTCCTGTCAATGCGATGATGATCCAGCAACGGATGAGTAGGATCCAAAAAGATTTTTACTTTTATTTTTTCACCAGGAATCAATTCCATCACTTCGGCCGATTGACCACCTATTTCAAAAGCTCCAAACTTCTTGGCTCCATGAGAGGTAAAGGCATCCTTTCGGAAAGGACCAAGCCTTCCTGCCACTAATACCTCCGGTGAAAAACCATGCCTATAAATTTCCTTTTCTAATAGCATTGCGCCTGCGCGGGGCGGGATAAAGTCTATTCCCGCATTTTCGAGAGTCGATTGGACACTGCCCCGAACCGCCATACCAACCTCTGCCCATGGCGCCCAATCCACAACTGTAGCTCTAATGTCAGTCTTGTGGCTTATGTGCCTCATCAAATGAGCCAATGAGTCATTAGCGGCCGAATAATCGAGCTGGGCCAAGTTTCCAAATCTCCCTGCAACACTACCGAATCCAATTATCCTTTTGGGAGGAAGACCGTGTTTTTCCAATGACTCAAGAAGGTTTTGGATACCTTTAACTTTGACGTCATATACGAGCTGTATTTGTTCGATTGTTTTTGATTTAAGGGTTTTACTAATGTCCAGACCTGCGCCATGTATAATCATGTCCACCCTACCGCAGATGCTCGCAACGTCTCCAATCAGTTCGTCCAGCGAAGCGTCGTCTAAGATATCTACGGAACGGTAAATCACCTCAGAACCCAAGCTTCTTATCTCGGTTATGTTTCTAAATATTTCTCCCTCAGCCTTCATTTCCGAAAGAGCTTTTTCTACCTTGACCGGTGTAGTAGCGATCCCTTGACGTTTCATCTGATCTATTATTCGGTTGCGCTCTCTTAACCAGTCCTCTTCATTAAAATTGGCGTATTTTTCGGACGAATCTGTATGAGGTGTTCGTCCCAGCAGAATAAAGGTAAATGTGTCATGAGCCGCTAGTCTTTTAACACATTCCGCCGTTATTCCACGTGCTCCACCAGTCGCCAAGATCACATCTCCGCTTTTTAATGCGCTTTTCTTGAAGTCATCAGCGACTGAGAAAAACCTGATAACCTCCAGATTTCCTTCTGAGGTGGTCCCTATCTCCAGCGGACAATCAGTAGCCAAAGAATTGACTATTATTTCAGCAGCTCTTGCCGCTTCCAGGGATGGGTTTAAGTCTATGACTCTTGAAACGGTCTTCGGATATTCCCTTGCAAAAGATTTGGCCGCCCCTGTCAAAGCGCCAATTCTAAAACCAAAATCCTTAGGATCTCGGAATCCATAAGCCCCATCTTCTTTGACAACCGTTACCAATGATGCAGGACCATCTTCAAAGAGTTTTGCCATTTCCAGAAACAGCTCAAAGCTCTTTCTATCAACATCATCTGATGCGTTTACCCCTAGAAGGTTGATAATTCCTGTCTCTTCCTCGGCCAAACGTTGCAGCTCTTCTACGTTCTCAATCTTATTGATCTGTGTATGACCAGTAGAGCGTAACTGCTTTTCAACGAAATCTGCTAACTCACAAGGCTTTGATATGACCATGAATTTGTTGACCTTTTTCGGGTCAATGCGATCAATTTCTCCGAGTTCAACTAGTCTAGCCTCGAACAAGCCTATTTCAGGCTCTTTTTTGCTTACATCCAAAGTTTGAGTTTCAGATGCCACTGCTTCCGAGCGCTCCGACGTTCCCTGACTTCTTTCCATGACAAAACCAATTATGTGCTTGATTGTGGGGAAATCGGCGATCTTTAAACCATCTATTCGGGGTATCCCAAAAACTTCTCTTACTTCACTGATGAATTCGGCCTGCTTCACTGTGTCAATTCCTAGATCGGCCTCTAGATCTAGCTCCACATCAAGCATGTCTGACGGATAACCAGTTTTTTCGGAGAGTAAAGATAGAATCTTGTCCTGAATCTCTGAATAATCCGATCGGTTTTGACCCTGGTCCAAAATGACCTGGACCTTTTCATCCGTCTGTGGCGCAGTGTGAGAAAGAACGAAATTGATTATGTGCTCAATCGTGGGAAACTCTGCTATCTTAAGCCCATCAATTCTTGGTATTGCGAATTTTTCACGAACCTCAGCAATAAATTCAGCCTGCTTAACAGTATCAATTCCTAGGTCCGCTTCCAGATCGAGCCCCGTATCTAACATCTCAGCGGGATAGCCGGTTTTTTCAGAAAGAAGTGACAAGATCTGGGTTCTTACCTGATCATTGGAATGCCTTGAGGATTCAGAGATCGTAGATTTGGCCATAGACGGTTCTAAGGCTGCAATTTTTTCAATTTCACCCG
>Ga0067045_1030118_pt1 | contig 16647 bp, 14 predicted proteins | sample TerdegcTABiofilm_FD_59184 | JGI IMG/M metagenome (GOLD analysis project Ga0067045, IMG submission 59184) | Combined Assembly of (Gp0054472, Gp0054536) Wastewater bioreactor microbial communities from Singapore -Terephthalate degrading...
GGTGGAGCGCTGGGGGCGCAAGCCGGTGTGCGTCATCACGTTGCTGGGCGGTGGGGTGATGGCGTTTTTGTATGGGCAAAGCGCGGTGTTTGGCGGCAACGTCAGCCTGCTGATCGGCACGGGGCTGTTGATGCAGTTCTTCCTGTTCGGCATGTGGGCGGTGCTGTACACCTACACCCCGGAGCTGTACCCGACTTCAGCGCGGGCCACGGGGTCCGGATTTGCCTCGGCGATTGGCCGCGTGGGTTCGTTGCTGGGGCCGTTGGTGACGGGGCTGGTGTTTCCTGTCACCGGGCAGGGCGGGGTCTTTGCGTTGGGCGCGATGTGCTTCGCGATTGCCGCGGTGGTGGTCTGGGTGTTCGGGATGGAGACGCGGGGCAAGACCCTGGAGGAGTTGACCGAAGCCGTCTGAAAAGATCGCAGCCGGGCAGGCTGCGATCTTTTGCGTTCAGGGTTTTACCAGGCGCGCATCCAGGCTGTTCTGCGCCAGGCGTTTGGCCTGGTCCTGGGTCATGCCCAGGTCGGTGTACAGCGCGTGGAAGTTCTCGGTCACATAACCGCCAAAGTACGCCGGGTCATCGGAGTTCACCGTGACCTTCACCCCACGCTCGAGCATGTCGAGAATGTTGTGCTGGGACATGTGGTCGAACACACAGAGCTTGGTGTTGGACAGCGGGCAGACGGTCAGCGGGATCTGCTCGTCGATGATCCGCTGCATCAGGCGCTCGTCTTCGATGGCGCGCACGCCATGGTCGATGCGCTGGATTTTCAGCAGGTCGATGGCTTCCCAGATGTATTCCGGCGGGCCTTCTTCGCCGGCATGGGCGACGGTCAGGAAACCTTCGTGACGGGCACGGTCGAACACTCGCTGGAACTTGCTCGGCGGGTGGCCCATTTCGGAACTGTCGAGGCCGACAGCGACAAAGGCGTCACGGAACGGCAGTGCCTGGGTCAGGGTCTTCTCGGCTTCTTCTTCGCTCAGGTGGCGCAGGAAGCTGAGGATCAGGCCGCTGGTGATGCCCAGTTGCTGCTCGCCGTCTTTAAGCGCGCTGGCGATCCCGTTCAGTACCACTTCAAAGGGTACGCCGCGGTCGGTATGGGTCTGTGGGTCGAAGAAGGGTTCGGTGTGAATCACGTTCTGCGCCTTGCAGCGCAGCAGGTAGGCCCAGGTGAGGTCGTAGAAGTCCTGCGAGGTGCGCAGCACATCGGCGCCCTGGTAATAGAGGTCGAGGAACTCTTGCAGGTTGTTGAAGGCATAGGCCTTGCGCAGGGTCTCGACGTCGCTCCAGGGCAGGGCGATTTTGTTGCGTTCGGCCAGGGCGAACAGCAGCTCGGGCTCCAGCGAGCCCTCCAGGTGCAGGTGCAGTTCAGCCTTGGGCAGGGCGTTCAGCCAATCGTACATGTGCGGTTCTCATCAGGTGCTTATGGCGGGCATTCTACAGATGCCCGTGCAAACATTGAGTAAAACCTGACCAAGCGGTTCAGCCTGGGGCCTGTGGGAGCCAGCCTGCTCCCACAGGGGGCGGGGGGTTACTTTGGCATTTCGGCCTGCATGCCTTCGACGTAGTAGTTCATCGACGCCAGTTCGGCATTGCTCGCGCTTGAGCCCGCCGGGATTTTTTCGCTGCCGGCCTGGTCCTTGATCGGGCCGCTGAACGGATGGAACGCGCCGCTCTTGATGTCGGCGATGATCTGCTCGGCTTCGCTTTTCACTGCGGCGGGCACCAGCTCGCTGATCGGCAGTTGAACGGTGCCCTCTTTCAGTCCACCCCAGTAATCCTGGGACTTCCAGCTGTGATCGATGACGCTTTGCGTGGCCTGGATGTAGTGCGGTCCCCAGTCGTTGACGATCGAGGTCAGCACTGCCTTGGGGCCGAAGTGGGCCATGTCCGAGGCGTAGCCCACGGCATACACGCCGCGGCGTTCGGCGGCCTGGATCGGCGCCGGGCTGTCGGTGTGCTGGAACACCACGTCGACGCCCTGGTCGATCAGCGCGTTGGCGGCATCGGCTTCCTTGCCCGGGTCGAACCAGGAGTTGACCCACACGACTTTGATCTCGGTACCGGGGTTGTACTTGTTCAGGGCCAGTTGGATGGCGTTGATGTCGCGGATGACCTCGGGGATCGGGAAGGAGGCGACGTAGCCGATCTTTTTGCTCTTGGTCATTTTCGCGGCGAGAAAACCGCCGACGTAACGTCCCTCATAAGTACGGGCCAGGTAGGTGCCCAGGTTCTTGTCCTGCTTGTAGCCGGTGGCGTGTTCGAAGGTCACCTGGGGAAACTGCCGGGCGACTTTCAGGGTCGGGTTCATGTAGCCGAAGGAGGTGGTGAAGATCAGGTCGTATTGCTCCTTGGCCATGTTGCGGATCACCCGCTCGGCGTCCGCCCCTTCGGCGACGTTCTCCACATAGTGGCTGCTGATCTGCTCGCCGAATTTCTCCACCAGCGCCTTGCGCCCCTGCTCATGCTGATAGGTCCAGCCGTGATCGCCGATCGGGCCGATGTAGACGAAGCCGACTTTCAGCGGATCGGCCGCACTGGCGGTCAGGCTGGCGCTGAGGCCAAGGGCGGTGACGACGGCGCAAAGCAGCGTATGCAACGGACGTTTGTGCATGAAGGGAACTCCGGGATGTTTTGGGGTTGACCAGGTCAATGCAAATTACTGACCAACAGGACAACTAATGCCGTCGAACCCGGCACAATCCATCGCGGGCAAGCCTTGCTCTTACAGGTTCATGATCGTCCTGGCGGAGCAAGGCCTGCCCGCCAAGGTGCCGGGAAGACCAATAAAGTGCACCCCGCGCACCAACTGCCATGCAACGGTGCGCTAAGGTTCAACGGAACATGGGCGTGACATCGCAGTCAGTCACTCATCGCCAAGGCGTCGCTGGCTTCGGTACAAGGGACCGTTATGCTCACCTTCCTCAAGCAAGAAAAGCTTCTCCTGCTGGCGCTGCTGGCAGCATTGGTCGTCTTTCCCCTGGAGCACTGGTTGCTGCACAGCGGGCAGGTGATTGCGCTGGCCGGCGGCATGGCGCTGATCGCCTTTATCGTGATGGCCTCGATGAGCGTCGCCCATCATGCCGAGCTGCTGGCGGAAAAGGTCGGTGATCCCTACGGCACCATGATCCTGACCCTGGCTGCGGTGCTGGTGGAGGTGGTGATCCTGGCGATCATGATGAGCAACGAAGCCTCGCCGACCCTGGTGCGCGATACCATCTACTCGGCGGTGATGCTCGACATCAACGGCATCCTCGGCCTGGCCGCGTTGATGGGCGGGATCAAGCATGGCGAGCAGTCCTACAACGATGATTCGGCGCGCACTTACAGCGTGATGATCCTCACGGCGATGAGCGTGTCCATGGTGGTGCCGGAGTTCATTCCCGAGGCTGACTGGAAGATCTACTCGGCCTTCACCATCGGCGCGATGGTGGTGCTCTACACCCTGTTCCTGCGGATGCAGGTCGGTCCCCACAGTTACTTTTTCAGCTACAGCTACCCGCAAAAACGCCGCAGAAGCGAGGCCGAGCAGGAGGCGCCGGCGATCAGTCTTGGGCTGTCCATTGGCACCCTGGTGTTTGGCGTGGTGGTGATCGGCGCCTTGGCCGAGGTGATGTCCAAGACCCTCGACCTGGGGCTGGAAGGGACGGGCGCACCGCCGGTGTTGACGGCGATCGTGGTCGCGGCGATTTCCGCGGCCCCGGAGATCCTTACGGCCTTGCGCGCAGCCTTGGCCAACCGTATGCAGTCGGTGGTCAACATTGCGTTGGGGGCGTCGTTGTCGACGGTGATTCTGACGGTGCCGGTGATGGAAGCCATGGCGCTGTACACCGGCCAGCCGTTTCAGATGGCCATGACACCGGTGCAGACCGTGATGGTGTTCATCACCTTGATCGTCAGTGCGATCAACCTCAACGATGGCGAAACCAACGCCATCGAAGGGATGACTCACTTTGTGCTGTTTGCGACCTTCATTATGTTGTCGCTGCTGGGGCTTTAGCGGCTGCGCTGGCGAGCCAGCGCAGCGCTCAGGTCAGATCCCGCTGATCAACTGCCGAGCCGCCTGGCTGTGGTCGGCAATCAAGCCTTTGAGGTCCAGCCCTTCGACCTGGCCGTCGATCACCCGCCACTGGCCGCCGACCATCACCCGATCCGCCCGATCGGCACCGCACAGCAGCAACGCCGAGATTGGGTCATGGCTGCCGGAGAAGCGCAGTTCATCGAGTTTGAACAGGGCCAGGTCGGCCTGTTTGCCCACGGCCAGTTCGCCAATGTCACTGCGTCCCAACAGTTTTGCCGAGCCCTGGGTCGCCCAGCCCAGCACGCCCTCTGGGGTGATTTTCTCGGCGCCATAGCGCAGGCGCTGGATGTACAGCGCCTGGCGGGTTTCGAGGATCATGTTCGAGGCATCGTTGGACGCCGAACCGTCGACCCCCAGGCCCACCGGTGCGCCGGCGGCGATCAGGTCCAGGGTCGGGCAGATGCCCGAGGCCAGGCGCATGTTCGAGCTTGGGCAATGGCAGATGCCGGTACCGGCCGCGCCGAGGCGGGCGATTTCATCGGGGTTGAAGTGAATGCCGTGGGCCAGCCACGTGCGCGGGCCGAGCCAGCCGACGCTGTCCAGGTAGTCCACGGTGCGCAGGCCGAAGCGCTGCAGGCAGAAGTCTTCTTCGTCGAGGGTTTCGGCCAGGTGGGTGTGCAGGCGCACGTCCAGTTGGTCGGCCAGGGCGGCGCTGGCGGACATGATCTCTGGGGTTACCGAGAATGGCGAGCAGGGCGCCAGGGCGATCTGGATCTGTGCGCCGGCACCGCGCTCGTGGTATTCGGCGATCAGTCGCTGGCTGTCGGCGAGGATCACTTCGCCTTCCTGCACCGTCTGCTGCGGCGGCAAGCCACCGTCTTTTTCGCCAAGGCTCATCGAGCCCCGAGTGAGCATGGCGCGCATGCCCAGCTCACGGACGCTCTCGACCTGCACGTCAATGGCGTTTTCCAGGCCGTCGGGAAACAGGTAGTGGTGGTCGGCGGCCGTGGTGCAACCCGACAGCAGCAATTCAGCCAGGGCGACCTTGGTGGCCAGCGCGAGTTTTTCCGGGGTCAGGCGGGCCCAGACCGGGTACAGGGTTTTCAGCCACGGGAACAACGGCTGGTTGACCACTGGGGCCCAGGCACGGGTCAGGGTCTGATAGAAGTGATGGTGGGTGTTGATCAGCCCCGGCAGGATCACATGCTCGCGAGCGTCGAAAACCTGTCCACAGGGTGTTGCTGGCTGCTGCCCTTGCTTGAGCACTTCGACGATAACGCCGTCTTGCAGCACCAGGCCGCCACGGGCGTCGAGCTCGTTGGCCGTGAAGATGGCGAGAGGGTTTTTTAACCAGGTACGGGTCGCAGGCATTTGCCGGCTCCTCTGAAAGTTGGGTTCAGGTTCGCCAGCTCAGTGTTGCCCTGTCTGCTGATCCAGGTTCGTCGCGGGGACGAGGTGCCGAGTTTACTCAGGTTGTGCCGCGGTAGCAAAAGATCGCCGCCTGCGGCAGTTACGACGCGATAGGCGGCGATCTTCATGGCCTTACCAGGGAATGGTTTCGCCCTTGTAGTTGATGAAGTGATGCCCGCCCTGGCCGGCGTAGGCATTGACCTGGTCCACCAGGCCGCGGGTGCTGGTCTCGACATCCAGGTCGGCGCCTTCACCGCCCATGTCGGTTTTCACCCAGCCCGGGTGCAGGGACAGCACGGTGGGACGCTGTTCGCCCAATTGGCTGACAAAGCTGTTGGTCATGGAGTTCAGCGCCGCCTTGCTGGCCTTGTACAGGGCCAGCTCCGGCGCGTCCGGCATGGTCACGCTGCCGAGCACCGAACTCATGAACGCCAGCACCCCGGTGCCGGGACGGATCTGCCCGACAAAACGCTGGGCCAGGTTGATCGGTGCCACGGCATTGGTGAAGAACAATTGGCCGACCTCGGCCAGGGTCGCGCCGCCGGGTGTCTGCACGTGCGGGCCCTTGACCCCGGCGTTGACGAACAGCAGGTCGAACACCTGAGCCTTGAGCCGCTGGCTGAGGGCGAGTACGGCGGGCTGATCGTCCATGTCCAGTTGTTCGATCTGCACCTTGCCCAGGGCCTGCAGTGCCTGGGCGTTCTGTGGGTTGCGTACGGTGGCGGTGACCTGCCAGCCGTCGGCCAGCAGGGTTTTCACCAGGCCGAGGCCCAAGCCCCGGGAGGCGCCGATGATCAACGCGGTTTTTGCCGTAGACATGAGTGGCTTCCTGAAAAAGAGGGTTATGGGTTCAGTGGACTGCGTGGTCCGAGCCGTTGGCTGGGGGCTTGACCCTTGAGCATACTCCAGGGTTTAGCCTTGGGGCTCCCTGAATAATAAACGGAGTATTCGCCATGTGGACCCCTCAACAGTATCGCCGACTGGTGCGCAGAAGTGCCTGGTATGACCTGATTGTGATGGCGGCGTTTGTCACGCCCTGGAGTTTTACCGCGTTGCACGGCCTGCTGTCTGGCTTGAGTCAGGTGCTCGACTTGCCCGGTGAGTTGCCGGTCTTTGCACCGGCGCACATGCTGATGGCCAATCTGCTGGGCTCGATTGTCTGCGTCTGGTCGGTGCTGCGGATCCGCGATCCGCAGGCGGTGTACGGCCGCTATGACGCGGCCGGGCGGTTTCTCTTTGCTACCTGGCAGGCTTATGCCTTGTTGCACGGGGCGACCGGGTTGCTGGCGCTGTTCCTGGTCGTTGAGCTGGCATGGGGCATTGCCCAGGTGTTGCCGGTCAGGCAGCCAGCGCCAGCCGGCCCGCTGACGTCGGCACCTGTGGCCTGAGCGCTAATGCCCGGCCTGCCACGGCTGCCCCAGCGACATCGGCGCATACAGGCGTGTGCGCACGGCGTCGCGTGACAGCAGTACCAGTACCAGGATGGTTGCCACATAGGGCAGCATCGCCAGCAAGCTGGAGGGGATGGCCAGGCCCAGCCCCTGGGCGACCAGATGCACGATGCTCGCCAGCCCGAACAGGTAGGCCCCCAGCAACAGGCGCCAGACACGCCAGCTGGCGAACACCACCAGCGCCAGGGCAATCCAGCCCCGTCCGGCACTCATGTTTTCTGCCCACATCGGCGTGTAGGCCAGCGACAGGTAAGCCCCGGCCAACCCGGCCATGGCGCCGCCGAACAACACCGCCAGGGTCCGTACCCGCAGCACCGGGATACCCATGGCACTGGCGGCGTCGGGGTTTTCGCCGACGGCCTGGATGATCAGTCCCACCCGGCTTTTGAGCAGCACCCAGGCCACCACGGCAAACAGGGCAAACGACAGGTACACCAGCAGGTCCTGGGTAAACAGCATGCGCCCGATCAACGGGATTTCGCTGAGCCAGGCAATGGCTACCGGCTCGAACCCGGCCAGGGGTTTGCCGACCCACGCCGCGCCGACGAATGTCGAGAGGCCGACGCCAAAGATCGTCAGGGCCAACCCCGTCGCCACCTGGTTGGCATTGAACAGCAGTGCCACCACGGCAAACAGTGCCGACAGCAGCATGCCGGCGACCATCGCCAGCAGGACGCCGAGCCACAGATGGCCGCTGTTCAGGGCGACGATGAAACCGATCACCGCGCCAAACAGCATCATGCCTTCCTGGCCCAGATTGAGGACTCCGGTTTTTTCACAGATCAGTTCACCCAGCGCCACCAGCAACAGCGGTGTGCCGCAGCGGACCATGGCATAGAGAATGTTGCCCAGCAGATCGATATCCATCACAGCGCTCCTGCTTGCACGTGGGTCGCCGGTGCACGCCGCGCCCAGCGCAGGTTCAGCCGGGGGCGGTAGAGGATCAACACATCACAGGCCAGGAGGAAAAACAGCATCATCCCCTGGAACAGTTGGGTGATGGCGGGGGGCAGGTTCATGCTCATCTGCGCGCTTTCGCCGCCGAGGTACAGCAGCGCCATCAGCAGGCTGGCAAACAGGATGCCGATGGGGTTGAGTCGGCCGAGAAAGGCCACCGTGATTGCGGCATAGCCATAGCCCGGCGACACTTGCGGCACCAGTTGGCCGATCGGGCCGCTGACTTCGCAGACCCCGGCCAACCCGGCCAGCCCTCCACTGATCAGCAGCGCCAGCCAGACCAGGCGCTTGTGGCGAAAACCGACGAAGGCTGCCGCACGTTTATCCAGGCCCAGGACCTTGATCTGAAAACCGATAAAACTTTTCTGCAGCAGCACCCACACCGCTACCAGTGCCAGCAGGGCGAAATACACCCCAGCGTGCACCCGGCCCTCTGCAGTGAGCAGTGGCAAGCGGCTGGCCTCGCCGAACATCGCCGACTCGGGAAAGTTGAAGCCCGCCGGGTCCTTCAAGGGCCCGTGCACGCAGAACAGCAACAGGTTCAGGGCGATGTAATTGAGCATGATGCTGGTGAGGATTTCGTTGGCGTTGAAGCGCGTGCGCAGCCAGGCGGTGAGCCCCGCCCACAGCGCGCCGGCGAGGGTGCCGGTGCCCAGGACCAGGACCAGCGCCCAGCGGCTTTGCCAGTCGATCAGGTGCACCGCTGCGGCGCTGCCCGCTAGGGCGCCGAGCAGCAATTGGCCTTCGGCGCCGATGTTCCAGATGCGCGCTTGATAAGCCACCGCCAGGCCCAGCGCGCAGAGCAGGATGGGCAAGGCCTTGACCAACAGTTCGCTGACGCCATACCCGTCGCTGATTGGCGCGATCAGCAGGGTGTGCAGGGTCAACAGCGGGTCATGACCCAGGGCGATGAACAGTAGCGAACCACACGCCAGGGTCAGGGCGGCGGCCAGCAAGGGCGAGCACCAGAGCATCAGGCGCGAATGCTGGCCACGGGGTTCTAGGGAAAGCAGCATGGGAAACTCCGTCAAGCCAGTGCAGGTGCGGGTGAGTGAGGGCGGTCGAACTGGCCGGCCATCCAGGCGCCGACTTCGCTCAGGGTGGTGCTCGCCGTCGGTTGTTGTGCCGACAAGCGCCCGCCACACAGGGCGGCCAGGCGGTCGCTGATGTGCAGCAGTTCGTCGAGGTCTTCGGAGATCACCAGGATGGCCGCCCCGGCATCGCGCAGGGTTATCAGTGCGCGGTGAATGGTCGCCGCCGCGCCGACATCCACACCCCAGGTCGGGTGGGCGGCGACCAGCAGGCGGGGCTGCTGGAGGATCTCGCGACCGAGGATGAATTTCTGCAGGTTACCGCCGGACAGGCTGCGGGCCGGGGCCTGGGCACCCGCTGCCTTGACCGCGAAGCGCTGGATGATGGTCTCGGCCAGCGCCACGACCTTGGCGCGCTGGATCAGCCCATGGCTCACTAGGCCCTGTTGGAAGGCTGTGAGCAGGGCATTGTCGGCCAGGCTCAACTCCGGCACCGCCGCATGCCCGAGGCGTTCGGCCGGGACGAAGGCCTGGCCCAGCCGGCGCCGCGCATCCGGTGGCAAGTCGGCCACCGCTTGGTCGGCGAAGGCGATGCGCGAGGCGTCCTGGCGCGGCAGGCGCTGCTCGCCACTGAGCAGGGCCAGCAACTCGTCCTGGCCATTGCCCGCCACCCCGGCAATGCCGACCACCTCACCGCTGCGTACCTGCAGGTCGATGTCGTGCAGCGAGCAGCCGAACGGGTCCGGGTTGGCCCACGATAGGCCGCTGACCGTGAGGAACGTCGCGCCGCCACTGGCCTTGGGGTAGTCGACGAGCCACTGGGCGGCGTCGCCGACCATCAGTTGCGCCAGTTGTTGATCGGAGCATTCAGCGGGTCGGCAATGCCCGGCCACGCGCCCGCCGCGCAGGACGGTGGCGCTGTGGCACAGGGCGCGCACTTCTGCGAGTTTGTGGCTGATGAACAGAATGCTGCAGCCCTCGCTGGCCAGGCGGCGCAGGGTGACGAACAGTTCGTCGGCCTCCTGCGGGGTCAGCACCGAGGTTGGCTCGTCGAGGATCAACAGGCGAATGTCCTGCATCAGGCAGCGCACGATCTCGACCCGCTGGCGCTCGCCGATCGACAGGCTGTGGACCAGGCGTTGTGGCTCCAGCACCAGGCCGTAGCGCTGCGCCACCTCGCGGATTTTCGGCGCCAGGGCCTGTGGTGCACCGGCGGTCGCGCCCATGGCCAAGGCGATGTTCTGCGCCACCGTGAGGGTTTCAAACAGGGAAAAATGCTGGAACACCATGCCAATGCCCAGGCTGCGGGCCTGGGCCGGATTGCGCAGGCTAACGCGCTGGCCTTGCCAGTGCATGTCCCCCGAGTCGGCGTGGGTGACCCCGTAGATGATTTTCATCAGGGTGCTTTTGCCGGCGCCGTTTTCACCGAGCAGGGCGTGGATTTCGCCGGGTTGAATACACAGGTCGATGCCATCGTTGGCCAGGCAGCCGGGGTATCGCTTGCTGATGCCGTGCAGTTGCAGGCGTGGCATTGGAGTGGGAATCGGGATGGGGTTTGGCATCACAGGCTCGGGTCGTTGAACGAGAGGCCTGTGGCAAAGCAATTTCCTGGCCATTGAGTCAGGAAAGTGCTGAAAGGCGCAGCGCGCCGGGCTCAGTGGATAACGTTGGGCGGGTGCCGCTGGCGCAGCAGGCACCACTTCGGGGCGGCCCTGGAGACCATGGTGCAGGAACGCTTGGGAGTTAATTGGTTAAAAAATGATCATTGTCCTGCGACCTATGCCAGCTCTGCCACTGCGCCAGCCATGAACGGGTTATCCACAGGTTGCTCCACAGTATTTGTGCGCAAGCCAAAGACTTGGGCATAAGCACGGCGGGCCTTTGTTCTAAAGCGGCTAAACCGCTCTAAGCAATTGTTTTGCGGTGCAAATGACCTGCAGAACAGGCAATTGGATGAAAACTGATCAATGCCCGCAAAGCCACGTGACAGAAGGGTTACAGCGCGATGTACTCAGGTTATCCACAGTCGGGTGCACAGCGCTTGTGGGCAAGTGTCAGGCTGCAGGGCATGCCCCAAAGCATTGCAGCCTGGCTGTGCATAAAGTGACCAGTGTTCAGCGTTGCAGCAGAATCCGCCCACGGCTCAGGCCCGCCAGTTGCGCCTGCAAGGTGTCGATCTGTGGTTCGGCCACGGCCAACTGCAAATGCACGCCATTGGCCGTGAACTGTTCATCCACCACCAGCCCACCGGACTCGGCCACCCGCAACTTGACGAGCGCCAGCTCACTGAAGGCGCAGTCGCAGCCCAGCGGCACCCGGCTGATCAGTTCTATCTTTGCAGCGCCCTGCAGGCATTTGTTGGCGCTGCCACCGTAGGCGCGGGCCAGGCCGCCCGTGCCCAACTGGATGCCGCCGTACCAACGAATCACCAGTACCGCCACCTGGTCGCAGTCCTGGGCTTCGATCGCCGCCAGTATCGGCCGACCTGCGGTGCCGCCGGGCTCGCCGTCGTCGCTGCTGCGGTATTGGTCGGCAAATTTCCAGGCCCAGCAGTTGTGTGACGCATTCAGGTCGCTGTGCTGTTCAAGAAAGGCTTGCGCCTCGGCGCTGCTGGTGATCGGCGCTGCGAGGGCGATGAAGCGGCTTTTGCGAATCTCTTCGCGATACTCGCAAAGGCCGGCGAGGGTAAAAGGCATGGTGACTGTCTTAGATGGCGGGAGTGAGGCCGCAGCCCTTGAGGATGATGCGGATCAGGTTGTTGCCGGCGTCATCGATGTCCTGGCGGGTCAGCTTGCTGCGGCCGGTGACGCGGCAGATCTGGGTGGCGAAGTCGGCATAGTGCTGGGTGCTGCCCCACAGCAGGAAGATCAGGTGCACCGGATCGACGGGGTCCATCTTGCCTGCGTCGATCCAGGCCTGGAACACGCTGGCGCGCCCCTGGAACCAGGCGCGGTAGTCCTGGTTGAAATACTCGCTCAGGCATTCGCCGCCGCTGATCACTTCCATGGCGAACACCCGTGAAGCCTGGGGATGGCGACGGGAGAACTCCATCTTGGCGCGGATGTAGCGGGTCAGCGCTTCGGCGGGGTCGTCCTCGGCGGTGAGGGTATTGAAGGTGCTGTCCCACAATTCGATGATGTTGCTCAGCACCCCGATGTACAGGCCGAGCTTGTTGGTGAAGTAGTAGTGCAGGTTGGCTTTGGGCAGGCCGGCATTCTGCGCAATGGTGTTCATGCTGGTGCCTTTGAAGCCGTGCCGGGCGAATTCCACTTCGGCGGCCTTGAGGATGGTCTCCTCGTTTTTCTGACGAATACGGCTGGCTGGTTTACCGCTGTGGGCTGGGACTTCAAAGGTCATGGACGTTTCCGGGCAAGTCAGTGGGGGCGCCAGTGCGTTGATAACGCACCCGCGGGCATCCGACAAGCCTTGGTGAGGCAAATGCGTGGTTTGCAGGGGCTCAACGCGTCGCCGCCAGGCTCTCGAGAAAGCTTTCCAGTACCAAGTGCGGGCGCCGGCCCTTGCGTGTGACCGATGCCAGGCTCAGGTCATAAAAGCGTGAGTCTGGCTTGAGTGTCCGCAGGCGACCTTGCTGGACCCACAGGCTGGCGTAGTGATCGGGCAGGTAGCCGATGTAGCGCCCGGTCAGGATGAGGAACGCCATGCCTTCGCGATCGGAGGCGCTGGCGGTGCAATTGAGCGCCTGGTAGTGGGCCTGGATGTCGGCGGGCAAGCGGAAGGTCGGGGCAATCGCGTCCTGGCTGTTGAGGCGCGCATCGTCCAGTTCTTTATCGTCGACGTAGAACAGTGGGTGGCCGACCGCGCAGTAGAGCAATGAGCGCTCGCTGTACAGTGGCTGGTACTCCAGGCCCGACAAGGCGCTGGCCTGGGGCACCACGCCGACGTGCAGGCGGCCGTCGAGCACCCCCTGTTCGACTTCGTTGGGCGCGATCATGCGGATCTGGATCTGCACATCCGGCCCGCGCTCCTTCAACTGCGCCAGGGCGTGGGTAATGCGCATGTGGGGCAGGGTGACCAGGTTATCGGTCAGGCCGATGGTCAACTCGCCGCGCAGGTGCTGGTGCAGGCCATTGACCTCGGTGCGAAAACTTTCCAGGGCACTTAACAGCTGCAGGGCCGACTGGTAGACCTCACGACCCTCTTCCGTCAGGGAGAACCCGGCGCGGCCGCGTTGGCACAGGCGCAGGCCGAGGCGTTGTTCCAGATCGCTCATTTGCTGGCTGATGGCCGAGCGACCGATTCCCAGCACGCTTTCCGCCGCCGAGAAGCCACCGCACTCGACCACGCTGCGAAAGATCCGCAACAGGCGGATATCAAAGTCGCTGACTTGTGCCAGCGGATCGGGGCGACGGCTGCTCATAGTTTAGTAACGGCCTGACTGAAGGTTAGAAAAGTTGGATTTCACCGACTTTATCGCCGTGGCAACTTAGCTGCAACAACGCTTTTTAATCCCTACGCCGCTTATTGCCTTGCGAGGTTTTGCCGATGAACCTGCCTGAAAACGCCCCGACGTCCCTGGCCAGCCAGCTCAAGCTTGATGCCCACTGGATGCCGTACACCGCCAACCGCAATTTCCAGCGTGACCCACGCCTGATCGTGGGGGCTGAAGGCAGCTGGCTGATCGATGATAAGGGCCGCAGGGTCTATGACTCGCTGTCGGGCCTGTGGACCTGCGGCGCCGGGCACACTCGCAAGGAAATCCAGGAGGCGGTGGCCAAACAGTTGGGCACCCTCGACTATTCGCCGGGCTTCCAGTACGGGCATCCGCTGTCTTTCCAACTGGCCGAAAAAATCACTGACCTGACCCCGGGCAACCTGAACCACGTGTTCTTCACTGACTCGGGTTCCGAGTGTGCCGACACCGCGGTGAAAATGGTGCGTGCCTACTGGCGTCTGAAAGGCCAGGCGACCAAGACCAAAATGATCGGCCGGGCCCGTGGTTACCACGGGGTGAATATCGCCGGCACCAGCCTGGGCGGCGTCAACGGTAACCGTAAGCTGTTCGGCCAGGCGATGATGGACGTCGATCACCTGCCGCACACCTTGCTGGCGAGCAACGCGTATTCCCGTGGCATGCCCAAGGAGGGCGGTATTGCCCTGGCCGATGAACTGCTCAAGTTGATCGAGCTGCATGACGCTTCGAACATCGCAGCGGTGTTCGTCGAGCCCATGGCTGGTTCCGCCGGGGTGCTGGTGCCGCCAGAGGGCTACCTCAAGCGCCTGCGGGAAATCTGCGATCAGCACAATATCCTGCTGGTGTTCGACGAAGTGATCACCGGCTTTGGTCGTACCGGTTCGATGTTCGGTGCTGACAGCTTTGGCGTGACCCCGGACCTGATGTGCATTGCCAAGCAAGTCACCAACGGTGCGATTCCCATGGGGGCGGTGATTGCCAGCTCCGAGATCTACCAGACCTTCATGAACCAGGCGACCCCGGAATACGCGGTGGAATTCCCCCACGGCTATACCTACTCGGCCCACCCGGTGGCGTGCGCCGCGGGTCTGGCGGCACTCGACCTGCTGCAGAAGGAAAACCTGGTGCAGAGCGTGGCCGAAGTCGCACCGCATTTCGAAAATGCGCTGCATGGTCTCAAGGGCTCGAAGAACATCATCGACATTCGTAACTACGGCCTGGCCGGTGCAATCCAGATTGCCCCGCGCGACGGCGATGCCATTGTGCGTCCGTTCGAAGCCGGCATGGCCCTGTGGAAAGCCGGGTTCTACGTGCGCTTCGGCGGCGATACCCTGCAGTTCGGGCCAACGTTCAACAGCCAGCCAAAAGACCTGGATCGCCTGTTCGATGCGGTCGGCGAAGTGCTGAACAAGATCGACTGATTGTCCGCAAAACGGCAGGAGCCGAGCGTGCTCGCGCTTTTCGGATTGAAAGGCGCCATTGCCACTCGGCTGCTTGCCCCGCTGTCTATATATAGAAGGCGTCCCTCGGCGGACGCCCGCCAACCGAATTCAGGAGCCCCGCATGAGCCTCATCCCGCATTTGATCAATGGTGAACTGGTGACCGACAACGGTCGCACCGCTGACGTGTTCAACCCGTCCACCGGTCAAGCGATTCATAAAGTGCCGTTGGCCAGCCGCGAAACCATCCAGCAGGCCATCGACGCCGCCAAGGCCGCGTTCCCGGCCTGGCGCAACACACCGGCGGCCAAGCGCGCCCAGGTGATGTTCCGCTTCAAGCAACTGCTGGAGCAGAACGAGGCACGTATCTCGCAACTGATCAGCGAAGAGCACGGCAAGACTCTGGAAGATGCCGCCGGTGAACTGAAGCGTGGGATCGAGAACGTCGAGTTCGCGTGTGCCGCACCGGAAATCCTCAAGGGCGAGTACAGCCGTAACGTCGGGCCGAACATCGATGCCTGGTCGGATTTCCAGCCCCTGGGTGTGGTGGCCGGCATCACGCCGTTCAACTTCCCGGCCATGGTGCCGCTGTGGATGTACCCGCTGGCGATCGTCTGCGGCAACTGCTTCATCCTCAAACCCTCCGAGCGTGACCCGAGCTCCACCCTGCTGATTGCCCAGCTGTTGCTGGAAGCCGGTTTGCCCAAGGGCGTGATGAGTGTGGTGCACGGCGACAAGTCGGCGGTGGACGCGCTGATCGAGGCGCCGGAAGTCAAAGCCTTGAGCTTTGTCGGGTCGACCCCGATTGCCGAGTACATCTATGCCGAAGGCACCAAGCGCGGCAAGCGTGTGCAGGCCCTGGGCGGGGCGAAGAACCATGCGGTACTGATGCCGGATGCGGACCTGGACAACGCGGTCAGCGCCCTGATGGGGGCGGCGTACGGTTCGTGCGGCGAGCGTTGCATGGCGATCTCGGTGGCTGTGTGCGTGGGCGATCAAGTGGCCGATGCCCTGGTGGCCAAGCTGGTCCCCCAGATCAAGGCGCTGAAAATCGGTGCGGGCACTTCCTGCGGGCTGGACATGGGCCCGCTGGTCACCGGCCAGGCGCGGGACAAGGTCAGCGGGTATGTCGATGACGGCGTCGCGGCTGGCGCCAAGCTGGTGGTCGATGGTCGTGGCCTGAGCGTGGCGGGGCATGAGGAGGGGTTCTTCCTGGGTGGCTGCCTGTTCGATAACGTCACGCCGCAGATGCGCATCTATAAAGAAGAGATCTTCGGCCCGGTGTTGTGTGTGGTTCGGGTCAATAGCCTGGAAGAGGCGATGCAACTGATCAACGATCACGAATACGGTAACGGCACCTGCATCTTCACCCGTGACGGTGAAGCGGCTCGCTTGTTCTGTGATGAGATCGAAGTGGGCATGGTCGGCGTCAACGTACCGCTGCCAGTGCCAGTGGCGTATCACAGCTTTGGTGGCTGGAAACGCTCGCTGTTCGGCGACCTGCATGCGTATGGCCCGGACGGTGTGCGCTTCTACACGCGCCGCAAAGCCATTACCCAGCGCTGGCCACAGCGTGCAAGCCATGAAGCCTCTCAGTTCGCTTTCCCTAGCTTGTAATTCGCCAGGTAACGCAAAGGCCGCCCCAACGGGGCGGCCTTTGCGTTTTCGGGGCTTCTTTGGCCTTTGTGACAGAAATATGAAAATAGCAGTTGACGGCAGATTCCAGGTGTCTATAATTCGCCCCACTTCCGGCGCAGTCGAAACGGAAAACTCCTTGGTAAACAATGAGTTACGCAGTTTTCGGCAGCAGGTTGCTTCAGTTCATCGAAGCGCGAAAGGAGTTGAAAAAGAGGTGTTGACAGCAGCGTGTAACGCTGTAGAATTCGCCTCCCGCTACCGAGTGATC
>Ga0067045_1030117_pt1 | contig 16646 bp, 14 predicted proteins | sample TerdegcTABiofilm_FD_59184 | JGI IMG/M metagenome (GOLD analysis project Ga0067045, IMG submission 59184) | Combined Assembly of (Gp0054472, Gp0054536) Wastewater bioreactor microbial communities from Singapore -Terephthalate degrading...
GGGGCAGAATGTTCTTGCGGGGCAGGCGCTTGGAGCCGCCGCGGGCCGGGATGAGGCACAGGGGGATGCGCTGGCTCGGCGTCATGGAGGGCTCCTTTAGAGGTCGTCCCATTCGAGCAGGGTGTCTGGGGCGATGTCGCGCCTGGCGGGGCGGCCGAGGAAGATGTTCAGGTAGAAGGTGGGAATGCCGGTTCCGGGGCGTTTGCCGTCGAGGTTGTCCCGGGAGAAGGGCTGGCCCCGGCGGATGGGGGCGGTGGCGCACAGACTGCGGAAATAGCGGGCGGCGTCGCGCCGGTCGGCGTCGGAGGGGGTAAGGCCCTCCTGCCCAAGGCTCGCCTCGGCGAAGCGGATGCGCTCGATCCAGGGGCGGCATTCCCGGGGTTCCAGGCACAGCACGTGGTGGTGGGCCTGGGTGGCCCGGTCCAGGGTGACCCGCTTTTCGAGCATGTTGGCCCCCAGGGCCACGGCCATGACATCGAGGTCATGGTTGCGGCCGGGGGCCGAGAAGCCCACGGGACAGCCCAGCGTCCGCTTGAGGAAGGGAATGGTGCGCATGTGCATCTGCCCGGGCAGGTCCGTGTGGAAGTCGTGGACGGGCACGAGGTCGGTATTGCCGTGTTCGCGGCAGATGTCCGCGAAACGCAGCACGTCGGACAGGTCCACCGGGCCGAGATCGAAGAAGATGGGTTTCCCCGCCTTGGCCACCCGGGCGACCAGGGGCTCGTAGGTGACGTCCCAGGAGCCGATCTTGAAGGCCTCCACGCCGCAGTCGAGCAACATGTCCACCCCGGCCGGGTAGTCGATGGAGGAAAAGAACAGGATGCCCGCCCGGCGGGCCTCGTCGGCCAACTGCGTCCATTGGTCCGGCGGGAACACGAGCTTTTTGAACATTTCGTACATGTTCTCCTCGGCCGGGCCGCCGAGGGTCTGGTAGCGGTAGACGGCGGTCTTGTCGGAAATCTGCTCTGGATCGATGGTCTGGAATTTGACCGCGTCGAAACCGGCCTCGGCCGCCACGCGGATGAGCTCCTTGCCCTTGACCGGATCGCCGTTGGCGGTGGTGCCGACCTCGGCGACGCAAAAGACCGGTTCGCCGTCGCCGACGGCATGGCCGCCGACATGCGGGCGGGGTGAGAGGGGGGCGTTCATGCGTCACTCCTTTGAGATGCTTGCTTCCTGTCCGGCGCGAATGTGCGCCGCGGCGTCCGGGCCGAGATTGAACAGCATGTCCACAGCCGAAAGGGCGGGCACGAATCCGGGGAAACATTGGGGATAGGGCGTCGGGGCGTAATCGTGGAAGAGCAGTTCCACGCCGGCGGCGGCGAAGGCGTCCGCGTCCAGGTAGGTTCGGCCGAAGGGGCCGGAAAGATAGACCGTGGCCCCCGCCTCCAGGCACAGGTCGAGGACGAGCCGGCTTTTTTTGCTGGAGGCGATCATCCCGGATGAACGCAGGCATGGCGTGGTGATGTCGAGGGCGCCAAGCAGATAGTCCGTCAAGGGCGTCACCAGGTCGAGGAAACGGCGGACCGGCGTGGTGATGATGTCCTGGATGGCGGCGGCATGCTCACGGTAGAACGGAGCCTTGGCGTAATTCTGGTCGAGGGTGCGGCAATGCTTTTTTCGCCATGGGATCTCCTCGGCGATGCGCAGGTGGTCCAGCCGTTTGCCGCCGCCCTTGCTCAAGGGCACCGTAAGCCAGACAGGCCCTTGGGGGGTGCGTATCCTGTTGCGGTTGGCGAACTGGGTCTTTGTTTTCCAATCGATGTCCACATTGTCGAAGATGATGTGCATGTCGCTGGCCATGATTCGGTGGAAATACCCGGGCCATGGCAGGTAGGCCGGCTGCATGATGGAGACGATCATGCGTGTTCTCCACGATAGAGGTAGATGGTGAAGTCTCCTGGATGGTAGTCGTGACGCAGCACCAGCCTTCGTGTCAGTCTGGCGCACCGCGAGGCCACCGCAAAGGGGTCTGCGTAGAATTCTCCAGGCTCCTGATCGGCCCGCCAGGAAGATAGAGAGTTGAAGGCGACTCCCGTGCGGCATAAGTTGAACAGGCGGTGCACGACGGCATCAAGGTATTGGTCGGGCTCCAGGGTTCGCAGGGCGAAGATGCCGCTGGCGAAGACGTAGTCGAAGGACCGGGGGGCCAGCCGGGCGTCGGCGGCGATGTCGCCGCACAGGATGTCGGCCTCGGGAAAACGCTCCGCGGCCCGCGTGGCCATTTCCGGAGTCAGATCCAGCCCGACGTAGCGGTGCGCGATCCCCCTGTCGAGGAGCCAGGCGTGGAAGTCGGCCAGGCCGCAGCCCACGTCGAGGATGGTCGTTCCCCTCAGGTCCCCGATGCCGGCCAGCACGGCGAAGCGCGCGGCCTGCGAAGCTCCGCTGCCCCAGTCCAGGGAACGGGGGTCGTCGCCGTAGCGGGCCAGCAGGCCGGCGTAATGGGCGGTCAGGCGCGAGGTTTCCGTATCGGTTGGGTCGTTCATGAGCATCTGCTCCCGGGGCTCGTTCTGTCGGAAGGGGCCGGGCTTCCGCCGTCAGCCCCCAAGTACCTTTCCTGTGGCCGGGGCTGGCCCGGGCGCGTCCCATGCCCAGTCAGTCACGAGCACGGCCGCATCGGCGCACCGCACGGCAAAACGGTCTTCCTCCACATGGAGCACCGTCCCCGGGGCGGCGGACTCTCCTCCGGGCGGATCGATCGGCGCGGCCTTCCAGATGGTCAGCCGCCGGCCGTCGCACTGGGTGAATGCGCCGGGATAGGGCCTGGCCACCGCCCGCACGAGGTTGACGATGTCCCTGGCCGGGGCGTCGAAGCGGATGCGCCCGTCTTCCGGCCTGCGTCGGGGAAACGCCGAGGCCAGGGCATGGTCCTGGGGACGGCGCGGCACGTGGCCGGAAACAAAAGCCGCCACAACCTCCCGGGCAAGGTCCGCGTACAAGGGGTAGAGGATTTGCAATGCGTCGCCCACGTCCTGGTCCAGGCCAAGGGTGAAGCTGCGCTGGGCGATGATGTCGCCCGTGTCCATGGTCTCGTCCAGAACGTGCGCGGTGAGTCCGAGGCGGGTTTCGCCGCGCAGGATGGCCCAGTTGACGGGCGCCCGCCCCCGGTAGGCCGGCAGCAGGCTGGGGTGGAAGTTGACCCCGCCCAGGGGAAAGAGGTCGAGGACGGCCCGGGGCAGCAGGTACCGGAAGTCGGCCACGACCAGCAGGTCCGCCCGCAACCCGGCCAGGAAGGCGGCCAGTTCCGGACTGCGTCCCGTGGCCCGCAGGCATGGCAGACCCATGGCCGCGGCATGATCATGGACCGACAGGTAGCGCACGCCGTCCTCCGGGTCCGGGGGATGAGCCCCCACGCCCGCCAGGACGCCCTCCTCGTACAGGGTCCGCATGACGGTGACGCCGACCGTGTGGTTGCCCAAGAAAGCCACGCGCATGGGCTACCCCGCCTCTGGGCGCCGGGCCGTCACCCGCCATTCGGCGTGGACGCCGTGGGGCGTGGGCGGCTCGTCGGCTTCCACCATGTGGCGGCAAGTCACGATGTCCAGGACGCCTGAGAAAAGATCAATGATGTCGGCATGGTCGTAAAAACGGAGACCCCCGACCCCGACCAGGGAACCGGCGGAGATGTCCAGGGTCAGGCCGTCCGACCCGGGTCGTCCGGTCCGTCGGCTGTCATGGGCGGCACTATAGGGATTGAAGAAGAACAGCCCCCCGGGCCGGAGCACCCGCCGGGTCTCCAACACGGCCTGCCGCGCCCCGGCCGCGCCCACGCAGGTCACGGAGCAACGGTCGAGGACCAGATCGAACGAGGCGTCGGGAAAGGGGAGCTCGCAAAAGCTGCCCACATGGAGCGCGGCGTCGAGCCCGTCGGCGGACAGGCGGGTCCGGGCGGCGGCCACGGCGCTCGGGCTGGCGTCGATGCCGCTGGCCCTGAAGCCTTCCCGGGCCAGGAACCAGAGATTGCCGCCCGTGCCGCACCCCAGTTCCAGGACGGCGACCTCTCCGCGGGGCCGCCCCCTCGGGGCGTTGCGGTAGACGAAGCTGACGATGCAGTCCCAGGGATAGCGCTGGGTGTGCCCCCGGCTGTACTTTTCTTCCCAGACCGGATCGGCGTCCATGAACACATTCATGAGAAATCCTCCCTGGCGAAGATGTGGCCACGCAAAACGGCCGGGCCCAGCCTGGACCCGAACAGCCACTGGGCGGCGGCCGGAGGCAGGCCGGTGCCCGGTCTCCGGAAAACGATATCCTGCGGGGCCAGGACGTGACCCGGCGGCAGGTCCCTGGCGGCGGCGCACGACAGGCGGAAATCGCGGCGTCCCCGGGTCTCGGAGGGAGTGGGGCCGATGGCGGTTTCGCCGAGGTTGAGTTCGAGGTTCCGAATACCGCGCACGAGTTGCCCCAGCTCCTCAGGCGTGGAGGAAAACCAGTGGTCCGGCCCGGGCAGGCCCCGATCCAGGGTGAAGTGCTTCTCCACCATGCATGCGCCCAGGGCCACGGCGCCCAGGGCCGCGGCCATGCCCTCGGTGTGGTCGCTGAATCCGGCCGGGCAGCCGAAGGCGGCGGCCAGGGCGGGAATCTTGCGCAGATGCACGTCATGCGGCGGCGTCGGATAGCTCGAGGTGCAGTGCAAAAGGACGAGGTCGCGGCCGCCGGCCTCCCGAAACGCCCGGACGGCGTCGTCGATCTCGCCGAGCGTGGCCATGCCCGTGGAAAGCACGGTCGGGATGCCGCTATGGCCCATGTCTCGGATCAGGGGCAGATGGCCCAGATAGTCGGAGCCGTTTTTGAGCAGCGGCACATTCAAGGCGATCAGGTCGTCCAGCGTCTCCCTGCTGGTCGGGGTGCTGAAAAACAACACGCCGTGGTCCGTGCAGCAGCGGGCAAGGCGGGCGAGGCCCTCGCGGTCCAGCTCACAACGCTTGAACAGGTCGTACTGCGGCTCGGACACGTTTTGGCCCATGGAGCGGTATTCCAGGAGCAGGCCCTTGTCCGTGACGAAGTCCTCGGTGCGGTAGTTCTGGAATTTGACCGCGTCGGCTCCCGCAGCGGCGGCCGCCTCGATCATGCGTTCGGCCATATCCAGGTCGCCGTTGTGATTGACCCCAACTTCGGCGGCGATGAAGCAGGGCGCGCCGAAGCCCATGAGGGGCCGTGCGGATGCGGTTTCATGCATGGCCGTATTCCTCCATGGCCGCGACGATGCGCGCCGGGCCGCATCCGTCCACGAGGCCCTGTCCCGCGTCGATCAGGGCTTTTCGCAAAGTTTGGTCCGTCATGAGCCGATGCACGATCCGCGAGGCGCGACGCGGGTCCAGGCCGGGACTTCGGCCCAACGCAAGGGCGGCGCCTGCGGCGGCAAGCTCCGCAGCGATGAGCCGCTGATTGTCAGCCAATACAGTCAGTGCGGCCGGCACTCCGGCGTAGGCCATCTCCCAGACCGATCCGCCCGCTGCGGAAACCGTTGCGTGCGCCCAGGAAAGCAGGGGGGCCATGTTCTCCACCGCGAAGGACACCCGGCAGGCATAGGGTTGGGCCTCGGCGCTACGCAGCAGTTCCTCGCGCCGTTCGCAGGCGAACCCCGCCACGACGTGGACGGAAAGGTCGTCCACACCGGCCAGGGGCAGGATGTCCAGCACCTCCAAGAGCGCCTGGGAGGCCTCGCCCCCCCCCATGGTGACCAGGAGGTTGCGTCCGGGCCGGGCGGCCTGCGCGGGGGGGTGGCGGTCCATGGCCAGAAACTCCTCGCGCAGCATGACGTAACGGCCGCCAAGCAGGGTCTGCAGTCCCGGGGGGCCGTCGTAGTGCAGCCTGTGCGCGTAACAGTTGGGGTTGACCACGATCTGGGCCGGAAAGAAGGCTCTGTCGGCAAGGTCGTCCACGACGCACACCCGCGTTCCGGTCTGTTGCAGGGCCGCCATGTACTCCCGGTCGAAGTGGTAGCCGTCCAGAAGCAGCCAGGCCGGACCGGACTCTCCGCGCAGGGCGGCCAGAGTGACATCAAGGTCCCCCGGCATGGGCCACGCCTCGGCCAGGGGCGCGATCTCCAGGCCCAGGCGGCGAACCCGGACGGCCAGAAGTTCCTCAAGTCCGCACGTGAGCAGCACCACCCTCCCTCCCCTGGCCATCCAGGCCCGGGCAACGGCCAGGCAGCGCATCACGTGTCCCGCGCCCATGAGGGCTCCGGCGTCGGCCCGGATGAACAGGGTCCGGCACATGACAGTGCTACCCGCGCACGCTGCGCAGCAGGACGAAGGCTTCGGCGCTGTGCAGTCCCGCCTGGAACCCCCTGCGCGCGGCCAGGGCGCGTATGGCCTGTTCAGAGCGCGGGTGCGGGGCGGGGTTGAATTCCGTGGCGTAGGCGCGCATGGCTTCGATTTTGCGCTCCAGATGGGTGTCCGTGTTCACGAAGACCGTTGGGACAAAGGGGAGCAGGCCCGGCGAGGCCCCGTATTCCGTGCTGGAGAGCACCTCGAAGGCCAGGATGTCCAGTGGGGCGGCACCGGGCAGGGGGCGGAAGGCGGTCATCACCGCGCGCTGGGTCAGGGCGTGGTCGATGTTCAGATCGCCGGAGTGGTGGGTCAGAACCAGGGTGGGTCGGGTCCGGGCCTTGACGGCCTCCACGCGTTTGATGATGTCCAGCAGGGGGCACTGGTCGAAACGGTTGTCCGGGAATCCGCCGAAATACGGGGGGGCGGCACCCAGGACGGATGCGGCCGCCTTCGCCTGACGCCGCAGGTCCGTAACGGCCTCGTCCATGGTCCTCCCCTGGGGGGGCGCTTCCCGGGATGTGGCCCCCTCGCCCAGGATCAATATCGAAACCTCCGCGCCCTGCCCGGCCATGCGGGCGCACAAGGCCCCGCAGCCCAGAACCTCGTCGTCCGGGTGCGCGGCTACCACCAGAATGCGTTGATGCGTGAACACGATGCCTCCGACGTTTTCGCGTTTTCCGGATGCCGCCCCGGCTCAACGCTTCCGCAACAGGAAATACGTGATGTCATCCTGTGGGAACAGGGGGTCGCGATGGTAGACGAAGCCGTAGTCCGCAAGCTCCAGGTCCGGATAAGCGTCCAGCATCTCGCCGGCAAAATCGCGTTTGAAAAGGCGTCCGGAATGGCCCCGGTACTCAACCTCAACCGGCTTGGGGCTATAGTATTCCGCGACCAGGATGTGCTTCGCCGCCGTTTTGTGCAGCACCGCATAAGCCCGCGGCAGCATTTCGGGCATGATGTGGATCAAAACCCCGCGCACAAAGGCCAAGTCCCAGGTGCGCCTTGTCTCGAAATCCAGGAAGGACTGGCAGAGCACATGCGCCTCCGGATTACGGCGCTGTGCGGCGGCGGCGGCCTTTTCGTTGATTTCCACGGCGGTTAGGTCGATTCCCGGGAACAGTGTGCGCAAGGAATGGAGGTTGAGCCCGACATTGGCCCCGAACTCGATGGCGGACTCTAGATGTTCCGCCCTGGCCAGGGCCTTGGCGAAGAAGGCGATGCTCGAGGCCTGGTGTGTCACTTCCTGGCTTCTGTCGCAATAGTCGTCGCCGAACCCTCCTTTCCAGAATTCTTCCTGTTCGGTCAGCCGCCGCGGCTGGTGTCCCATTGCCGTCCCTCCCGGCCATTCGGCCCTGGTTTCACGTTGTTGCCTGTTCTTTGACGGGGATGAAGCATACCGTCCCGCGACCTCATACGTCCCCCTCGGCAGCGGCTTTCGCGCTGAATGTTCGCCGGGACGACAACGACCTCGTCCTCGAGGGGCGCGCACGGCGCGGCCATGACCCAGGGCGGAGGCGCCGTTCCGTCTGGCACAACGTGATTCGTGCCGGAAACGGGCAACACGGGTTGCGGGTGCACCATGGATATGGCGGCCTGATAAAAAATATGCAAAATGCATACCCGTTGTCCAAGAGATCCTGACGCCGATGGCGACCGTGCGCATACGCCAAGGAGGTTTCGGCATTTCCTTCCCCGGCGCGCCATGTCGGACGTCATGCGGGTGGTGCATGGTGACATGGCGGAAGCCCGGGATGTCAACTTTTTCACGTTGTGAAACCCTGTGCCCGGCTCATAAAAGGGCCGGTCGGGAAAGGGCCGTGCCTGCGGGTATGCCTTTATGCGCGCCGGACGGTTCGTGGCCCGATCCTGTTTCTGGCCGTCCAGGACTGGAGGACCGCCGCAAAGGTCTTCTCGTTGGACCTGATTTCGGCCAGATTTCCGGTGTGCACCTGGACGATCTGCCTGAAATGGGGCTGGTAGCCCTGGCGAAAGACGATCTGGGGGAATTCGAATTCAAAGAAATGCCTGTGGGGCATGGGGGAGGTGAAAAAGGAACGGTCGCACCCCCTCAGGAAGGCGTGGAGCAGGGACCCGCGCATGACGTAGAAGGTATAGATGGGCGACAGGGCCAGGGGGGGGTATCTGAACGGCATATAGCGGGCCACGGCATCCGTGGTGCGCGGCAAGACCACGCCGGAGGCGGCGTACAGCCCGCATCCCGGGGTGGTGATAAAGAAGTGGACGATTTCTTCTTTCTTGAGGAAGAGTTCGATGAGATGGGCCGCGAATTCCGTCGTGGAATGGCTCGTGGCCCCCTTGGTGTGGGCGAACCAGACCAGGTCGTAGGTCTTTGCGGAGTCATGGAGCAGGGAGAGCGCGGTCTGATAGGCGCTGGCGTCGGAAGTGAGCGTCAGATGTTCGGGGGTGGCCGCATAGGCCAGGGGCAGGCCCGAGCCCGTGAGCAGGTCGATCCATCGGGCCTGGAGCGGGCAGGGATTGATGCCGACGTAGAAATCGGCGTCGCAAAACTCCTTGTGGAAGATGTCCAGGGCCGTGCGGCAATAGTCCAGGTAGGGCGCGCCAGCGATATAGCTGGCGAAGACGACGGCGATCCTGGGCGGCTTCATGCGTTCCTCCGGGGGAGGGGAAAAGGCATAGCCGAAAGCGGGACAGCCCTCAAGCGGCCCTATATGAATCGTGGCTAGTATTTCTTGTTAAGGAGGACAAGAAGCTTTTCCAAGGCATCGTTAATGTACTTGTCCATGTCCACTTGTTTTTTGGCGATCGATCTTCCCGTTGGAGAAGAATAAAAAACAACCAGTGCCGCCAATTCCTCAGACGTAAAGACCTGGGCCATGGAATCTATCAAAATTTTTCTGAATTCCGCATTGAATTTATTTATCAACACGTCAGCCTGATCCATGCTGACGTTCTGCTTGGCGAACTCGGCCTTGAAAAGCTCTCGTATCTTCGATTCAAAGTCGAACAGGTCGACATAGGCCGTCGCGTGTTGCATCTTTTCTGTCGCATTCGCTCGCGCATTCCCCATGGGAATCGCCAGAAGAAAAAGACAAATCAGGATCGGTGTTTTCATAGTTTCCTCCTGGACATGCGGCATGCTGTCGAGCAGAATGACTGCTTCGGGCGGAGGACCTACTCTTTTGCTGGTGGAAGCTTGGACGATACGGTCCGCAATATGTCGTCCATAAGGCTTTGATCAAAATCGACATGGGGTCCGCCCTGGGAGAAGGTATAATCGGTGCTCACCTGGACCCGGTTGCCCTGGCTCACTCCGTCAAAAAAGTAGAGGTGTTCGACATGTGGAGTCTGTCTTTCATAGAGGACCCCATACGCAAAGCCAGGCAGATCAACCCGACGCAAAAACCGCATCGCCGTATCGCCTCCAGACCTGACAGTCTCTTCCAGTTGTTTGACGGTCTCCAGCACATCAAGACTGAATGGTGTTCCCTGGTGGGTGATGGTGAAGATACGCGGCCATGTGTGCAGCACAACATGCACTCTGGCCGTTCCGGTGAGCATGCGCTGGCCCGCGCGGTCGTATTCCACCGGATATCCCTGGCTGTCTTTCCGTTCGCTGAAGCCGTCGGCCTGGAGGAAAAAGCTTTGGGTGCGAATGCCTTGGTCGCCCGGTGCGGACGGCTCGAAACGGTTTCCCGACGAGGGCGGCCAGAACGTATATTGGCTGAAATGCCAGCCGCGCAGGCTGTCAAGATCGGCCTTGCTCAGGAAGGGGCCGTCCGCCCCGGCCTGGGAGACGGCGTTCCGGATGGCCGCCAGTTGGGTGTTTTTGTCCGCCCAGAGCTGCTTGACCACGGCTTCGCGCTGGGCCTGCAACTGCTCCTTCGCGTATCGTGCTTCCAGCCGCGCGTTCCAAAACCCGTCGATCTGCTTGACAGCGGCGGCTTCCATGCGTTCGCCGATCTGTCCTTTGTCGTAGCCCTTGGCCTTGTAGTACTTGTCGAGCATGGAGGTCTTGACAAGATAATAGCCTGAGGCGGGCAGCACGGTGACCTCCGTGAAGGCATCTTCCGGAGAGGCCCCGCCAGCTCCCTGACGCTGCCGCCTGTATGCCTGATACAGGCGCTCATCCATGGCCGGAATGACCATGAAGTCACGGACGAGTTCCAACGCCCCATGATAGATCTTGGCCCACGACAGGACGGACAACGCGGGCGAGGGCAATATTTTCTCCAACATGGCATCGAGCTGCTTGCCGATCCGCCAGCCCGCGAGTTCGGCGAGAGCCTCGCTGTCCCGGGCATTGGCCATGTGGTCGACCACCTTCAGGGCGGTTACCGTATCCTTGAGGTTTTCAAAAAGCTTGGGCTGCGTCTCATAGAGTTTCCCAAGCGATTCCGTGCCCACGTCCACAACCTTTCCAACCTGCTCAATCACCTCGGAGGGTTCCGCTTCCAGGCCCGCAAAAACAGGACGAGGCCCCAGCATTGGGCTGGCAATGACGAGGAGCACGGCCTGAATCAGGCCCAACCTGGCGAATACTTTCGGCAAACGAATGGATGTGCGGCGCATTCAAGGTCTTCCTTTTCCGGGCGTACCGTGGTCCCGGGAGGTGTTTTTGGGGGGAGTGGGCGCCTCCGCGCGTCCGCCGGAGACCGGGAGGGTGACGGTGAAGACGCTGCCCTTGCCGGGTTCGGACTCGGCCCGTATCCCGCCCCCGTAGTGGGACACGATCTCCCGGCAGATGGCCAGCCCCAGCCCCGTTCCCTTGGGCTTGTTCGTCCGGGTGTCTCCCTTGGCGATCTGATGGAATTTGTCGAAGATCATGTCCAGTTCATGCGGCGGCATCCCCTCGCCCGTGTCCGCGACGCGGATTTCCAGTTGCCCGGAGGCGTTTGTCGCGGCGGAAAGGGCGACGCTTCCCCGGGCGGTGAACTTGGCGGCGTTATTGAGCAGATTGAGAAACACCTGCTCGATCCGGTCCGGATCGACATGAAGCGGGGGAAGGTCGTCCGGCAGATCGACGACAAGTTTCACCTCGGGAGTGTTCGCAAACATGCCCCGCACGGCGTTGGCGGCCCGGCCCAGCACTTCCCCGATCCGGATCTCCCTGTCGCTCCATTCCATGCGTCCGGATTCGATCTTGGCCAGGTCGAGAAAATCGTTGATCATCCTGGTAAGCCGCTCGCCCTCGTGCTGGATGATCGCCAGGTTGGCCAGGATGCGGCTTCCCTTGTCCCGCAGGGCGCCGTTGTTTTCGAGCAGGGGGAGGAGATGCCGGGTCACATCCTTGGTGATCATTTTCGTGAACCCCAGAACCGAGGTCAAAGGCGTACGCAACTCGTGGGAGACCGAGGTGAGGAAGGCGGACTTGAGTTCGTCGAGTTCACGCAGCTTCCGGTTCGCCGCGGCGAGTTCCTCAGCCTGGCGGGCCAGGGCCCGGGTGCGTTTCTCGACGAGGCCTTCCAGGTCGCGATTGAGCTCTTCCAGCTGTTTTTCGGCCTTTTTCCTTTCGGCCACCTCCTGGTTCAAATTTGCATTGGCCGCAAGCAGCTCCTTGGTCTGGCATTCCAGGTCGAAGTGCGCGGCGGCGAGGCTGTCGCGCATCACTCCGAAAGCGTCCGTCAGTCCCGCGACCTCGTCGTTGGTCTTGACCGTGGGCAACTGGGCGTCGAACGCCCCTCGGCTGAGCCCCATGGCCGCCTTGGCCAGGATCTGGATGGGTCCGACCACGCTACGGGTCAGGGCCACGAGGATGAGTCCTCCCGCAATGAGGCTCACGGCCAGGATGATCAGGGCATTGCGCAAAAACGCGGTGCGCAGGGTCCGCATCTCCTGGGTGGAGGCGGAAAGGACGACCATCCAGTTCCATTCCGGAAAGACCCGAAAAAAATGAAGATTCGCCCCGGGGGTGTCCGCCCGGGCCGTCACGCCGTCCGTTTGGGCGACCCGCGGCAGGTGGTCAAGGATATCCTCGCCTTTTCCCGAGGGGGTGTCTCGCATGAGCACCTCGCGCGGCAAGGCGACGATGGTCAGGTTGCCGAGCCGTCTGGGCTTTCCCTCCGCCAGGCGCGCAAGCGTTTCCTCCTGGGCGCTGCGCACGTAGCTTGGCACCTTGTCCACCCCGCTTTCCACCAGGACCCGATGGGCCGCCGCCACATCGGCAATGACCGTATCCAGTTCCTTCGAGAGGAGTCTCCGGTTCAGGTCCGCGCTTAAGCGTTCGAGGGTCAGTACGCCGGCCAGGCTGATGGCCATGGCGACGGTCACCAGGATCCCCAGGCTGACGACGTTGATCTTGAGTTGGATCTTCATCGTTCCACGTGGCCGCCCGGTCCGGTCGCGCCAGACCCGGCCCGAACCGGGTGTCGGGTCCGCTTTCGCCTGGAGCCGTTCATCGTTGCCTGCCGATCACGGTGGCGGTTTTGAGAACGCTCAAGGGCACGACCACACCCGCGGCCTCGGCCATTTCGAGATTCACGACCAGACGGACGCGCTCGTTGACGGCAACGGGGATGTCCGCCGGGGACTCGCCGCCCAGGATGCGCAGGGCTGTCCGGGCCGCATACTCCCCTTGCTCCTCCGGGACCTTGCCTATGGTGTAGACAACGAAGTCGGCCATGAAATCCAGGTGCGATCCGGTGGGCACCCGCACGTTTTTCAAGAGGAAGGCCCTGGCCGCTTCCGGTTCCCAGCCCTCGATTCCGGCGAAATTGCGCAGAAAAAGCATGTCCACTTCATTTTGGGCCTTGAGGAAGGTCTTTTTGAACTGCTCGAAGTTCTTGACGAAATACACCTTCATGGAGCCGTTGAAGAAGCGCTTGTTGAACTCGCGGGTGATCTTGCGGTCCGTATCGGTGTCGCCGCTTACGTATCCGATACGCGTCCCCTTGGCATCGCGCCGAAACAGGGAGACCATCTCCTCCACGCCCTCGACCTCGATCATGCCGGTGACGTTTGGGGCCGGATAGCCATATTCGGAGGCGTCCCAGTTGACCCCGCAGAAGACCACCGGCACCCCGCCTCCCCTGAGGAAGGGAACCACGAGATGCTCCTGGGCGTTGTCGTCCGCGGCGATGACCACGTCGGGCCTGAAGCGCGTCATAGCCTCCAGGGCCGCGGCCGCGGCCGCCTTCTGCTCGCTTTCCGAACTCTTGCGCTTGGTGTCCATGCGCACGATCTCAAGCTCCACCCCGGCGGGGCCGAGCACGTCGCGCACCCCTTTTTCCAGGCCGTCGCTCCAGGGGTATCCGCTGTGGTACGAATCCACCAGGAGCACTTTTTTTCCGGCTGGGGCGGCGCCGGCCCGCTGAACCGGGGAGGCCCCGAAGATTGCGGCCAGGCCCATGAGGACGGCAATCGCGGCGGTCCGCCGGCGGTGTGTATGGAGCATGGTCTCTCTCCGCAATTCCGTGTTCGCCCAGTATTGCCTCGTGTCCTTGAATCCGGATATCCGAACTTTGAAAACAACAATTTGAAATGATTGTTTTTTTCAACAATGCCGGCGTATTTTCTATAGGACGCGACACTACTCCACAGCCAAAGACCTTGCACCATATCCCGGCCATAACAGAAAATTCCGGCCGTAGCCAGGGTTTTTCCGCTCTCAGGAGAGCGACGCCAGGAACTCGACCCCGCATGACACGCTCTTCGGCACAGGCCCATCGTTCGTTTACCTGGCGGCGGTTGCAATCCTGTCGGGATACATCTCGGCACGCCATCGGTATGCGTATGGAGAAAAGACACATGTCGGGGCGCCCGGGCAGGCCCGTTTTAAAGAGTGTGCGCCGCTATGGAGAGGGATTCTTTTTTTATGCCGCGTCAAGGAATATCGATCGCCTGTTGAAGGCGCGGGATTTCATGTTAAAGAGAAAAATGGCGGAAGGTTGTCTTGTGGAAAATCGATGGGTGGGGTACAATATATGCGAAAGGCTCCGAAAGGCGTGGAAGAACGGTCCGCCAGGGCCTGTTCCTTTCTTATGATGGCATGCGGCATGTGTCGGCGATGGGATTCGGGCGGTGCCGGGAAAACCGCGTCATGAGGGGAGTTGGGGGGGGCATGCGTCACGTTCGTTCTCGGTCGTTGCCTGGAGGATGTTGTGCGCGCCTGGGCACGCGCATGGCCGCGCTGGCCGCGGGACTGGCGGCGGTCGGGGTCGTCGTCCTGGCCGGCCTTGGCGCGGCCCTGGCCGCGGATCAGACCGTCTTCACGCACCGTGACTCCGGAGAGGGCTCCCTGCGCCAGGCCATCGCCTTCGTGGCCGCGAACGACACGATTTTTTTCGCCATTCCCGTGGCTCCCGCGACCATCGCCCTGGGGTCGGGCCTTTCCCTGGGCGTGGCCGGGGTCTCCCTGCTCAACACCACCGGCGGGGCCGTGACCGTGAGCCTGTCCGGCGCGGCGAACGTCATCGCCCTGACCACCGCGTCCCTTGGCTCGGTCGGCGGCGCGGGCGCGCTGGGCATCACCGCCACGGCCAGCCTTGTAGGGGCGTGCGCCGTCTGTTCCGGTTCCTCGTTGACCATCGGCTCCATCGACCAGACCGCCGACATCACGGCCACGGCCGGAATGTTCCTGGCCTCCGGGCTGTGGGCCGGCGACAGCCTGACGATAACCGGCCGGATGGCCGGGTCGATCACCGCCACAGCCACGAACGGCTCGATCGCCTCCGGCGTCCGGTCCGATTCCGAGGACGTCTTCATCGGCGTCATGGGCGGCACGTTCTGGGATGCGGCCACGATTTCGGCCGTCGCCGGCGTCGACACGGCCGTGGGTATCAGCGCCGACGTGGGCTCGGTGGTCATCGGCTCGATCGAACAATACGCCAGGATCACCGCCACGGCGGGCGTCGAAGACGCCTTCGGCATCATGGCCGGCGACACCCTGGCCATAACCGGGACCATGGCCGGGAGCATCGAGGCCACGGCCGGGTCCATGGCCGTGGGCATAGGCGCCGGCACGGTCCTTATCGGCTCCATGCCCTCGACCGGGGTGATCCAGGCCCGTTCCTCAACCGACAACGCCTATGGCATCCTGGCCGCCTGCGATGTGTCCCTCCCGGGCGGCATGGCCGGGACCATCACGGCCACGGCCGCCACCCATACCGCCGTGGGCCTTGTCGCCTTCCAGGAACTCAACGGGGGCGGCTCCAGGCCCCTGTCCGTTTCCGGAACGATCGCGGCCCGGGCGAACGGCCTGGCCGTGGCCGTGGCCTCGGACGGGGCCATGAACCTGTATGTCACCGGAATCCTTTCCGGGGTGGACACCTCGGGCTCGGGCGAGGGCTACGCCATCCGGGCCGGCACGCCCGACGCCATCGGCGGCTGGAACCCGGGAAGCGCGGACAACACCGTGACCCTCGGCACCGGCGCGCGTCTCGTGGGCAAGGTCGATCTGGGCACGGGCGCGAACACGCTTGCGCTCGTGGGCACGGGGTCGGCGGGCAACCTGTTCGTGGGCGTGGATTCCCTGGTGGCCGGCGACGGGGCCACGGCCACGTCCTGGACCCTGAACCCGGTCGCGGCCAACGCCTCGGAGTACGGCGCGGTGACCGTCAATCCCCTGGCCTCCCTGACCGTCAATGAGAACGTGACCATCACAGGCGACGTCGTGGACAACGGAACCCTGGGGTTCGCCCTCGGAGCGGGAAAAAACTACGGCGGGGTCATCTCGGGCCCGGGCGGGGTCACCAAATCCGGCCCGGGCGCGCTGCTTCTCACCGGGGCCACGACCTACACCGGCACGACCCTGGTCGCCGAGGGCGACCTGAACATCACCCAGGCCCTGAACTCCAGGTCCATCGGCATCTACGCCGGGGCCACCCTGGACCTGGACCAGGACTACACCGCCCGGGACTACGCCATGGTCAACGGCGCCCTGATCGTGCCGGAACTGACCGTGGCCCAGGGCGCAATCCTGTACGGCTCGGGGACGATCCAGGGCGACGTCACGAGCAACGGGACCATCTCCCCGGGCAATTCCCCGGGCACCCTGACCGTCGCCGGCAACCTGGCCCTGAACTCCGGCAGCCTCCTGGCCATGGAGATCACACCCTATGCCAACGATCTGCTGCTGGTCACCGGGACCACGACCATACACGGCGGAACGCTTTCCGCCTTCGTGTCCCAGGGGTTTTACGCCAACGGCCAGAGCTTTGCCCTGCTTTCCTCGACCGGCGGCATCACCGGCGGGTTCGACGTCATGTCCGTAAGCTGCGCCAGCCCGTTTCTACGCTTCGAGTTCGACGAGGACGCCGACTCCATCGAGGTCTCGGTCTCGCGCCAGTCGTACACCATCGCCGGCACGTCCCGGAATTCCATGGGCGCGGCGATCGGCCTGACCGGCGCGACATCCCTGGCCACGCCGTCCATGCAGGTCCTGCTCGGGACCATCGA
>Ga0067045_1030120_pt1 | contig 16642 bp, 14 predicted proteins | sample TerdegcTABiofilm_FD_59184 | JGI IMG/M metagenome (GOLD analysis project Ga0067045, IMG submission 59184) | Combined Assembly of (Gp0054472, Gp0054536) Wastewater bioreactor microbial communities from Singapore -Terephthalate degrading...
AAGCCACAGCCTGGATGTGGCGGCCGCCGTGGCGCGGGTGCAGCAGGCGGAGGCCAGAGCCGCCTATGCCGGCGCGGCTCTCTTGCCGGAAGTGAATGCAGATTTCGGGGCCACGAGATCGGCTGCGCTGGACAGTCATACGGAAAGAAACGCCAGCACCTGGCGGGTCGGCCTGTCGAGCAGTTACGAGCTGGATTTCTGGGGGCGTCAGCGCGCCTTGAGGGATGCGGCCGAGTCGGGCAGACAGGCCAGCGTCTTCGACCGCGAGACAGTGCGTCTGACGGTCACGGCCTCGGTAGCCCAGGCCTGGCTGCAGTGTGTGGGCTTGCGTGAGCGCGCTGAGATTGCCCGGCTCAATCTCGAGATTTCCGAGCGGCTGCTGAAGCTGGTGGAGTCCAGGGCCCGCTACGGGGCGGCAAGCTCCGTGGAGCTGGCCCAGCAGCGCGGCCAGGTCGCCGCTCAGCAGCGTGCCCTGGCTTCGCTGCGTAAACAGACGGCTGACGCGCATGCGGTGCTGGCCCTGCTGTCGGGGCAATGGTCCATGAACCCGGTGAGCGAGACGAGTCTTTCGAATCTGAAGGTGCCGGGCATTGGCTTGGGCGCGCCTGTGGATCTGATCACACGCAGACCGGACATGGCGAAGGCCGAGGCATTGCTGCTTGCTGCGGATGCCAATCTTGGCGCCGCCAGGGCCGCTATGCTGCCTCGCGTGACGCTGAGCGCAGGCCTGAACTCCGAGAGCGGAACATTGGGCAGGGTGCTGGAGAACCCCCTGTCCTCGCTGGCCGCAGGAATCCTGGCGCCGATTTTTGATGCCGGGCGACTGGCCTCGAGCCGGGACCTGGCTGCAGCACAGAAGCAGGAGCTGGTGATTGCCTACCGCCAAGCCATACTGCAGGCCTTTGGCGACGTTCAAACCGCCTTGAATGCGGTCGATGGTGTTGAGAAGCAGGCGCTGGCCCAGGCCGTGGAACTGGCCCAGGCACAGAGGGCACTCTCGTTGGCCGAAAGTCGATACAAGGCCGGAGCGGACAATCTGCAGACCTTGCTGGATGTGCAGCGTGTGGCCTATCAGAGCCGGGATCTGGCCGTTCAGATCCGTCAGGAGCGTCTGCAGGCGAGCATCGCTCTATACCGGGCCCTGGGAGGCGGCTGGAGACGAACCCCGGAAGGGCCAGAGGGTTGAGGAATGTCAGCGTGATGCAACGGTTGAGGGCTGCAGGGCTTCGTCCAACCGTCGCCAGAATTGGGGTGCTGCAGGTCCTGCTGAGCTCTGCTCCACATGCGCTCAGCAGAGACGAGATCTATCGTCAGCTATACCTTCGGGGAACCCCAGTCAGTGTGGGAACCGTCATGCAGGTGGTGGCCCAGCTGAGCAAGCTGGGGGTTGTGCATCACAACGGCAGACAAGGTCGGGAGTCTGGCTACCTGCTTCAAAGTTGAGTCACTCTGCAAGAAGACTTCCATCTGCGGGGGGCGGCATTTGCAGTCGTCCGGTAATCAAAGCCAGATGTTTGCCTGTGGTCTGAAACCCCTGCGAGGTCGAGCCTGACGCTTTGACCTGGCGCCTGCATGGACAAGAAAAAAGCCATATCCCAAAGCATTGATTTTTTTGTAAGAGCGCTTGAACATGAGCCGCAAAGGCAATTGCTGGGTGAACGCTCCCACTGAAAAGAGTTGCCTGCTACGGCAAAAAATGTCGATAACAGGCAAAAAGCTATTTGGATAAAACTTGGACTGGTTTTACGTGGCTGGACCAAGCTTTTGTCCGTATCTCCGGCGGCTCAGTTTTACGTGGAGACCAAACGCATGCGGATGCTGTCGAAGTCGGCGCGCAGCAGTTCGGGGGCGGTGGGCAGTTTCATCGTCGGCTCCTTTCGAGGGCAGCAATCAGACCTGGGCCTGGCCGCCATCGGCGAACAGCTCGATGCCGTTGACAAAGGCCGAGTCGTCCGAGGCCAGGAAGACGGCGGCCTTGGCGATGTCTTCCGGCTGGCCCATGCGGCCGAGCGGCACCTGGGTGGTGAGGTAGTCGAGCAGGCCCTGCTGCTGCGCGGCATCCGGTCCGGCCAGTTCCACCAGGCCCGGGGTATGGATGGGGCCGGGCGACAGTGTGTTGACGCGGATGGCGCGGCCCTTGAGGTCCAGAATCCAACTGCGGGCCAAGTTGCGCACGGCCGCCTTGGTCGCACTATAGATGCTGAAGTTGGCGGTGCCGAGCACGCTGGTGGTCGAGCCAGCAAGGATGACGGATGCACCGGCCGTCGCCTTGTCGAGCAGCGGCAGCGCCTTCTGCACGGTGAACACCACGCCCTTGACGTTGCGGTCGAAGGTTTCGTCAAAATGCGCCTCGGTGATGCTGCCCAGCGGGAGCATGCCACCGCCGCCGGCGTTGGCATACAGGACGTCGAGGCGGCCTTGCTCAGCCTGCACCTGGGCATAGAGCCTGTCGAGGTCGGCGAGCTTGGTCGAATCCGCCTGCACACCGTGGGCCTGCGGGCCGATGGCGGCTACGGCCGCGTCGAGCTCGGCCTGGCGGCGGCCGGTGATGTAGACGGTGGCGCCTTCCTGGGCGAAGGCCTTGGCGGCGGCCAGGCCGATGCCTGTTGTGCCGCCGGTGACGACTGCGATCTTGCCTGCAAGCTTCTGGGCCATGAGATTTCTCCGTGAGTGATAAGAAGCCTCAAGCTTAGATAGTTCATTTGGATGAATAAACGGGATAATTTCTACAATTAAATTCATGGTGGTGAATAATCAAGGCCATGGACCAGTTGCTTGCTTTGAAGGTTTTCGTGCGGATCGCCGAAACGGGTGGTTTTTCGCGGGCTGCCGACTCGATGAACATTCCTCGGCCCACCGTGACCAAGCTGGTGCAGGACCTGGAGCAGCATCTCGGCGCTCGATTGCTGCAACGCACGACGCGCCGAGTCAGCGTGACGGCAGACGGCTCGGCCTACTACGAGCGTGCCAAGCGGCTGATTGCCGAGCTGGAAGATATGGATCATTTGGCCAGCGGAGCACGCGCCCAGCTGCGGGGCCGGTTACGGGTCGATGTGGGCTCCGTGCTGGCCAACAGAATTCTGATTCCTGCACTGCCGCAATTCCGGCAGCGGTATCCGGACCTGCAGCTCGAACTAGGCGTGAGCGACCGCCCGGCCGATCTGATCAGTGACGGAGTGGACTGCGTGATCCGTGGCGGCGACCTTCCGGATTCGACCCTGGTGGCGCGACGCTTGGCGGACCTGGAGTGGGTAACGTGTGCATCGAAGGATTACCTGGCCGTCCACGGGCAGCCCCGACATCCCGATGACTTGATCGCCCGGCATCCGGAAGGCGGAGCGCCGATGCACTCGCTCGCAGGCTATTTTTCGTCCCTGAGCGGCCGTGCTTGTGCGCTGGAATTCCACAGGGGCAGTGAACGGGTGCTGGTCAAGGCCGACGAAGCCACCTCGGTCAACGAGAGCACGGCACACTTGAACGTGCTGGTCCATGGCCTGGGGATCGGCCAGACCTTCCGCTTCGCTGCGGCCCCCTATCTGGCCGATGGCACTCTTCAGGAGGTGCTGACCGACTGGTCCCGTCCGGCCCACACGATCCGACTGGTGTATCCCGGCAACCGGCAGCTAGGCGCCAAGATCCGCGCCTTTGCGGACTGGGCAGCGGAGATCTTTCAGAGCTATAGCGAACCCAAATAGTCCAGAGGAGGACTCGGTCACATAACCGTCACCTGAAGGAGGCCACTGATGTCTCCAATCGGCCTGAAGCAGGCTCAGCCAGAGAGACTTTCGAAGACTGCTTCTTGCTGATTGACGATCGATGCATAGCGACCCGTTGCAGTCGTTCGAGCTGTCTCCGCAATGTCTGCTTTGCAGTGCATAACGGACATCGACGACGCTCTAGTCCGGTCCGCGAGCAGACTTCAGCCAGTCGTTGACGTGATTCATCGTCCGGCGCTCTTGATCCGCCTCCATGGAGAAGGCAGGCCGCAAGCGTGCCCGAGGCGCGCCCTGGGCGAGCACGGCCAGGCTGCTTCCAAGTCCGTAGCCGCCATGAGTGATGAACGGGATCAGGTCCTTGTCTGACAGGTCGTGGCTTGTCAGGAATCCCAGGATCACCGGTGGCGTGGTCTCGCCCCAGATGGGAAAGCCGAGGTAGATCGTGTCGTACCTCGCAATGTTGATTACCGCGCGTCCTAAGGGCCGCTCGCGACCACTGTCGCGTTCCTGGCGCGCCTCTTCGACCGTGGCCAGATAGTCGTCGGGATAGGGCACCTTCGGTTGAAGCTCGAAGAGGTCAGCCCCGAGCGACCTCTGGATGAGCCCTGCGACGACACGGGTGTTGCCTGACCTCGAAAAGTAGGCGACTAGCGTCGACGTTCGGTCTGCACGCCTACCGTCCTGTTGTGCTGGTGCCGCTCTGGCGATCAGCGGGAGAGGAGTTATGGCCGCCATCAATGCGCGACGAACCGAGTCCGCGCTGTCCTTCATCTGAAACTCCTTGATGCAGGGCCGGCACCGGGCCCGCTCTTCGTTTGACCCGCTGTGGAGGGCCCAGCCAGAGGGTTAGACGTTCCTTGCGTAGAACAGCGTCAACTTGGCCACCGCCGCCTCTACGTACTTCGGGACCCAGTACGTCTCTATGTGCGTCGCGCCTTCAATCAGGAACAGCTCCTTGTCCTTGGCGCCCGTCGCCTTGGGGAGCGCCACCTCGGTCATGTAGAGGCTGTCGGCTTTGCTGCCGGCAATCATGAGCAGCGGCTGCTCGATCAACTCGAGCTGGTCCGTGGCGTCCCAGCGCATCAGGTCGAGCAGGCTGCTGGTGGTGTACTTGAAGGTGGAGCCGGGATGAGCATGCGTGCGCCAGTAATACTCGTAGCCTTGCCGGTACATCTCGAACGGCAGCGCGGCGATCTGCGCGTCCGTCATGTCCGCGTCACCCGAATAGAGAATCTTGCCGCCGGCCACCTGCTGGGCGCGGGCGTCGGACGCTTGCTTCAGGCGCTGCTGGATGGTGGCAAGCTGAGAGTCCGCGAAGCCGTTGCGACGGACCCGACCGGAGTTGAACATGCTGAGCGTCGCCACTGCCTTGAAGCGCTTGTCGGTCTTCGCCGCGGCGAGCGAATAGCCGCCGCCACCGCAGATGCCGAGGAGGCCGAGTCGCGTGGCATCCACCCCGGCGTAGTTGGTGATGAAGTCTGCCATGCCGTGGATGTCCTCGATGCGGTTCGTCGGCGTGTCCACCGAGCGAGGCAGTCCACCGCTCCCACCTTGATAGGCCGCATCGGCCGCGATGGCAACGTAGCCGTGTTCCGCCAGCCGCTGCGCATACAGGCCGGCCGTCTGTTCCTTCACACCGCCGTTGGGGTGTGCGACGACGACGGCGGCGTACTGCTTCGCCGGGTCGAAGTTCGGCGGCGTGTAGACGTTGGCGACGATGTCCAGGCCGTTGAGCTTGTACGTCACCGGATGGATGTTGACTCTGCCGGCAACGTTGGTGGTGATGGCATCACCGTAGACCAGAGTGAACGGGTTCTTCCGATAGTCGGCTGCTGCGACTGAAGTGGGCGAGATCATCGCTGAAACTCCAAGGGTGGCTGCGGAAATGGCGAGGGCCGAAGTGCCGAGGAACTCGCGGCGCTTCGCGTCGATGGCGTCATGGGTCATTGGGGTGTCGCTCGCTGTCGATGTTGTGGGTCAGTCCAGCTTCTTCTGGACCAGGAAGGCGGTCACAATGTCGGCGATCTGCACGTTGTTCAGGTCGGACATGAGGAAGTGCGTGTTCCCGCGCACGTCGATGTCGGGCAGATGCACGAGTCTGGCATCACCGCCATGCCTGTTCACGGCCTCCATCCAGAGGCGAGCCATGGCCAGCCGCACCCGCCAGTTGTCCTGGCCGCGCTCCGTCGTCGGCTCGATCGGGAAGTTGTCGCCGTAGAAGATCACGATGGGAATGCGGGTAAGCTTCTGGAAGTCTGCGGCGGACACGGACTCGGGCGCCAGGGTTCCCGCTGCGCTGGGCATGGCTGGCGGCAACTCGCCCTCCGGGAAGATGAATCCGCTGCCCGGCTCGAAGGCAACGACGGCTTTCACGTTCGGGCTCTTGATGGCCGCCAGCCAGCCCGGGCCGCCGCCCTGCGAGTGCGTGAACAGGATCGCCGGCCCGACCTTGGTGAAGAGCGCGGCCAACGCCTCGGAAATGACACCCGCGTCGAAGGGGCCGGTGTTGGGCGTGACCGAGCGGAGGAACTGGTTCAGCGTCTCCGGATCACGGTCGAACTGGACATTGCTGAAGTAGGCAGGCCACTTGCCGAGCCGGAACTGGTCGAAGAACAGTTGGTCGTTGGGCGTCGGTTCGGTCGTGGCCGCGACCGTGCTGCTTCCCGCTCGCCCGCGGCGAGGCTGGTCGACGAGGTACACGGGGAAGCCACGGCGCAGGAACAAGGTCTGGAAGCCCTCGCGTCCATCCGCCGTCGTCTCCCAGCTGCGGGCCGACTGGAAGGCCCCGTGCAGCATGACGATGGGAAGCGACTTCGGGTACTGGGGTACTTGGTAGAAGGCATAGAGGTGGTCGCCATGCAAGCTCTGGCCAGCCGACGTCGGCCTGTTGTTGTCGTAGCTGCCAGGCGTCGTCTTCACGGTGCCGCCGATGGTAAAGCTACCCTGGCTTTGGATGACCAGGGGTTCTGTGCCGCCGCCTGTCAGCGAGGCACAGCCGCCCAGCAGGACCGCTATCGCCAGGGTCCCGACGCAGAGGTATCGAGGGATGTTCATGAATCAACCTTCCGATGCGGCACCAATGGCCTGCGCGAGTGCTTCATCGGCTCTGGCCGCGACCTCCGGACCGACGTGCTCGGCGAGCGTCCGAACGAGTTGTTGCAACTGCTGCGCGGTCAAGCCGACGCGCAGGCTGGCTCGCATGTGCGACCGAAGCTGGGCTTGCGCGCCAGGGGTAGCGGCCAACGCACCCACCGTGGCGAGCTCGCGGCTCTGCCAGTCGAGGTTGTCGCGCTCGAAGATGTCGCCGAACAGATGGGCTTGCAGGAACTGGTTGATGACGGGCGCGAACTCGAAGACCGGCCCTTGGACGGGCCCGCCTGAAATCTCGCTCTGATTCGTCTGACCCACGGTCACCAGCTCATTTCCAGTGGCGACCGGGCGACTGGGTTCGCGACCCAGATCGTCATGGGTGCCTTGCTGCTTGCGCAGGTCCACCACCTTGAGGAGCTCGCCCAGCGCGTTCAGGCTTCTGGGAAATCCCGCGTAGGCGTAGAGCTGCACCAGGACCTCCTTGGCCTCGCTGATCGTGAGCCCGTCGTCGAGCCCCTGATTCAACGCGGCATTGAGACGCGGCATATCGCTGGCGGCCATGAAGGATCCAGTCAGGACGATGGCACGCTGCCTCGCGGTCAAGGTCTCGGAGCGAGGCGCAAGGGTCTTGGCGCTCGTTGCCTGCGGGGCATTCGAGACACGTAATCCCGCACCGGTCAACGCAGCGCGATAGTCCTGCTCGGTGACCTTGTCCTGCCAAGTCACCGCAGTGCCGTTCTCCTTCTCTGCGATGGCCAGATGAACCATGGGGCCGGAAGGACCCGCGCCATGCCAATGACGCGCGTGGGGAGGGATGGTCACGATGTCGCCAGGTCGGATGACGTGTGCCGGCTGCCCCTGCTGCTGCACCAGCCCCAGTCCCTCCACCACGATCAGCGTCTGACCCAGCGGGTGGGTGTGCCAAGCCGTCCGGGCCCCGGCTGAGAAGGTCACCGTGGCGCCTCCCGCCGTGCCCGGAGGTACCGCCTGGAAGGGAGAGCTGACGCGGACGGTGCCGGTGAAGGTCTCGGCAGGGCCGGCCATGACCCGCTGCGAGGCGGCGGAACGGACCTCAACGACCTCGCGGACGGGCTCCGCATCGGGAAGCGGCGCTGCACTTGCCGCCGCTGCGCCGCCAAGTGCGATACACAGAAGTGATTTCATGAGAGGACCTCCAGCTTTCGCGCCTGCCGGTGGCGCGGCAGCACGATGAAAAACAATACGGCGATCAGCGCCAAGCCCACCAGCACGGCGGCCACATCCATGACGGCTGAGATTCGGAGTGCGAGGCCTGCGGCGTCGAGCCTTGTCTCGGGCGCGGCATTCGCGAACACCAGCACCAAGAGAGCGAGACCCAACGCACCGCCCAGTTGATGGGCCACGTTGACCAGCCCCGATGCCGCGCCCGCATCCTCATGGGCGACCCCGGCCACGCCAGCGGCGGTGAGCGGCGCCAACAGCAGGCCCTGTCCGAAACCGATTAGCACCATCGGTAGGGCCACACCTGTCCAGTAGGTGGACTCGACGCCGGCTTGGCCGAGCCACGCCAGGCCGATCACACCAAGCAGAAGTCCAGCCGTCAGCAGCGTCTCGTTGCCGAACCGGCGGGCCAGCTTAGGCACCGCCATCGCCGAAGCGAAGTTGGGCAGAGTGACCGGCAGGAAGGCCAGTCCGGCCTGGATCGGACGCAGGTGGAGCACACCCTGCAGGAACTGGGTGGAGAAGAACCAGAAACCGACCGCGCCGCCCAGGAAGAGCATGCGCGCCAGGTAGGCCCCGGTCCGTTCGCGGTTGGCCAGCAAGCGCAATGGCAGGATGGGTTGGCTGACGCTGAGTTCGATTACGACGAAGACGACGATCAGGGCCGCCCCGCCTACCAGGGCAGCTAGCGCGAGGCGGTCGCTCCAGCCGACGTCGGCAGCTCGCACCAGTCCGTAGACCAGCGCCGTCATCCCCAAGGTGGAGGTGATAGCGCCGCCAATGTCGAAGCGTCCCGGGTGCCGCGGCGTCTCTTCAATATGTCGACGCGCCGCGGCGATGAGCAGCAGCCCGATGGGCAGGTTGATGAAGAACCCGGCCCGCCAGGAGACCAGGTCGGCGAAGAATCCGCCCAACACCAGTCCCAAGGTCGCGCCCACGCCTGCCGCAGCCGCATAGAGGGACAGCACGCGAGTCCGCTCCGGACCTTCGGCGAAGTGGGTGGACAGCAAGGCCAGCGTCGAGGGCGCCAGCACCGCGGCACCAGCGCCCTGGATGGCGCGTGACGCCAGCAGCCAGGTCGTGGAGGGCGCGAACCCGATTGCCACCGAGGCCAGCGTGAACACCGCCAACCCGAGGATGAACATGCGCTTGCGGCCAAGGACGTCACCGGCCCGCGCTCCCAGCAGCAACAAGCCGCCGAAGGTCAGGGTGTAGGCGTTGGTGACCCATGACAGCTGCGCAGCAGAAAAGCCCAGACTGCTCTGGATGCGTGGCAGGCCGGTGATGACAATGGAGATGTCCACCACGATCATCAGATAGCTAGCCACGATGATGGCCAGGATCGTGCTCGTATTGCGCGGCGACGAGTTCGGTGAGGCGATGCTCATGTTGTCACTCAGATGTCGAGCTTGCGCTCGGACATCCACTTGACGATGGACGGATCGCGATGCGAGAAGAAGCTGCTCGTGTTGGTGTCGAGCGCGGCGATGTGCGCCATGTCGGTGTCTTCAAGGGCGAAGTCAAAGATGGCGATGTTCTCGGCCATACGTTCCTTGCGCACGGATTTGGCGAGGGCCACGATGCCGCGCTGCACCAGCCAGCGCAGTACCACCTGGCCCACCGACTTCCCGTGCCGCTCGGCGATGCCCATCAACACCTCGTTATGGAACAGGCCATTGCGGCCCTCCGCGAAAGGCGCCCAGGCTTCGGCCTGAACGCCGATGTCCAGCATGAAAGGCGCTGCCTCGCGCTGCTGCAGGAAGGGGTTGACTTCGACCTGGTTGACCGCCGGCGCAATTTCGTTGAACGCCTTGATGTCCATCAGGCGGTCCGGATGAAAGTTGCTCACGCCGATGGCGCGGAGCTTGCCGGCCCGGTAAGCATCCTCCATCGCTCGCCAGGAGCCATGAACGTCACCGAACGGCTGGTGGATCAGGTAGAGGTCAAGGTAGTCGAGTCGAAGCCGCCGAAGTGACTTCTCGATGGCCTGCTGGGTGCGCTCATAGCCGGTCTCCTGCACCCACAGCTTGCTGGTGACGAACAACTGGTCGCGCGCGATGCCGCTGGCGCGCAGGCCGTTGCCCACGGCTTCCTCATTCATGTAGGAGGCCGCCGTGTCGATCAGGCGGTAACCTGTCTCGATGGCATCGGCGACGCTTCGCTCGCACTCCTTGGGGTCCACGATCTGGAAGACACCATAACCGGTGATGGGCATCTGGAGACCGTTGTTCAGGACGACATGTTGCATGGGTTGTTCCTCGTGGGACGTTCAATGAGATGAACTTTAGGCATCGCACTGGCATCTGAATAGTGACATTCAGGTTGATGAATTGGCTCCAAATTGATGACAATGTCCATGAAGGAGAGCTTTCCATGGCCATCAACGAGCTACGTTCCATCACGACCTTCATCAAGGCCGCAGAGCTGGGGAGCCTGCGCAAGGCGGCACTGGCGCTTGGCATCAGTCCGCAGGCAGCAAGCAAGGCCTTGGCCCAGCTTGAAGCCCATCTGGACGCCCGTCTGTTCCATCGCACGACCCGGGTGATGTCGCTGACCGATGCCGGCCAGCGGCTGTTCGAGGACGTCCATCCGTCGCTGTTGGGCATGCAGCGGGCTCTTCAGACGGCGAGGTCGGCGAAGGACGAATTTGCCGGACCGCTCCGCATCACTGGCCCGCGAACGACGTTCCAGCCGATCCTGTGGCGCCTTGTCGAAGAGTTCTGCGACCTGCATCCCGGCATTCAGCCTGACGTGCTGCTGGAGGATCGCATCGGCAACTGGGTCGAGGATCGGGTCGACGTAGGCTTCCGTCTCGGGCCATCCCCCCATGAGGGAGTCATCGCACGCCGACTGTTTCCGGTGCAGTTGCCCATCTGCGGTGCGCCTTCGTACTTCCAGCGACACGGTGTGCCGCTGACGCTGGGGGACCTGGCTGCACACCGATGTAGTGCCTACCGGCACCCGAGCACCGGGAAAGTTCTGCCCTGGCGCGTGAGGATTGACGACGAGCCGGCGGACCAGCCCGTGGTGCCGGCCATCTGCAGCAACGACGAGCTGTTCGAGCTTCAGGCCGTCCTTGCCGGACGTGTGCTGGGGCAACTCGCCGGCGTGACGGCGGCGCCTTACATCCGTTCGGGGCAGCTGGTGCCGGTCCTGGTCGAGCACATGCCCAACTACGCCAGCTACTTCGTCTACTACGGAAGCAGATCGTCGCAACCCGCCCGAGCGCGCGCGTTCATCGACTTGGCCCTTCAGCGGCTGGGCGAGACCTGCGAGTACGTCCTTGGCCCCAAGGATTTGCGCGGCAATCCACCGTCCAAACGCTCTGCCAAGAAGGTATGAAGACAGGAGCGGTTTCCTATGACTTAAGGCCTTTTATCTATAAGCCCACGTCCGCTTTTGCCTGGAAGCCGTCGTTTTGTGATGCACTGCGGCTGTCCGCTCGTGGCCGATAGCAGCCAACGCCGAGAACTGCTCGCGACCCAAAGCAGATACGGCAATAGTCAATCTTTAGGGTTTCTATCCGCCGAAACAATACTCAAAAGCCATTGTTTCAGCATCGCCGCTGAAGGGCGCAAGTCCGCTCCTTTTGCATTCACGACATAGTAGCCCTTGCCGATATCCAGGCGCGCATTGAACGGTTCGCAAAGTGCCCCTTCGCGCACTTCGGCCTCTGTCAGTATGGCGCTGCTCAGGACGACCCCTTGCCCATGCCGGGCAGTCTCTATGGCCAAGATGGACTGATCGAAATGCTGACCAGGTATGGCTGCTATCTGCGTATCACTTAGCGTGCTGAACTGCCGAAGCCACGATACCCAATGCGGCTGCAGCGTTGTGTGCAGCAGGGTGGCTCGACGCAAGTCATCTGGCGTTTTTAGGTGCAGCTTGCGGGCATATTCTGGAGAGCAGTACAGGCGTGCTTCATCGCTGCATAGCAGTGCTACGTCTAAGGTGGGATCTTTTCCATTGAAGTAGCGGATTGCAAGGTCGACACGATCTCGTTCGAAATCAATCATTGCCGTATCTGCACTCAGATGCAGAGATGTGCCTGGGCATTTGGCCAGAAATCCCTCCATCCTTGGGGCGAACCACTTAGCTGCCAGTGTGGGAGGCATAGACAGCCAAACTTCATTGGCATGGCTGAGCCGAAGCTGATCGCTGGCCTGTTGAATACGGGCAAGTGCAGGTTTGATACCGGCCCAATACGCTGATGCCTCAGCGGTCGGATGCAACTGCCGCACTCCCCGAACAAACAGTAGTACTCCTAGCCAATCTTCGAGCTTCCGAATTTGCTGGCCGACCGCACCTTGTGTGACATGCAGGTCCTGTGCAGCCTGGGTAAAGCTGTGGTGCTTCATGACAGCATCAAAAACCAGCAAAGATTTGATAGGGAGTGAAGATTCCATTGGATAGATTTTCTATTGCATGAGAGAGCTTAAATCGGTTGTGCGAAATGATCTTTCTCGGGAGAATTTCGCCCAACCTGCAGCGATGGTTCGCTCAACTGACTTTGCTCACTCAGTGCATCTGCATACATGAAAAATCAAAAAACCTGGTCACTGGTCTTGGTGGCATCGGTGATTCTGATGGTCACCATGGGGGCACGGCAGTCCATGGGATTGTTCCTGTCGCCCTTGAATACGCATACGGGCTTGGGCATAGCAAACATCAGCTTTGCAATGGCTGTCGCTCAGCTGGTGTGGGGGGCAGTGCAGCCTGTCTTTGGCGCAGTGGCTGATCGCTGGGGCCCCGGTCGGGTTATTGTGCTGGGGGCATTCATGCTGGCAGCGGGATCTGCGCTGACCACGCAGGTCACCAGCCAATGGGGATTGATTTTCGCAGTGGGCTTGTTGAGCGCTGCAGGCGCTGGAGCGGGAAGCTTTTCTATCCTCATTGGAGCCACCGCGCAGCGCATCCCTGCGGAGCGACGCTCCTTCGCTGGAGGCGTTATCAACGCTGGTGGAAGTTTGGGGCAGTTCATCTTCGCGCCGTTGAACCAGGCGGTGATGTCGGCCTATGGCTGGATGAGCGCCATGTGGATGATGGCTGTCGTGGCGCTCACCACGGCACCGATGGCATGGTGGCTGCGCAAGACGCCTGTGCAAGCGAGTACAGCCAATTCATCCCGAGATGCAATTACCCTGCGCCAGCAACTCGGAATTGCGTTTAGGGACAAGAGTTATTGGTGTTTGCATGCCGGGTTCTTCACTTGCGGATTTCATATCGCATTTCTGGTGACGCACATGCCTGGTGAAGTCGACCTGTGTGGTTTGAGCCCTGGCGTGGCTTCGACTTCACTGGCGATTATCGGCCTCTCGAATGTGTTCGGTAGTCTGTTCGCGGGTGCATTAGGTTCCAGGGTGCGCATGAAGATGATCCTTTTCTGGATGTATGCATCGCGCGTTGTGGCCATCGTTCTTTACATGGCCGCTCCGAAAGAGCCTTGGACCTTTTACATCTTTGCGGCAGCTTTGGGCGTGACTTGGCTCGCCACTGTGCCACCGACCGCAGGGCTCACCGGCAAGCTGTTTGGCGCTCGTTACCTCGGGACCCTTTTTGGGCTGACGTTGTTGAGCCATCAGATCGGTGGATTCTTGGGTGCTTGGTTGGGGGGCGTGGCCGTTGTCCAGACTGGCAGTTACGAATGGATGTGGTGGGCCGATGCCGCTTTGGCCCTGGCTGCTGCTTTCGTCAACCTGCCCATCAGGGAAGCCAAGCCCGCAGAGCGACTGGCCACCGCCTAATCACGGTAATTGCTACGCGGGCTCGGAGTCGTGGTCAGTGACTGTGCTCCATGTGCGATGCCTGCTCGAGATGTCTTAAGAACGCATTTACATGCTGCTCCTCTGTGGCCCATGACGTCACCAGACGGACGATGGAGCTGTCTTCGTCAAACTTGCTCCATACGTAGAAGGAGAAATGAGCTTGCAATGCCGCAATAACCCCATTGGGGAGAATCGGGAAAAGCTGGTTGGTCTCTGTATCTGCGGACAACTGGTAACCCGTAGCCAGGATGCCTGACGCCAGCTTCGCTGCCATGACATTTGCGTGGCTGGCGAGGGATGTAAAAAGCGGCTTGGGACCAAAGAGCTGCTGAAATTGGATACCCAGCAGTCGGCCTTTGGCCAGCATGCCTCCGCGTTGTTTGATGTGGAATGCAAAGTCTTCGGCAAGCATTGGATTGTTGACGACGATGGCTTCTCCCAATAACGCGCCCACCTTGGTACCTCCGATCCAAAAGAGGTCCACCAACGACGCAATGTCCTCCAAATTGACATCGTTCTTGGACGATGCCAAGGCAGCACCAAGCCGAGCTCCATCAAGGAAAACAAGAAGACCACGCTTTTTGGCGAGTGTGGAAATGGCACGCAGCTCGGCCAACGTGTAGATAGTTCCTGTCTCGCTGGCGTTGGAGAGGTAGATCAGCCGTGGTTTCACCATGTGCGGAAAGTGTGCATTGCTTGCCAGTGCACCTTCGATTGCATCAGGAGTGAGTTTTCCATTGACCGGAGGTACGGTAATCAACTTATGTCCCGTGGCCTCAATTGCGCCGGCCTCACGCACCACGATATGGCCCGTGTCAACGGCAATCACCGCCTCATGGGGGCGAAGGCAACTTGAGATTGAGATGATGTTGGCCATGGTGCCGCTGGCCACAAAATGAATAGAGCCCTGGAAACCAGTACCCAGATGTTCCTTGATACGGAGCACGGCATCCTGTGAATGGCTATCGGTGCCATACGGGCTCTCCTGCGTGAGATTGGAGTCAGCCAATGCTTGCAGGATGTCTGGATGGGCACCTTCGCTGTAGTCGTCGAGGAAGCTAAACATGTTTGGTTGGAATGGTCTTGGTTTCACACCCTGCGGGCTATGCGGGTTCGAATCACAAGACTATCAACGCGTGCTTGAGGCGCCTTGTAAAAAATTGCCTTGCGACCGCTGGAAGCGTGCAGGGGTTGTCCCGTAGGCGCTACGGAATGCATGCGTGAAATGGCTCTGGTCGAAGAAGCCGACAGTGTGAGCCACATCCGTCATTGAGATATCCGCTCCCTGGTGGATCATGTTCAGGGCAGTCTCCAGCCTCAATCGAAGTAGCCAGGCATGTGGCGTCATCCCAACGGCACTCTTGAATTGCTTGAGGAACCGAAAACGATCAAGGCCCACCAACGAGGCAAGGACTTCAAGCGCGAGCTTGTCAGCTATATGCGCTTCCATGAAATCTCTCACACGTTGCAATTGTTGATGCGTCAGTCGCCCCTGAATGACTTGGGGCGCAGGATGCCGGATGCGTGCAAATAAGGCCTCGAACAATTCGAGCACCTGTACTTCTTCCATCAACGGCTCCTTTGCCGACTGAGTCATGCAGGTATGCAGCCTGAGAAGCTCATTTGCAAGCTTGCGATCCTCGAGTACCACTGTGGCCTGCGATGGAAAATGGTGCCTGCCGGTCACTTCCTGCCCAACGCTTGCGAGCAATGAGGGCGTTAAGCGAAAGGTATGTAGCGTATAGGATTGCGCCTCCGCAGCAGTTCCATCATGGACTTCTCCCGCTGGCATCAATTGGATGGCGCCCGGGGTGAGTAATAGAGACTCGCCTTTGAATGATTGACGCTGCGCACCATCTGCAACCAGCGCAACGTGAAAATCGAGGTGGTAGTGAGGCTCGAAACGAAAATCTGCAAACCTGGCTGTGCTCAAGACAAGGCCAGGTATGGCTGTGGTGTGACTGTATTGAACCTCGTCACGCAAGACGTCTTCTCCGGTATGTTCTGCTGACTAGTCTCACAGAAACGAGCAGTCTGCACTGTTGTTCATCGCTGTCCCATTCTGCTCTTGGGGCTTTGAAATCGGTTTCAACAACGCTTGCGGCCGTACGTTGCCCCCTACTGATGCAGCCTGGTAGATCTGTGCCGATTCATAGCAGATTGACCAAGTTTGCTTTGGTAGGTCAGGTGTAATTGCACAATCAACCTGATAGCTGGACTGCAAAGATATCGAGTCCTGAAAAGGTCTGATTTAGAGTGCAGCTGCTGGCCGGACTCAGCCGGTCACGATGAGCAGTTCGGTCAACTGCGGCCAACATATGCTGTCGACTCGAGATGAATGCGCACTGGACGCTGGGCCAACACAGAGCGCAGAGCGGCATACCGAGTCCATTTCGGTGCACGGCGTGCATAGATGGAGCATGTCAGCGTGTGGAAACGCACGGAAACAGTGTGTAGCCGACGTAATTTGGCAATTTTCAAAGAGAAAACGTGATTGGCACGGCGCTTGCTTGAAGTGTTCTATGCGCTTGTGTACAGGCATGTATTCAAGTGACACGCGTTCTCTCTCTTTGACTCCTCTACAAAGGAATTGCCATGCTGTCTCGCCGTCTTTTGCTCGCCTCTTTGACTACTACTGCCATGGCCCTGTCGGTGACGGCTCCAGCACAGGCCGCTGACAAGGTCATCAAGGTGGGGACGCTCAAACTGATTCATGGCATCACGCCTTATTTCTACGATAAGTTCACACCGGCGGGCTACAAGATCGAAGTCATCCCGTTTGAAACACCTACCGATGGCAAGAATGCCGTAGTTACCAAATCTGTGGATTTCGGTACCTACGGTCTGGCCGCTGCCACCCTGGGTGCTGCG
>Ga0067045_1030121_pt1 | contig 16640 bp, 29 predicted proteins | sample TerdegcTABiofilm_FD_59184 | JGI IMG/M metagenome (GOLD analysis project Ga0067045, IMG submission 59184) | Combined Assembly of (Gp0054472, Gp0054536) Wastewater bioreactor microbial communities from Singapore -Terephthalate degrading...
CGTCACAGATCCCTTTCGCGTAATTGTCCCAGTCCCCGCTCGTGCCGCAGACGTAGATTTTGATGTTGATTTCAAAGGTACTTCTTGCGAGCATCCCCAGCCCGTGCTTGAGCATTTCCCGCTGGACATGCCACCTGATGTAGTCTTTGTACGCGATATACTTCCGCGCCTGAAGCTTAAAGGTTCTCCCGCGGCGCTTCAGCCTGGTCGCCGGGACAGGCCTTGCCGGAATGACGAATTTAATCTCTTCCTCCGGTACGGGAATCTCCGCCAAAAGCCCCATCCTCCTTCCCCTCCTTTTATCCCCATGCCTCGCTCCGGCGGGGTTGTTTTTTTTGCTCAAACAATTCGCATCGTCAAAGCTGTTCCCGCAGGGTTTTAATTTCCTCTTCGAGTTCCCGCACCCGCTGTCTCATAAAGATCGCTTCGTCCGACCATTCATCTCGTTGCTTTATAAGATTATCGATAAGTTGTCGCTGTGATTCTAATCTGAGATCATATGATGTTTTTTCTTCTATCTTTTCTAGTTCTAGTTCCCGCACCCGCTGGAGCCAGTACGGGAGAGCTTCGCGGGCTTCGGCGATAAAGGACATGTCTGTGTTCGCTTGCACACCTTCCGGCGTATTATCCGGCGCATTAGAAGCCATACGACATACGATTTTATCTTCTAGTGCTGCTATAATGCGACGATCAGCTAACTCCAGACCACCATCAGAATGAATTACAACCACCTTGCCCCAGGGACCTTTAGTCGCCCTTTGACACAACTCCCAATCTCTTGCCCAGTTACGCATTTAAACCTCTCCTTTTACTTCGTTTATCAGACATCTTCTCCACCCACGTCATCCCCTTTCTCCAGTTCGGCAAGGGCTTTGAGTAGAATATTTTTTGTTAAGTAATTGGCATACCCATTTTTAGATGCCTCACGTGCCGCTTCTGCCACCTGTTCCAATTTCCTCATCCTCTCCAGCATTTCCCGGCCTGCGTTAGTGGAGAGAGCTTGTCTTACATGCTCACCGCATGTTTCGCAAAAAGTTTCCCATGCACCATGTCCATCTAAACCTTCTCGGAGAGATTCGCCATACTCGTTATAAGGAATATTTTCCAGTGCTTCCCTCATAACCGCCACTTGCGCCTGAAGTTGTTCTATTTCGTCCAGCAGTTTCAGTATAGTTTGAGGGTTTGTGGCAAAGAAATAATCCATAACTTCAGGTATTGTTATGCCGTTTATAACAACAAAATCTTCGCCGTCTCCGTCTTTAGTGCAAATGTCAATTCCATCTGCGTAGAACTCTCCAATTTCAAGCACTTCGTTTGCTAGTTCCCGCAGTTCCTTGAGTTTTTCAGGTGTTAACATATTACTCCTCCTTTCTCATTCACTCCAACCACCGCAACCACCGAGGCAGGTTTACTTTTAACTCACGCACCGACCGCCGGCTGGAGAAATTTTTACAGGAATCCTCAAGTTCAACAAAACGAGAGAGCAAGGTACAAAAATCATAACCAGAAAACAAATTCGAACAATGATAACAAATAGGCCGGTAAGGTCTACGCCCGGCATGAAGAACTTCGCTCATCCCTGCACACCCCTTCCTGATAACCTTCCTTCACCCAACACTTCTCCCCGTTGATGAGCCATTCCAGCGCCTCAAGATACTGCATTATCTTGTCCCTGTTGTCGCCGGGCTCGATTTCAATCAGAATTTTTCCGCTTTTGCCGTCAGGATTGATTTTCATTACTCCCTGTCCTCCTGTAACATTATTTGATGTATTCAATATCCAAACAAATAGGGCCGATTTGAAAATCAACACTTTTAAATATTTTTGCAAAGTAACAGTATATCCCAATCCCCCAGTACTGGTAGTCCAGTTCAACTGTAATCCTGATTTTTACTTCGAATTTCCTGTGAAATTTTATAGTCGTCCTGTAGACATCTCCTTGCCGTAGTCCCTTTTCCTCATCCGTGAGCAGCGAATCCCAGCCCGGGTTCAACTCTCTTGAATCGCATCGTTCGCACATGCCTCTTCCCTCCAGGCTTTCGTGTTGTAAACCTCGACGTTGTAACCGGCATTTCTGTAAAAACCTGCCGACTCAAGGCAGACGATGTGGCGAACTTTGGCATCATAGCCCTTTTTCTTCCACTGCCGCGCTTTTCTTTCGGCCTCCCGTTTGTTGCGGAAGTAGCCGGAGTAGACTAATTTTTTGCCCTTCACTCGATTCGCCTCCTCACGCATATAACTTCCTGACCTCCACTTCCGCCCGTTCCTCTGCTTCTTCGTCCACCATGAACATCTCCGCGCCGAATTTCTTGACCTGGCTGTCGTCGAGGTAGACAACGCCGTTCATGCCGTCCAAAACGCTCTTGAGTATGTTGTCAAGGTCGCCTTTCGGCTTCCTGACGAAGACTTTTAAGTTCACGCACACCAATCCGTTGAGCGGTTCTTTCACCGCCATCTTCGCTAGCAACTTAATCAAATTTTCGTAAGCTCGGGTTTCCGGAGGCGTATAGATGTACGCCTTCCTTCCCCGCACTCCGAGTCTCGGCCTCTTCTTCGGAACCGGCCTGCCGGGGATGACTAAGTTTATTTGATCCACTGCTCCACCTCCAAATGCGGCATGTTTTCCTTCCTCAACCTTTCCAACCGTAGACCTTTTGCGGCTGGCTTGGTTGGCGGTATCTCTTGCATGTGTCGTCGAACACGAGCCCTATATCCTCGTTTTGCTTGCCGAACATCCGGTTTTTATCAACGGTCAGAACTGCATCTACCCCGCTATAATCCGCTTTCTCGCTGTCCGCCAGGCGTTTGTGAATCAGTATGTTGTCCACCCGGTTTGTGATCTCCGCGACCCCACTTACATCCTCGCGCTCGGGGCTGTTGCCACGTATTTTCTTCGGGTGAGCAACAACATGGACGTGGACGTTCATCGTCCGGGCAAAGTTACAGAGCCGGTTAATCAACCTCCGTTGTTGTGTCCACCAATCACCATCGGAAGCAGATTCCAGCATTAACGTCATCAAGTTATCCACCATAAACACTTTGCAGTCGTACCGCCGGGCAGCATACTCGAACACTTCAAAGAGGTTTGTCTCCGTCGGAGCGTTAAAGCTGTCGTACAAGAAGAACTTATCGCGGTACCAATCGCGGATCTGTCGGGTCACTTCGGGGTTAACTTTGCTGACATAATCTTCCCGAAACATATCGTAAACAACTGTAATATTGTCCGAACCTGCAGCCTGCAGGTCTATCCAGTACCTGAATATCGGGCTGGGCAATTCCCCCGAGTACGCGCATACCGCATAACCCTGGTCAACGGCATTGAGCAACACCTGCCCCAGTAAAGTTGATTTCCCCGCTGTGCTCTTACCTGTCCATACCGTTGTTTGTCCCATAAAGAAGCCGCCCAAAACCTGATCAATACCCCGGAAGCCGCTCATTACCCGAACGGCCTTAGAGAAGTCGAACGGCTGCACATCGGCTAAACGGATCAACCCTGCCTGGGGTACTTCAACCGCGTTGCACCAAGCAGAAAACACAGCATCTTTGCCGTCCAGAAGCAGGACCTCATTGGCGTCCTTACGCTCCGAGTTGACCACATAACACCGCCAGGCTCCGAGCTTCTGAATCAAGTTCCGCTGGAGTTCTCGCCCGGGCTCGTCGTTGTCCACCCAGAGAACGATAGTCTTAAACTGCTGCAACCAGTCCCAGCAAAGGTTAACGCAGGTGAGATCCTGGGAGCCGGACGGCATGGAGACCACGTTCTGAATTCCGGCCTCAACCAAAGCCAGGAGATCCATTTCGCCTTCGACAATTGTGAGCGGATCCGCAGGGTTGCAGTGTTGCATCCCCCAAAATACGGGCTTCCCGCCCGGCTCGCGCCAGCCTTTTTTGCCGCCTTCTTTGGCCTCCCGGAATTTCATCATCACGATTCTGCCGTTCTCGTAATAGGGCATGGCGATGTTGCCCTTGCCGTCGTCCCCAACGCCGTACTTCTGCCACGTGGCCTTTGAGAAACCCCGTCTCATGAGATAGTTTTCGACCTGGGGTCTGGCCGGTTGTATCTGAGTTTTCGGCGGTTCGTAGCTCTTTGTCGTGGTTTGAATCTCATATCTCCGCTCACCGAAGTATTCCAGAAGTTGGTTGAACGTCCCGGCGGCGCCGCATGATCCCCTTTTGCAGTTGTACGTCCGCTTCTCGATGTTCAAAGCAAAGGTTTTCTTGTCGCGGTGATTTCCCCCGTGGCAAAACGGACAAAGTTCAGGGATGATTTCCGATCCCTTGACGATGAACGGGTATAAGTATTTATTTGCCAATTCCTGGGGTGTCATAGAATTATACCTCGCTTTTCGGCTTGCTTTATTTCCGGATTTGTTTCCGTTTGGTGCCTTTTGTCGTACTCTCGATAGACCCAGCCGTCTTTTTTCAAAACGTAGTAGTGCGATTTGTACTTATAGCCTTTTGCCCCGATAGCGTTATTAAGAATAGCTATCATTCCGTCTGTCTTCTCTTGGCCGTACGCTTCGACCAAATTAGCGTACTCTTGTTCGGTCAAGAGGACAAATTCACCATAGCGTTGTTTGGGGATGGGTTGGCGAACGGTTTCTTCGGGTTCGCCAACAATACGGTTACGGTTACGGTTACGGTTACGGTTATATGTTTGCTGAACCGTTTGTTGAACCGTTTCCAAACCGTTTCTAAACGGTTCCCTTAACGGTTCCTTAAACCGTTCCCTAAACAGTTCTGCATACTGTTCGCCAAAGTGTTTAGTTAACAGTTGGTCTAACTGTTCTATTAACGGTTCAAGAAACAGTTTATTAGACCGTTCAAATAACCGTTCAATAGACAGTTTTAAACCTTGCAAGAGGATACTGATCGGCAGTTCGGTAATTTTTCTTTGAGCAGATACGACCTGGTTTGTGTTCTCGATAGGGTTGTGGTTGAGATAATTGGAAATTAATAGGAGAGAGTTGTCCTCATCATACTGAATGAACCCATCTTCCAACAGTTTGGCAAACGGTTTGGTCAACCGTTTATCCGACCACCGGAGATCGGCAATTATGTAATTTAATGGAAGAACGTAGCAGCCTAGAATATTGTTATGTTTACATGTCATGAGGTACAACGCGAGCATTTTTGCGTTGTCGTCCCAGGCGATTACTTTTTCGTCGTCCCAAAACCTCGATTTAATGCGGGTATAACGCCCACTAGAAGCCATTTTCTCCCTCCACCTACTTTGCTACTTTCAATTCTCCAATCAAATCCGCTTGGTTACTTACCAGGTATTCCCAGCAGTCCTTCAGGTTACCGACTTGTGTCCCCACCACGTGGCTGAGATGTGCGGCAAACCACGCTTCTTGCAGCATCTGCTCGCTGTCGCTGGCTATAAAGATCGGTTTGCCGAGCATTGACGCCCACCCCAGTTCGACCATGCTCCCGAAGGCGGTTTTGCTGGTCAACCAGGCGAAGACCATATCCGCATCCTTGAGCCACTTGAAGCAGAGGGCGACGACATCCCACCGGGTGAACAGTTGGCTATGCGACGAAAAGCACGCATCTATATTAACTCCCAGACCGTGGGCGTGCGGACCATGAGCACACCCGTGATCGCAGGAGATAAAAAATGGCCCGGCGTACTTAACTGTCTTGGTATAATCGAGCTCGTATTTAGCGCAGTCTTTAGAAATATCGCCATCTTGAAGCACCTGAAAATAGACTTCGAAGTTGATTCCTCGCAGTCCGGGAAATATTTCGTGTCGCCAGTCGTTTTTCGCTATCTTCCCGGCGCAGTAGACATAGGGTATTTTCCTGATCCCATGAGATAACCGATGGCACTTCTCGCAGAGAACGACCAGGTTTTGCAGTGAGTCTTCCGCATACTGCTTCGGGTACTTGACATGATGGACGCTGCAAGCCGGTGCGCCGCACATCTCGCATTTGCCGTTAGCACGTTTATAGGCCTTCTTTCTCAGCGCGTTCCATTCCGGACTGTTCAGATAATCACGGTAGTTCATTATTCTCACCTTCTTTTGGTTTCAAACAGACTGAAGCATCATAGGTTTCTGATAGTATTCTCGCTAAATCCTCAATAGTTATGGGCGCTTCCTTAGACCACGGCGGCAGCGGACGGCATGCTAGATTCTCCATCTCCGTTTTAGTTAAAAACCCCTTGCCGACCATTTTGCGCTTATTCTCAATTGAAGCAACTTTGCCCATCATGTTCATCTCCTTTCCTCAGCATCGCTTCGTTTACGCTTACCATTTCCACCCACCCGCCTGAAGTTTTTCTTCACCAACTCCCCGTCCCTCAACTCATACTCCTTCTCGCTCAACAGCCGGTGGCACCAGACGCACCGCCACCGGCGCACCTGATCCTCGAAGTACACCTCGAACACTTCATGCTCGCAATGCGGGCAGAGCATGTTCTCATCCCCTCTCAATCGCCCATACATGACGTAACACTGCCGTGCACTGCCATTGCCCCAGCTAGACCTTGCCTTGCCACCGCTCTACAGCGCCCCGCCTTTACACGACCCCACTCTGCATCGCCCTCGCCCAACAGCACCTTGCCATAACTTAACTACGCCCGGCTAAAACCACGCCTAACATTGCATTGCCCCCGCCTTTGCTATGCATAACATTGCCAAAACATGACTCTGCTTTGCCTCTACGTTACACAGCATTTGCCACGACCTTACCACGCATGGCATAACCTTGCTCTGCTTTGCTCCGCCCTGGCTGCACATTGCAACGCTTTGCCTTTACATAACCCTGCAACGCCTTCGCTCCTCCTCGCAAGATCTTGCCCTCGCAATACAATATATCGCAACGCCTTCGCTCCTCAAGCATTGCCCCTGCAGAGCTCCACCTCGCTTTACCTCTGCATAACTAGGCTTTGCTTTTGCACCGCATCGCCACGCCCTCGCCGGTACCGTACTTGGCCCTACACCGCCTCTGCTTAACTCCGCACGGCGTTGCCAAAACATTGCAGGGCTTTGCTTGTACATTACCAAACAATGCCTCGCCTGCGCCCGGCCTCGCTTCGCCCTCGTTTCGCAGTGCCCGGCTTTACCCCGCCCTGGCCTTGCCCCGCTTTACCTCCGCTTGTTCCCAGGTAAAGGAACCCCAGGATCCGGTGCGCCACTGCCCGATCCCTTTTAGCGCGCCGTAGTCCAGAAACGCCTCTATATGTTTCCATGTGATGTCGGGGTTCACCAGCAGTTGTACCCTGAATTCGATGCTGGCCGGAGCCTTCACGACCTCCGAAGCCGTCAGGGTGACGCGCGGGCCCCGCATGGTCTCACCGCGCAAAGGTCTTTCGAGAACCTCGTCCGGCTCTAAAATGCGCTTGCCGTCCCTCGTGAAGTACAGTTTGCGCGGCTGGACGAAGACGTAGTTATCGATCTTGCTCCGGACTTGCCAGAGCCCCTTCACCTCCACCGTCTCCCCGGTTTCTTTGTTTTTCTTGCTCCGCTTGAAAAGCAGGTGGTTGCAGGCCGCGGCAGCCTCCTTGATGAACCCCTTGACGTGGTAATTCCAGAGGTGCACCCCTTCCTTGTCCTGGGGAAACACCGTAAGCCCGATACCTCGCTCCGGCTCGTCTCCTTTCGATACGGACTCGCTCTCCTCTTCGGCCAGCCAGGGCGCGGGAGCCCTCGTCGCCAGCCACCGCGACCAGACGTCCGGGTCCGCGGGCCAGGAGCCGAGAACGTCTTCGACGAAGGTAATCCGGTACGCGCGCTCTTCTATTTGTAGCGACATTTTCGCTTACCTCCTATTTGAAAAGGTTCCCCGCCCGGACCCGGAGAGCCCGGGCGAGGTGGAAAGGGGGGATTATAAGACAACGCGGCCAAACCGGGAGGGATTTACCCCCCGGCGGCCGCGCTCTCTTCCGGCAGAACCGCTTCATTCGCTTCATTCGGCTCCGCTTCCTGCTCGGGCACAACCGAGAAGTCGACATCAATCGGCGGGACTTCGCTCATGTCGGGAGCAATTTCCTTTTTGATGGTCTCGTCCATTGCGATCGCCCGGGCAAACTCAACACTCTTCGGAGCATACTTCAGCAGGTCCTTCAGAACGGTCTTCTTCGCCATCGAGTCGAAATCCGTCTTCCAGGGGGACGTTATCCCCTTCTGGAACGCTTGGGAATACTTCGCCGCGTGCTGCAGAATCTTCTTCCTGCTCCAGACGCGGAACTCCCGCCCGCCGTTCTTCAAATGATAAACGGCGTAGTACTTCACCGGCTCACCTTCCGGCTCTTCCGCGGGCTTGTGGACGAGTTTCGGCTCCAGGCCGTACTCGAACTCGAATTCGTCGTTTGCGTAGACTTCCATTGCGAAGATGGTTCTGTATTCTCCGGTCCGGTGCGCCAGGTCGATTAAACCTTTGTACCCAAGTTGGAATTGGGCCTCCCTGGCATACGGAATTATGTACGCCTGCCCCAGCGGGGTATTCGGCTCTAATCCCAACTGGCTGCACTGCATGAGCGCCGCGATGAAACTCTCGGCGGTGCAGCTCTGGAGCTTCGGGTTCATGCGGATCGCGGTTACCGCAATGCGGGCGATCCTGTCGGCGTCCAGGTGTTTCGGCAGCGCCCGCTGGATTTCCGGCTTCATGCGCTCTATGAAGTCGAAAATGGTCGCGGGCTTGTCGACTTTCTTCAGTTTGTTCTTGACGTCCTCACCGGTTACGCTGGCCATTTTCTAGCTCGCCTCCTCCTGATTCTCCGACGGAAGCGCCAGCAGCTTTTTGCCGCCGAGCGTCTCCTCCAGGTCGAAGTTGGTCTTCTGGAGCAGAACTATAGCCTCGCGCAACGTGGCGCAGATGTAGGCCAATTCGGTCGCAAGCACCGGCGGTACATGCTCCGTAGCCAATTCTTCGGGTCTCATTGTGTCCTCGTGATAGCAGACCGACCGCAGGCGCAGGACTTCCTCCGTCAGCACCTTCGCGGTGTTCTCCAAATCTTCCAACTTGGCCTCGTACAGCGAGGGCCTTTCTTGTACGCTTGCCAGTACCTCTGAAGAAATCATTATATACCTCTCCTTTTTACTGTTTTTTGATTTTCTCGTCGGCTTTCATGCCTAGCTCACCTGCTCTTTCCGCTGGTTTCCCCGGCCCCACCTGCCGGAGTTTTTCCTACAAAGTGGATAAGTAGCAGGTATTGCGAATTTCTTGCAATTCTTCGTTTAACTTTTTTAACTCTTGTTGCAAAAAATCTATGACCGCAGTTGCTATCCCGATTTCAATCATTTCTTCATAGTCTTTGGGTTCAACTATCCATTTTAACCTGGAACTTTTATAATCCAATGCTTTAGCCAAAGTCATTCTCATAGTTACTTGAAACCCCCTCTTCGCATAATAAACATTCAGAATAAGGCTTCTTCTTTAGAACAAATTCTTTCAATCGAGTATTTAATAATCACAGATACTGGAACATCAGCCCTGCCCTCTACTGGTATTTAACTTGTGGTATTTAACTTGCAGGGCGGGCCGGATTCCACGTTTATTCCCCCGGCCCCCACCTGCCGGGGCGTCCCACTTGCCCACGCCTGTTTTCTGCCTGCCGTCGGTTACCCGGTCTCCGGTCTTGCCGGCCGGGTCAACGGCAGGGTATATACTTGCAGGACGGTCCGGAATCGAACCGGAGTCTCCGGTGGTCGGTGGCGGCCAACCACCCCATCACCGGCGCATGATACCGCTACGGTCGGTATTTTCCGGCGCCCCGCCGCAGACGCCCATGCTGCCGCCCTGCAAACTTTTAGACCTGAAACACTCCCTCTGCGCCGCCTTCAAGCCAGCGTTCGATTCGGGACAATATATCTGTTGCCTCTTCCTCTGTTATTTTCTCATTAGTCAGCCGGTATGCTTGCTTGTCTGACACGTCCGCCTGTACGCAATAAGTATTACGGTAGGTAGTATCTACAGTAATAGCCCTAACATTTTCTAAATTTACAAGATATTTACCGTTTTCGGATCTAATCCAGCCCATTTTGGTTTTTGCCTCCTTTTAGTGATAACACGACGGTCTGCCCTTGCCTTTGAAGTTCTCATCGTCTGTCAAAGACCAGCAGTGAGAAGCAGAGATATTGACTCGATTATTATAGAAATTGTCGTGGCATCCGGCGCATCTTTTCATGCGTTCTTGTAATTTTCGAGGCAGGGGCTCGACCTCGACCCAGCGGTAGTAACCGCCTTCGTCCCGGCCTTCGGCCTCTTCTTTAGAACAGTGCAGTCTAACTCTACGCATCATTTCAACCTCCTTCAGTAAATCCTGAACTGCCTGAAACTCGTCGGCTCCACCCAATAACCCGGTCGCTCGATCGTCTTCCATGTGACCTTGCTTTTCCCGATCAGGCCGACTTCCGCGTCCTTCATCTCGGCCATGAGCGTTTGCTTGATCGCTTCCAGGCGGTGCTTGATCTGCTCGTACTGCGTGTACAGTTCTTTGTAGTCGTCATAAAGATCTTGGTAGTGATGGAGCTCGATTATTTTGCTCGCGTCCTCCTGCGGGTAGAGCCGTCGTAAAATCTCTTCGTCTGACTTGAACCCAGCCGGCGCGGGCGGAACCCCGGCAAGCACGTTGTTATGCCAGAACTCTTCCGCTCTCTCAATCAGGATGTCGATTACCTCGTCGTTTCGGGGCACTTCCTTTGCGTCGAACTTCTTATTCCCGATAAGAAAACCAATGTAAGCTCTCTTCCAGCCGGTGACTCCCAGATACCACTGCACTTGGCAGTAGTAGTTGTCCGGGAGCCTGTCCTCCTGCCACTCCTCCCAGAACCTCTCGGAAGTAGTCTTGAGCTCCAGGAGGCACATCTCCCCGGCCTCCGGGTGCTCGAATTTCCCGTCGATATTGGCGAGCATCCATTCATGCCGGGGGTGCCGGAGAACATTCTTTTCCTCCTCGACCTTGATTTCGCACCCCGTACGCTCTTTCATCCACTGTTCGAATTTCCGCCGCAGGAAGGGCTCGAGAGTTCTCCCTAACTCCATCGCCAGGTTATCCTCCTGGGTCTGGAGTTCGTTCGTCTTATCGTAGTAGACCGAGAGAGCGGACTTCCAGGGGTCGAGGCCGAGAATCGCGGCGATGTCGCTGCCGCCGATTCCTTTCTTCCGGATCTTTCTCCATTCTTCCGGGGTTATTTCGTCCCGGGATACGAGCGTTATTGCTTGCATGATTTCACCCCGCTTTCGCCCTCAACCCTGAGGCGAGAGACTCAATCTCTACCGCGGCCACGAAAGCCGCCGCCCGGAGTTTTCCCGTTCGTTCGGCAAGTTCCGCAATACCCGTACCATCGCCCGGGCGTTGAGTTTCCTCATAGGTGTTCTTCAATTTCGAAGCGATCTCGTCAAGTCGCAGGAGAATGTAATCTCTGTCCACGTTCCTACCTCCCGTCCTCAAAGTTCTCGCAGTCCACTGCATCCCGGAAGTAAGCGCAGCGGTCGTACCAGGCGCAGATGTCGCAGGAGATCTCTTCGTTATCGTTAACTTCAACAATATACCTGGTAAGCCCAGTTGCGTCGCGCTCGATGACTATTTCCCGTTCTTCTCGCTCCCGGACCCGGAGCCAGTTCAGGATTTCATCCCGCTTGATGGCCCCACCTTCGCGGGGAACCTTGGCAATGAAGTCCCACTTAAACTGCTGGTAGAGCTGATCTGCTGTCCCAAGGTCGGTGAATAAGAGCAATATGTTCAATGCTAAGTCGGCTGGTCCAGATCCGCCGTAGCCCCACTCGAAACCGCCCGGGCTGTGGCGGACGATTTGCCACGGGACGTTAGTTTTGATGTGCCCATTGGTTCTTTGCAGGATGATATCCCCGCCATCATAAATACCTTCACCGGTTTCTTCTTTTTCGTTATCATTTTGTACCTGAATCTTCTGCCAACATACAGGTCCGTAGCCGCGGGAAATAGATACTTTGTCCCTTAATCCTCTATTGCACCTTATACAGCTTGCCATCCTCTACACCCCCATCATTTTTATAGGCGCATTTTAAAGTGGAGAAAGCAAAGGCTACATAATTTGGACATTCTTTTAAACAGCGATAAACAGGAACGAATTTTTTGCCTACCGGACACTTCACGACCGGAACATTATCTTTATTGATGACTTTTATTGTTTTCGTCTTCTACACCCCCCCACTTCTAATCATCCTCCTCAACCTGCTCGAAAGTCCTCTGGAGCTTCGAGCACTTACTGCACGACCAGATCACCTCGTGGGTCCGACCGGCAGGGTAAACGTACCTGATGCTCCCGTTCGAATAAAGGTCGGAGCCGCAGTTGACGCACTTCCCGTCCTCGCTCACCGCTTCGGGGTAAATTTTCAGCTTCGTCTTCAAACGCCTGATGGTTATGCCGCTTTTGGTAGTGCACGAGTCTTTCTTCGTGTCGGCGAGATGAAAGAGCAGGGTCTGCTCCATGAAATAGCGCGTGGACATGTTGCGGGTTCGCAAAAACAGGTCTGCGGCCACGTCGAACGGGTCTGCTCGTTCGGGAAGCGGGATGATGTTGCTTTTTTTCGCAGGTTTTGGTATACTTGTCATGAGCAAATCAACTCCTTTCTTATGCTGCTTCTCGCGGCCCTCCGGAGAGAATCTGTTCCCGGAGGTCTTTTATTTCCGCTTTCCGGAGGCGTTTTTGGATCTGCCTCGCATTGTTCTTGAGCGTCAAGCCATCCTCTGCTGCTTTCCGCAGCTCCGGCAAGGCGTAGGTCAAAAATCCCCTGACTTTCCCTTCGTACCTGATTCTCACGCCACTTTTCCTCCTTTCTTCTTGAGAATCAATTTTTTCCAGACTTGCCCTAAGGGGCAAACATTTTTGCAGTAGTGCTCCGCCAGGTCGAAGCGGTGGTACGCCTTAATCATTCCGGTGATCACATCTGCCGGGGGGTGCTTCTCTCCCGCCTCGTACCTGCACAGCGTTCGCACTCCAATCCCGATGGAAAAGGCCGCTTCTTCGAGCGTCAATCTGGCCAGTTTTCTTGCCTGTTTGTACATTGTCGTCCCTCCTCTGCGGTGTAGAATTGATGTTAGTTCGCTTAGTTCGCTTAGTTCGCTTTCGTTTTAGCTGCGTCGTCCGCCCGTATGCACTTCAGTTTCCCTTCCGCGGCGCACTTGCGGATAAGGCCGGTGAGAAGGAGGCGGGCGAATCCCTGCCAGTCGGGTTTAATGAGTTCGGTTTGTTCTTTCTGCATTTCATCACCTCACAATTCGGAAAAACCGGGCCTCCGGCTGGGGGGGGACGCCATCATTGACCCAGGGGCCTCAGAAAAACAAACGCCCCTAGCCCGTGGCCTGGTGGTCGCGGGTAGGGGGATCGATAAATGTGTTATGTCCATTTATATTGGACTTTTCACCCAAAAAAAGCCTGTCCGGTGTTGTTTTTAATACACCAGCTATTTTTAAAGCCATTTCATAGGTAAGGCGTATATTACCTCTAGCTAATTCAGACATGTATTGCCTTGATTTGCCGATTTGACGGCCTAGTTCCGCCAGTGTTATTTTGCGTTCGTTACAAATTTCCAAGAGTGATTTCTGCATATTCGTTCACCTCAGTCCAATATCGTTGTACTTATTATAGTCAAATAAAAATGGACTGTCAAGAGGGTTGACAAAAATTTTTTTACTTTGTTTACGTCCAACTTTTTTGGACTATAATAATTTATGGAGGCTGGAATAATGAATAAGAATAAAGTATTAGCAAAAAGACTCCGCAAATTAAGAGAAAAAAAGAATATGACCCAAACTGAATTAGGAAAACTCTTTAATCTTTCCAAACAAGCTATTTCAAGCTATGAAACGGGCGGAAGCGAGCCACCGTCAGATACTCTCCAAAGTTTTGCTGATTTTTTTGATGTTTCTATTGATTATCTCCTCGGTCGTACCGATGATCCGCGTCCTCTCAACAAAATCAAGGAGGAATTTGAGGCCGGGAGTTACCCCGTAGGCCCTTTCCTTATCGACGATCTTGATATTAACGATATTAACGAGGAGTCAAAAGCAAAAATCGGTCGTATTCTCTTTGAGGCGTTACTAGAAAAGCGAAAGCAAAAAAAGGATGGAAAAACTACTTGAAATTATCAAGAGGGAAGAAATTTATTTAAAATACGATGACATCTGGCCTTTGCTTGGATTCTACGCTAATTACGCGCAGATCGGCCCCGTCATCGGATTGGACAAATCTCTTCTTTATTCGGAACGCAGAGCCAGATGCGTTCTCGCCCACGAACTCGGGCACCATTTTCATCCACCGAGGCAGGAAATAGCCGTGCTTACTCAGCGGTTTCTCGATGATGCAGTGGATATCATTTTTCATCAAGACGAATACAAGGCCCGGCGCTGGGCCGTCAACTTTCTTATTCCCACCTGGGATTTTTGGCGGGCGGTGAAATCGGGCTATAATTCACTTCACCTGCTTTGTGAATACTTTAATGTAGAGGCATGGGTCGTTCACGCTAAATGGATGCAAATCAGAATGGAAGAGAAATATAGAGGAAAAAAGACGAAACGGAAGGAAGTCGCCAACAAGACACCGCCGAAAGGCGGTTTCGGCATATAATGGGGTTTCGACAAAAAACGACAAGTTTCTCGGGGGGAGGAGTTCGCGTGCCTCGCTGGGTCTTACCTCTAACGATTCTGGTATTGCTCGTTCTGGCAATGGTCTTCCGGTGGGAAAGTCCGGGACGGGTCGTTGACGGCAATGAACTCATAATTTACAGCCACGACCGCTGGCTCGACCAGCACTGGGTCAAGGTGTACAGCCCGTATGAATTGATTGACCGCCCGCTTGACGGGCACCCTGATAACGGTAGTATTCTGACCGGAATTTGGGGCTACTTCATAGCAGGAACGTTTATTTGGTTATACCTGTCGGTCGCGAAGACCCTCAGGGAGAAGAAAAAAAGGAGCGCAGGAGAGAAGGAATAACCGATGCGGAATCACAAGCGCGCCTGCGCCTACATCCGCGTATCCCGGGAAAAAGAAGACGGCATTTCCCCCGAACAGCAGAAGGAAAAGGCCGAACTCCAGGCCAGGCTGATGGGGGCGGACCTTCTTCATATCTATGAGGATCTGGACATCTCCGGTCGGAGCGATAAACGCCCCGCCTTCCGGCAGATGATCGAGGACGTGAAAGCCGGGAAGTGGGACTGCGTGCTCTGTTACAAACTGGATCGTTTCGCCCGGAACGTGAAAGACTTTCACCGCTACATGGAGATATTAGAGAAACACAACTGCTCCCTCATTTCCATCAGCCAGAACTTCGACACCGACAGCCCGACAGGTCGGTTGCTCCGAAACATTCTGATTGACTTCGCCCAGTTCGAAAGCGAGATGATAAGCGAGAGGGTGCGGGACAATAAAATCGCCAACGCCAAACGCGGCAGGTGGAACGGCGGCCATGTGCCTTATGGCTATAAAGCCGTAGACAAACAACTCGTAATAGATGAAGAAGAGGCCGAAGCGGTAAGACTGGCCTTCCGCCGGAGGGCCGAAGGTTACGGTGTTTTAGCCATCGCTAAAGAATTAAATACCAGGGGATACAAGCCCCGGCGGGGTTCCGCCTGGGGCAATTACTGGAGCGAGCACTCGGTTAAATACATGCTTGCCAATAGAATTTATCTCGGTGAACTGAATTACGCTGGCGAAACGATTAAGGATGCCGTTCCTGCCATCATTGACGAGCCCCTCTTCAAAGCCGCGCAAAAAACAAAAGAGATCCCCAACCGTACCCAGGCCAGCACCCATCTCTTGACCGGCCTGCTTTACTGCGCTTACTGCAATCATTACAGCTTCCAGGTGCAGTATCACGGGCGAAAGCATGTAAGAAGATACGTGTGCCAGACCAAAAGGAGGAAAAGTGCCACCGCCTGCCCGTCGAAAATCCTGGATGCCGGTAGCTTAGAGGAGCGCGTTGCCCGGGAGCTTTTCCTCCTGGCGAACGAGAGCGGGCTCATTGAATACGCTTACAAGAACTTAAAAGAAATATACCGGGAAAAAATAAAAAGCATGACTACCGAAAAGCCGAAGCTCCAGGAGGAGTTAGAGCGGGTCCGGAAACTCATGCGGGAACTGTTCTCCGATTACTACGACCATCGCATAATAACGCGGGAGCAGTTCACGGCGAAAAACCAGGAATACTTAGCGCAGGAGGCGGCGCTTAAATCTAGACTGGAGGACATCTCTTACGTAGTAGCCCAGACCGCAACCCTCGACGAGGATGTCAGGATTTTAAAGGAGGAATTATTCCACCTCGCCTCCGGCTGGATGTACCTGTCCCCCCAGGAGCGCCGCCAGGCATTGAGAAATGTGGTGAAGCGGGTTACTGTGTATGATGATTGTATCGAAATAGACTTTTTTCACCTAAAACAAAAAGTGGTTCCCGTCACTACAACAAGAACCACTCTGATTTTCTGATATGGTGGGCGCAGCAAGGATTGAACTTGCGACCCCTTCCGCGTCAAGGAAGTGCTCTCCCACTGAGCTATGCGCCCGCTGAGCATAAATATTTGGGTTTGTATCCGGCGGATTGAACCATCGAGCAACCGGAAACAAACCCACAATTCCGGCAGGACTGCATTTCTTCTTGGCGAATATAACATTAATATAATCCAAAAAGGAAGTGAAATCTTGCTGGAAAAAATCA
>Ga0067045_1030122_pt1 | contig 16638 bp, 17 predicted proteins | sample TerdegcTABiofilm_FD_59184 | JGI IMG/M metagenome (GOLD analysis project Ga0067045, IMG submission 59184) | Combined Assembly of (Gp0054472, Gp0054536) Wastewater bioreactor microbial communities from Singapore -Terephthalate degrading...
GACGAGCTGATGCACAACGGCCTGATGGCGCTGGGCATGGTGGTGCTGGGCATCATCATCTATCTGGCCTTCCGCTTCGAGTGGAAGTTCGGTGTGGCGGCCATCATTGCCAACTTGCACGATGTGATCATCATCCTGGGCTTCTTCGCCTTCTTCCAGTGGGAGTTCTCGCTCTCCGTGCTGGCAGGCGTGCTGGCCGTGCTGGGTTACTCGGTCAATGAGTCCGTGGTGATCTTCGACCGTATCCGCGAAGCCTTCCGCAAGTTCCGCAAGCTCAGCACGCACGAGGTGATCGACCACGCCATCACGTCGACCATGAGCCGAACCATCATCACCCACGCCTCGACCGAAGCCATGGTGCTGTCCATGTTCTTCTTCGGCGGCCCCAGCCTGCACTACTTTGCGCTGGCACTGACGATCGGCATCTTGTTCGGTATCTATTCCTCGGTGTTCGTGGCGGCTGCCATTGCCATGTGGCTGGGCGTCAAGCGCGAGGATCTGGTCAAGGCTCCGACCAAGCCCGGCTCGCAAGACCCCAACGATCCCAACGCGGGAGCCGTGGTCTGACGCTTTGAGCACTGCGGCGGGCGCATAACCGCTCCCGCCGACTTACACTTACGGAATGGCTCCATCGCCGTCTTCCTCCACCGCGCCTGCGGCCCTGCAACAGCTGGGCTGGCAGGCGCGTTTGCGTTGGGTCCATGGCATTTGCCAGGGCCTGCCCAAGGTCGCCCAGCAGCTGGATGAATTTCTTGCCAACCAGACCGGCGTTGTCTCCACGGCCAGGGAGATGCAGGAGTGGCGCGAAGCCTGGGTCGGCTTTCAGCAGCACAAGGACGCCTGGGTACAGGCTTGTTCGCAGGCGCTGCAGCAGGCTGCGCGCAAGCCGCCTTCCCAAGCTGGGGAGAGCAGCGCTTCGGGATCGGCACCGCTGAACTTCGAGCTGCTCAGCGACGATGTCGTCGAAAACAAGATTCTGGCCTCCCGCATGGCCCTGGCCATGGGGGAGACGCTGCAGCCCGGTTTCGAGGCCATGCGCCTGCGCATGCAGGCGCTGGAGGGGCATGAGCTGCCCTCCCGGGACATGTTCCGGGCCGAGACCATCTGTCTGCATCTGGTCGAGCAATGGCTGAGCTGCGGCATGGAGCGCAAGCATTTGCTGCGGGCCGTGGAGCCTTTGCAGAATGCGCTGGCGCCGTTGATGGAGTCCGAATACGGCATTTTGCACAAGCTGCTGGATGCCAAAGGCGTCAGCAAGGCCCAGGATGCCCCGCTGCGGGTGAAGCGCACGGAGGGCGGCCCGCCTACCGGCGCCATGCCTCTGGGCGGCGCCAGCGGCTTTGGCCATGCTGCCGAGCCCGGCTGGAGCAGCTCCGCCATGCAGCAGTTCATGTCCGCAGGCATGGCGGCAGGCATCGGCACCGAACCGGGCATTGCCCTGCCGCCGGGCGCCAGCGCCGGTCTCGGCATGCTGGCGCGGGCGCGCCATCGCGCGCTGGATGCCATGAATCAGCTGCGCCAGGTGCTGAGCCAGCCGGCGGTCGGCATTCCTGGCCTGATGCCCGGTGCCCCGCTGGTTCCCATGCCTCCGGCCTCTGCCGCCCTGGCGCAGGCGCTGCAGGAGCAGCAACAGCTGATGGTGGCCGAGCTCCGGGCACAGTATCCGGCTGCGACCGGTTCGGCCATGGCCATGCCTGCCATGGACTACAGCCCGGCAGCGATAGACCAGTTGGTCAATCAGGTGCGTGAGCGCTCGGCCGACTGGAAGCAAAAGGCCCAGACAACGGGGGAGAAGGCGACCATCGAGGTGGTGGCGCTGATGTTCCAGAGCATTCTTTCGGAAGACCGGCTGCCGCCGTCCATTCGTGTCTGGTTCGCGCGCCTGCAGGTGCCGGTGTTGCGCGTGGCCCTGGCCGAGCCACAGTTCTTCAGCGACCTGAATCACCCGGCGCGCAAGTTGATCGACCGCATGGGCTCCTGCGTCATGGGCTTCGATGCCAGCAGCATCAATGGCAATGCGCTGGAGACAGAGATTCGCCGCGTGGTACAGGTGATAGAGCAGTACCCTGAAACCGGGCAGAAGGTCTTCGCCCTGGTGCTGCGCGAGTTCGAGGCCTTTCTCACCAAGCACTTTGCCCAGAACCGGTCCACGGCCAAGATCACCAGCGTGGCCCAGCAGGTGGAGCAGAAGGAAACGCTGGCCATCCAGTACACCATCGAGCTGCGCAATATGCTCACCGATATGCCGGTGCGCGAAGAGGTGCGCGACTTTCTCTTCAAGTCCTGGGCCGATGTGCTGGCCATGGCCACCGTGCGCTATGGCGCCAAGGATGCGCGGGCCATGCGCTTCAAGCAGGCGGCCAGCGAGCTGGTCTGGTCGGCCAGTGCCAAGCCGTCGCGTCAGGAGCGTGCGCGCGTCATCCAGGGCCTGCCGACCTTGCTGCAGACCTTGCGCGAAGGGCTGGAGCTGGTGAGCGTGACGGGCGATGCGCAGTCGACCGCGATCAAGGTATTGACCGATACGCTGGCGCAGGCCTTCATGTCCAAGACTGCGGCCATTCCGGCCGAGCGTATCGAGGCCATGGCCAAGCGTCTGTCGGAGCTGGAAAAATACATCAGCGAGGATGGGACGCTCGACGATATGCCGCTGTCCAGCGAAAGCATAGAGCTGATGCTGGGCGTGGATGCGGGCGACCTGAACGTCATTCCCAACACGGACAGCCCGGTGGAGCCGGCGATGCTGGAGTGGGCCCGATCGCTGGAAAGCGGCCGCTGGTTCACGCTGGACCACAACGGCAGCCGCGTACAGGTGCAATATGTCTGGCACAGCCGTCGCCGGCATTTGCACCTGTTCGCCTCGCTGGATGGCCATTGCTATCTGCTGCAGGCGCAGCGCATGGCCACCTATCTGCAGGCCGGCCTGCTGGCCGTGCATGACGCCGAGGCACTGACGGTGCGCGCCACACGCGATGCGCTGCAGAAGATTCAGGCGAATCCGGAAAGGCTGGCCTGACCCACAGGCGCGAGGCATCTTCCCGGTGTCTCTTTGCGCAGGGGCGCGAGTTCCGGGGCGTTTCAGCCTTGTGTGAGTCGCTGGTACAGGCCGCCCGGCAGGCGCGCGACCAGGCCGTCGAACTCCAGCTCCATCAGCTGCGCCTGAAGATGGGCGGCATCCCAGCCCGTGCGATCGCTCAAGGACTCCAGCGTCATGGGATCATGGCCCAGCGCCTGCAGCAGCGGGTGCTCGGATATGGATGTCTTATTTCCGGTGGCTTCCTGCGCCTGTTCAGCTTGGATTGGAGCGGGTTCCAGCCCCTGAAGCTCTTCGAGCACGTTGTCGGCAGTTTCCACCAGCTTGGCTCCCTGGCGTATCAGCGCATGGCAGCCCTTGGACTGCGGTGCGTGGATGGAGCCTGGAATGGCAAAGACTTCACGCCCCTGTTCGCTGGCCAGTCGGGCCGTGATCAGCGAGCCCGACTGCAGGGCGGCCTCCACCACCAGCGTGCCTTGCGACAGGCCCGAAATGATGCGGTTGCGCTGCGGAAAATGCTGGGCAAGGGGACCGCTGCCCAGCGGGTATTCGCTGATGACCAAGCCGTGTAGCGCAATTTGCTGCGCCAGTCTGGCGTGAGCGCGCGGATAGACCTGATCCAGCCCGGTGCCGACCACGGCAATCGTGCAGGGGTGTGTGCCTGAACGGGCTTGAAGCGCTCCCTCATGGGCGGCTGCATCGATGCCGCGTGCCAGACCCGAGACAATGCACAGGCCTTGTTCGGCCAGTGCCTGTGCCATGCTGCGTGCATTGATGAGGCCCTGGGCCGAGGGATTGCGGCTGCCCACCATGGCCAGGGTGCAAGGATAGGGAAACCAGGGCCGGGCAGATGCCAGCAAGGTCGCCGATCCCTGGACAAACAGCAGCAGGGGCGGATCTTCGGTCTGCAGCAGGCAGTCAGGATATTGGGGGTGGCCCAGATGGATCACGGTGTGCAGCAGCCCCGGCGCGGGGGAGGCCAGCCAGCTGGCCAGTGCGCTGCAATGCTGTTCCCAGTCGGCAGGAGGTTCGGATCCGGCCTTGATCTGGGCCTGGCTGGCACATTCCGCCCAGATGGACGGCGGTAGCCGCCAGACCGCCTCGGCACTGCCGGCCCTGGTCAGCAGCCGGCGTGCCGTGGTGCGCCCCAGGCCGGGCGTCAAGAGCAGGCGCAGCCAGGCCAGGGTCTCGGCATCGGGCCAGGCATGGTGCGCATCTTGGGAGGCGGTGGGCACCATGCTTTGGCTCCATGTCAGGGCAGAGGCGACTGCAGGCCGTCGCCCACATTCACTCCGCGTTGGGCCGTGGTGATGAGCGCGTAGGAAACCCGGTCAAACACCTTGAAGACCATGGCATAGCCATTGGCCTCGTCGGGCAGCTTCACGCGGTCACGACTGGGGCTGGTCTTGTCCACGATGACATTGCCCTTGCTGACGAGTTCCAGCACCGCGCCGATGTCCATGCCGTCCCGGGCCCCCTTGTTGATGGCAATGACCTGATTCTGGGCCGCGTTATAGCCTACCGAGTCGCCGTAGATGGAGACCACGGCGGCGTCCACCGCCTGGCGCGGTGCATGGGGCACATAGCTCAGGTATTGCTGCTCGGGTGAGGGCAGCAGACGGTCGCCGGCGCGGATTTCGTTCTTGGAGCGGATGATGTCCACCGTGCCGGGCGCCGTCTGTGCGGGCTTGCCTGGCTCGGATGCCAGCAAGGTCTCGCCACGCGCGACGGTGGCACTGCCCAGGTACTTGGCTTCGTAGCCCAGGATTTCCCCGGTGACGGGGTCCTTGAGAGGCGTGGCATCGCGGAAGATGCGGTAGCTCGCGGGCTGTCCCTTGCCGGTGGTGATCAGCGCACCGCCGGAGTTGCGCACATAGGCGCGATCGCCATTGGCCATGAGCACGCGCTTGTCCTGGGTGGCGATGATGCGCGGCGCCTGTGCCAGTGCCTGGCTGTCCACGACCAGTGGCTCGGCCAGGAAGGGCTCGATCAGGTGCGGCGGCAGCGTGGGCAGGGCCAGATCGTTCAGTGAGGATTCACGTGTCTGCGGTGACACGCGCACCACTTCGGGATCGCCGTTGGGGGCCGTGGTCGACAGACGGGCATAGCCGTTGCTGCGCACCAGATACAGCACCTGGCCGGGGTAGATCAGATGCGGGTTGGCGATGCTGGAGAGGTTCATACCCCAGAGGTCGGGCCAGCGCCAGGGCTGGCGCAGATACAGGCCCGAAATGCCCCACAGCGTGTCGCCGCGCTTGACGGTGTATTGCGCGGGAGCGTTGGGCGCCAGTTCGTGTTCGGGGATGCCTTGCTGAGCGACTTGCTGTGCGGTGGAGCGCTGGGTGGCGGTCACAGGATAGCTCTGGGCGTGGACCGAAGTCAGGGCTGCAAGCAATGTGGCACCGATGCTCAGGGCGCGTGCAGTGGCAAATGCGGTCATGAAATTCCTTCTGGCGGGATTCGATTGCTGCAGCGTCCCTCGCGTCGCCGCACTGTGGCCGATCTTGGCATAGCCAGCCTACAAGTCTTACAAATGTGTCGAAATTCTCGATGCAAGGCCTCGATAGATCAATGTTTATTGAGGGCGTGACAAGCGTTTGGCGTCAAATGTTGGGACAATAACGACAGATTTACCGACACACCATGGCCATTCTTCCCATCCTCTGCTATCCCGATCCCCGTCTTCACAAGGTTGCCAAGCCCGTGGCGCAGGTGGATGAGCGCATCCAGACCCTGGTGAAAGACATGCTCGAGACCATGTACGACGCCCAGGGCATCGGCCTGGCCGCGACGCAGATCGATGTGCATGAGCGGGTCATCGTGATCGACGTGTCCGAGGAGCGCAACGAGCCCATGGCGCTGATCAATCCCGAGATCCTCTGGGCCAGCGACGAAACGCAGCTGGGTGAAGAAGGCTGCCTGTCCGTGCCCGGCATCTACGACGGGGTGGAGCGCTCCATTGCCGTCAAGGTCAAGGCCTTCGACGAGAATGGCAACAGCCGCGAGATCGACGCAGAAGGCATGCTGGCCATCTGCATCCAGCACGAGATGGATCACCTGCTGGGCAAGGTGTTTGTCGAATACCTCTCGCCGCTGAAACGCAACCGCATCAAGACCAAGCTGGTCAAGGCCCAGAAGCAGGCCCTGCGGGCCTGATCGGAGCTTCCATGTCCCTGCCTCGCCTGCAAACACTGTTGACTGCAAGTCTGCTGGCAGTGGGGCTGGCGGGCTGCATGGTGCCCCAGTGGCAAAAGCCCGGCATGCCGCAAGCCGAGGTGGAAAAAGGCATGGGCAAGCCCACTCTGGTCGTGGCCTTGCCCGAGGGCGGCCAGCGCCTGGTCTACAGCCAGCAGCCGGCCGGTCAGCAGGTCTACCACATGGATTTCGATGCCCAGCGCAAGCTGGTGCGCGTGGAGCAGGTGCTGGATACGGCGCACTTTTTTGCGCTGCGCAATGGCGTGGATACCCGCGACGATGTCTATCGCATGTTCGGCCCGCCCGCCATGGTCGAGGGGGTCTACAGCTTCAAAGGTGACATCTGGACCTACCGTTTTCTGGACAATACCTTTGGTCGGCGTGCCCATGTGCATATAGACCCGCAAGGTGTGGTGCAGAAGGTCATGTTCACCGATGAGAGCATGTACCTCAGAGAGCCGCACCGTTGAAGACCTGGCAGCCGACGGCTGCCTTTTTAATTTGTGAGTTCCATGAAAGTCATTTTTGCGGGTACGCCCGAATTTGCGCGCGTGGCCCTGGAGAGTCTGCTGGCCGCAGGTTTTGAAGTTCCGCTGGTGCTGACCCAGCCTGATCGTCCCGCCGGGCGCGGCATGAAGCTGCAAGCCTCTGCGGTCAAGCAGTGCGCGCTCGAACAGGGCATTGCCGTGGCCCAGCCGCTGAGCCTGCGTCTGGACGGCAAGTATCCTGAAGACGCCGCTGCCGCCAAGGCCGCGATCGAGGCCGCTCAGGCCGATGTGATGGTGGTGGCTGCCTATGGCCTGATCCTGCCGCAATGGGTGCTCGACACGCCGCGCCTGGGTTGCCTGAACATTCATGCCAGCCTGCTGCCGCGCTGGCGCGGTGCAGCGCCGATTCATCGCGCCATCGAGGCCGGCGACGCGGAGACCGGTGTCACCATCATGCAGATGGATGCCGGTCTGGATACCGGCGATATGTGCGTGATCGAGCGTCTGCCGATTGCTGCGCACGACACCACGGCCAGCCTGCACGACAAGCTGGCCACGCTGGGTGGCCGCCTGATCGTGGAAGCACTGGAACTGGCGGCCTGCGGCGGCCTGCCGCGCACGCCCCAGCCTGCCGCTGGCGTGACCTATGCCCACAAGATCGAGAAGGCGGAGAGCCTGATCGACTGGAGCGAAAGCGCCGATGTCATTGCGCGCCGCCTGCGTGCTTTCAACCCTTTCCCAGGTGGCGCCACCAGCCTGGGCGGCGAAGCCATCAAGGTCTGGGAGGCCAGGGCCGAGGAAGGCTCCGGTGCGCCCGGCATGGTGCTGTCGGCCGATGCTCAGGGGGTGCGTGTGGCCTGTGGCAGCGGCGTGCTCAATATGACGCTGTTGCAGCGCGCGGGTGGCAAGCGCCTGGCCGCCGGCGATTTTCTGCGCGGTTTCGAGCTCCCGGCTGGGGCGCTGCTGGGAGAGGGCGCTGGCGAGGTATGACGGATATGGCGATCACGCTGGGTCAGCGTGCGAAATCGATAGTTAGGGATCCGTTTTTCTGGGTCGGCTCCAGAGAGATGGGGGGCACGGCCCTGGGCATCGCCGCCTGGGGACTGGTGACCGGCGTGGCCATGGTCAAGAGCGGTCTTTCCGTGCCCCTGGCGCTGTTCATGGGCCTGAGCGTCTATGCGGGCAGCGCCCAGCTGGCCGTGCTGCCGCTGATGGCCGTGGGAGCTCCGCTGTGGGTGGTCTGGTTCACCGCCATCTGCGTGAACCTGCGTTTCGTGATCCTGTCCAGCATGTGGCGCAGCTATTTCGCCCATCTGAGTCTGCGTCACCGCCTGGCGGTCGCCTATTTCAGCGGCGATGTGATTTTCGTGAACTTCATGCGCCGCTATCCCGAGGCCAGGCCGCAGCCCGAGCAACTGCCCTATTTCTGGGGCGCAGCACTGACCAACTGGCTGGCCTGGCAGATCCCGTCCACGCTGGGCATTTTTCTGGCCGACCAGATTCCCCTGTCCTGGGGTCTGGGCTTTGCCGGCGTGCTGGCACTGCTGGGCGTGCTGCTGTCCATGCTCAAGGATCGCGCGACCTGGGTGGCGTCCATCGTGGCCTGCACGGCTGCCGTGGCGGCTTTTGCACTGCCGCTCAAGCTCAACATCCTGGTGGCGATCGCCGCCGCCGTGGCTGCAGGCCTGATGGCCGAGCAGCTGCAAAAGCAGGCCAGCCAGCTGCCGGCGGCCAGGGATGAGGAGCAGCGGTCATGATGAGCAGTTTCTGGGTCATCGTCGCCTGTATCGGCCTGGCCCTCATCACGCTGATCACGCGTGCCTTCTTCATGATTCCCGAGCGTGAGCTGCCGCTGCCCAACTGGCTCAAGCGCGGGCTCAAATACGCGCCGCTGGCGGCCTTGGCTGCAGTGATTGCGCCCGAGATCGTGATGAGCAATGGTCAGCTGATAGGCAGCCTGGCCGATGCACGACTGCCTGCGCTGGCCGCTTCTGTGGTGTATTTTTTTTACAAGCGCAGCATTCTTGGAACCATCGCACTGGGCATGGCGATCTACCTGCCGCTGCATATCGGCATGGGCTGGTAGCCCCAGGGCCAGATAAGACAGGAGCTGCGTGCTCCTGTTTTCATATGATCTGCCGCTGAAAAGGCCTGAAATCCAGTTACAGCGTACGCAAGATGCTCCTGTTTTTGAGTCGAGTAAGCAGGTAAAAACGATGGCTGCAAAGGGTGAACGACCTAAAATGCAGACAGATTTTTTGTTTTCCAACCTTTGTATGGGCGACTTTCGGAGTCGCTTTTTTGCTGCATGAACATCATCCGCTTCTCCGATCTGTGCGCTCAGGGCAAGGCCCAGGGTCAACGTGTTTTCATCCGTGCCGACCTGAACGTGCCCCTGAACGACGCTGGTGAAATCACCGAAGACACGCGTGTGCGCGCTTCCGTTCCGGCCATCGAGATGGCGCTGAAGGCTGGCGCTGCGGTGATGGTCACCAGCCACCTGGGCCGCCCCACCGAAGGTGAATTCAAACCCCAGGATTCGCTGGCTCCCGTGGCCAAGCGTCTGTCCGAGCTGCTGGGTCGCGATGTGCCCCTGGTGGCCGACTGGGTGGACGGCGTGCAGATTGCCCCCGGCCAGGTCGTGCTGCTGGAGAACTGCCGTGTCAACGTGGGCGAGAAGAAGAACAAGCCCGAGCTGGCCCAGAAGCTGGCCAAGCTCTGCGACATCTTTGTGAACGATGCCTTCGGCACCGCGCACCGCGCCGAAGGCACGACCTACGGCATCGCCGAATACGCCCCCATCGCCTGCGCCGGCCCGCTGCTGTCGGCCGAGATCGACGCGCTGAACAAGGCCCTGGCCGCGCCTGCACGCCCCCTGGCCGCCATCGTCGCCGGCTCCAAGGTGTCCACCAAGCTGACCATTCTCAAGAGCCTGGCCGACAAGGTGGACCAGCTCATCGTGGGCGGCGGCATTGCCAACACCTTCATGCTGGCTGCCGGCCTGAAGATCGGCAAGTCGCTGGCCGAGCCCGATCTGGTGGCCGATGCCAAGGCCGTGATCGACGCCATGGCTGCCCGTGGCGCCAATGTGCCCGTGCCCACTGACGTGGTGACTGCCAAGACCTTTGCTGCCGACGCCGTGGCCACCGTCAAGAAAGCCTCCGAAGTGGCGGACGACGACATGATTCTGGACATCGGTCCGGAAACCGCAGCCCTGCTGGCCGAGCAGCTCAAAAAGGCCGGCACCATTGTCTGGAACGGCCCCGTGGGCGTGTTCGAGTTCGATCAGTTTGCCAATGGCACCAAGGTCATCGCCCAGGCGATTGCCGAGTCCCCTGCCTTCAGCATTGCCGGCGGTGGCGACACCCTGGCCGCCATTGCCAAGTACGGCATCGAAAAGGACGTGGGCTACATATCCACCGGCGGCGGTGCCTTCCTGGAAGTGCTGGAAGGCAAGAAGCTGCCCGCCTTCGAAATCCTGGAAAAGCGCGCCAACGGCTGATTTGATTGAAATAGGTCGCTAACCTATATGGCTAGAGGCATATTAGCTATCAAAAAGGATCGACTAGTCGATCCTTTTTTGTTGGAGCAGATCGGAATGCAGACATCTGGAGTGTGCAAAAGTAACTCAGCGGCGCAAGTGATTGGCGGGACTGTCGGAGTCGCTTAGCATTCAGCCTGCGTTGATGGTGAACCATGGCGCGCTATGAATTTCTTTTGCCCTGAGCGGCCGGGATGTGAATCCGGAGTTGTCCACCCGGATGGCATGCGGCGTTCGCGTACTACTCACTGCTTATGTTCGCTTCCACACCTCAGGATTTGTCGGCGCTGGTCCAGGCAATGACAACCTCGGTTGCCACCGATACCGCCCAAAACATGCTCAGTGCCGCGCAATGGGAGTTGTTGGCGCCGTATCTGCAGCCGATCAACCTGGCGGCCAGTGAAGTGTTGTTTGCCGAAGGGGCACTGGACCGCAATCTGTACATGGTGGAGTACGGCTCGCTGAGCGTGCATTACCAGGATTCGAAGGAAAGAATCCGCCTGGCCTTGGTGGGGCCGGGGGCGATTGTGGGGGAGGGCGCCTTCTTCGCCCATAGGCCACGCAAGGCCACGGTCCAGGCCGCAGCGCCCAGCCGTCTATGGTGTCTGACTGCGCTGCGTTATTCGGAAATTGCAAATCGCCAGCCTGCGCTGGCCCTGGCGCTGCTGACCATGGCAGGTCAGGTACTGGCGCGCCGTGCAGGGGACAGTCGCCGCCGGGTGGCGAGCACCTGAGCGAAGATTTTTTTGTATCTGGCACGGGCTGGGCGCTTGATCCACGTCGGACAAAGGCTAATATTTCAGCCAATGTCACGAGCTGCTTCAGACCAGGAGGCAGAATGTGTCCTATTGTAAATACAGCCTGATCGAGTGTGCTCATGTCCCTGTTTCGATGGTTTTCTCGCGCGCCTCGCCAAGACGATGGCACGCCAGCATCGCGCCACGAGGATGATCCGGGGGCGCGTCAGTCGCAGCGCCGGGAGCGCTCGGCCAGACGCGAGCAGCTGTACGTCATCGTGCGCGAAGCCATGGTCAGGGTCGGCATTCTCTCTGCCGGCTACAAGTTCAAGGTGCTCTCGCTGGACAACGTCGGCCAGCGCTTTGTCGTGATGGTGGATCTGGCACCCGCGTATGCGGCCGATGCCTCTCAGCAAAGACGTATCGAGGCCTTGATTGCAGAGCTCGCCAGAACCCGCATGGATGCCGGGGTTCACGCCGTGTACTGGCGCGTGAATGGGCAGCTGCAGGCTGCCGCCACCCCGGACTTTGCGCAGACGCAGTTTGACGGCTTTGCTCCGGCAATGACCGCGCCGCGCCAGGCGCCGCTTGCCGCTGCGGTACAACCGGGCCGCTCCTTCGAGCCCATCGACGCGCAGGAGATGGATGCTTTCAAGCAGGCAGTGGCCATGGCCGCTGCCTCCTCTGCGGCAGGCTCGCGCCACTCCCGCCAGGCACCCTTGCTGGGTCCTGGCTCAGGCCACGAGGAAGGTGGTGAATTTGCCGTCTCCGGCCTGGGCTCTCTGGGGGCGACGCAGTATGGGGAGCTGCGCTGATCAGGGCGGTGAACCGCTCGGTCAGTGTCCGGCGAAGTCCACCAGGGTGAACAGCGGCAGGCCGCTGTCCTTGAGATGCTTGGAGCCGCCCAGTTCCGGCAGGTCCACGATCGCCGCGCCTTCCACCACCGTCGCCCCCAGCTTTTCCAGCAGCTTCTTGCCGGCCATCATGGTGCCGCCGGTGGCGATCAGATCGTCAATCAGCAGCACACGGTCTCCCGATTTGACGGCATCCGTATGCAGTTCCACGGTGGCGCTACCGTATTCGAGCTCATAGGTTTCTTCGACCGTGGTGAAGGGCAGCTTGCCTTTTTTGCGGATGGGTACAAAGCCGATATTGAGCTCGTGTGCGATCACGGCACCCAGAATGAATCCGCGGGCATCCAGGCCTGCGACCACATCGGGACGAAGCTTGGGATCCATGTAACGGTGCACAAAGGCGTCGGTCATGACGCGAAAGACCTTGGGGTCCTGCAGCAGGGGCGTGATGTCGCGGAACTGCACGCCCGGTGCAGGCCAGTCCGGCACGGTGCGGATATGGTCGCGCAGATAGTCGTTGACGCTGGTGGAGGTTTGCATGGCTGGCCAGAGTTCTTTGAATGCTCGCCAGTGTATGGGCTCAGGCCTGAAATGCGGGCAAAAGGGATGTTGCCCGCTGCCCGGCAGGCAGGGGCTGGCTAAAATCCGGGCATGAATTCTGATGCTGCCAATTCGCGTCTGATCGACGCACCGCGAGCCTTGAACCTGGCCCGCGCGGCCCTGGATATCGAGGCCGCCGCCCTGCGTTCCATGTCCGAACGCCTCAATGGCGCGTTCACGGCCGTGGTGCAGCGCATTTTGCAGCTGCCGGGCCGGGTGGTGGTCATGGGCATGGGCAAAAGCGGGCATGTGGGCCGCAAGGTGGCCGCGACTCTGGCGTCCACCGGGACTCCCGCCTTTTTCGTGCATCCTGCTGAGGCCAGTCACGGCGACCTGGGCATGCTGACGCAGGATGATCTGGTGCTGGCCTTGTCCAATAGCGGTGAGACCGACGAGCTGACCGGCGTGTTGCCCGCCATCAAGCGCATGGGCGTGCCGCTGGTGGCCGTGACCGGCGGGCTGAGCTCGACACTGGCCAAGCATGCAGACTGGGTGCTGGATACACGCGTCGACAAGGAAGCCTGTCCTCTGAATCTGGCGCCCACTGCGAGTACGACCGCCCAGCTGGCCATGGGAGATGCGCTGGCAGTGGCCTTGCTCGACGCCCGTGGCTTTGGCGCCGAGGATTTTGCGCGCTCGCATCCCGGAGGAGCGCTGGGTCGGCGCCTGCTGACCCATGTGCGCGACGTGATGCGCCGTGGTGCCGATGTGCCCCAGGTGGTCCAGGATGTGAGCAGTGTGGAGCTGATGCGCGAGATGAGCGCCAAGGGCCTGGGCTGCTCCGCCGTGGTCAACGCCGGCGGTGAGCTGGTGGGCATTTTCACCGACGGAGACTTGCGCCGCTGCGTGGAAGCCGGCGTGGATCTGCGCAGCCGTGTGGCCAGCGATGTCATGCACCCCAGGCCTCTGACGATCAAGCCTGACTTGCTGGCGGTGGCCGCGGCCCGCATGATGGAAGAGCATGGCATTACCGCTGTGCTGGTGACCGATGACAGCCAGCACCTGCAGGGTGTGGTGCATATCCGCGACCTGATGCGCGCCAAGGTGATCTGATGAACCGACCTGCTCTGACACCCAGCCAGCAATGGGATCCACAGTTGTTGCTCAAGGCCCAGGGAATTCGCGTGGTCTTCTTCGATGTGGACGGCGTTCTGACCGATGGCGGTCTTTACTTCTCGGGCGAGGGTGAAGTCCTCAAGCGCTTCCACACGCTGGATGGCCATGGCCTGAAAATGCTGCAAAAGACCGGCATCACGCCGGCCGTGGTGACAGGGCGCGACTCCGCTCCGCTGCGTTTGCGCCTGAAGCAGCTGGGTATTGAGCATGCGCGCTTTGGCACCGAGGACAAGGTGCCTGCTGCCGAGTCCATCCTGGCGGAACTGGGGCTGCACTGGGAGCAGGCGGGCGCCATGGGGGACGACTGGCCCGACCTGCCCGTCATGCGTCGCAGCCACTTTGCCTGCGCCCCGGCCAATGCGCATGACGAGGCTCTGCATGTGGCGGACTGGGTCAGTGCCAGGCATGGCGGGGAGGGCGCGGTGCGGCAGTTCTGCGATCTGCTGCTGGCCGCCAATGGCGCTTATGCCGCGCTGCTTGCGGGGTATGGCACATGAGCGGGCAATGGCGCCGTGTCGGCGATAAGGCCTCGATGTACCTGCCCGTGCTCATCATGGGCCTGCTGGCATTGGGAACCTGGTGGCTGGTGCGCAATGCCCCCAAGCCGCTTTCCAGTGGCACGGAGAGAGCCGTACGGCACGATCCGGACTATTTCCTCAAGGACTTTGTCATCAAGAACTTCGAGGCCTCGGGGCGTCTCAAAAGCCGTCTGAATGGCACGACGGGTGAACATTTCCCCGATACCGATACGCTGGAAATCCAGGATGCGCGCATGCTGAGCTTTACACCGGACGGGCGCAAGACTATTGGCAGTTCCAACCGCGCCCTGAGCAATGGCGACGGCTCGGAAATCCAGATGTTCGGGCAGGCCGTCATCACGCGCGAGCCCGTGCCTGCCACTGCGACCCAGAAGGCCTTGCCGGGCATGAAGCTGGAGAGCGAGTTTCTGCAGCTCTGGCCCAACGAAGAGCGCGCCAGCACCAACAAGCCGGTAGTCATGACCCGTGGCAGCGACAAATTTACCGGTGACAGCATGCAGTACGGGCATCTTGATCAGATTCTGCAGATGCAGGGGCGGGTCAAGGGCGTCATCCAGCCCAGCCAGAAGCCATAAGTCATGTCAGGACATGGAGCCGGACTCGTATACATCACCGGTGCTTCCAGCGGCATAGGCCAGGCCCTGGCCTGGCACTACTACCAGCTGGGCTGGTCGATCGCCCTGGTGGCAAGGCGCACCGCAGTCATGGAGCAATGGGCGCAATCCAGGCACATGGACGCATCCCGCTACGTCGTCTATGGCGCGGATGTCACGGACATCGACAGCATCTGCGGTGCCGCGAAGGCCTGCCTGGAGCGCCAGGGTCTGCCCGATGTCGTGATCGCCAACGCGGGCATCAGCTGGGGAGTGGACACTTCCTTGCGCGAGGATCTCGAGGTCATGCAGCAAGTGCTGGCCAGCAACGCCATGGGGCTGGCTGCAAGCTTTCAGCCATTTATTGACCCCATGGTGAAGCGCGGCAGCGGTCGTCTGGTGGGTATTTGCAGTGTGGCCGGTATTCGCGGATTACCGGGCCATGCCGCATATTCGGCGAGTAAGGCGGCTGCTATTGCCTATTGCGAAAGTCTGCGCGTGGAATTGCAGAAAACCGGCGTCGCGGTGACCAGCTTATTGCCGGGCTACGTTGACACCCCGTTGACTCGGCATAACCCGTATTCCATGCCTTTTCTGCTGACGCCTGAAGAATTCGCAAGGCGTGCCGTTCGCGTCATCGACCGCAAAGCCCGATATGCAATTATTCCTTGGCAGATGCGAGTTGTCGGCGGCGTAATGCGGGTATTGCCCGCTTATCTATGGGATAGATTGACCCTGGGGAAAACCAGAAAGCCCAGGCATCTCCAAAAGGATTGAATGGGAGAGGGCAGAGGCATTGAGAAAATGACTATGCATTTGAATGCCCTGGCAAATAAATAAAGGCACGATGACGTGCCTTTATTTACAGAGGTGAACGAGGCTTATTCGCCGTGGTTATTGCCACCACCGTAGCCGCCGCGACCACCGTGACGCGGACCAGAGCCATAGGGGCTGCGGAAGCCGCCCTCACCGCGGCCGCCACCGTCGCCGCGGCCATAGCCACCGCCTTCATTACGACCGCCACCATAACCGCCATCGCGATTACCGCCGCCAAAGCCACCTTCACTGCGGAAACCACCGCCATAACCGCCGGTGCGAGGAGGACGGGGTTCCATGGGGCGCGCTTCATTCACGACGAGGCTGCGGCCACCCAGGGGTTGGCCATTCATGCCTTGAATGGCAGCCTGTGCTTCCGCTTCACTGGCCATTTCCACAAAACCAAAGCCTTTGGAGCGGCCGGTGTCTCTTTCCATCATGACGCGCGCACTTGCGACAGCTCCAAACTGGCCGAACGCCTGCTCCAGATCGTTGTCGCGCACACCATAGGGAAGGTTGCCGACATACAGCTTATTGCCCATTAATAACTCCTAGCTCCTCAATGCTTCAATGGCGCGATCGAATCCAGGATGGCCGTCGCATATTCATGGGAAAACATGCCAAAAATCCTGGAAACCTATTCGCTTGTGAACGGGAAATTCCCGAGAAAGGAATTATGACGGAGAACAAGGAAAAAAATAAATGCTCGAAAACCGCGTTGCTAACGTTTAGCAACAAAAAAAGGATCCGAAGATCCTTTTTTTGTTATTGGCAATAACTGATTAGTAGCTATTGCGACGGCCATAGCCGCCGCCATCGCCACGGCCGCCGCCGAAGCCGCCGCCGTCACCACGGCCACCGCCGAAGCCGCCGCCGCCTTCACGGCCACCACCGAAGCCACCGCCAAAGCCGCCGGAGCGGGGAGGACGGGGTTCCATGGGACGTGCTTCGTTCACGACCAGATCACGGCCGCCACGGTTTTGGCCATGCAGGCCCTGGATAGCAGCTTGTGCCTCGGCATCGCTGCCCATTTCCACAAAGCCGAAGCCCTTGGAGCGGCCGGTGTCGCGCTCCATCATCACCTTGGCGCTGTTCACAGTGCCGAATTCGCTGAAGCTGTCTTGCAGA
>Ga0067045_1000824_pt1 | contig 16635 bp, 18 predicted proteins | sample TerdegcTABiofilm_FD_59184 | JGI IMG/M metagenome (GOLD analysis project Ga0067045, IMG submission 59184) | Combined Assembly of (Gp0054472, Gp0054536) Wastewater bioreactor microbial communities from Singapore -Terephthalate degrading...
TTTGTTTTTAAGTAATCGTAGGGGTTTGTGCTTAATAGTTTTACTACTCTCTTTTTTCCGGAACTCGTATTTTCAACCAGTAATGAAACACCATCATATTTAATTTCCTGGTACTCTGGATATTGTATTTTGTCAAAACCTTCCAGCACCAATTCCAACTGCATTGGAGTATATAAAATCATTGTACCGGCGCCCCACTTTTCGTGTTTTCATCAGTTTTAATCAATTCGTTCAATTTTCTCACTGCGTCACCGATACCCCCTACCTCATTGATCAGGCCGATCTCTACCGCCTCCTTGCCGATAAGCACCGTTCCAATGTCTCTGGCCAGTTCCCCGGTACGGAACATTAATTCACGATATTTCTCTTCCGATATGTCCGAATGCTCCGTAACAAACCGCACTACGCGGTCCTGCATCTTATCCAGGTACTCATAAGTCTGGGGAACACCAATTACTAAACCGTTTAACCGGATAGGATGAATGGTCATGCTCGCTGTTGAGGCAATATAACTATAAGTACATGATACTGCAACCGGCACGCCGATTGAATGTCCGCCTCCCAGAACAACAGATACAGAAGGTTTAGACATGCTGGCAATAATCTCTGCAATGGCTAAACCCGCCTCAACATCTCCCCCCACCGTATTGAGCACAATTAAAATACCCTTTACTTCAGGGGCCTGTTCCAGCGCCACCAATTGTGGAATCATATGCTCGTATTTCGTGGTCTTGTTCTGTGGCGGAAGCACCAAATGGCCCTCGATCTGACCTACAATCGTCAGGCAGTGGATGTGACTTTTTACCTCGGGCAACGGTGTTGAGCCTATTTCCTTAACTGACTCAAGCGTACCCTTGACTTGGCCGGCCACTCTTTTACCGGGTTTTGGCTCCTTTTCAGGCTCATCCCGCCGTTCAGGCTCAGGCACTACCTCAGGTTCACCGGGATCACCAGGTATAATTCCGGAATCGGGATTACAACCGGTAGCGGTCATTTTTTTCACTCCTCGCAATACTCAGGGATTCACTAATTCATCCCTTAGTATGCTTTGGGAAAAGCAAAAATAATCCGGAATTGCCTGTACATTAATAAAACCATTTTTGGTAAATGCCAAGTCAAGGAATATTTTGCAAGAGCAATAAACTGGATAGCCATTTATGTAAGACATTCAAGACAAAACCATTAGAGAATTAGCGGATGTAAGAGATATGGATTCAAGAAATATTAAAACGATATCCTGTACCCCATATAGTTTCAATATATTCCGGATTAGACGGATCTTTTTCTATTTTTTCACGGACTCTTCGGATGTGCACGGCAACTGTCGCAATTTCTAAATACCAACAGGTCAAATTCCTTGGTGGTAAACTGAATTTCCTGGCCATTTAGGTAAACACGCCGGGAGTTTTTATTGATTACCAGCCCTTTGATTTTTAGTTCCTCGGAACGATCGCCAACTTTTTGATTAACCAGGCGATTATAACGGGCAAGNTGGGATTTNACTCTGGCNACCAGTTCGGCNGGACTGAANGGNTTGGTCATATAATCGTCAGCCCCTAGCCCCAGTCCTCTGATTTTATCAATATCTTCTTTTTTGGCTGAGACAATAATTATAGGTATATTGCTCCTGTCGCGGATGGTCCGGCAGATTTCAAAACCGTCTACTTCAGGCAGCATGACATCCAGTATAATGATAGCGTAGTTTCCTTGCAGGGCACGCTGCAGTCCTGTCCGGCCGTTTAGTTCAATGTCTGTTGCAAATCCGTCTATTTCCAGATAGTCTCTTTCCAGTTCCGCAATACACTGTTCGTCTTCAATAATCAATACCTTTTTCATACCTTTACCTCCTTAAAAAATGACTTTTGGTTCTAATCATTTTTAAAATAGGCAGCTTTTTTTAAGTAGTCAGACGAATGCCGCCGTCATCGTCAGTATCGATACCGTCAAGGTAGAGGCTTCGGTACCGGAAAGTGTGGTGAACACCATTAATGTGGGAAGTAAGGTCCCGGTAACCATCGATTCTTTGCACAAGTCCGTGGAAGGAACGGTGACCGCGATAGCACCAAAAGCGGACTCGGCCACCATGGGTTATCCGGTGGAAGTCGCTATAGCCAATCCAGCCGGGGAAATTAAGCCGGGGATGACAGTAAAAATCAACCTTTTTACAGGGACTTTGCATAATATTATTGCTGTTCCGGTGGACGCGGTTGTCGAAAAGAATGGACAGCACATTGTCTATATTGTGGAAAATAACAAAGCCAAGGAAGTTTATGTTGAAACAGGAGTGTCCAATGACTCCCAGATTGAAATCACCAAAGGCTTGGAAGAAGGTCAAATCGTCATAGTCCAGGGCAACCGTCTTCTCTCTGATGGGCAGCAGGTGAAGGTGGTCACAGAACAGGAAGGTGGTTCCAAGTGAAAATAGCAGATTTCTCCGTAGAACGGCCGGTTGCCATCTCGATGCTCATCCTCGCGGTGGTAATCATAGGCCTTTATGCCCTGCCCAGCCTGAAGGTCGCACTTTTACCGGACATGAATATACCGGTGGCAATTATAACCACCAGTTATCAAGGAGCCGCCCCGGCCGACGGTGGAAAANTNGGTCACAAAACCAATTGAATCCGCAGTGAGTTCGGTTAGCGGAATCAAAGAAATTAGCTCTACCTCTTCCAACGGAAACTCTTTGGTGTTTGTGCAATTTAACTATGGGATCAAGATTGATGACAAAGTAAATGATTTGCGGGACAAAGTGGATTCGGTGCGAAATTCGTTGCCGGATGACGCCGGCAGCCCCAGGATTATGAAAATTGACCCTAACTCCCGTTCCATCATGACCTACTCTCTTTCCGGAGCCAGTCTTGTCAAGATGAAAGAAATTGCGGAGGATACCATCCAGCCCGCTCTGGAGCGGATTGAAGGAGTCAGTTCCGTTTCGATCAGCGGCGGCAAGGAGCGGGAGATTCAGGTCAGGCTGGATCAAGCCAAAATGGATGCCTACGGACTGACCATACAGCAGGTGTCACAGTCAATCTCCGGTGATGATATTACCGGTTATCCTGCTGTCGGATATCGCAGACGTGAGGGATGATTTCAAGAAAGACAGCACCCTTACCTATGTTGACGGGAATGCGTCGCTCAGTCTCGAAGTTATGAAAACTTCGGATGGAAACACGGTGCAGGTGGCGAAGAAGGTACGTGAAGAAGTTTGGAGGCAACCCGTAAAAAGGCTGTGGAAGTTGATACTCTGGCCCAAAAGGCATTAAGCGAGGGTATTGAAAACGGTTATATTACGGTCGGCGGCGGAGACAGGTCTTTTTTAGGTATTTCTGAAAATAATAACGCAAACATCAAGTATAAGCTAAAATCCACGCATGAATATAAACTAACGGCAAATGAAGCGGCAGAAAAAGTGCGTCAGTCCTTAAACGATGTTGCTGGAGCTACGATCACGGTGACTGTTGAAAGCGGCGCCATGGGGATGTCCAGCAGTGCAGTCGATGTGATTATCCGGGGTAACGATCTGGATGTCCTTACAGAGCTGGGAAATAAAGCGGTGGATATCGTCAAAGGGGTTTCAGGAACCAGGAACGTATCAAATTCATTGTCCAGCAATACCCAGGTGCAGGTGGTGGTTGACCGTGAAAAGGCGGCACATTACGGGCTTTCCGCAAGCCAGGTTCTTTCGGTAATCAAAACCGCCTTCGGAGGGTCGACGGTAGGTAGCCTGCATACCGGGGATAACACGGTAGACATTACTCTGAAGTACTCCAATGAATTTTCCCAAACGGAGAGCAGTCTTGCGAGCCTGGTTCTGGTAGCCTCTTCTGGGGTTCTGGTGCCTGTAGTGTATACTATTTTTGACGATCTGGTGAATAAAATGCATAAACGCTTTTCAAGGACCATAGGGAGGATAAAAAAATTTATTGTTAAATCAAACTATACCCCATCAGGTATATAAATCATCTTTTCATTCCGTTTTGTGCCTTGAGTGAAACGAAAGGAATGGTTATATAAATGCAAAATAGCTTAGAAATGCGCGATCAAAATATAAGTAGTCTGCTATGGAAGTTTTCCCTGCCGGCCATAGCAGGGATGCTCATTAACGCACTTTACAATATAGTCGACAGGATATTTGTGGGGCGTGGAGTTGGGTCACTAGCCATTGCGGCAACAACTGTGGCTTTTCCTATAATGTTAATTTTAATGGCTGTTTCTATCTTGATCGGAATTGGCGCTACGGCATTAATTTCAATACGGCTGGGGGAGCAGAGAATTGAAGAAGCAGAGAAGGTAGCCGGTAATGCCACTGTGATGTTAATTGCATTTCCATTAGTTATTGCAGTTATATATTTGCTCTTCCCTGAGCCAATATTAATGGTTTTTGGGGCAAGTAAAGAAGTTTTGCCTTACGCCCGGGATTTTGTACATATTATTATGCTGGGATCAGCTTTTGGTTCCATAAGCATGGGTATGAACAACTTTATCAGGGCGGAAGGCAATCCCAGGTTGGCTATGTTTACACAAGTCACCGGCGCGTTGATAAATGGAATTTTAAACTACATTTTTATTTTCAAATTAGGCCTAGGGATAAAAGGATCGGCTTTAGCTACTGTTTCCGGCCAATTGTTTTCCTCGATTTGGGTGTTAAGTTATTTCTGGTCAGGCCGAAGCCTGGTAGAAAATCAAATTAAAAAACCTTAAGCTGCAAATACCTATATTTATTAGCATTGTATCTATTGGCTTTGCCCCCTTTGCAATGCAAGTAGCCAACAGTATTCAGCAATCGATACTAAATAAAACCTTGTTGGCCTACGGTGGTGATTTAGCTCTCTCGGCTGTGGGAATCATGATGAGTATAGCTGCTTTACTATTTATGCCTATAGTGGGCCTCAGCCAAGGAGCGCAGCCTCTCATCGGTTTTAATTATGGCGCCCGGCAATATGATAGGGTTAAAGAAACTGTGAAAAAAGCGGTGATAGCCGGCACCTGTATCGCTTCAGCCGGGTATATGGTAATCAACATCTGGCCGACCCAAATTGTAGGGTTATTCAGCAAAGGAGATACCGCTCTGACAGAGATGACCTCCCAGGCGATGCGGGTGTTTTTTGCGCTATTTCCGGTTGTAGGCTTTCAAATAGTATGTTCAAACTACTTTCAAGCGGTGGGCAAACCGGTGCAATCTACCATACTCAGTTTGTCCAGGCAGGTATTGCTGTTTATACCTTTGCTTCTAATCCTGCCAAAATTTTGGGGAATCAACGGAATTTGGAGAACAGCGCCTATGGCTGACGGCATGTCAGTGTTGTTGACGACCATCTTTATTTGCCTTGAAATGAAATATCTTTCAAGAAACACCACTAATTGCACAGGTTAAACCAACAGTCTGAATATTACGGAATATTAAGTAGTTAGCTCCCGCTTAAAACGCACATCCGGTAAATGGAACTATCCCCGGATGAGGAACGAGGTCAACGTGAATTTTTCCTTTGTCCCGGACTTCATTTTATTTGGTGTCGGAGACGGGACTTGAACCCGTACGGTTGCCCACACGCCACCCAAACGGACTTCGTCTGGCATCGCCACACGTAAATCGCTCTAGGTCTTGTGGCTGTAACCTTCCGTGGATTGTTACGGCACATAATAAAATTCTTTTATTTAAACCAACTCGTCGGCATATATATTTAATGTATATACTCCAAGATCATAACAAAGTAAAGCCTGACCCCCCTTTTAATGGGTATGAACAACTTTATCAGGGCGGAAGGCAATCCCAGGTTGGCTATGTTTACACAAGTCACCGGCGCGTTGATAAACAGATAAAATCCTAATCCGCCTATCTTGAATGCCCGCTAAAATATGAATAAATTTTTTATAATCAACCGCACCAGAGGATATCTCATCTGCTTTTCAAGAACCCTATAACCTTCTTTTGCTGCTGCCAGTTCCTGCTGAGCGATAAAGTATGCCCTTTGCTGTTCTTCTTCTACCTTGAGCGCTTTTTTCAAATCATTACTTAGATCATTTATTTCTTCCAACATTCTACGCTCTTCCAGCGCTGCAGAAGCTCTCTCTCTCTCCAATTTCTGTTTTAATTCCACGATTTCTGTCTGTAATTCAGCTACTCTAACAGCATGCTGTTCTTTCAATTCTACCAGCCTGGCCTTGTTTTCACGGTCTTTTTCTTTATAATGTTGCAGCTTGGTAAAAAGACCCTCAAGGCTGCCCTGATTTTTTGCCAGCAGGACTTTAATTTTTGCCGTATTATCTTCCGATTCTCTGGCTCTTGCCACCCAAAGGCGGCATTGATGTAAAATACTGTTAGACTTGGCCTCCAATTTTTTTATATGTTCTCTGTAACGCATTATTTCCCGTTTGCGCAGCGACAACAACAGGTCTTTTTCAGCCATCTGCGACAGCAAGTAATCATGTTGACCAGCTAACTCCATTTTTTCAGCAAGAGCGGCTGCAACCTCTTTATGACCGGCCAAGGCTTCCTGCAAATTTTGTTGCAAGGATTCCATTTTAGTTTTCCAGCGGGACCGGTCCCGGCGCCATCTCAACTTTTGCCTGCCGACCATACTTAGAAATCTCTTTAATAAATCTTCATAAAGTAGCTGAACCGTCGGATTGTAGCTCCAAACCCCTTCCCCTACCTGTTCAAAATAAGGAAACTTTCGCAATACCCCTTCAATGGTTTTTATTTCAGTAATTCTCCATGAGTTTATTACTTCATATAGCTGTTGTGTTGACAGACCGCCCGGATGCATTTTCATGGCTTTGATGATCAGATGCTTCAGGGAATAATGGCTCGCCTCGACTTCCCATTCAGTAAGCCCCCAGTATCCATTATCAAGCTGGACAAACCTTCCGTCAGAGATTAATAAAACCTCCTCCGCCAGAAGTTTTTTTGCTTTTCTTTTTTTTGTGTTCCCATTTTTGAGTAGATCGCGGAGGTTTAACGGTTGTCCCCGTTTAAGTAGAAGGGAATAAAACTGATCGTTTTCCCGTAATCCTTCTAGATTTAAATGCCAAATGTCTTTTTCACGGTAAAAACACGGGTGCTGGCTAAGGCACAAGCTCACTTTATCTTCTACCTGCGGCAAAGAGTAATCTTTCAGCATCTTTCGATGAACGTAAGGTGTCAGTTCAGCTACTGAGAGCGATTCAAAAAAGAAGAGTGTTTTCTTTAATACGTCGGTCAGAGAATTCAGTCGCCCACCCATATAATTAGTTCACCTTCCTTGAATATGTAAAACTTTTCCATTACTAATTCATCCCCTTAACCCCAATTACCTTTTTTTCCCATAAAAATATTTCAATATTATTAAAAAATTATTCCAACAATATTAAACAATCTTTTACATTTATTGACCTTCAAAATATTATGGATATAATTTTATGGGTATAATAAAGGCAACGATCAATCTGAAGATAAAAAATAAGGGGATGATAACATGAGCATTGCTCACATTGAATCATATTCGCTCAATACTCATATAGGTGAAGTAATTGTGGAAGGGCCAGTAAATACAGCTAATCTTGAAAAAATGTTCATGAATAAGGAACTTACCAGATTCCGCCCGGCGGACAGACAAATGGAAGCACTTTTAAATATAACAAAATTGCCTGAAGGAATGATTTACGTCGCTAGAACCGGTCAGGAAATTATCGGTTATTTGACTTTTCATTATCCAAGCAAGTATAGCCGGTGGAGCAAACATCCGTGTGTTCTTGAACTTGGCGGTATCGAAGTAAGCCCGTCCTGGCGTAAAAAAGGAGTTGGTACAGCGCTTCTAAAAAAAGCGTTTGCCAACCCGGTCGTAGAGGAGTATATTGTTGTAGCTATCGAATTTTGTTGGCACTGGGATTTAACAGGCACCGGTCTGAGCTTGCTGGCTTATCGCAAGATGATGATAAATTCCTTTAAAAAAGTAGGTTTAATGAAACGGGCTACCGATGACCCCGATATTTTGGAAGACCCTGCCAACGTGTTGGCGGTACGCATTGGTAAAAATGTTAGTAAAGAAAATATTACTTTATTTGAAAACATGCTGTTTGAAAACCGTCAATTGAATTAAAGCCGGAAGGAAAAATAAAGCCTGTAAAGTACATTGGGGACATTCCTCCGACCCCAAAGTCAGGCTTCTCCAATCGGGGACATTCCTCCGAAGGAAGTGTGTCCCCTTTCCTTATTTATTGTCCCCTTTCCTTATTTATTACACGCTGTAATTGGGTGCCTCTTTTGTAATCATAACGTCGTGCGGGTGACTTTCTTTCAACCCGGCTGTAGTACAACGCATAAATTTTGTTTTGGTTTTCAATTCAACGATACTACGGCAGCCGCTGTAACCCATTCCTGACCTCAACCCGCCGATTAACTGGTAGACCGTTTCGGAAAGCGAGCCTTTAAAAGGCACCCGGCCTTCCACTCCCTCCGGCACGAGCTTTTCATTTTCCTGCGACTCCTGGAAGTAGCGATCCTTGCTGCCACCTTTCATAGCGCCCAGCGATCCCATGCCACGGTATACTTTATAGCTTCGCCCCTGGTAAATCTCGATCTCTCCAGGACTTTCTTCCGTTCCCGCCAACAAACTCCCCAGCATAACCACATCTGCACCGGCCGCTATAGCCTTGGTAATATCTCCTGAATATTTTATTCCTCCATCGGCAATAACAGGTATGCCGTATTTCGCAGCAACCCTGGCGCAATCGTAAATAGCGGTAATCTGAGGAACCCCTATCCCTGCAACCACCCGGGTGGTACATATAGAACCGGGGCCGATTCCCACTTTTACAGCGTCCGCACCAGCTTCGATCAGGTCTGTAGCGCCTTCGGCAGTAGCAACATTTCCTGCAATTACGGCAACATCAGGATATTCTTCCTTTATTTTCGTTACTGTGTCCAAAACACCCCGTGAATGTCCGTGCGCCGTGTCAATAACAATTGCGTCCACATTAGCCTTAACCAGGGATTCAACCCGCTCCTTCGTATCGAACGCAACACCCACTGCCGCCGCTACCATAAGCCGTCCCCTTTTGTCCTTGGCCGAGTTGGGATACTGGCGCGACTTTTCAATGTCCTTGATGGTAATCAAGCCCTGCAGGTTAAAATCGTCATCGACTATCGGTAATTTCTCTACTTTGTAGCGCTGAAGAATTTTTTTAGCCTGTTCCATAGTGGTACCTACCGGGGCAGTAATCAAGTTGTCCCTGGTCATTACTTCACCGATCTTTTTTGAAAAATCCTGCTCAAAACGAAGGTCGCGGTTGGTAAGAATGCCAACCAGCTTCCCATGCACGGTAATAGGCACACCGGAAATCCGGTATCTTTCCATTAATACTAGCGCTTCCCGGACAAGATTATCCGGCTCAAGGTAAATTGGATCGGTGATTACCCCGTGTTCAGACCGTTTAACCCGGTCGACTTCGAGAGCTTGCCGTTCAACAGACATGTTTTTGTGAATCACTCCTATACCGCCTTCCCTGGCTATGGCAATAGCCAGGCGGGACTCGGTAACTGTATCCATTCCAGCGCTCATGAGAGGAATATTTAGTTTAATAGACTTGGTTAAGTTGGTACTGGTATCTACATCTTTTGGCAGCACTTCCGAAGCAGATGGAATTATCAAAACGTCGTCGAAAGTCAGTCCCGTGCGTTCAAACTTTTCCGGCAACACAGACTTCCCCTCCCCCCGCCGGTAAACCGGCCACAAGAAAATTTATATCTGTATTCTGTATATTATAGCATAAAAACGATCAATTCCATATTATATCCCGACTTAAACTTAGTCCACGGTTCCACTGTTACTAAACTGAACAACTTGACACTTTATAAGCAAATGACTATTATTAAATATGCAGAGAAATAATACATTGTAGTACTCCCAGTAGCTCAGCCGGATAGAGCAACGGACTTCTAATCCGTAGGTCACAGGTTCGAATCCTGTCTGGGAGGCCAAAAAGTACAGCAATGGCAAGGGTTCCGAGTTTGGAAGTCCTTGCCATAAGTTTTTATCAGAACAGACTTTCTCCATCATAACCTTCATATGCCGACAGAATAATCCATCCCATGGATATCATACAAATGTATTATTGTATTAGTCTTAATAAAATGGTAATATATAGCAAATGGGGTTCCTATATTTTTCCTATATAAAGATTGTCTCAGCTTGTGATGCGTCTGGAGGTATACCCAATATGTTTCCGGAGTATTAAAATTAATATTTTTCAGCGAGGAATATTATGACAAATATGGAAAATTGCTGTAGTAGTTACCGTTACAAAATATTTGACCTCCATATCGCGTCAGATCTTTTATTACCGGAGCTTTTAACTGCGATTGATACACCTGATACGCCGGATGTCTGTATTAGTTTTGGTAAAGTACCGGTCGATATTACCATCGCTGTTAAGAAAACTGAGAGTTGCCAGATTGCAAAAAATCAATTTCTCTTCCGGGTTCCAGGGGTGGGTTGTTATTATGTGACCAATGGAAACTGTATTATTGTAGAACCTTCCGATCAGGCGAAAGAAGTATTTGTGCGGCTCTTTCTCCTGGGTACTGCCTTTGGCGCGCTGCTTATGCAACGGGGAATCCTTCCCATTCACGGCAGCGCTATGGTTATCAATGGGCGCTGTGTGATTTTTACAGGAATATCCGGTGCCGGTAAATCAACATTGTTAGCCGCCTTCAGAAAACGGGGATATTCTTTTTTAACAGATGATGTAGCGGCAGTGACAGTTGACGCGGACGGTGTCGCATGGGTACACTCTTCCTACCCCCAGCAGAAGCTATGGCGGGACAGTGCAGAAACCATGGGGGTTGATACTGCTTCCCTTACACCGTTTTATATTGGTGTTAATAAAGACAAGTTTGCCGTACCGGTACACAAGGGATTTTGGCAATCACCTGTGCCACTGGTTGCTGTATACGAACTCGAAGCGGAAAGATGCCGGGATGTAACCATTAGACCTCTAGCAGGTATAGACAAACTGGCAGTGTTAATGAGTCATACCTATCGGCCCTGGTTGATTGACGGACTAGGTCTAAAAGCGGCGCACTTTAAACAATGTGTGGCAGTTGCCAGACAGGTAGCTGTTTCTCGACTGACCAGGCCGGAAGGGATGTTTTCCGTGGATGAACAGGTTCGTCTCGTACAGCAAGACTTGGCGCGACAGAGTACCGATAGGGCAGTATAAAACTTGGATTTAAAGAAGGGGGATGCGAGTTACGAAATCACAAAAAAAAATCAGCGTTGATACCATTGTTTCCCAGGCTACAGGGCTTGTTGCTGCCGATATGGACGGGGAAAAGGTCATGCTGAACATCGAAAAAGGCAAATATTACGGAATAAACGGTATCGGCAGCCGCATCTGGGAACTGCTCGAAATTCCGCACAGGGTTCGGGAAGTGGTGGATGCACTGCTAAAAGAATATAAGGTTGAAGAAAAAACCTGTCAGAATGATGTACTTGCGTTTTTAAACAAACTTTATGACCAAGGGCTTGTTAATATTGATTAAAAGATTAATAAAATTCTTTGGTTTGTCTTGGCGGGAACAGCAGCTGTTCATAGAAGCTTTCTGCCTGACAGGGATTGTGCGGTTGGCTGTTCTGTTGCTGCCTTTTCGCTGGCTGTCTCCGTTTCTCGGAAAACATATGCAAGAATCGCTAATGAATGAAGACGTTATAAAGCTTGAAGCAGCCAAACGGGTTGGCCGGGTGATTGAAATAGTAAGCCGCTATACAGTTTGGGAAAGCAAGTGCCTGGTCCAGGCTATTGTAGGCAAAATCATGCTCAGGCAGCGTGGAATAGATAATACCCTTTATCTGGGAGTGGGCAGGGATGATGGAAAAGGCCTTGTCGCCCATGCCTGGCTAAGATGCGGAGAGACCATACTAACCGGCGGCCAAGGCCGTAAACGGTTTACTGTAGTAGGTAAATTTGCCGATAATGGGGGGTACAAGGAGACTAATGAGAGGAGGTGAAGAAATGAAACAGTTATGGTCTGAACCGCAGATAACAGAAATTAAAGTTAAAATGACAGAGGATAATAAGCTTGGGGATAAGCCTGACATGTATACACCTACTGTTCCTAATTTGTGTGGTGATATAATACCAGGTCAATGTTGTTCATAGACCTTGTAATCCTGTAAATTGACTTATTTCCGGCGTTCACTTCAAAGGCGGTCTGGAAAAAGCGGTACTGCGGTAAAAGCTAAAGGTTCTTCTAGTTCTAAGCAACAGGCTTTTGCCGCTCTTTTCTTCCCCCTGGGCAAGCACCTTGACACAAAATTAGGTATTTACATTTGCAGTTATAGTTTAAGTTTAATTTACCGACGAAAATGGTGGTAAATAGACATGAGCGCTATATGTGGCATTTATTATTATGATAGTAGAAAGGTTGCGCCGGAAAAAGGCGTGGCCATGATGCGGGAATTGGGTATCTATCAAACGGACGCCGCAGGCACCTGGCAGGATGGACAAGTATTTTTAGGTTGCCATGTCCAGCATATCACTCCCGAGTCTGTGCGGGAAATCCTCCCATATCATGATGACCCGGCTGGTTTAACGATAACGGCGGATGCCATTATTGACAACCGGAGCGAGCTGTTCGATAAGTTCGGTATCGACCATTCCCGCAGGGATGTCATACCGGACAGCCTATTGATTTTGCAAGCCTACCGGAAATGGGGNCAGNATTGTCCGAAATACCTTGTGGGCGATTTCGCCTTCGTCATCTGGGACGAAAACCGGCAGGAACTGTTTTGCGCCGTGGACCATACCGGGACAAGGGCGTTTTACTATTACCGGTTGGCGGGGCTTTTTGCCTTTTCCACGCTGCTCAAGCCGCTGTTCGTTCTGCCGGAGATTACCAAAGAGTATAATGAGACCTGGATCGCCGATTTCCTNGCTATTCCCTCAGTAATGCATCAACTTGATCCCGAACTGACTCNATACCGGAATATTTATATACTGCCCGCCGGACATACACTGACGATACGGCCTGATGGAGCAATAAAGCGGGCTTACTGGCAGGCCGAACGAAAGTCTGAACTGAAATTGAACGCGGACCGCGAATATGATGAGGCTTTCCGTGAGGTCCTGGGTGAAGCGGTGCGATGCCGCCTGCGCAGCATCCGCCCGGTGGGAGTGATGATGAGCGGGGGACTGGANTCCACCNCNGTGGCCTGNATGGCCGCCCGGGAACTGGCCAAAAGCGGCCGGCGGCTCCAGGCCTTCTGCGCGGTGCCGGTGCCNGGCTACCGGGACTGGCTGCCTGCCGGCGAACTGGCTGATGAAACGCCCTATATTGAAGCAGTCAGGGAACATGCCCGAAATATTGATGTGACCTACTGCCGTTCGGAAGGCAAGCATCCTTTGAGCGATACCGACCGGCTGTTGGCAATGTTGGAGCAGCCTTATAAAATTGTCGAGAACTTATTTTGGATTGACAGCATCATGGCGGCTGCGCGGGAACATAATGTCGGTGTTATTTTNAATGGAGCCGCCGGTAATGTTACCATTTCCTGGGGCGATTTTTTCACCCTATCTACTATCACTGATCCGGGCGGGTCAGTGGCGCCGGTTGTTCCGTGAGAGCCGGGCAATTGCCAGGCGTTACCGCCGCCCACTAAGGGCGTTATTCAAATTGTATAGTACACTGCTGCCTTATGATATACAAAAAAGCTTAAAAAGACTTAAAGACCGCGNCTGTCATAAGAATCTGCATTATTTGTCACCCATTAACCCGGATTTTGCTCACCGTGCCTCTGTGCAAGAGCGGTTTCGCCGGTTTGGGTACGATCCATTATTCATTAATCGATTTGACTCTTACGAAATACGCAAAAAAAAGCTGAGTCCGGATTTTTTCACCCATCTGGGTGTCATCACCACTAAACACTCCCTGGCCGAATGGAATGGCCATGCGCGACCCCACAATGGACAAGCGAGTGATCGAGTTCTGTCTCAGTTTGCCGGAAAACCTCTATGTGCGGAAGGGCTGGGACCGGTTCATCCTCCGGCGGGCCATGACTGGTATCTTACCTGACTTAGTACGGCAGAACGATACAGTGCGAGGCAAACAGAGCGCCGATCTGGCCCAGCGACTGCAGTCCTGCTGGCCGGGACTGGCTGCCGAGATCAGGAACATCGGCGCGCGGGATGCTGAACGTGAATACCTTGACCTTGCCAAAATCAAAGGAGCACTGGCAAAAATCAGCACATTGAAAGACGACGCGGCAGATGATTCCAACTTGCGCATGCTGATCCGCAGTCTGATTTTNAGCCGGTTTTTAAAACATGAAGAAAGTGCGATAGGTAACGGTTCTGTTTTATCGCACTAGAATTGCAGTGAATAGCAGCCGGCGTTTGAGAAAATTTTCGGCGAGGAATTAATCTTATGGATATGCTTTTGATTTATATCAGAGAGTTATATAATTTATCGCGAATTAAGTTCGTGGTTAATATGACGCTGATGGTTTTGCTAGGGATGCTGGAAGGCATAGGAATATTAATGATTATACCATTATTAATAGTGGCCGGCATTATTCCGGGTATGCAAGCGGGCAGCGGATTGACTTCCTTGGTGAATCAGTTTTTTCAAAACATTGGTGTGCCGTTAAGCCTGGCTGTTGTATTGCTGTTATACACAGGCCTTAATTTTGGTCAGAGCTGGCTGCAGCGCTGTCAGTCCCTACTTAACTTTGATATTCAGCAATCATTTGGTGTTTTCTTGTCTGTCAGGCTGTTCCGGGCGGTGGCCTATGCCGAATGGCAGATTTTAATATCCAAGACAAAATCGGATATTACACATGTGCTCATTTCCGAGTTGTTGCGTGTTTATTCCGGCGTAGGTTATTTTTTACAGATGATAACCACTGCTCTGATCACAATAATACAAATTGTCATTGCTTTTATGATAGCGCCCGTGCTGACTTGTTTGGTAATGGCCGGTGCTTTTATTTTGTTTATGTTTTTACAAACTTTCGTTAAGGAATCCCGCAGGACGGGCCAAGACATTTCGAATTTAAACCGCAATTTACTTTTTGATCTTACAGAACACTTGAACGGGATTAAAGAAATTAAAAGCTATGGTATTGAGGCAGCTCAGATACACAACTTTATCAAGACCCGTAAGATGATAAAGAAAAACCTTACCAGATTTATTAAGATTCAGACCCGGACAGACATGTTGTACAAAGTGGGCGCGGCTGTCTTTATCAGCATATTTTTATACTGCGCCATTAAGATATTTAATCTCAATCCCCAGGAGTTTATAATAATTTCCGTAATTTCGGCCCGTCTCTGGCCAAAACTCTCTTCCTTTCAAACGGGTTTGCAGAATATAAACATGACGTTGCCTGCTTTTCGAGCCGCTAAAGAACTAGAAAATCAATGTCTTGCCGCCCGGGAAAACCTGCCGGAAGACGAGACTTTGAAGAGGATAAATCTGAAGCGCGGAGTGGAATTTCGCGACGTTTCCTTTTATTATGACTCCACCCGTGCAAAATACGCCGTAGAAAGAGCGAATTTTATCCTTCCTGCCGGTACGACCACCGCGTTTGTTGGTGTTTCCGGCGCGGGTAAAAGCACTTTGGTGGATTTATTAATCGGGTTGCTGACCCCTAAAAAGGGAGAAATNCTGGTTGACGGTGAACCGTTGTTGGAAAATTTGCGCTTATGGAGGAATTCCATCGGCTACGTACCCCAGGACGCGCTTTTATTCAATGCCAGTATCAGGGAAAACCTGTCCTGGGTTTGTCCATATGTCTCAGAGAAAGAAATGTGGGAATCTTTGCGGCTAGCCGCCGTCGATTCCTTTGTCAGAAACCTGCCGGACGGCCTTGATACCGTTGTGGGTGACAGGGGGATACGCCTGTCAGGCGGCGAGCGGCAACGTATTGTTCTGGCGAGGGCGCTTTTAAGAAAGCCGTCGGTTCTTATCTTAGATGAAGCCACAAGCTCTCTGGATTCGGAAAATGAAAAACGTATTCAACAGGCTATTGAAAACTTGCAGGGCAAGATGACGATCGTGGTTATTGCTCATCGCATATCCACAATCAGAAATGCCGACCGGATTCTTGTGATGGAGCAGGGGCGGATCGTGGAACAAGGCAATTATCAGTCATTGATGAAAAACAGGGATAGCCGGTTTCACGCTTTAGCNNGTTTCTATGCTGATGAAACACCCCCTGCGGCGTATCAGTTTTAGTTATATAGTTTTAGTTATATAATGAAGGGACTGGAATAATATATTGGCTTATAAAATATTTAATTTAATAATAGTAGCCATGTGTGTCTCAACTGTATCCTTTACAATAACAAAAAGTAAGTTTTTTTCGCCCCTGCGTTATTGGATCAATAAGCGTAATGAACGGCTGGGATCATTGTTTAGCTGTTCTTACTGCATGAGTCACTGGGTAGCTGCATTTTTTGTTGTGTTATTATATATTTATAGTCCCTTAATGATGGTAACAAATGTATTAGTTATTGATATCACAATAACTATATTTGCAATAATTGCTCTTGCTACAATCATCACCGGTATAATGCATTTTAGCATTAAAAAAATGTAGTAGCTCATATTTTTCTACAATCGACCATATCAATTATTGGTGGACGCCTCTGGTGCTT
>Ga0067045_1003688_pt1 | contig 16632 bp, 12 predicted proteins | sample TerdegcTABiofilm_FD_59184 | JGI IMG/M metagenome (GOLD analysis project Ga0067045, IMG submission 59184) | Combined Assembly of (Gp0054472, Gp0054536) Wastewater bioreactor microbial communities from Singapore -Terephthalate degrading...
TTGTGGTAACCCACACTATTATCTCATAACGGAAAATTGTTGTCCAGTAGGGTTTTGCGATAAAATTTTTCTCTTGAACACCGTAACATGATGTCTATCAATGACTCTGAAAATTATGCGTCAGTACTGAGATAAAATGGGAAAAATAAGTCACCGGGGACATATATATCAGCCCCCGGATTAATGCATAATTATTCATCACATATCATAACATATTAATTCTATTTTGTTACTATTCAGGTATTCAGAATTCAGACGCCCATGAAGCTTCGCTTCACCATCAGATGGATGAAAATGGTAAAGATTTATTTTCAGGGCAGTAGTCAGAATTCAGAATATTTCGAGACGATAAACCGTTCTCTCATTCTGACTACTGACTACTGACCCCTGAGTAGTTACTCTATTTTAAATTATAAAAAGTACTCTTTCCCTTATAAATAGCCAGGCTGCCCAACTCCTCCTCAATCCTTAACAGCTGGTTGTATTTGGCTACCCGGTCGGTACGGCAGGGAGCGCCGCTCTTTATCTGCCCGGCGTTAGTCGCCACCACTAAATCGGCAATGGTTACATCCTCCGTCTCACCGGAACGGTGGGAAACAACAGCGGTGAAGCCGGCCTGCTTGGCCATTTCGATAGTGTCCAATGTTTCAGTGACGGTGCCGATCTGGTTCAGCTTAATTAAAATTGAATTGGCCACACCCATCTGGATACCCCGGGCCAGGCGTTCGGTGTTTGTGACAAATATGTCGTCACCGACAATTTGAATCCGGCCGCCCAGACGCTCGTTCAGCTGTTTCCAGCCATCCCAGTCATCTTCGGCCAGGCCGTCCTCAATGGATATAATCGGATACTTTTCCACCAGCATGGCGTAATAGTCCACCATCTCAGCCGCAGTAAGGCTTTTCCCTTCAGCCGCCAAAACATATTTGCTGTCTTTGAAAAATTCTGATGCAGCGGAATCGATAGCCAGGGCAATCTCCTCGCCGGGTTGGTAACCCGCGGCTTGAATGGCCTCAAGAATAACCGCCAGCGCTTCCTCATTTGACCCGAGCATCGGCGCGAAGCCGCCCTCGTCGCCGACCGCGGTGTTCAACCCTTTCTTTTTCAGCACGCTTTTCAACATATGGTACACTTCTGTGTTCATCCGCAGCGCCTCGGCGAAATTAGCGGCGCCTACCGGCAAAATCATGAATTCCTGAATATCGACATTATTATCCGCGTGCTTGCCGCCGTTTAAGATGTTCATCATCGGCACCGGCAACACTTTGGCGTTCGTGCCCCCCAAGTACTGGTAGAGGGGCAGGCCTACCGCTTCCGCGGCGGCTTTAGCCACAGCTATGGATACACCTAAAATGGCGTTGGCGCCAAACTTGCCTTTGTTCGGTGTTCCGTCCAGTTCCAGCATGACCCGGTCGATGCCGGCCTGATCCGTGGCATCATACCCTGCTATCTCAGGAGCAAGGATGGAGTTGACATTCTCAACCGCTTTCAGCACTCCTTTGCCGTTGTACCGCTTGCTGTCGCCATCCCTCAATTCAACTGCCTCATAGGCGCCGGTGGATGCCCCGGAAGGTATGGCCGCCCTCCCCATTATTCCGTTTTCCAGGACCACATCTACCTCGATGGTTGGGTTGCCGCGGGAATCAAGGATTTCCCGGGCATTAATATCTTCTATTATTGTGGACACAGGTATTCCCCCTTATTTGATTGTACTAGCATTTTGAATTAGCGATTTGCCGGTCATTTCCCGCGGCTTGGGAATATCCAGCAGTTCAAGCATGGTTGGGGCTATATCCTCCAGGCTTCCATTACGCAAAAAAACCCCTGTCACATTGCGGCGGATCAGCAAAAAAGGCACCGGATTTGTGGTATGAGCGGTAAAGACCTCTCCTTTTTCATCGATCATTTCATCGGCATTACCGTGGTCCGCCGTGATCAGGACAGTACCGTCCTTATCCAGTACGGCCCGGACCACTCTGCCAAGGCAACGGTCCACAGTCTCCACCGCGCTGACAGCCGCGTCCATAACACCGGTATGCCCGACCATGTCGGCATTCGCATAGTTCATGATGATTACCCCGAACTTGCCTGTATCAAGTTGTTCTAAAAATGTGTCGGTAACTTCAACAGCGCTCATTTCCGGCTTTAAGTCGTAAGTCGCCACTTTGGGAGAAGGAATAAGAATTCTTTCTTCACCCGGGTTGGGTGCTTCAACACCGCCGTTAAAGAAAAACGTCACATGCGCATATTTTTCCGTCTCAGCAAGCCTTAGTTGAACAATTCCGTTGTCGCTGAGCACCTGACCTAACGTATTATCTAATGTCTGGGGTTTAAAAGCAACAGGTGCTTCAATGGTTTTGTCGTAAAGAGTCATGCAAGTAAAATGCACCCTTGGGCAGCCATCGCGACGGACGAAGCCGTTAAAATCCTCGTCGATAAAGGCACGGGTTAGCTCGCGTGCCCGGTCAGGGCGAAAGTTATAAAATATTATCGCGTCACCATCGGAAACTCTGGCTACCGGCTTACCGCCCTCCCGCGTGATCACTGTCGGCTGGATGAATTCATCTGTTTCTCCTCTGCCGTACCCGAGGTCTACCGCTTCAAACGGAGTGTTCTGCCTGAAACCCCTCACCGAAAACCATGGCGTTATACGCTTGTTCCACGCGCTCCCAGCGGCGGTCCCTGTCCATAGCGTAATAACGGCCCATTACCGTCGCCACCGCTCCGAAGCCCAGTTCATCCAACTTGGCTTCGAGAAGGGTAAAATATTCTTTGGCGTTGGCGGGTGGCACATCCCGCCCGTCAAGGAAAGCGTGGACAAATACCTTGTTGAGGTTTTCCCGCGCCGCCAGATCCAACAGGGCGAACAGATGATTAATGTGGCTGTGCACCCCGCCATCCGACAGCAACCCCATCAGGTGCAGCGCAGAATCATGCTTCTTGACATATTTTACGGATTCCAGCAATACTTCATTCTCAAAAAAACTTTTATCCCTGATAGCCCGGTTTATCCGCGTAAACTCCTGGTAAACCACCCGGCCGGCGCCGATATTCAAGTGTCCCACTTCCGAATTACCCATTTGACCTTCAGGGAGGCCGACTGCCTCACCGGAGCAAACCAGGGTACAGTGAGGGTAGCCGGCCAGGTACCTATCCATATTTGGTGTATCTGCGCGGACGATGGCATTGCCTTCAACCCTGGGACTGAGACCCCAGCCGTCCATTATTACCAGAACCAGGGGTTTTCTAACTGTCTTCAAATCAGGAACCTCCGAATTCGGTCGTCAGTCGTCGGAAGTCGGACGTCAGAACAAGATCTAAATTCCGGCGGCTGCTTTTACTATACTTGAAAAACTGTCCACATCCAGGCTGGCGCCTCCCACCAGGGCACCGTCGATATCCGGCTGTGCCATCAGACCTGCGGTGTTTTGCGGTTTTACGCTGCCGCCGTACTGGATACGCACCTTTGCCGCCACATCGCCGCCGTATAAATCATTTACCAGCCCACGAACAAACCCGATCACTTGCTGGGCGTCCGTATCTGAAGCGGTCTTTCCCGTACCGATGGCCCAAACCGGCTCGTAGGCGATTACCAGCCCGGCCGCCTGGTCAGCCGTCAAGCCGGCCAGACCCGCCTCAGTTTGAGTTCTTACTATTTTTTCGGTTATACCAGACTCCCGCTCTTCGATCCGTTCACCCACACACATTATCGGAGTCAGGCCACGCTCTAAAACGGCTTTAACCTTGCGGTTAACGTAATCATCAATTTCTCCGAAAAACTGCCTGCGTTCGGAGTGGCCGATGATTACATATGAACAGCCGGCGTCTTTTAACATGGCGGGTGATATTTCACCGGTAAAAGCGCCTTCGTCCACCCAGTAAACGTCCTGCGCGCCCACACCGATACCAGTGCCGCGCAGCGCCTCAGCCACCTGAGCCAGGGCAATAAAAGGCGGACACACGACGACCTCAACATCCTTGATTCCGTCTACTGTCCGCTTCAATTCATGGACAAACGCCAAAGCTTCAGAAACCGTCTTATACATTTTCCAGTTTCCAGCAATAATGGGCTTGCGTTTCTTTATCATCCATCAGGCCCCCGATCTTTTACTGGAGTTCGCTATTTATCGAGCAGGGCGATTACCCCGGGAAGCTGCTTACCTTCAAGAAACTCAAGAGAAGCTCCCCCGCCGGTGGAAATGTGGGTTATCTTTTCAGCAACTCCGGCCTTCTTAACCGCCGCTACCGAATCGCCGCCGCCAATCACGGTTGTCGCTTCTATTTCGGCCAGCGTACGGGCGACAGCTTCGGTGCCTCTGGCAAACGGCTCAATTTCAAAGACACCCATAGGGCCATTCCACACTACGGTTTTGGCTTTTTTTAAAGCTTCGGCAAAACATCCGGCGGATTCCGGCCCGATGTCCAGCGCCATCCAGTCGTCCGGTATTCGATCGACCGGTACGGTTTTCCGCTCCGCGTCAGGCGAAGCTTCCGGCGCAACGACTACGTCCACAGGCAGCAGGAAGCTGATCCCCTTGCTTTTAGCTTCTTCGATCAGATTTCTCGCCATTTCGACTTTGTCGGTCTCCAGAAGCGATTTGCCGGTGCTGCAGCCAAGCGCATTTAAAAAAGTGTTGGCCATGCCGCCGCCGATGATCAGGCTGTCAACCTTGTTGAACAAATTTGCGATAACCGCTATTTTATCGGAAACTTTCGCTCCACCCATAACAGCCACAAAAGGCCGTTCCGGTTCTGCCAGGAGTTTGCCGAGCATCGTCAGTTCGCTTTCCATCAGGAAGCCGGCCACGGCAGGTAAAAATTTAGCCACCCCTTCAGTGGAGGCGTGGGCGCGGTGGGCTGTCCCAAATGCGTCATTGACATAAATATCGGCTAACTCGGACAGCTTTCGGGCGAATTCCTGATTGTTTTTCTCTTCCTCGGGATGGAACCGGACGTTTTCGAGAATGACCACATCCCCGCCACGCATTTTGCTAATAGCAGCCTGCGGCAATTCACCGATACAGTCGTCCACTTTGATGACCGGGAATCCGAGCAATTCCGAGAGCCGCTTGGCTACAGGGTCCATCTTGTACTTATCGTCGATTTTCCCTTTGGGGCGCCCGAGGTGTGAAATGAGAATGACTTTAGCCTTTTGTTCAAGAAGATAATTTATGGTGGGTAGGGCTGCCCTGATCCGGGTATCGTCGGATACCTGACCGGTTTTATCAACCGGAACATTAAAATCCACCCGCACCAGCACCCGTTTACCGGCCACATCCAGGTCGCGCACAGTTTTTTTGGCTATTTTACATACACCTCCTTATAAATAGTCGCGGCTTGCCGGCGGGCATCACCGCGACCACACTTGCACCTATAACCCCTTGGAAGCAATATAGGAAGTCAGATCCAGCAACCGCTGGGCATAGCCCCACTCGTTGTCGTACCAGGCCACTACTTTGGCCATATTTCCTTCAATGACCATTGTCGAAAGCGCGTCAACAATAGCCGAATGCGGGTTACCGTTGAAATCTATTGATACCAGCGGCAGTTCACAGTATTCCATAATCCCTTTTAAAGATCCTTCCGAAGCCTCTTTAAAGGCCGCGTTGATTTCATCCGCGTCAACTTTCCTGGCTAGCTCAACCACCAGGTCCACAACTGAGACATTAGGAGTAGGCACCCGCATGGCAAAACCGTTCAGCTTACCTTTCAATTCCGGGAGAACCAGCCCCACTGCTTTGGCCGCACCGGTGCTGGTGGGAATAATGGAAAGGTTGGCCGCCCTCGCCCGCCGCATGTCCCGGTGGGGCATATCGAGGATTTGCTGGTCATTGGTATATGCGTGTACAGTGGTCATAAACCCCTTGACGATGCCAAACTTGTCGTTAAGGACCTTGGCCACCGGTGCCAGACAGTTGGTTGTACACGAAGCATTTGAAACCACATGGTGTTGTGCCGGGTCATACTTGTCTTCATTAACGCCCATTACTACAGTTAAACATTCCCCACCCTTGGCCGGGGCGCTCAATATAACTTTTTTTGCCCCTGCTTGCAGGTGTTTTGCAGCCTCTGCCGGATTATTAAATTTGCCGGTGGATTCAAGCACGATATCAACGCCNAANTCCTTCCACGGCAGGAGCGCGGGATCGCCTTCCGCNAANANCTTGATTTCCTTTCCGTTAATAANAAAGGCCCCTTCTTTAGCTTGAACATCGGCATCATAAACGCCATGTACCGAATCATATTTGATCATGTGCGCCACTGACTGGGCATAAGTTTCAGAAACTGAAAGCCGGCGTGTTTTGTGGTTAACTGCGACAACCTCAAGATCCGGGCGCTTTAGGGCACCTCTTAACAGATCACGACCGATCCGTCCTTGACCATTAATCCCTATTCTCACCCCATTAATGTTACCCACTCCCTTCATTAGTGTACCAGATTGACCCTTTTTTTATTTAATTATTACATACTTTATTCTTCATTGGCTCCTCAGATTCCTTCTACATGATGTAATTTTCCATAATAAAATTGGGGTACGATTCTTGCCATACCCCGGGAGTTAACAATTAATTTAACTACTCAGTAGTCAGTAGCCAGTAATCAGTAGCCAGACGCCAATGAAGCTTCGCTTCACCATCAGATGGATGTAAATGGTAAAGATTTGTTTTCAGGCAGAATATTTTTTGGGTACAACTCAAGGGTTTTAAAAACCCTTGAGGAATGCAAGAAATCCCTACTGACTACTGACTACTATACTTAATACCTTTTTCTTTTCTGTACGGCCGGTATACCCAGTTCATCCCGGTACTTGGCCACAGTGCGCCTGGAAATTTTTTATCCCTCTCTGGCTAAAAAATCTCAGCTATCCTCTGGTCGTTCAAGGGGTATTTGCTATCTTCCCCGGCGACAATCTCTTGAAGTGACTTTTTGATGCTCCCGGCTGAAATCATGTTTCCGGAATCGTTGTTCAATCCGGTCGAAAAGAAACACTTCATTTCAAAAACGCCACGGGGAGTCTGAATATACTTATTCGACGTGGCCCTGCTGACTGTAGATTCATGCAAGCCCACCATCTCGGCGACCTTTTTCAGGTTAAGGGGCTTAAGGTACTTCACGCCGCGATCCAAAAAACCTCTCTGCAGTTCAACAAGGCAGCTGGCAACCTTGTACAAAGTCAATCGCCGCTGCTCAATGCTACGGATCAGCCAAACAGCCGCATTGAGCTTATTTTCCACAAAACGGCGGGTATCAGAATCAATGCTTTTTTCCTTACTCAGCACGGAGCGGTAAGCCTGGTTAATGGTTACCCGCGGGATGGTTACATCGTTCACCAGAATGATGTACTCGCTTCCCACCTTTTCCAAAACAACATCTGGTATAATATAACAAGCGTCGTTCAAGCCGGTAAAGTTACGGCCAGGTTTTGGGTCAAGCGTTTTGATCAGGTCGGTAGACTGCTGGACCTCCTGTATTGTCACCCCCAGGTTATGGGCTATTTTTATCAGCCTTCCCTTGGCAAGGTCCATTAAATGATCTTTGATTAATTTTTTAATAACTTCATTATTAATACCCAAACGTTTTATTTGAATCAACAGGCATTCCTGTAAGTTTCTAGCGCCCACTCCAACCGGCTCAAAGCTTTGAACCAAATTCAACACTTTGGCTACTCTGTTTATGTCAACATTCAATTGTACCGCCACTTCCGCCAGAGAAACACGCAGGTAACCATTATCGTCTATGTTGCCGATCAAATATTCACCAATCAATTTATCTCTTCCATGGCATGGGGTCAGATTTAGCTGCGACAGGAGGTGTTCAGACAAAGTAGGTGTTTGGGACAGGAATTTTTCATAACCATACCCCTGCTGTTTCCGTTGCTTCTCTTTTTGGATAGTACTGTTATCCCTGTCGTCGTAGTAATAATCCTCTAAATAATCTTCCCAATTGAGTCCGTATTCCTGTATTTCCACTTCCGGCCCGCAAGGCTTCTCGCTATCGTCAAAATCTCCTTCTTCCCCGTCCGTATCCTCCCGTAACTCCAGCAGGGGATTTTCTTCAAGCTGCTGCTCGATATACGCGGAGAGTTCCAGGGAAGAAAGCTGCAGCACAGTAATAGCCTGGCACAACTTAGGGGTCATAACTAATTTTTGGGCCTGCTCCAAGTTGAGATTATAACCCATTTGCATTATGTCCACACCCTTGGGAAAAACCATTACTTTATGTGTAATAAATTCACTAAAGAAATGGCTTATTCCTGCCAAACGTTTTTTATAACTTATGATATTCGGCAGGTAATTGTTTCATTCGCACCGGCTTAGTGAACAGTTACCCGCTTTAAATCTTCTTACTCCTGATTTTTTCAGCGATTTCTTCAATTTTACGCAACCGGTGGTTAATACCGGACTTTCCTAGGCGAGGCTGCATAAAATCCCCTAACTCTTTAAGGCTCGCATCAGGGTATTCAACCCGTAATTCAGCTACTTCACGAAGAGATACGGGAATATGCTCAAACCCTACTGTATCTTTCACCAGCTTGATATTTTCCAACTGCCGCACAGACGCGTTTACAGTTTTGTTCAAGTTGGCAGTTTCGCAGTTAACCAGGCGGTTGACCTGATTGCGCATATCCTTGTAAATTCTGGCGTTCTCAAAACTGAGCAGTGCCGCATGCGCTCCGATAATGTTTAAAAAACGAACTATCTGTTCACTACCTTTCAAATAAACAACATGCCAGTTTTTTCTCTCACTTTCTTTGGCAGGCAACCGCAATCTTTGCATCAACCTGCCGATATAGCGGGCATGTTTTTCGTTATCGGTAATAACTTCAAGGTGGTAATTCCCCTCAGGGCTGTTCACTGAACCGCCGCCGAGAAAAACTCCCCTCAAATAAGCGCGCCGGCAACATTCCTTCTTTAACAAGTCTTCCCGCACATCGTTAATCAGCCGGCCATTTTCGTCTATCATACCCAACCGGTTTAGGAGCATGTTTACTCCCTGCTGCGGGGGAATACGCACCAAATAAACATTATTCTTGCGGAGACGGGTTTTTCTTTGCACCAACACCTCTGTATGAAGGTTGAACTGACTCTTTACCATAGAAAAAATTTTTCTTGCGACTGCAGCGTTTTCAGTGACAATATTCAGTGATATAAGCCGCCCTCCACTGATTTGAATGCTGCCGTCCATCCTGATTAAGGCAGCCAATTCCGCCACGCGGCAGCATAACCGCCGGCCAAGAACACGGGCCAATTCATTTTTTGTTGCTGCCGAAAAAGACAAACGGCTTTCCTTCTTTCTTGTTACTATTCAGGTATTCAGAATTCAATAGTCAAGATTCAGAATATATCATTAATCGTAACTGTTCAGTGAACCCGGCGGTGGAGGTACTGTGTTATCAGCGCTCACTCCAGTGCTCCGCGCCGACATCACCACGGCTCGCTTCGGACCGAACTAACGGCGCTGCAAAGGCGGCGGTAGACTGGCTATTAAAGAAACCTGTTAACAACTAAGCCACTTATACTCATACTAGTAGCTTGAGTAACCCGCTGGTTTCGCGCCGCAGTTCGGTTACCCTCAGCTTCGCCGGGTGTTGCTAACGGCGCTGCGCAAGTCGTTCGCTAATGATAACACCATACCTCCACCTGGTTTGCCGAATATTTACCATTAATCTTTTATCTTTTATTCTGATTACTGACTACTGATTACTGACTACTGATTAAATGTATTATACCATATTAAACGAAAAAGGAGACGGTTTTTCCACCTCCTGATAATCTAGTATCGGCACGGTGTTGTCCACGCTCACTCAGAGGAAGGGGGACACACCTTCCTTGGTTAAAATAAAAACGAAAGTTGTTTTGGAAATAAGGGAAGGAATGTCCCCAATTAATTCCGCGCCGGCAAGATTAATGCATTTTGGCGCCGGAAATCTCCCGGCCTTGGACAACCTTTTGGCGTCCATTTAAAAAGTGGACCCGCTCTTGCGGCCCGTTAGCCGGGAAGATCAGGCGCAAAATCACCTGAGCCAGTTCATCCGGGTGGTGGCGTACAACATCGGTCTGGTGAACCAGGTTCTCGCCGATTGCTGTAACTCCCAGTTTTTCTATTTCCTCCAGATCCGCCAAAACGGGACTGGCGCCGTCCTGACGATAACGGGCACGCAACCTGGCCGGAATCTGACCGGTGTTAAGCAGAGCGTAATCAAGAAACTTCCCGGCGTGGGCAATAATCGCGCGAAGGTGTTCCGAACCGGTATATCCATCCGTTTCGCCCGGTTGGGTCATAACATTGCAGACATATATTTTAATAGCCGAAGTCCTGGATAACGCCTCAGGAATTCCTTTTACCAGCAAGTTTGGAATGATGCTGGTGTAAAGACTGCCCGGCCCTAGAACAACAGCATCAGCTGCCTGGATGGCAGCCAACGCCTCGGCCAACGGCAGGCAACGTTGCGGTTTAATAAAAACTCTTTTTATTTGACCCTTGCTCCGGGGGATGTTGGACTCTCCCTGTACTACTGTTCCATCTGCCAGCTCTGCGCACAATGTAATATTCGACAAGGTCGCAGGCAGCACCCGCCCACGCACCGCCAGAACCTTGCTAAGCCCGCGCACCGCCTGGTCGAAACTGCCGGATACACCGGTCAGCGCAGCCAGGAGCAGGTTGCCCAGGCAATGGCCCGCGAGTTCGCCAGTTGAAAAACGATACTGCAACAACTCCTCCATCAAAGGTTCTTTGTCAGCCAGCGCTACCAGGCAGTTGCGAATATCTCCGGGTGGCGGAATACCCAAATCTCCACGCAATCGGCCGGAACTACCCCCGTCGTCAGCTACGGTAACAATGGCGGTAAGATTGCTGGTATATTTCTTCAACCCCCTTAATAATACGGACAACCCGGTGCCCCCGCCAATCACCACGATTTTGGGCCCCCGTCTGAGGCTGCGCTTCGCGTAAATAAACTCAGCCACCCTGCCTTCCTGCTCGGGCAGAAGCACGGAGGCCACTGATTGGAACGCTTTTAACAGTCCGATGGTCATTACAACTATACCCGTAGCAATAACCACGATACCGGCAACAATAAAGTAATACCTCAAAAATAAAACTCTTTTGCAGGTGGTGAACAGGACTGGCAATATCACTAAAAACCTTACCGCCCGTAAACAGGTCTATACCCAGGACGGCAAGCACCAGTCCGGCAAGCGCCATGGACAACCACCGTTTTACCCGCATGCCGGGATAGAGCCACTTGAGCATGGTCATCTTTTGATACTCCCATCATTACTTTGAACGGTTAATATCCCGGTGACGTACCGTTACCCGGAAATCCTTCTCAGAAAGAATTTCTCCCAGCCGGTTGGCCAGGACTACCGAACGGTGCATGCCTCCGGTGCATCCAATAGCAATCATCAGGGTGGTTTTGCCTTCCTTGGAATACTGGGGAATAAGAAACTGGACTAAATCTGAGAATTTTTCCATAAATTCACTCGTTAACGGAAAACTGTAAACGTATTCCCGAACTACCGCGTCGTTGCCTGTAAAAGTCCTCAGGTTACTCTGGTAGTATGGATTCGGAAGGAAACGGACATCGATCACCAGGTCCGAATCCAGGGGTATTCCGTATTTAAAACCAAAAGAAATGACCGTGATATGCGGCCCGGAGGCGCCGGCGCTATCTGCGAAAATGCCGTTAATTACTTCTTTAAGCTGCTGAACAGCCATATTCGAGGTGTCGATTATTTTGTTCGCCCTACCCCGCAAGTCTTGCAGACGGCTTCTTTCCTCCTGAATTCCCTCCAGCACTTCCCCGTATGTGCTTAAGGGATGGCGCCGCCTGGACTCCTTAAACCGCCGCACAAGTGTTTCGTTTGAGGCCTCAAGGAAGAGTATTTCGCACCTGATTCCCCGGGCATCAAGGTCGGACAGCACTTCAAAGAAGGTGTCAAAAAATTCTCCACCCCTGATGTCTACGACTAATGCTATTTTATTAATTTTATTAGCCGCTTGTGCACATAACTCAGCAAATTTCGGGATGAGCGCCGGGGGCAGGTTGTCGACACAAAAAAAACCCAGATCTTCCAGACTGCGTAAAGCTTGAGTTTTGCCGGCCCCGGACAAACCGGTAACAATAACAAGCCTTTGCGTAACCATACCTCCCTCAAAACCATTCGCAAATCGCCGGTCACATTGGAATATCCTTATTATAATGGCGCATTGTGTAAACCGCAAGAATATCAGAAGAATTTATCGATTTTGCAACTCCCGTTTAAGAAAGTCAATAACCTTCACCGGACCAGGGTCGACGCCGTTCAGGGCAGCCAGGTAAACGCTTGCAAAATCCCCGGTGTAGATCAGGGAATATAGCCTGGCTAGAACTCCTTTACCGGAAGCCCACACCTCGGTATAGCCGTCAACTGCGTTTTGGATTACCTCTTTCGTTATCTCAATTCGCTTTTGTACGCGGGGATGATCCCGTTCGTCTCTGAGAATGACGACATGGATTTTTCTTAAAATTTCAGATGGAAACTCGAAGCCCACAATCTCGTTGTGATTAAGTTCAGGCAGCACATTCCAATAAGCCGGTGATTTGGCGTTTTCGTTAATCTGACCTTTCCAGCGCTGGGCAACAACCTCGGTAGTACCGGCAGAGCCCCAGATCACGGGTATTTTGCCGTGAAGCTTGCGGGCAATTTGTTTTGCCGGGTTTTCCGCCTCTGCAGCCGCCGGGCCAAGCTTTTTACGCATGTCCCCGATTAAATCAATCATTTCGGTAATTTCTTCTGTCACGTCGGGCAACAGGCCCAGTCTATCCAAGACCCGCAGGGTGGGAATAAACAGATAGCCGGTGGCCGATCTGGGCGAGATGCCGCCGGGAACGGCAATCACAGGAAAGCCATCCTTTTTAGCTGCTTCACCCAGCTTACCGCCGGTGGTTATTGCAACAACAGACGCACCCCTGGTCCGCGCCTCTGCGTAAGCACTCAGTGTTTCCTCCGTATTTCCGGAATAGCTGACGGCAAAGACCAGGGTGTCAGGCCCGACATACTCAGGCAAAACATAATCCCTGTTAACGGCAACAGGCACCGGTACCTTGCCGGCGGCGTAAACCCTCAGCAAATCGCCGCCGATAGCCGATCCCCCCAGTCCGGTTACTACGATATTGGATATGGCATTGATTTCCGGAATTTGAACATTTTCAACCAAATCCCGGCAGGCCTCGGCACACTGGCCGGGCAGGCCGTCCAGCGCCGCAAACATGCCGATGGTGTCTATACGGCGCAATTCATCCTCTTTGTCTAAATAAGACATATCACTTCCTCCTTATCAAGGCTTCTATTTTCTCCAGCGCCGGCGGCCGGATTTCCAGCACGTCTTCAACATAAGCCCGCAGCACCTCGGCAACTCCCCAGGCCTGGGCGAAACAGCCCCGCGGTACAACGGGTTCATTACCGTCAAATATCTCAGAAATATATCCAATACCTCGATCGCGCAAGTGACTATGGAAGGGCTTGAGAAACCGAAAGGCCTGCTCACGGCTGGCCGCGTTATAATTGTACGCCTTCCGGTAGGCGGTGACAAAAGGCCCCATCAGCCAACTCCAGGCAGTCCCCTGGTGATAAGAGCCGTCCCGTTGAACCCGGTCCCCAGTATAGACTCCCTTATATTCACCGCATTCCGGTGAAAGGCTGCGGATGCCATAGGTAACATAAAGCTCCTGCCAGACTTTGCGCACGACCCGGCGCGCCTGCTCTCCGGCCAGCATGCTGTATGGCAGGCTGACAGCCAGCAACTGGTTCGGCCGGACCTTCCAGTCCTTTCCTTCGGGTGAAATTACGTCACAAAGACAACCCTCTCTTTCATTCCAAAAACTGCCGGTAAAGCTATCCTTTATCCTGCCGGTCAAATTCCGGTAAGACAATTGCTCCCCGAAAACGCGGGCCAGGTCTTCCAGCACACAAACAGCATTGTACCACAGAGCGTTTACCTCAACAGGTTTGCCGTTTCGCGGCGTCACAACCCATTCATCAACCTTGGCGTCCATCCAGGTCAACTGAACATCAGGAGTTCCGGCATTCAGCAGACCGTCTTCGTCCATAAAGATATTGTAGTCGGTTCCGTTTATGTACCAGTGGAAAATATCCTTAAGCACGGGGTAAACCTGCTCACATACAAACTCCAGGTCGCCGGTGTAAACCAGGTATTTGTACACCGCGTAAAAATACCAGAGGGAAGCATCAACAGTATTATAAAACGGAGCTTCATCCCCATCCGGAAAACAGTTCGGCAAAAGGCCTTTCTTACATTGCCGGGCATATGTCAACAAAATCTCCCGTGCATCTTCAAATCTTTTTGTCACCAGGGTCAGCCCCGCAAGGGCGATCATCGTGTCCCTGCCCCAGTCGGTAAACCAGGGATAACCGGCAATCACCGTTTTGGTGCCGGTTGACTGGCGCCGGACGATAAAAGCGTCTGATGCCCGCACGAGCCGGCGGGCCAGGTCTTCATCGTAACCGGCCTGATTTTCTAAATCCACCAGCCTGCTTCTTGCTCCTTCCAGCAACTTTTCGCCGTCCGGGTTGTGGAGTTCAACTGTCGAGGCGAACACAGCCACAGTTTTGTTTTCACCCGCGGCCAGGGGCACCTCAAAATAACCGGGGATGTAGTGATCTTCAAAGCAATTCTCTCCCCGCTCTTTTTCCTCAAGGTAAGCCATACCTTTGAACCAGTCGCCGCCCGGAATATAGGCGCCGGCGCTGATGGTGAGCAGCAACGGGGGCACTTCCTCCCGGCCTATTACCGCAACACCGCCATTGACCGGTTTTTGAGCAAAGTCAATCTGGTCCGAGTATGTTATATAATGATAGCCCCGGCAGTTCACCATGGGGGTTAGACGCAAAACACCAGGGCCGGCCCCGTTAATTATTTCGTATAAAATTACAGTGGTATTCTGTCCGTGTACCATAAAAATTGTTTTTTTCAGGGTTATATCAGTAAAACCGTAAGTAAAAGTGGGAAAAGGATCGACTTCGACTTGCTGCAGGTGAATGTAGCCTGACTCGCTTACCCCGGAACCGGTGCTGTTTGTGGCGAGATTATAAGTGCGTCCGCCGGCCGTAAACCGTTCGTCCAACTTGACTAACTGCACCACCCGGCTGCCGGGGGGATTGTGAGCAGCAACCAGCAGTCCGTGGTATTTACGGGTATTGGCGCAGATAATCGTACTGGAAGCGTAGCCGCCGATACCGTTCGTGACAAGCCACTCTTTTTCAGTACCCCGCTCGAAAGTGCGCCAATCATGCTTGCCAAAAAAATACATCTTTACCCCCTCCCACCAATAGCATAGTCAGTGGGACAGCCTTTTATTCTGAATTTAGTCCAACTGCAGCGCCAGCGCCACCGCGCCAAGCACGCCGGCACGCCGGCCCAGCCCGGCCGGCACTACCTGAACGCGGGCACGGGCCGCGCCCAAAGTCCGGGGCTCCACTTCCAGCCTGACACCCTGCCAGATGGGCTCGCCTATTTCCATCACGCCACCACCCAGCACGATCATGTCCGGGTTAAGCAAATTAATCACATTCGCTATGCCAATTCCTAAAAAGCGCGCCGCGAGTGAGATAATGGAAGCTGCTTCCGGGTCTCCCCTGGCTGCGGCGTCAGCCACTGTTGCGGCACTGATCCCGTCAGGCTTGCCCCCGGCCCGGGCCAGGATATTTTGTCCCTTACCGCGTTCTACCAGGCGCCGGGCTTCCCGCGCAATAGCGGTACCGGAAGAAACAGCCTCAAGACAGCCCCGCGCGCCGCAACCACAGAGCGGCCCATCCGGCAACACGGTAATATGTCCGATTTCCCCGGCCGCGTCCGTGGAGCCGTGATAAAGCCGCCCGCCCAGGATCAAACCCCCGCCGACTCCTGTGCTGACAGTAATGTAAACCATATTTTTCATGCCCCGCCCGGCCCCGTAAACATGCTCACCCAGAGCGGCCAAGTTGGCGTCATTGTCGATCATCACCTTTGTTTGTACGCGCTCCTGCAGGAGCTTTTTCAGGGGAACATCGCGCCAGCGCAGGTTGGGCGCAAAATGAATAACGCCACTGGCAACATCCAGGGGACCGGGCGCTCCCACTGCGACAGCTTCGATAAAACCAGAGGAAACCCCCGCCTGCTCCCGTACTTGTTCGATAGTGGCAATAATTCGTCCAATTACGTGTGACGGTCCTTTTATTGTTTCGGTAGGTACTCTTGTTTCGGCCAGAATATTGCCGTCTCCGGCGGCCAGGGCGGTGTGTATCTTAGTGCCGCCGAGGTCAACCCCGATTACAAAACAATCCGCCAGGCGGCTCACCTCCCCAGCACAAACTTCTCAAGCGCTTCAACCACTCCGGCGCCGTTCGGCGCGGTGGTTACATATCCGGCCTTTTTCTTGATGTCATCCCTGGCGTTGGCGACAACGACGCCCAAACCGGCGTATTCCAGCATCTCCAGGTCGTTATAACTGTCTCCGACAGCCATGATTTCTTCCCTTTTTATCCCAAAATGTCCGGCCAGGGCCTCAAGGGCATGTCCCTTCGTTGCTTGCGGGTGGGAAAACTCCAAAAAAAACGGCTTTGATTTGGCAATATGCACTTTCCCGGCATA